>Ga0194115_10000278_pt1 | contig 79005 bp, 84 predicted proteins | sample TA2MahsurfametaG_3_FD_148656 | JGI IMG/M metagenome (GOLD analysis project Ga0194115, IMG submission 148656) | Freshwater microbial communities from Lake Tanganyika, Tanzania - TA2015002 Mahale S4 surface | ecosystem: Environmental > Aquatic > Freshwater > Lake | place: Tanzania: Lake... | reverse complement strand
TCAGCCCTCGCTGACGCCCTCGATGCGGTCTTCGATCTCCTGGTAGATCTCCTGGAGCTGCTGGATGTTCTCGTCGGAGGTTTCCCAGTAGCCGCGGCCGTTCACCTCCAGCAGGGTGCCCACGATGCGTCGGAAGCTGTGGGGGTTGAGCTCCATCAGCCGCTTGCGCATCTCCGGGTCGTTGATGAAGGTGTCGTTGGCCTCCTCGTACACGAAGTTGTCCACGGCGCCGCTGGTGGCGCTCCAGCCGAGGGTGAAGTTGAGGCGCTTCGCCACCTCGCGCACCCCCTCGTAGCCGCTGTTGAGCATGCCCTCGTACCACTTGGGGTTGAGCAGCTTGGTGCGGGAGTCGAGCCGGATCGTCTCGCTCAGGGAGCGCACCTGGGCATTGGCGGTGGTGGTGTCGGCGATGTAGCTCGAGGGCGCCTTGCCGTCATCCCGCAGGCCCTGGATCAGCTTGGTGGGGTCGCTGTCGAAGTAGTGGCTCACATCGGTGAGTGAGATCTCGGCGGAGTCGAGGTTCTGGAAGGTCACGTCGGCGGTCTTCATCACCGACTCGAACACCTCACGCTGTTGGTTCATCTCGCCGGGGTTGTCGGCGTTGAAGGCGAAGGTCTTGCGGGAGAGGTACATCTCCTGCAGTTCGTTCTCCTCCTCCCAGGTGCTGTTCTCCACCGCCAGGTTGACGTTGGAGCTGTAGCTGCCGCTGGCGTTGGAGAACACGCGGGTGGCGGCATCCCGCAGAGAGATGCCCTCCTTGGCGGCCTGCTCCTGGGCGTGCCGGCGCACGAAGTTCATCTCCAGGGGCTCATCGGCCTCGGCGGCCATCTTCACGCCCTGGTCGATCAGGGCCATCTGGTTGATGAACAGGTCGCGGAACACGCCGCTGCAGTTCACCACCACGTCGATGCGGGGTCGGCCCAGCTCCTCGAGCGAGATCAGCTCCAGCTTGTTCACCCGGCCCAGGGAATCGGGCACCGGCTTGACGCCGATGAACCAGAGGATCTGCGCCAGGGATTCGCCGTAGGTCTTGATGTTGTCGGTGCCCCAGAGCACGCAGGCGATGGTTTCGGGCCAGGTGCCCTGCTCCTGCCGTTGCCGCTCGATCAGCTTGTCCACCACCCCCTTGGCGGCGGCGATGGCGGCCCGGGTGGGGATCGCCTGGGGGTCGAGGGCGTGCAGGTTTTTGCCGCTGGGCAGCACGCCGGGGTTGCGGATCGGGTCGCCGCCGGGGCCCGGCAGCACATATTCACCGTCGAGGGCCTTGAGCAGGCTCTGCATCTCGAGGTCGGCGCACACCTGCTCCAGGCAGAACTGCAGGTAGCCGAACAGCTTGTCGAGCTCGGCCTGGTCGACATCGGGGAAGCCGGCGCTGCGGCAGGCCGCCAGCCAGGGGCTGGGCAGCTGGAAGCCGAAGCGCTCCAGCAGGCCGAAGAACCAGCCGAAGTTGCGGCGCAGGGTCACGCGGCCGTCGTTGCCGGTAACCGCCTTCACCATGGCGCCCACGGCGGCACGGGAGGTCTCCGTGATCACGCGGTTGAGCTCCACATCGGCGAGCACGCCGTCGTCGTTGCCCTTGTAAACCGCATCGATGGTGCGGCCCTGGCTCTCCGCCAGCAGGGCCGGCAGGCTGCGGATGCCGTCTTCGTCGCGCTCGAGGGCGGCGATGTTCACCAGGGTGGCGATCGCCTCCTCGGCGGTGGGGGGCTTACCGATGGTGTGCAGGCCGCAGGGCAGCAGCCGGCTCTCGATCTCCATCAGCTGGCGGTACACCGCACCCACCACGCCGTCGCGGCCGTCGAGGTCGAGCTCGGAGGCGTCCACCTCCGGCAGCTCCACATCCTTATCGAGGTTGCACTGGCGCGCCGTTTCCACCACGGCGTTCACGATCTGCACCCCGCGGGAGCCTTCCCGCAGCTGCTGGTAGGAGCCCACCAGTTCACCGAGCTCCTTGAGACCCTTGTAGAGGCCGGCATTTTCGGCCGGTGGCGTGAGGTAGCTGATGGTTTCGGCGTAGCCGCGCCGCTTGGCGATGGTGGCTTCGCTGGGGTTGTTGGCGGCGTAGTAGTAGAGGTTGGGCAGGGCGCCGATCAGCGAATCGGGGTAGCAGGTTTCGCTCATGCCCATCTGCTTGCCCGGCATGAACTCCAGGGAGCCGTGGGTGCCGAAGTGCAGCACCGCATCGGCGCCCCACACCTTCTCCAGGTAGGTGTAGTAAGCGGCGAAGCCGTGGTGGGGGCTGGCGCTGCGGGAGTAGAGCAACCGCATCGGGTCGCCCTCGTAGCCGAAGGTGGGCTGCACGCCCACAAACACGTTGCCGAAGTGGCGCCCGAAGATCAGCAGGTTGGTGCCGTCGGTGTTGAGGGTGCCGGGGGGCTTGCCCCAGTTCTCCTCCAGGCGCTCGGAATAGGGGGTGAGCCGCTCGTACTCCTCCACGCTCATGCGGTGGGCGATGGCCAGCTCCGGTGACCCCTCAAGGGCTTCGGGGTCTTTGAGCACCGCCTCCATCAGCGCCTTGGGGTTGGCGGGCAGGTCGCTCACGTCGTAGCCCTGGGCGCGCATCTCCTCCATCACCCGGTGGATGGAGCCGAACACGTCGAGGTAGGCGGCGGTGCCCACGTTGCCCTTGTCGGGCGGGAAGCTGAACACGGTGATCGCCAGCTTCTTCTGCTGGCGGGGCTTCACCCGCAGGGAGGCCCAGCGGATGGCCCGCTCGGCGATGGCGTCGACGCGGTCCTGCAGGGTGTGGGCCTTGCCGGTGGCGTCGTCGCGGCCGCTGAGCACGATCGGCTCAATGGCGCCATCGAGTTCGGGGATGGCGATCTGCAGGGCCACCTGCACCGGGTGCAGCCCCAGGTCGCTCTCCTCCCATTCCTGGGTGGTCTGGAACACCAGGGGAAGGGCCACCATGTAGGGGCGATTGAGCGTCTTGAGCACCTCGATCGCCTTGGGGTGGTCCTGCCGGGCCGGACCCCCCACCAGGGCAAAACCGGTGAGCGACACCACCCCATCCACCAGGGGCTGGTCGGGGTTGATCGGGTCGTAGAAGAAGGCGTTCACCGGTTTGGTGAAGTCGAGGCCGCCGCAGAACACCGGGATCACGGTGGCGCCGCGGTATTCGAGCTCCTGGATCACGGCCACGTAGTGGGCCTCATCGCCGGTGACGATGTGGCTGCGCTGCAGCACCAGGCCGATCACCGGGCCCTGGCGCGCCTTCTCGGAGAGGTCTTTGCGGCTGGCGTTCCAGTTGAGGTATTCCTTCAGGTCTTCGAACATCCCCGGTGCCAGGGGGTGCCAGATGCCCAGGTCGGGGAACACCACCGGGTCGGCCACCTGCAGTTCGGGCCGGTCGGCCCCCTCGCCCCCCTTGCTGCGGGGGAACACGTATTTGTCCGCCAGCATCAACAGGAAGTTGCGCAGGTTGTCCGGCGTACCCCCCAGCCAGTACTGAAAGCTGAGCATGAAGGAGCGGGCGTCCTGCGCCTTCTCCACCGGCAGATACTTCAACACCGTGGGCAGGGTGTTGAGCAGCTTGAGCATGGCGTCCTGGAAGCCGGCGCCGCCGGCCTCCTTCCGCTTCTTCATGAAGCCGGCGATCGCCGACTTGCTCTGGCCCAGCTGGGCCATGGAGAAGGTGCCCAGCTTGTTGAGGCGCATCACCTCCGGCATGGAGGGAAACACCACGGCGGCCTTGAGTCGCTCGCGGTGGGGGGCCACCGCCTCCACCACCTTCTGGGCCAGGTCTTCGATGAAGATCAGCGAGGCGATGAATACATCGGCTTCCGCCACGTCGGCGCAGAAATCGGCGTAGTTCTGCGGGTCCCGCAGCTCTTCGATCAGGTAGCCGCTCAGATCGATGGCCAGGGGGCCGTTCTGGTCGTTCAGCGAGGTGGCCGCCTGGGTGAGGGCGTTCTGGTACTGGGGCTCTAGCACCACATACACCGCCCGCATCACGGCCCGACCGTTCACCTCCGCGGGGCTGACGCGGCGGGAGGCGGAGCGGACCTGCGTGAACATGCGCGCTGATTGAGCAATGTGAAGCAGCCTACGAAGGGCCCCCCTCGCTTGCGAGCCCCGGCCCTCAGCCGTAACAAGGCCTGTGGGGCCCCATAGGCTCAGCTGCAGTGGCCCCCGCCTTGCCTTCCCCGATGACCAGCAGCAGCGTGTCCCCCCAGGCCGGCGCCGGCCAACCGATTGCTGTGGTGGTGGCGGGCGCCCTGGGGCGCATGGGGGCGGAGGTGGTGCGCGCCGTGCACCAGGCCCCCGATTGCCGCCTGGTGGGGGCCATCGACACCACCCCCGGCAAGGAGGGGGCTGATGTGGGCCTGGAGCTGGGGCTCGGGGAACTGGAGGTGGCGATCACCGCCGATTTCGAGGGCAGCCTCTGCCAGGCCAGCCAGGCGGTGCGCAACGACGGCCCCGGCGCCGGCGCGGTGCTGGTGGATTTCACCCACCCCTCGGTGGTCTACGAGCACACCCGGGCGGCGATCGCCTACGGGGTGCACCCGGTGATCGGCACCACGGGCCTCTCGCCCGCGCAACTGGCCGACCTGGCCAGCTTTGCGGAGAAGGCCTCCATGGGGGGCGCCGTGATCCCCAACTTCTCCGTGGGCATGGTGCTGCTGCAGCAGGCGGCGGCGGCGGCGGCCCGCTTCTACGACTGTGCTGAGCTCACCGAGCTGCACCACAACCGCAAGGCGGATGCCCCCAGCGGCACCTGCATCAAAACCGCCGAATTGATGGAGGAGCTGGGCAAATCCTTCAACCCCCCCCAGGTGGAGGAGCACGAAACCCTGGCGGGCAGCCGCGGCGGCCAGCGGGACAGTGGCCTGCGGCTCCACTCCATTCGCCTGCCGGGCCTGGTGGCCCACCAGGAGGTGATGTTCGGCGCCCCGGGGGAGACCTACACCCTGCGCCACGACACCATCGACCGCTCCGCCTACATGCCCGGCGTGCTGCTCACGCTGCGCAAGGTGCGGCAGCTGCCGGGGCTGGTGTACGGCCTGGAGCGCTTGCTCTGAGGCCGGCCTGAGCCGACACTGGCGCCATGCTGATTCCGCTCCGCCCCGGAGAGCTGCCGCGGTTGATCCCCGCCGTGGCCACCGGACCGCAGTTCAACGCCTGCAGCGGCAGCCCCCAGAAGCTGCTGCAGCGGGTGTTCATCTCGGTGATCGCCGGGGTGATCTCGCTGCTGATCAGCCAGGGGGTGGCCATGTCCAGCCAGGCGGCCCCGATCATGCTGGTGGTGGGCCTCACCTTTGTTTTGTATTGGCTCTGGGGGCCGATCGTGGAGGCCAGCCGCAAGAACGCCACCCTGCGGCGCTACCCCGCCGGGGCGATCTTTGAGGGGGAGGTGGCTGACCTCTACACCCGGGAGCTGGTGGAGGGGCGCCAGGAAACCACCGACAAGCAGGGGCGCCTGGAGCTGGTGGAGAACCGCCGCACCTGGCTGTGCCTGGAGCTGGAGGACGAAGACGGCTACCTGGGCAGCATCCGCTTCCCCTACGACAAAAAGCACAAGGCCATCCAGCTGGGGATGGTGGTGCGCTGCCTGGTGCTGAGCGAGCGACCCGATTTCTCCCGGGTGGGGGCCCTGAGCGATGCCTGGTTGCCCCAGCTGAAACTGTGGGTGGGGGAGTATCCGTTCCTGTTGCGGCCTGCCTTTGAGGAGCTGTGCCTGCGGCGGCTGCGTTAACGCCGGTGTTACATCGCGCAATATTGCGTTACAATTCGCGTATTCCGCAGGAGCCCCCATGGTTCAGGCCAATCCCGCAGCCCCCACCGTGATCCGTGGCGCCACCGTCACCGAAGAGGACGGCGGCCGTCTCAACGCCTTCGCCAGCGAGCCCCGCATGCTGGTGGTGGACGCCGACAACGGCTGGGGCTTCCACGACCGCGCTGAAAAGCTGAATGGCCGTCTGGCCATGCTCGGCTTCATTGCCCTGCTGGCCACCGAACTGGCCCTGGGTGGTGAGTCCTTCACCCACGGTCTGCTGGGCCTGGGCTGATCGCCGCGGCCCCCGGGCCGCACCCACCCCCAACCGCAGCACAGAATCGTGCTGCGGTTTTTTTGTGTCTGCCGTTGGGCCCCGTGCCTTTCTCTGCGCCACGGGCACAGGTGCTCGGTGCCGGCCCCACCGGGGCGCTGGCGGCCCTGGCCCTGGCCCAGGCGGGCTGGCAGGTGCTGCTGAGCGACCCGCTCAGCGCCGACCAACTGGCGGGCCGCAGCCGCGCCTACGCCCTCACCCACTCCAGCCGCGAGCTGCTGGAGCAGCTCAACCTCTGGGGAGCCCTGGCACCGCACCTGGCGCCATTCCGCAGCCTGGAGCTCTGTGACCGCGTCAGCGGCGATCAGATCCGTTTCAGCGGCGCCGATCTTCCCGGAGCCCCGGGCCCCGACGATCCCGTGGGCTGGATCCTGCAGCACGGCCCGCTGATGCAGGTGCTGCTGGGGGCCGTCGCCGGCCAGGCGGCCATCACCCCGCAGCTGGGGGCTGAGCCCCAACACCCGCCGGGCCTGGATCTGGTGGTGGCGGCCGACGGCCACGGCTCCCCCTGCCGCCGGGCCGCGGGCCTGCGCCACTGGAGCCGCCCCTACCGCCAGGGCTGCCTCACGGTGCAGGTGGGGCTGCGGGGCTCCGCCCCGGACCAGGCCTGGGAGCTGTTTCGCCCCCAGGGCCCCTTTGCGGTGCTGCCCCTGGGGGGTGAGGCCTTCCAGCTGGTGTGGAGTGCGCCCCTGCCGGAGCTGCGGCGGCTGGAGCAGCTGGAGCCGGTGCGCTTCCTCGAGGCCCTGGGGGCCGCCCTGCCGGAGCAGCTGCAGCCGGAGGTGCTGCTGGATCAGCCCCGCGCCTTCCCCGTGGCCCTGGAGCTGGCCTGGCCCCTGCGGCGCGGCCGGGTGGTGCTGGTGGGGGAGGCGGCCCACCGCTCCCATCCCGTGGGGGGCCAGGGGCTCAACCTCTGCTGGCGTGATGTGCAGGAGCTGGGGCGGCTGGCGGCGCAGGTGAGCGCCGGCCGCCTGGCGCCGCGCCGCCTTCCCGGCCGTTACGCCCGCCGCCGCTGGCCCGACATCCTGCTGGTGCTGCTGGCCACCGACGCCCTGGTGCGGATCTTCTCCAACCGCGCGCCGCTGCTGCTGCCCGCCCGCCGGCTGGCCCTGGGGGCGCTGGGGCGCTGGGGCTGGCTGCGGCGCCTCAGCCTGGGGGCCATGACCCTCGGCCCTTGCCGCTTGCCCCTGGGCTGAGCAGCATGGGGCCCCTGAGGCCGCTGAGCCATGGTGATCAGCAGCTCCCCCCAGCCACCCCCCACCGACGGGCTGCTGCGCTACCTCCGCCAAGATCTGGGCCTCAGCGACAACGCCATCGAGCTGGGGCTGAAGCAGTGCCAGCTGGAGCAGGCGCCGCTGCCGGCGGTGCTGTGGCGCTTCGGCTTGATCAGCGTGGAGCAGCTGGATCAGCTCTGGGGCTGGCAGGCCCAGCAGGACTCCCCCTAGCCCCGCTCAGTACACCAGCAGTGCGTCCACCGGCACCGCCGCGGGCAGCTTGGCTTTGCCCCCCAGGTCCGCCAGTTCCACGATGAAGGCGAAGCCGCACAGCTCGCCCCCCACCCGCTGCACCAGCTCCGAGCAGGCGGCGGCGGTGCCGCCGGTGGCCAGCAGGTCGTCCACGATCAGCACCCGCGGCCGTGATTCGAAACCGTCGGGCAGGATCTCCAGCCGGTCGCTGCCGTATTCGAGGCTGTAGTCCACGCCGATCACCGGGCCGGGCAACTTTCCGGGCTTGCGCACGGGGCTGAAGCCGATGCCCTGGGCGGTGGCCAGGGCGGTGCCCACGATGAAGCCGCGGGATTCGATCCCCACGATCAGATCCGGCTGCAGCCGCTCGCACACCGCGCCCATCTGCCGCATCACCTCCTGCCAGGCCGATGGGTTACGCATCAGCGGCGTGATGTCGCGGAACAGGATCCCTGGCTTGGGGAAGTCGGGGATCGCCCGTACGTGCTCGCGCAGATCGAGGGCTGGCATGGTCGACGGATCGGCGCCGCAGCTGGCAGTATCGCAGCCATGCCCGATGCCCCATCGCACCCCCAGCGCCCCCTGCCCAGGCGGGGCATCGAGCGCCTCGACCTGATGCTGCTGTGCGCCGAAGCCCTCGACCTCAACGGCGGCGAGGCGATGGTGTGGCTCAGCGAGGAGATGGGCTTCACCGATCTGCTGCCCAACCGGGTGGAGCTGTGGAAGCGCCGCTGCAGCAACCCCCTGCGGCGCACCACCCGCCGCGATCTGCCCAGCCCGGCGGAGAGCGATGCCCTGATCCGCATCTGCACCGCCCTGGCGGATCGGCTCTATCCGATGCTGCGCAGCCTGCTCTCCACCGCCGAACCGCCCCAGCTCAGCGCCCAGCGCTGGCAGCTGTTCGAGGGCCGGCTGGCGGAGTTGCTCAAGGAGCGCTTCAACCTGCGCCGCGGCGGCGTGCAGCGGCTGCTGGATCCCCAGGAGGGCCCCACCCTCAGCCGCGAACTGATCCAGGCCCTGGCCTTCAGCGCCGGCCCCGGCGGCTTTGAGCGGCTCAAGGCCTCCCTGATGGACCCCGTGGTCTGAGCCGGACACCGATGAAACTCACCAACCGCTACGAACAGACCAGCTGCCGCCTGCAGGTGGAGGGGCTGCCGGATCGCTCCGCCGGCCAGGGGGACCAGACCATCGGCATCCTCACGGGCTTCAGCCTCGATCTGGCGGGCCACACCGAACTGGAGGGCCAGCGGGAGCACCTGCAGGCGATGGTGGCTGCGGTGCTGCCCTACGCCCGCCAGCTGCTGAGCGGCGTGCCCCGCACCTGCGGCGCCGAGGGCGATCCGGTGGCCATATCCCCCCACAGTGGCCGCCACCAGCTGGAGTTGCGCAGCAGCCAGCCCGACACCCCCCCGCTCACCCTGCTGCTTGATGACGCCGAGCTGGCGGATCTGGTGCGCTGCCTCGATCAGCTGCGGCTGGATCCGCGCCTGGCCCTGCCGTTTGAGCAGCCCCCCCTGCAGCCGCTGCGGCGCCGGGAGCTGCGCCACCGCCAGCCCCTGGCCCAGCGCGTTGCCGCGCCCCTGGTGGGGGTGGGGGTGCTGGTGCTGTCGGCGGTGGTGAGCGCCCTGCTGCCGCTGCAGCAGCGGCCCACCCCCGCACCGGCCGCCAATCCCAGCGCCGTCTCCTCGCCGCAGCGGGGAGGTTGACGCGGGCCCCATCCCCCCCACACTGGCGTCGACGCCGTGAGTTCCTTGACCTGGTCTGAGCTACGCCGCCGTGTGATTCGCCTGGGGGCCTGCCTGGACGTGGTGGTGCGCAGCGATCCGGAGGTGTGCGGCCTCAGCGGCAGCGATTTCCATCTCTCCCTGCACCACGGCGGCCAGGGGGACTGCAGCGTGGGCGACCTCAGCCTGGTGGATTGCCCCAACGAGCTGGTGTTGGTGGAGTTCGAGCGCTGGATGAATGGCGCCGGTTATCGCCTGGAGCCATGAGCCGGCGCGACAGGCTTCAGGTGGTGCGCGGCGCGGCTTCACCGCAGGGGGAGCGCAGGGTGTTCCGGCGCCGCCGCCAGCCCCCCCGCTCCCGCAAGATCCTCGAGGCCCTGCTGCTGATGGCGGCGGGCATCGGCCTGCTGGTGCTGCTGCTGCAGCTGCCGGAGCTGATCGACCTCGACAGCCTGCTGCTGCTGAGCACCGCCCTGGGGCACCTGATCGGCGGCCTCTCACAGCTGCTGGCCGGAGTGCTGCAGCTGCTGGGGGTACTGCTGCTGGTGGCCCTGGCGCTGCTGGCGCTGCTGCTGCTAGTGGCTGGCCTGGTGCGCCTGGTGCGGGCTCTGCTGGCCCCCGCCCCCCCCAAGCCGCCGGCACGGCCCGCCAAACGCCGCTGAGGCCGCGAGCCCCGGCTCAGCCTCCGTGCAGCTGGCTGAACCACATCCCCGCCAGCTGCCAGGAACTCCACAGGAAGATCCCCAGGAACAGCCAGTTCAGCCAGGGGGGTCGTTTGTCGTTGTCGAAGAGCATGGGATCAGCGTGTCGCGCTGGCGGCCATCACTCCGGCAAGTTTGGGGCCTGTTGCCAACGCAGCACCACCCCCTGGCCATCGGGCCCCACCACGGTGATCACCTCCAGCCGTTGGCGACCGCGGCGGTAGTCGTAGCGGCAGAACCCGGCGCCGGTGCCGCTGCAACCGCTCAGGCTGGTGAGCCGATTGCCGGCCAGTTCCCGCTCGAAGGGTTGCAGGCCCGGGGCGCCGGCGGGCTGCCAGCCCTGGGCCTTGAGCTGGGCATCGGCGCTGTCGATCGATTGGTTGGCCCTCAGCTGCAGCACCTGGGGCTGCACACCCCGCATCGGGATGGCCAGCGCCGTCAGCAGCAGCACCAGAACGCCGAGCGGTCTGGCCACCGGTGCCCTTTCAACACTGATCCGATTAGAGCAACGCCGGGGCCAGATCGGAACCGCGCTCCAGGCGGTGCTGGTCGTGCAGCTCCTCCAGCTGGTTGTAGACGGCCACCAGCTGCTGGCGGATGGCCTCGGTGTTCTCCAGCTTGGCCAGGTTGAGCAACATCAGCTCGAGCTGGGCCTTGCTGTCGATCAGCACGCGGCACTCACTGGTTCCGGGTTCGTAGGCCATGGGGGATGCGTCAGCCCCGCCATCGAAGCGTTGAAGGCCGGCCCCCTGTGTGTCGATCGCTGCCGTTCGGCCCGGCGGTTCTGTTGCAGCGGCCTTAAGACTTCCTGAAGCGTCTGGGCCCGGCCGGGGGCTGAAAAACGGAGGGGGTGGGATTCGAACCCACGGAGGCTTTCACCTCGCCGGTTTTCAAGACCGGAGCCATCAACCACTCGACCACCCCTCCAGCGGCTGCCCCTTGGGGCCAGGGCCAGTGTCCCACGGCCGAATCCACCTGGAGCGTGACGCGTGCGTCTCAAATGCGACTGCTCGCCATGGTTGGAGTAGCGCGAGCGACCGTTGGTCGCCGGAACCTTGGCTGTGCTCTCCACCAACCTGCTGGCCCTGCGCACCCGTGAGCTGGCGGATCTGATCGAGACCCTGCCGGTGAGCCTGGCCCCCGAGCGCCACTACGACCGCTGCTGTGAATTGCTGGAGCAGGTGGCGGTGGCCCTCGACCTGCTCACTCAGAGCCCCTCGGGCTGAGCCTGCAGCAGCTGCGCCGGTGCGCGGAAGCTGCCCAGTTGCTGCGGTTTGGCGGCACCGGACTTACCGGCCTGGCCGCTCACCAGTTCGATCTCCACGGTTTCCAGGTTGGCCGGGGCGGCCTGGCTGCCCGTGGGGGCCTGGATCAGCTGCAGGGCGCCCGGCGCCCAGGGGCCGGCGGCTTCGCTGCCCTGGCGGCTGCGCACCTGGCAACTTTTGAAGTCGTTGCCGCGGCAGAAGGCCTGCAGGGTGACCCCATCGGCATAGGCCAGGGTCACCAGCAGCCCCGGCTGCCCCCCGAGCTTGGCGGGGCCGGCGGTGAGGCTGCAGCCGGCTGAACCCTTGAACAGGCCCGCCAGGAAGGCCCGCTGCTCGGCATCCAGCAGCTCCAGCGGCAGTCCGTAATAGAACTGGGCCGCCCCCTGGCTGTCCCGCAGGGGGTGCTCCACGAGGTCGGCACGGCGGCAGGCCACCGACGGCACCGGGCCCGGGGTGGCCCCCACCGTTTCGCCATGGGCGGAGCCCGCGGCGACCATCAGCAGCGTCAGCGCCAGGGCCGCCCGCAGGGCCATGGCCGGATCAGTTCTCCGGCTTGGCCAGCGGCAGCAGGCACTTGTCGGAGTCGCAGCCGGCGGGGCCCGCCTCCATCAGTTCGCCGCCGTCGTAGCGCTGCAGGGCCTCGAAGAAATCGTGGGTGCGGCGCCGCTCCACCACCGCGGTCTGCATCTGCTCGTAGGTGGCCTGGTCGATGGGCTCGAAGGGCAGCCGGGGGAAGGTGGCGTTGGCGTCGAAACGGGCCAGCAGGGCGGCGGAGATGTAGCCCTGGCCGTTGTCGATGGCCTGGTGGATGGCATCCGCCAGGGGCTCGATCTCATGCTCGCGGAACTCCACGGTGGCCGAGGTGTTGTGGGCCGTGTAGTGCTGCTGCACCTGCATGTAGAAGTCGAACTGGGCCATGGCGGAGAAGTTGTTGATCTCCACCGCATCGGCGCCGGGGATGTTGGCCCAGCTCACCTCGGTGGGGATCTCCACCAGCCACTCGGTGCAGCGGGGATCGAAGGGATCGTCCAGCAGACGCCCCAGCTCATCCTTGTCGCTCTGGGAGGGCACGATCGTGTAGCCGTAGTCCATGCAGGCCAGGGCCACCGGATCGTTCTTGCGGAAGGTGATGCGGCGGATGAAGCGCTGGGCCTTGGGGGGGTGCCAGCCGGGGGAGGCGCCGGTGAGCAGGCTCTTGGTGCCGGCGGGCTGCACGGTGGTGCAGCGGTTGGGGCGGCGCAGGCCGTGGCGGTCGCAGTAATCCCACACCGCCTGGTTGACGATCTCCTTCCAACGGCTCAGGTAGGCGGCCTCCTTGGCCTTGAAGCTGCGGCCCTCCTCGGTGTCGGGGCGGCCCGCCTCCCACCACGTCAGCCAGGGGGTGCCGAAGGCGTGCACGAAGAAGTCGAACAGGCCGGTGAAGCTCACCCCCACGATCGGATCCCAGGCGCGGCTCTGGCGGTAGCGCTCCACCTCGAAGCGGTGGTTCAGCAGGCAGGCCACCGCCAGGCCGCCGGCGGTGAAGGCCTCCTCCTGGGACACCAGGTCGTCGGGGTCGATGCGGTTGAGGTGGATCTCCGCCAGGTTGCAGTGGAAATCGGCACCGAGGATTTCGCCGCAGGGGTTGAGGCCGTAGCGGCCGAGGCGGTGCTCCAGCTCCTTGGCGCTGATCTCGGGGTGGTGGGTGGTGAGCCAGCGGCCCGCCTCCTCACGGCCCTGGTCGCAGTAGATCTCGATGAATTCGGCCCGCAGCTCGGGGGTGGGCAGCAGGTCGGCGTTGGAGCGGGCGATCGCCTCGGGGGCGAACTGGATGGCCCCTTCACCGGACTGGAACTGCTTGGTCACCGCCTCCAGCACGGTGGCGCGGTCGGGGCGGCTGTGGAACACCCGGGTGTGGTTGGCCATGCGCAGCGCATCCCGCTCGGGGTCGATGCGCCAATTGCCATCGCTGTCCTGCTGCCAGAGGTTGTCCTTGGCGCTGGAGGCGGCGGTGTCGTCGGCGGCGAATTGGCGCATGCCGGCGCTGCGGCGGATGTTGCCGGCCACGATCGTCACCGCCGCTTCATCGATCAGCAGGCAGCACTCCACGGAGGTGAGCTGACGGCCCTGGGCCCTGTTGAGGATCTGGGCCACCCGGCCGTAGAGGTCCTTCAGCTTCACCGGGTTGGCCATGCCGCCGAAGCCCTTGAGGGTTTCACCCACGGGGCGCACGTCGGAGAGGTCGACGGAGATGTCGATCGGGGTGGCGGCGTCGAAGCGCTCGTCGCTGCAGAGATCGAGCAGCAGCTGATAGCTGTCCACCCAACCGCGACGGGTGTCGCCCACCTTGATGTGGACGCGCTGTCCCTCGATGCTGTGGGTGGTGTTGTCCTGGCGCTGGCCGGCGGGGGTGGCACCGATGTCGCTGACGCCGGTGATGCGGAGCTGGTTGCGCACCGCCGGCAGCTGGCTGATCAGGTGCGGCTCGATGATGGCGCCGGTGCCGCAGCCCATCATCGCCAGGTCCATCATCAGACCGAAGGCTTCCCAATCCACCAGGTTGGTGGAGGTGCAGTTGTAGGCGCCGGAGAAGTTGTGCTGCTGCTCGATCCAGGGGGTGCCGCCGATCCAGAGCCAGCGGCCGGAGGGCAGGGCCTTCTGCTCCTGCTGCATGCGGCGCAGCAGGGCCACCTCCTCGGCATTGAGGTGGCCCAGCTTGCGCAGGCCCTCCAGGTTGCGCTCGGCCACCTGATGCCAGCTTTCGCGGCCCTGGGGGGTCTTGCGGGAATAGGTGCGGTAGAAGACCGGATTGGCCGCCGGCGCCGTGGCGGGGAAGTCAGGCCTGGGGCCGTTCAGGGCGGTGGGCTCGGTTGAAACCGTGGGGCGGGCTCCAGGAACAGACAGGGTCACAGGCGGCGTGGGGCGGGGCGTGATCGGCACCATAACGCCACTGGTGGGGTCCGCAAGCAGTCGTTGCCACCAGTGACGGTGGCTGGTGCGCCGCCGCCAGGATGGGCCCCCACATCCCTGCCATGGAGCGCGTTCCCGAGCCCGAACTGATGGAGGGCCGCGAGCAGGCGGCCGCCTATGCCGAGGCGGATTTCAGCGCCAGCGATGGCGCCGTGGTGGCTCGCCTGGGGGAACTGTTCCCCGAGGGGCTCGGCCCCCGCGTGATCGACCTGGGCTGCGGCCCCGGCAACATCAGCTTCCTGCTGGCGCAGCTGCAGCACCCCCCAGCCCTGGTGCTGGGGATCGATGGCTCTGACCCCATGCTCGCCCTGGCGGAGGCGGAGCTGCGGCGCCGCAGCAGCGCGGAGCCCGCCCTGGCGGATCGGTTGCAGTTTCGCCGCAGCCGTCTGCCGGATCCGGGCCTGCCGGGTGGCTTCAGCGCCGTGGTGAGCAACAGCCTGCTGCACCACCTGCACGATCCCGCTGTGCTCTGGCGGGCCCTGGCCCAGCTCGGAGCCCCGGGGTGCCGCATCTATCTGAAAGACCTGCGCCGCCCGGCTGATCCCCAGGCGGCCGAGGCGCTGTTGCGGCGCCATGGGGCCGACGCGCCGCCGGTGCTGCAGCACGATTACCTGGCCTCCCTGCATGCGGCCTTCACCCCCGCGGAGGTGGAGGGGCAGCTGCGGGCGGCGGGGCTGGCATCCCAGCTGCGGGTGGCGGCGGTGGAGGACCGCTACCTGGAGGTGTGGGGTCGCCTGGCAGGCTGAGCCGATGACCAGCAGCACCCTCACCCCCGAGTTGCAGGCGCTCGCCGAGGCGGTGTCGCGGCGCCGCAACTTTGCGATCATTTCCCACCCTGACGCCGGCAAGACCACCCTCACCGAGAAGCTGCTGCTCTACGGCGGTGCGATCCAGCAGGCCGGGGCGGTGAAGGCCAAGGGGGAGCAGCGCAAGGTCACCTCCGACTGGATGGAGCTGGAGAAGCAGCGCGGCATCTCGATCACCTCCACGGTGCTGCAGTTCGACTACAGCGGCAGCACCATCAACCTGCTGGACACCCCGGGCCACCAGGACTTCTCTGAGGACACCTACCGCACCCTGGCGGCCGCCGACAACGCGGTGATGCTGGAGGACGCCGCCAAGGGCCTCGAGCCCCAGACCCGCAAGTTGTTTGAGGTGTGCCGCATGCGGCAGATCCCGATCTTCACCTTCATCAACAAGATGGATCGGCCGGGGCGGGAGCCCCTGGAGCTGCTGGATGAGATCGAGCAAGACCTGGGCCTGGCCTGCTGGCCGGTGAATTGGCCGATCGGCAGCGGCGACCGCTTCCGCGGCGTGATTGATCGCCGCAGCCACCAGGTGATCCTGTTCGGACGGGCGGAGCGGGGGCGCGCCTCCGAGGAGACGCTGCTGAGCGTGGAGGAGGCCCGCAGCAGCGGAGTGGTGGAGGCTGAGCTGCTGGATCAGGCCCTCGAGGAGATGGAGCTGCTGGAGGCGGCCGGCAACGAGCTCGATCTGGAGCTGGTGCACGCTGGCGAACTGAGCCCGGTGTTCTTCGGCTCGGCCATGACCAACTTCGGGGTGCGGCCCTTCCTGGATGCCTTCCTGGAGCTGGCCCAGAGGCCCACCCCCCGCAGCAGCAGTGCCGGTGCGATTGCGCCCGTGGCCCCGGGCTTCAGCGGTTTTGTGTTCAAGCTGCAGGCCAACATGGATCCCCGCCACCGCGACCGCGTGGCGTTTGTGCGGGTGTGCAGCGGCAAATTCGAGAAGGACATGACGGTGCAGCACGCCCGCACCGGCAAGACCATCCGCCTGTCACGACCCCAGAAGCTGTTCGGCCAGGACCGCGAGGTGGTGGAGGACGCCTACCCCGGTGACGTGATCGGTCTCAATAACCCCGGCATGTTCGCCATCGGCGACACCCTCTACCTGGGGCCGAAGGTGGAATACGAGGGCATCCCCTGCTTCAGCCCGGAAATCTTCTCCTGGCTGCGCAACCCCAACCCCTCGGCCTTCAAGAGCTTCCGCAAGGGGGTGAATGAACTGCGGGAGGAGGGGGCCGTGCAGATCCTGTACGACACCGACCAGAGCAAGCGCGACCCGATCCTGGCGGCGGTGGGTCAGCTGCAGCTGGAGGTGGTGCAGTACCGCCTGGAGAATGAATACGGCGTTCAGACCCGCCTGGAGCCGCTGGGGTTCAGCGTGGCCCGCTGGGTGGTGGGGGGCTGGCCGTCCCTGGAGGCAGTGGGGCGCATCTTTAACTGCAAAACCGTGCGCGATGCCTGGGATCGGCCGGTGTTGCTGTTCAAGAACGAGTGGAACCTCAACCAGCTGCGGGAGGACCACCCCGACCTGGAGCTCAGCGCCGTGGCGCCGGTGGTGAGTGGCGTGGAGCCCATCGCCCTCTAGGTGGGGCCGTCCACGGCGGCGCGGGCGCCCCGCCAGACTTGATTACGAAGAAAGGTCACAACGGTGGTTCTGGCAATGGCGAGACCCCTCTGGCTGGTGCGCCCCCGGGCGGACGGCGGCAGTGATTACGTGGCTTTCGTGCCCGGCGACGCCCGCGTCGAGATGCGGGAGGGCAGCCACCTCCCCCCGCAGATGCCCCTGCTGAAGCGCCGCCGCTGGTTGCCCTGTGAGGAGGCGGAGCAGCAGCGCCGCCAGCTGCAGCTCGAGGCCGGTTACCGCCACAGCGAGCCGTTGTTCTGAACCCCGTCCCCTCACTACGCTTGAACGGCGTCGCGCACCTGGCCACCACCCATGAACCAGGGAGCTGAACCCACCGACAGCGCGTCCCAGCCCGGCCCCGCCAACCCCTACGAACGGCTGGGCATCGGTCCGGAGGCCAGTTTCGATGCCGTGCAGGCCGCCAAGCGGCAGCGGCTGGAGGAGGTGGGTGAGGACCCCCAGGCCCGGGCCCGCATCGAAGCGGCCTACGACGCCGTGCTCATGGATCGCCTCAAGGAGCGCCAGCAGGGCAAGGTGAGCTCCGCCGCCCTCAACGCCTCCCAGCGGGAAGCAACCCGCCCCAGCGTCAAGGCGCCGCCGGCCCGCCCCAGCCTGGCGTCGCTGCCCAGCCTGCCCTCCCTGCCCAAGCCCAGCTTCAGCGCCCCGAGCTTCAGTGCCCCCACCCTGGGGTTGGCGGATGGGGTGCAGCGCTGGCTGCCCCTGGGGGCCGGTGCCGTGCTGCTGGGGCTGTTGCTGCTGCTGCCCGCCAGCAACGCCGAGCTGGTGCTGGCCTTCGCCACCGTGTTGGCCGTGGTCAACCTGCAGCGGCGCAACGGCCGCCTGCTGCCCGCCGCCGGCTGGAGCGTGCTGCTGCTGAGCGTGGGCCTGCTGCTGGGGGGGCTGCTGCTGCGGCTCCTGGATCCTTCCCTGCATCTGGGCCTGCCCCTGGGGCTTCCGCTCGATCCGCAGCAGGTGCAGAGCCTGCCGGCCCTGGTGCTGCTGGTGCTCGGGGCGCTGCTGATCGCCTGACGGGTTTGCGCTGCCTGGCGGTGCGGTGTTGATCGTGGGCCTGTACGGGGTCTGACCAGGGTTAGTCAGACCCCGTACAGCGCCTTGCACAGCCCCCTGCCCCCCTGCACAGCCGCCCCGCCGGCGCAAACCGATCGCCATCGACATGCTGGGGGCCCCTGAATGTCTGCGGGGTCGTCGCCATGTCCACGGTTCCCTCGGCCCGCACGGCTGCCCCCTACCTGGGGTCTCTGTTGGGCTCCTCCCTGATCGACCTGCTGCTGCGGCATCGGCTGGTTGACGATCTGCTCCAGGCGCCCCGCATGGCCGCGGGCCTGGTCCATCTGGATGTGGCGGCCCTGGTGCTGCTTTACCGGCTCTGCTATGGGCTGTTCTGGGGCTGGTTCCTGGTGGGGCTCCTGCCGGGGTTGCTGCGGGGCCGTTGCCCTGCCCGCCGCAGCCTGCGGCTGTTCGGCCTGCTGGCCACCCTGCAGTTCCTCGTGAATCTGGTGTTGATCAATGTGGCGATCGTGGTGGCCGACGTGCACTCCTACGAGCTGCTGCTCGAGGCCATCGGGCTTTACGTGGTGATCGGGCTGATCTTCGTGTTCTGGTACTGGTACCTCGATTACCCGCTGCGGGAACAGGCCCTCGCCCTGCGTCCCCTCGGTGGCCGCAGCAGCGACGCCAACCCCCCTGGTGCCCAGCACGCTGGCACCCAGATCTCGCCGCTTCCCCCAGGACTGCTATTTCCGGAGGAGGCCTACGAGGGGCTGGCCTTCGGCACCACCGGCTGGACCCCCGGCTTCATCGACTACCTGTTCTTCGCCATGGTGGCCAGCAATACCTTCGGCGCCCCAGAGGGCCATGGGGTGCTGGGTGCGCGGCTGAAGCTGGCCCACCTGGTGCACAGCCTCTTCATGACCGGCATCTTCATCGTGATCGTGGCCCGGGCCATCAACACCCTGTCGTGAGCCTTTGGCCCTGCGGCTTCAGGCGGCGCTGGCGCTGAGTTCGTCGATCAGCTCCTGCAGTTCGCCGGCCCCCACGTCGTACACCTCGTTGCAGAAGTGGCAGGTGAGTTCGGCCTTACCGTCCTCCTCGAGCATCTGGCTGAGCTCTTCGCGGCCCAGCAGTTTGAGGGCGTTGACGCTGCGCTTGCGGCTGCAGGGGCAGTGGAAGGTCACGTCCTGGCTGGCTTCTGCGTCATCCAGCAGTTGCGGATCCAGGTCGGGGAACACCTCCTTCAGCAGCGCCTCGAGGTTGCCCTCGCAGGCCGCCAGCTTCTGGCTGAAGCCGGTGATCTCGCGGCAGCGCTCCTCCAGCAGCGCCACCAGCGCCGGTTCGCGGGCCGCCTTGGGCAGCACCTGCACCAGCACGCCGCCGCAGTGGTGCAGGCCGCGGCTGTCGATCTGCTCCCCCACGAACACCGCCGAGGGGGTCTGCTCCGAGTGGAGCAGGTAGGAGGCCACGTCTTCGCCGATGCCGCCGCTCACCAGTTCCACGGTGGAGCTGAACGGCTCCCCTTCACCGAGGTCGCGCACCACGTGGAGGTAGCCGGTGCCGGTGGCCTGGCGGAAATCGAAGTGGTGCTGGCCGTCGGCGTCGCTCACCAGGTCGAGCTCCAAGGCGGGGCAGCCCACGTAGCCCCGCACTGTGCCGTCGCGGCCGGCGTCCACCATCAGCCCCCGTAGCGGACCATCGGAGGCGATGCGCAGGTTGACGCGGCCGTGGCGCACCTTCATCGAGCTGGCCAGCAGCAGGCCGGCGGTCATGGCGCGGCCCAGCAGGGCCGTGGTGAGGAAGGAGAGGCCATGGCGGCGCCGGGCATAGCGGGCCGTAGTGCTGGTGCTCACCGCCACCAGGCGGATGCCACCGCCGGCCGCCGTTGCCCGCACCAAGCGATCCGCCATCCCCGTGCCCCCGGCCGCACCCATTGGAAGGCGCACTGTATGAAGCCGCGCCCTGGCCCGCCGCCGCCCCTCAGGCGGGCTGCAGGGCCGGCCGCAGCACCCCCTGCTGCAGGCTCCAGCACTGTTGGGGCGGGATCAGGCCGGTGAACAGCTCCGGTTCGTGGGTCACCACCAGCACCACCCGCTCCCGGCTGAGCTCCACCAGCAGCTCGAGGATCTCGTCGCGCACCGACCAATCCAGCCCGGCGGTGGGTTCATCCAGCAGCAGCACCCGTGGGTTGCGTAGCAGTTGCACCGCCAGGGCCAGGCGGCGCTGCTGGCCGCCGCTGAGCCGTTCGGGGGCCTGCTGGAACGACACCGCCCCCAGCCCCACCTGCTTGAGCACCGCCTCGGCGGTGTCGTAGGGGAGGCGGCGCTGGCCGAGTTTCAGCTCCTGCCCCACGCTGAGACCGAGGAAATGGCGCTCCGGGAACTGAAACACCAGCCCGCAGAGCCAGCGGCGCTGGCGGGCGTTGAGGGCTTCCCCCTGCCAGTGGATGCTGCCGGTGGTGGGGTCGGCCAGGCCGCAGATCAGCTCCAGCAGGGTGGATTTTCCCGAGCCACTGCGGCCGGCCACCAGGGCCGCCTGGCCGATGGGCAGGCTCAGGTGGATCCCCCGCAGCACCGGTTCCGCCGCCGTGGCGGGCTGATAGCGCAGCGAGCGGAGCTCCAGCATCGAGGGGGCGCCATGGCTGGTGGCCCCCCCAGCATGTTTGATGGAGACACCTGCTGGGCGTGGCCCCTCGATGGAGATCCGATTCCGCGACGTTGATCCCTTCAATTGCTGGATCTGGCTGCGCTTCAGCCATGCCCCAGGCCAGGGGGAGCGCGGTTACGTGGATACGGTGTTCGACAGCTGGTTTTTCCTGGGCAAGCTCGGGGGCTTCAACGCCGAGAACCTGCAGGTGCAGGACGAGGGGGCCGAGCTCAGCTGGATGGCCTACGACCCCGATTCCGCCGCCCGGGCCATGCCGGCCCTGATGCACAACATGGGCGAACCGGAGTACCGCGGCGAATGGGCCCGCTGCTGGCTCGACATGGGCACCAGCGATGCCCTGGCCCTCGACGTGCTGATCAATACCCTGCGCCAGCTCGATACGGATGTGGTGCAGATCGAGGAGCTGGTGATCGGTGGGGTGAATGACGACTGGCCGGTGGAGGAGACCCCCGCCAGCCCGTTTGACCTCACCGACCCCGATGCCTGACCCCTGCGACGCCTGAGCCATGGTGCGCGAGCAGCGCCGGCTGTTGATCCCGCGGCCGCGCCTGGAGGCGGCCGGCGGTGGGGCCGTGGCCCTCACCCCGGATGAAAGCCGCTACCTCACCCGGGTGTTGCGCTACGGGCCCGGGGATGGCTTCGCGGTGGTGGATGGCCAAGGGGGCCTCTGGAGCGCTGAGCTCACCGGCGCCGCCACGGCCCAGCTGCGGACCCCCCTCGCCCAGCCGGATCGGCAGCAGCCCGCCCCGCGGCCGGCCCTGGTGCTGGCGGTGGCGGTGGTGAAACGCGATTTCGAACTGGTGGTGCGCATGGCGGTGGAGCTGGGGGTGGATCGCCTCATCCCCCTGCTGTGCGATCGCACGGCGGTGCAGGGCCAGCTCAAACCCGAGCGCTGGCGCACCATTGCCGCCGAGGCGGCGGAGCAGTGCGAGCGCCTGTGGTTGCCCGCCATTGAGGAGCCCCAGCCCCTGGCGAGCCTGCTCAGTGGCTCAGCCCCAGCAGGGGCCCTGCGGCTGTGGGCCACCACCCGTCAGCCGCAGCTGCCGGCCCTGGCGGACCTGCTCGCCGCAGCCAGCCCCGCCGAGCCCCCGCCGGAGGCGGTGTGGCTGGCCTGCGGGCCGGAGGGGGGCTGGAGCCCCGCGGAGGAGCAGGGGGCCCTGGCGGCCGGTTGGCGGCCCGTGCAGCTGGGGCCGCGCATCCTGCGCAGCTCCACCGCCGCCGTGGCGGCCCTGGCGGAACTGGCCCTGTGGCGTTGGCGCCGCTGGGGCTGCTGAGGGCCTTTGGGGTTTCCGGGGCCGGGCCCTAGTTCTTGCCGAACAGGCCGCCGGCCATGGAGCGGAAGCCCGCCAGGTTGGCGCCACCGCGGCGGCGGCGCATGGGCAGGGCGCCGCCGGGGGTGAGGCAATCGGGGGCGAAGGTGGCATCCACCACCGCCGGGCGGGCGGCCTGGGCGGCGGCCAGCTCAGCGGCGATGGCCTCAGCGGTGGTGAGCCCCTGGCCCTGGGGCGCGGCCACCGGCTCCGGGGCGGTGCTGCTGTTGCTGCTGGCGGTGGTGGCTGGCGCGCTGGCCGGCGCGCCGCTGGCGGCTGGGGCCTGGATCGACACCGGTGCCGACGCCTTGGGCTTGGCCTGCGCCTTGGGGGCCGGCTTGGCCACGGGAGCCACGGTCACCGGGGTGGCCGCGCCCGTCTCATCCAGGTTGAGGAAGAACTTGCCCTTGGAGTTGAACACCATGGCGCTGATCGGCTGGCCGTTGGCGTGATTATCCGCTGCCGGAGCCGCCACCGCGGCCCTCCCTTAGGGCAGTGCAACACATAGTTTGCGGGGGTTCTGGGCGCCGATCCCATGCTTGAGCTGTTGGTGCTGGCCAGCCCGGAGCGGTTGCAGCATTGGTTCTGGGCCCTGCTGGTGAACGGGGTGCTGATCGCCGCCGCCCAGCGGCTGCCGCTGCTCACGCCGGCGGGCTGGGTGCAGGCGGGGGTGCTGGGCACCCTGCTGCTGGGCAGCCTGGGCTGGGCCGGCTGGTGGGCGGTGGTGCTCTACCTGGCCCTGGGGTCGCTGGTGACGCGCCTGGGGTTCCGCACCAAGCAGCAACGGGGTCTGGCCGAGGGCCGGGGGGGGCGTCGCGGGCCGGAGAACGTCTGGGGATCCGCCGCCACCGGTGCGGCCCTGGCGGTGCTCACCGTGCTGCCCACGGCTCCTGTGGCCCTGCTGGAGCTGGGGTTCGCCGCCAGCTTCGCCGCCAAGCTGGCGGACACCTGCGGCAGCGAGATCGGCAAACGCTGGGGGCGCCACACCCTGTTGATCACCACCCTCAAGCCGGTGCCCCCCGGCACGGAGGGGGCCATCAGCCTGGAGGGCACCGCCGCCAGCCTGTTGGGCAGTGCCGTGATGGCCACCCTGATGCTGCGGCTGGGGCTGCTGAGCGACGGCGCCGGTTGGCTGTTGGTGACCCTGGTGGGCCTGGCGGCCACCCTGATGGAGAGCTGGATCGGTGCCGCCCTGCAGCAGCGCTGGCGTTGGCTCAGTAATGAGCTGGTCAATGCGATTCAGACCCTGCTGGCCGCCGTGCTGGCCATGGCCTTGGCCCAGGGGTTGGGCCTGGTGTGAGCCCCTGCGCGCCCCGGCGCTGCTGCGCTGTCGTTGCTCTCCTGGAGCCGTTGCCGCAGCTGCTCGAGGGCCTGCCGGCAGCGGCGCTCACTCACCTTGCCGCTGAGCCCCAGCTGTTGGCCCAGTTCCCGCCAGGAGCGCTGCAGCAGCACCCGCCCCAGCACCAGGCGTCGCTGGCTGCGCTCCAGTTGCTTCAGGCAGCCCCAGAGCCGCCGCCGCTGCTCCCAGCGGATCACGGCGCCGTAGCCGTCGGCCCCATCGCCCCCCTGCGATGTCGCCGGCAACTGCTCCACCAGGGTGCCCCCATCGGCGTCGCCGCAGGGTTGATCCAGACTCACCAACCGCAGCCGCCGCTGCAGCTCCAACCCCTCCTGCCAGCGCTCCAGGGTGGTGCCAAGGGCCGCCGCCAGGGCGGGCTGCGCCAGGGGCGCTAACCCCTGGTGGAGCCGCTGCTGCTGCAGCCGCTGGCCGCGCCCCACCAGCTCCAGCAGGTGGTGGCTGCCGGTGAGGGGCTTGCAGCGGTCCCGCAGGTAGTGGCGCATGGCGCCGCGGATCCATGGGCAGGCCGCCGTGCTCAGGGTGGTGCCGCGGCCGGCCTCGTAGCGCTCCACCGCGCGGATCAGGCCGATGCAGCCCACCTGCACCAGGTCGTCGAAGGGGTGGCCGCTGCGCAGGCTCTCCTGCCGCGCCAGTCGCCACACCAAGGGCAGGTTGGCGTGCACCACGGCGTTGCGGTTGGCGGTGCTGCGGCAGCGGCCGTAGGCGGCCAGCAGCTCGGCGTTGCGGGGGCGGGTGGGGGCGCGCATGGGTCTGCGGGGGTCCGTGTTTCCACGGTCGGCGCGGTGCCAGCTGGGCCCCTCCCCCCTCCGCAGCGGCGCCGTTCCCCCGATCGGGGGAGGCCCTCAGGCCAGCGGTGTGGTGCCCTGCAGGGGCTGCAGATCCGCCCAGCGCAGCAGGGCCGGCCAGTGGCGCACCCGTTCGTACACCTGCCGGTGCCCTTCGCTGTTGAGGTGCAGCCCATCCGGCCCCAACCACTGCAGCCAGGCCGGGTCCGCCAGCAGGGATTCCAGCAGGGGCAGGAACGGCACATCCGCCTCCAGGCAGGCCTCCTCCAGCAGCCGTTCGTAGTGACGCACCGCCTCCAGCCCGTACCAGAGCACCTCGGCGTAGGGCATGGCCTGTTCATCCACGGGGGTGAGCCCCAGCACCAGCACCGGCGCCACGCTGCGGATCTGGCCCAGCAGCTGCTGCAGGCCGAACAGGAACCCCTCGGGGTCGAGCTGGGGGCGGCCATCGGCGCGGCCCACCCGGGCGCTGTCGTTGAGCCCCAGCGACAGCAGCACCCCATGGGGCAGCTGGCGGCGCAGCTCACCGCGGCAGCTCACCTCTTGCCGCCAGCGGGCCGCCACCCGCTCCAGCCCATCGCCGCGCACCCCAAGGGGGTAGAGCACCGGCGCTCCGGGCAGCCCCATCCAGTGGCGCCGCAGCCGCTCACACCAGCCCCCCTCGTCCGGATCGCCCCAGCCGTAGACGCCGCTGTCCCCCAGCACGATCAGCTTGCGCGGGATGGGAACGCTCATGCGCGCAGCAGTGCCCGTCGGGCTCGGTCGCTCAGATCTTCCCCCAGCAGGGTGAGCAGGGCATAGGCCGCCAACAGCAGGGCCAGCTGGTCGAAGGCGAAAGCGCTGAGGCTCTCCCGCAGCTGGCTGCCCAGGCCCGTGCCCGCCACCATCCCCACCACCACCGTTTCCCGCAGGATCACATCGGCCCGGTAGGCGCCGTAGGCCAGGTAGGCGCGGGCCAGGCCGCTGAAGCGGCCGTAGAGCAGCGCCAGGCGGGTGCCACTGCCGCTGCAGCGCAGGGCTTCCTCCCGCTCGGGGCCGGCGGCCTCCACCCCCTCCAGCAGCAGCCTCCCCAGGATCCCCAGGTTGTGGAAGCCCAGGGCCAGGGCCGCCGTGAGCAGGCTTGGCTTGAACACGAACAGCAGCAGCAGGGCGGTGAGGGGCGGTGGCCACAGCCGCCCCAGGGCCCAGAGCAAGCGCAGCAGCCAGCCGCCCCAGGGCCAGGGGGCCACCAGCAGCAACAGCAGCGGTGCACCCCCCACCGCCAGGGCCGCCGCCACCAGGGTGAGCAGCACCGTTTGCCCCACCATGGCCAGCCAGGGCAGGGCCAGGGCCCCCTGCCACCCGCCGGGGGGGAGGGGCGGCAGGGCCTGCCAGTGCAGGAGCGCCGCCGGGTCCACCGCCAGGGCCCGGCCCACCCCCAGCAGCAGCGGCACCAGGGCAGCGGCCACCAGCAGCAGCTCACGGCTGGAGCGGCCCACGGGTTGCCGCTGGGCCAGGGCCAACCGCGCCGGCATGCTCCAGCGGCGCCGCAGGGCCGACACCAGGGCCTCCAGCGCCAACATCACCGCCAGCAGCAGCCACAGGCCGCTCCAGAGTTCGTGGAACTGCAGCGACTGCAGGGTGAGCAACAGCTCGTTGCCCAGGCCCCCGAGGCCGAACACCCCCAGCAGGGTGGCGCTGCGCAGGGCGCATTCGAGCCGGTAGCCGCCGTAGCTGATCAACCCGGGCAGCAGCGGCGGCCCCAGGGCGGTGAGCAGGGCCGCCGGCGCCGGGGTGCCCGCCGCCAGCAGCCCCTGCAGGTTGCGCTCCGGCAGGGCATCGAGCAGATCACTCACCACCCTCGCCACCAGGGCGCTGAAGGGGATGGTGATGGCCAAAACGGCCACCGCCGGTTGCTGGCCCACCAGCTGCAGCAGCAGCAGGCCCCAGATCAGTTCATGGATCGAGCGGGGCACCGCCAGCAGGCGCCGCAGCAGCTCCGCCGGCAGCTCGCTGCCCGCCAGGCTGCGCCACAGCAGCCGGGAGCTCAACAGCCCCAGGGGCACCCCCAGCAGCAGGCTCGTGGCCCAGCCCAGCAGGGCCATGCCCACGGTGATGCCCAGCCCCCCCAGCAGGGAGCCCAGCACCAGCGGGTCGCCGCTGGGCCGCAGGGCCGCCAACAGGAATTGCCCTAGAAGATCCCAGCCGCCGCCGTGCAACAACCCCGGCAGCAGCAGCGCCACGGGCAGCAGCACCAGGGCCGGCAGCAGCGGCAGCAGCGGGGCGGCGGGCCTCATCCGATCGGCTCCGGCGCCGCGGCCGCTGCGGCCTGCTCCGATTCCGCATACAGGGCCTGCAGCTGCTGGGGTTGGAGGCTGGCGGCGGGTTGGTCAAACAGCAGCCGCCCCTGGCGCAGGCCGATCACCCGGTCGAACCCCTGCAGCAGATCGGGCCGGTGCAGGCTCAGCAGCAGGGCCCGCGGCGCCTGGCTGTGGCGCAGCAGCAGCGCCAGCAGCTCCTGGGCCAGGCGTGGATCGAGGCTGGCCAGGGGTTCATCCGCCAGCAGCAGGGTGGGGTTCTGGCGCAGCAGCCGGGCCATGGCCACCCGCTGGCGCTGGCCGCCGGAGAGCAGCGACACTGGCTGCTCCAGCAGCTCGGGGGCAAGGTCGAGCTGTTGCAGGGCATCGCGGCAGGCGCCGGTGTCCAGGGGCAGCAGCAGGTTGAGCAGGGCCCGCGGCCAGCCCCACTGGGCCAGGCGGCCGCAGTTGAGGTTCTGCTGCACCGTGAGTTCCTCGATCAGGCGCAGGTCCTGCCAAAGGGTGCCGATGCGGGCCTGCTGGCGGCGCCGGGCCCGGGCTCCGCGGGCCCGGGGTTCCCCCTGCCAGAGCACCTCGCCCGCGGCGGGGTGGAGCAGTCCGTTGGCCACCGCCAGCAGAGTGCTCTTGCCGGCTCCGCTGGGGCCCAGCAGCGCCACCCGCTCGCCCGCCTCCAGCCGCAGGGAGACGCCATCGAGCCGGGGCTGGCTGCGGCCCGGCACGTGGATGCGCCGCAGCTCGAGCACGGCCGTGGGCTGGGGGTTGGGGCTGAGGGCGGCCATGGGGCCATGCTGCCGGTTGGCCGGCTGATGGATCGGGCGGGCTCAGCCGAAGCGGAAGGCCATCAGCGCCAGGATCAGGCCCACCAGGGCCAGTTCCACCAGGTCGGGGCCGCGGGGGTTCATGGCCGCCGCTCGCGCTGTTCCAGCCGCGCCACCGACGGCAGGCTGAGCACCAGGGCCAGCAGCCCCAGCTCCACCCACAGCACCCCATTCCCCAGCACGATCACCGCCAGGTCGATCACCGCCAGGGTGCGCAGGAACAGCACCCACACGTCGTCGCCCTCTGTGCAGCTGCGTTGCCACAGCAGCAGGCCGGCCGCCACCAGCACCAGGTCGATCAGCAGGGTCATGGGGGAAGGAGGGGCGGTCCACAACCAACCCCTCCATTCTGCGGTGGCTGCGCCACCGGGCCCAGGGGGCGGCGGCGATCAGCGGATCTTGCCGATCTCCCGGCCCACCTGCTCGATGCGCGTGTACTCCCCGGGGCTGGCCGGGATGAACTGCTGGGCGCCGAACAGACCCAGGATCACCTTCTGCTGGGGATCGCTGGGGCGCCAGCTGAGGATCGCCTTCTGCAGCTTGGTGGTGAAGCCCTTGCCGAAGCGCTGATCCAGGTTGCCCTGGGCAATCCAGTGGTAGTCGGGGTAGCCCGGCGACTTCCAGATGGCCATCACCTTGGCCCGATTGGCCTTGCCGTTGTGCAGGCTGGCGCGCCACACCTGCTCATTGACGGCACCGGCGTCGTAGGCGCCGCTCTGCACCAGGGCGATGGTGGCATCATGGCTGCCGCTGAAGCCGGGGGCGCCGCCGGCGAAGTCCTTGAGCTTCACCCCCGCCTGGGCCAGGAAGTACTGGGGCATCAAGCGGCCCGAGGTGGAGCTCTCCGAGCCGAAGGTGAAGCGGCGGCCCTTGAGCTCCCGCAGGCCGTCGATGTTGCGCACCGTCTTGAGGCCGCTGCGGGTGTTGGCGATGAAGATGCTCTTGAACGACACATCGATGTCGCGCTGGGCCAGCACCCGGGCATTGGGTTTCTGCAGCCGCGCCTGCACGCCGGTGAGGCCGCCGAACCACACCAGGTCCAGGTCGCCGGTGCGGAAGGCGGTCACCGCCGCGGCGTAGTCGGTGAGGGGCACGTACTTCACCGGCACGCCCAGTTGCCGGCTGAGTTCACTGGCCACCGACCCATAGAGGCGGTTCAGCTTTTCGGGGTTCTGATCGGGGATGGCGCTGATGCGCAGCAGGGGCCGCTGCTTGGCGGCCTCCGCCTGGGCCGCCGGCGGGGTCCCCAGGCCCGGGGCCAGGGGGGGTGTGGGGAGGACCGCCGTGAGCAGCGCCAGGCTGAGGCCCGTGGCCACGGCGGCCGAACGTTCTCGGCCGCGGCCGGTGGTCCGGGCCAGGGCCCGACTGAGGGAGAGGGTCATGCGGGGGGGCGGGTGCGGCTCAGAGGCCGCGGATGAACCGCTCCAGTCTGGCCAGGCCGTCCTGCAGGGTGGCCTCGGAGGCGGCACAGGAAAGGCGGATGCAGCCGTCATCGCCGAAGGCCACTCCGGGCACCACCGCCAGCCCCTGCTCCTCCAGCAGGCGGTTGCAGAGGGTCATCGAATCGAGGCCGGTGCTGCTGATGTCCGGAAAGGCGTAGAAGGCCCCCTCAGGCGGCAGCAGGGTGAGGCCCGGGATGGCCCGCAGCCCGTCGCTGAGCAGGGTGCGGCGGGTGTTGAACTGCTCTGCCATGGCGTGTACGCAGTCGCGCGGGCCGTTGATGGCCGCCAGCGCGCCGAACTGGGCAAAGCTGCAGACGTTGCTGGTGCTCTGGCTCTGCAGGGCGATGGCCGCCTTCACCACGGCGGCGTTGCCGGCCAGCCAGCCGATGCGCCAGCCGGTCATGGCCCAACCCTTGGCGCAGCCATTCACGGAGAACACGCGATCCGCCAGGTCTGGCGCCAGGGCGGCGAGGCTGTGGTGCCGGTGGCCGGGGGCCAGCAGGAATTCATAAATGTCGTCGCACACCACCGCTAGCTGCGGGTGGCGGCGCACTACCGCGGCGATGGCCTCCAGCTCGGCGCGGCTGCTCACCATGCCGGTGGGGTTGGAGGGGCTGTTGAGCACCAGCAGCTTGCTGGCGGGGGTAATGGCCGCCTCCAGCCGTTGGGGGTCGAGGCGGAAGCCTTCGGCGGCGCCGCTGGGGATCAGGCGCACGCTGGCCCCCGCCAGCTGGGCGATCTCCGGGTAGCTGAGCCAGTAGGGGGAGGGCAGCAGCAGCTCGTCGCCGGGGCCCAGCAGCACCTGGAACAGGTTGTACAGGGCCTGCTTGCCGCCGTTGGTCACCAGCACCTGCTCCGGGCGGGTGGCGACGCCGTTTTCACCGCTGAGCTTGGCGGCGATGGCTTCCCGCAGGGCCGGTTCGCCGGCGGCGGGGCCGTAGCGGGTGTGGCCCGCCTCCAGGGCGGCGGCCGCCGCCTGGCGGATGAAGGCGGGGGTGTCGAAGTCCGGTTCGCCGGCGCTGAGGCTGCAGATGTCCTGGCCGTCGGCCTTGAGGGCCTTGGCCTTGGCGGCGATGGCCAGGGTCAGGGAGGGCTGCAGGGCCTGGGCCCGGGCCGACAGCGGAACAGGGGTGCCTGGGGAGGCCCCTGGGGTGGCGTCATGACGGGCGCCTTCCATCCGTGGCTGCTGGGAGGGCGGGCGCAGCATGGGCGCAGGCGTGCTCTCAGCATCCTGCCGTATTTGCCCCCCGCGGGCGGTACCTGGCTGAACCTTGTCCATCAGGATCAACACGGCGCCCCGCCGCCCCTGGTTTTCCCCGTTCCCCGTTCCCCGTGACCGCCCCGCCGCCGCCAACCCCCACCGCCGATTCCGCCGCGCTGGTGCTGGCCGCCGATGATCCCGGTGCCCTGGCGCGGTTCTACGGGGGGGTGTTGGCGGTGGAGCCCCAGCCGGGATTTTCCGCGCAGCATTGGTGGCTGCCCCTGCCGGGGGGGGCTCGCCTGGAGATCTATGCCCCCAGCCGCGCCCGGCCCCTGCCCCGCGGCCGCGGCCGCCTGGGGCTGTGCCTGCGGCTGGCGGGGGGCGCCGCCGCCCTGGAGGCGGCCATGGCGGCGGCCCTGGCCCTGGGGGCGCAACCGCTGGAGCCCAGCCGCCAGGAGGCCTTCGGCCAGGAGGCCTGGCTGCTGGATCCGGAGGGCAACGGGCTGCTGCTGCTGGCCCCCGCTCCATAGGATCGCGACCCCCCATGGCCCCTCCGGGGCACCCCCGGCCCCATGGCCCTGGCCCACGAGCAGCTGGCCCTCGCCTGCGCCGCCTGCCACCGCTGCGGCCTGGCGGCTGGGCGCCAGCGGGTGGTGGTGAGCCGAGGCAACCCCCGGGCGCGGCTGCTGGTGATCGGCGAGGCCCCCGGCGCCCAGGAGGATGCCCAGGGGCAGCCGTTCGTGGGGCGCTCCGGCCAGTTGCTGGATCGCCTGCTAGCGGCCGCCGGCATCGATGTCGCCACGGAGGCCTACATCTGCAATGTGGTGAAGTGCCGCCCCCCCGGCAACCGCAAGCCCACGGCGGCGGAGTTGGCGGCCTGCCGCCCCTGGCTGGAGCAACAGATCGCCCTGGTGGATCCGCCGCTGGTGCTGCTGGTGGGGGCCACCGCCCTGCAGGGGGTGCTGGGGATCCGCGGGGGCATCACCGGCCTGCGGGGGCAGTGGCGCCCCTGGGGGGAGCGTTGGCTGATGCCGATCCTGCACCCCTCCTATCTGCTGCGGAACCCCTCCGAGCGGCCCGGCTCCCCCCGGGCCCTCACCCTCGACGACCTGCGGCGGGTGCGGGAGCGGCTGACCCCATTGCCCGCCCCGCTGTGACAGGCTTGCGCCACAACGCCCCGTCCCCCGGTTCGCTGCTGCCATGACTGCCTCGCTGGCTTCCGTTTCGGCCCCTGAGGCGGTGCCCAACCCGCGCTACGACACCGTGATCCGGCGCCGGGCCACCCGCAGCGTGCGGGTGGGCGCCATCGCCATCGGCAGTGAGCACCCGGTGGTGGTGCAGTCGATGATCAATGAGGACACCCTCGACATCGAGGGGGCCACCGCCGGCATCCGCCGCCTGCACGAGGCGGGCTGCGAAATCGTGCGGGTCACCGTGCCCTCCCTGGCCCACGCCAAGGCCATGGGGGAGATCCGCCAGCGCCTGGAGAGCAGCTACCAACCGGTGCCCCTGGTGGCGGACGTGCACCACAACGGCATGAAGATCGCCCTGGAGGTGGCGCAGCACGTCGACAAGGTGCGCATCAATCCGGGCCTGTTCGTGTTCGACAAGCCCGACCCCAACCGCACCGAGTTCAGCGATGCGGAGATCGCCGCCATCGGCGACCGCATCACCGACACCTTTGAGCCGCTGGTGCAGCTGCTCAAGCAACAGGACAAGGCCCTGCGCATCGGTGTGAACCACGGCTCCCTAGCGGAGCGGATGCTGTTCCGCTACGGCGACACCCCCCTGGGGATGGTGGAGAGCGCCCTGGAATTCATTCGCATCTGCGATCGCCTCGACTTCCACAACATCGTGATTTCGATGAAGGCGTCGCGGGCGCCGGTGATGCTGGCGGCCTACCGGATGATGGCCGACCGCATGGATGCGGAGGGCTTCCACTACCCCTTGCACCTGGGGGTGACCGAGGCGGGCGACGGCGATTACGGCCGCATCAAGAGCACCGCCGGCATCGCCACCCTGCTGTCGGAGGGCCTGGGGGACACCATCCGCGTCTCCCTCACGGAGGCGCCGGAGAAGGAGATCCCCGTTTGCTATTCGATTCTCCAAGCCCTGGGGCTCCGCAAAACCATGGTGGAGTACGTGAGCTGCCCCAGCTGTGGCCGCACCCTGTTCAACCTGGAGGAGGTGCTGCACAAGGTGCGCAGCGCCACGGCCCACCTCACCGGCCTCGACATCGCCGTGATGGGCTGCATCGTCAATGGCCCGGGGGAGATGGCTGACGCCGATTACGGCTACGTGGGTAAAACCCCAGGGGTGATCTCCCTCTACCGCGGCCGCGAGGAGATCCGCCGTGTGCCGGAGGCGGAGGGGGTTGAGGCTCTGATCGCCCTGATCCAGGAGGACGGCCGCTGGTTCGACCCCTGATGGGAAGCGGGGGGAGCCGACGTTTTTCTGCGGTTTTCCCGGACCTGTGGCCCCCGAATCGGGAGCTAGTTTGAGAGCACATCCAGAGCTTGGGGGCTCACGGAATGGGCAAGGCTGGTGCCGGGGTTCGCCGCAAGGGATTGGTGATCCTGGTGGGTGCTGGGGCCCTGGGGGCCATCGCCCTGCCGCCGCTGCTGGCCCCCAGTGCGGCCTCGCTGATCAGCGACAGCCCCAAGGAGGTGATCGACCAGACCTGGCAGATCGTCTTCCGCGACTACCTCGACATCAACGGCAAGTACACGCCGGAGCGTTGGCGCGCCCTGCGGCGCCAGGTGCTCTCCAAGAGTTACGGCAGCACCAAGGAGAGCTACGAGGCCATCCGCGGCATGCTCGCCAGCCTCGATGACCCCTACACCCGCTTCCTGGACCCGCGCGAGTTCAAGGAGATGCAGATCGACACCTCGGGGGAACTCTCCGGGGTGGGCATCCAGCTGAGCCTGGATAAGGACACCAAAGAGCTGGTGGTGGTGAGCCCGATCGAGGGCTCACCCGCTTCCCGCGCCGGGGTGCAGCCCAAGGACGTGATCGTGACGATCGACGGCAAGGCCACCAAGGGCATGTCCACCGAGGATGCGGTGAAACTGATCCGCGGCCAGGCCGGCACCAGCGTGAAGCTGCAGCTGCGCCGCTCCGGCAAGGTGGTGGACACGGCCCTGGTGCGGGAGCGCATCGAGCTGCACGCCGTGGACAGCCGCGTGAACCCGGGCCCCAACGGCAGCCGCATCGGCTACATCCGCCTGAAGCAGTTCAACGCCAACGCCGCCAAGGACATGGCCGCGGCCCTCAAGGACCTGGAGGGCAAGGACGTGCAGGGCTACGTGCTCGACCTGCGCAGCAACCCCGGTGGCCTGCTGATGGCCAGCATCGCCATCGCCCGCCAGTGGCTGGATGAGGGGGTGATCGTCTCCACCAAGACCCGCGACGGCATCCAGGACATCAAGCGCGCCAATGGCCGCGCCCTCACCCAGCGGCCCTTGGTGGTGCTGGTGAACGAGGGCTCCGCCAGCGCCAGTGAGATCCTCTCGGGTGCCCTGCAGGACAACCACCGTGCCGTGGTGGTGGGGGAGAAGACCTTCGGCAAGGGGCTGGTGCAATCGGTGCGCAGCCTCTCCGATGGCTCCGGCATGACCGTGACCATCGCCAAATACCTCACCCCCAATGGCCGCGACATCCACAAGCACGGCATCGACCCCGATGTGCGGGCGCGGCTGAGTGCCACCGAAGCCCAGAGCCTGCGGCTGGAGGACCTGGGCACCAAGCGCGACAGCCAGTATCGGGTGGCGGAATCGACCCTGGTGAAGCAGGTGCGGGCCGCTGGCACAGTCACCAAGGCCAAGCTCTACAACCCCAACAGCGCCAACGTGCCGTCGGCGTTGACGCCAGGTTCAGACAGCTCAGGATCGGGGAACTGAGGCCCTCAGGCGGCGGAGCCCACGGGCTGCATCAGGCCGCCGCCCGGGGTTGAGTCGTCGTCGTCGTTGCCGGTGTCTTCCTGGAGCAGGGCCACGATGCCCAGGCCGGCCAGGGCCACCACGGCTGACACCAGGCTCAGGCCGCCGAAGCCGCCGGCTGCGAGGCCCGACACCATGTCGGTGCCTAGGTCGATCACGTCACCCAGCCCAGCTGCCATGGCGGCCGTTACAGAACTTCTCAGAATTGTAACGGATGTTTGCGGGTTTTAAACCGCCAGCACCGCCTCGTTCTGGGCGCTCTGCAGGGCGTTGCGCTGGCCGTCGGTGAGCCCATCGGCGCCGGGGATCTGTTCGGCCATCTGTTTCAGCCAGCCCATCAGCTCCTCCACCTGCTTCTCCATCGGCAGCACCCCCAGCCCCCGGGCCAGCACCTTGGCGGTGCTGCCGGCCCCGGCCTGATACACCAGGCGGCCATGCAGGTGCTGCGGCAGGCCCTGGCGCAGCAGCCGGAACGCCGGCTCCTCCATGGGGGTTTCCAGGGCGATGTTGGGCTTCTCCGGCTTGATGCGCGAGAAGCCGCAGCGCTTGGCGAGCAGTTTGAGTTCCATCAGCTGCAGCAGCGAGATCACCGGCGCCGGGATGGCGCCGTAGCGGTCCACCCAGTCCGCCGCCAGCTGCAGCAGGCTCTCCGGGCTGCCGCAGTCGGCCGCGGCCCGGTAGGCGGCCATCTTCTCGTCGTTGTCGGCGATCCAGTCGCCGGGGATGAAGGCGGTGATCGGCAGGTCGATCTGGGTGTCGTCCACCGCGGGGATGTCCTGGCCCTGGATCTCCGCGAGCGATTCCTGCAGCATCTCCATGTAGAGGTCGAAGCCGATGGCCTCCATCTGGCCGCTCTGCTCCACCCCCAGCAGGTTGCCGACGCCGCGGATCTCCATGTCGCGCATGGCCAGCTGGTAGCCACTGCCCAGCTGGGCGAATTCCTGGATCGCCCGCAGCCGTTGCCGGGCCGCCTCGCTCAGGGAGGCATCCCCGGGGTAGAAGAGCCAGGCGTGGGCCTGGATGCCGCTGCGGCCCACCCGACCCCGCAGCTGGTACAGCTGGGCCAGGCCGAAGCGGTGGGCGTCCTCGATCAGGATCGTGTTCACCCGTGGGATGTCGAGGCCGCTCTCCACGATCGTGGTGCAGAGCATCAGGTCGGCTTCGCCGGCGTTGAAGGCCACCATGGCGCTCTCCAGTTCCCCCTCGGCCATCTGGCCGTGGGCCACCAGCAGCCGCAGGCCCGGGATCATCTGCCGCAGCCCCTCGGCCACCTCCTCGATCCCCTCCACCCGCGGCACCACGTAGAAGATCTGGCCGCCCCGGTCCAGCTCCTGGCGGATGGCGCTGCGCACCGCCTCCTCGTCGAGGGCGGTGAGGTGGGTCTTGATCGGCCGGCGCAGCGGCGGCGGCGTGGTGATCAGGCTCATCTCCCGCACCCCGGAGAGGCTCATGTAGAGGGTGCGGGGGATCGGGGTCGCCGACAGGGTGAGCACGTCAACGTCCTTGCGCAGGGCCTTGATCTTTTCCTTCTGGTTGACGCCGAAGCGCTGCTCCTCATCCACCACCAGCAGCCCCAGCTGCTTGAAGCTGGTGCCCTTGCCCAGCAGTTGGTGGGTGCCCACCACCACATCCACGGTGCCGGCGGTGAGCCCCTCCTGGATGGCCTTGCGTTCGCCGGCGGTGCGGAAGCGGTTGAGCAGGCTCACCTTGATCGGATAGGGGGCGAACCGCTCCGAGAGCGAGCGCCAGTGCTGCTGCGCCAGCACGGTGGTGGGGGCCAGCATCGCCACCTGCTTGCCGGCGGTGACCGCCTTGAAGATGGCGCGGATGGCCACTTCCGTTTTGCCGAAGCCCACATCGCCGCACACCAGCCGATCCATGGGCTGGGGTTGCTCCATGTCGCGCTTCACCTCACCGATGGCCTTGAGCTGATCGGGGGTGGGTTCGTAGGGGAACGAATCCTCCAGTTCGTTCTGCCAGGGGCCATCGGGGGGGAAGGGGAAGCCGGCGGCCTGGTGGCGCTCGGCGTAGAGCTTCACCAGGTCGAGGGCCACCTTGCGCACGGCCTTGCGGGCCCGCTCCTTGGCCTTGCTCCAGGCGGTGCCCCCCATGCGGTTGAGCTCGGGGGCCTGTTCGCTGGTGGCGCGGTAGCGCCCCAGGCTGCCCAGCTGGTCGGCGGCCACCCGCAGCAGGCCGTCGGCGTATTGCACCACCAGGTAGTCGCGGGACTCGCCGCTGATGGCGAGCTTCTCCAGCTTCAGAAACTTGCCGATGCCGTGGTTGCGGTGCACCACGAAGTCGCCGGGCCGCATCTTGTTGGGGTCCACCGTGCGGCTGGCGGCCTTGCGGCGGCGGCGCACATAGCCGGTGGCGGCCAGGGAGTGCTGGCCGAAGAATTCCCGGTCGGTGATCAGCGCCAGCCTCCAGGCCGGCAGCTGCAGCCCCTCCAGCTCGGCGGTGCCCCGGGTCTTGAGGGCCACGGGGGTGTTCTGCTCGATCAGCCGCTCGATCGAGGCCCAATCGGCGGCGTTGGGCACGAAGCGGGTGATGCAGTCGTGCTCCTCCAGCAGGGCCACGGCGCGGCTGGGCTGGGCCGAGAGCAACCACACCCGGGCCCGCTCCGCCTGGAACCCCTTCACCAGCTCCGCCAACTTGCCGAACTGGTTGGGGTAGGCGGGCACCGGCCGGCTGGCCAGGTCGAAGCCGTTGGGGTGGTTATCGCTCTCGTGCAGTTCCGCCAGGTCGAAGCCGCCGAAGCGCTCGAGGGCCGCCAGGGCCTCCTGGGGGCTGCGGTGCAGGGTGGGCAGCTCCAGCCCCAGTTCGGCGCTCACCTCCCCGTGGTGCTCCACGGCGTGGTCGAGCCATTGCTGGCCATGGGAGAGGCAGTGGCGCCGCTCATCCACCGCCACCAGGGTGGCCTCCGGCAGATAATCGAGCAGGCTGGCGGGGCTTCCCCAGGCCAGCCCCATCAGCCGCCGCAACCCCTCCGGCGTGCCCCCCTCCAGCAGCTGTTCGCAGGCCTCGGGGCTGAGCAGCTGGTCGAGCCCATCGGGCATGGCATCGCGCAGGGCCGCCGCGATCAGCGGGCCATAGCCGCTGGGGGTGAGCCGCACCAGCTCGATCGGATCGAGGGAGCGCTGGCTGGCGGGGTCGAATTCCCGCAGCTTCTCCAGCTCCTCCCCGAAGAACTCCAGCCGCACCGGCAGTTCGGCGCTCACCGGATACACATCCACGATGTCGCCGCGGCGGCTCCAGCTGCCCTCCTGCTCGATGCTGGTGACCCGCTCGTAGCCGAGGCGGGTGAGGGTGGCGGCGAGCTCCTCCAAGTCCACCGTGTCGCCGCGGCGCAGGCTCAGGCACTGCTCCCGCAGGGCCGGCGGCGGCGGCAGGTGGGGCTGCAGGGCCCGCTCCGTGGCCACGATCGCCGTGCGCGCCCCGCCATCCAGCAGTTCGCTGAGCACCTGCAGCTGCCCCCAGGTGATTTCGCTGGTGGGGTCAAAGGGCTCGTAGGGGCTGCCTTCGCTGGTGGGATAGAGCTGGGCACTGCCCCAGCCCATCAGCTCCAGCAGCGCCGCCCAGCGTCCCGCCTCCTCCAGGGTGGGTACCACCACCAGCAGCGGTGCGTCGGTGCTGCCCGCCAGGGCGCTGCTCACCAGGGCCCGGGCCGCGCGGCTGGCCCCACTGAGCCGCAGCCGCTCCGGCCGCCGGCTGCGCTGCAGCAGCTCGCCGGTGAGCGGCGCCTGCTGCAGTTGACGCACCAGGGCGGTGAGGGGCATGGGGCGATCGTGCACAGCCGCCCATCCTGACAACTGCCGCATGGGGCAGTGGTCTCCAGAATCGGGGCATGCGCAGCCCGGGATCACCGCCACCGCCGTTGCCCGCCGCCCTGCTGGCGGGGCTGCTGCTGCTGGGGGGTGGGCTGTTGAGCCACTGGCAGGAGCAGCGCTCCGGCGCCGGTGAGTCGGCCCCCGTGGCCCGTGCCGCCCCCAGCGGCCCCACCCCACCGCCCCTCCCGCCCCAGACCCAGCTGGACAGCGCCACCCAGGCGGCGTTGCTGGTGCAGCTGGAGCAGGCGGATCGCCAGTGGTTGCCGCGGGTGGAGCGCCTACCGGATGGGGGCAACCGCTATGTGTACAAGCGCCGCGCTGGCGATCCACCGCTCAACCTGGAGCAGGTGAAACAGCTGTTGCGCCACCCACCGCGGTTCGAACGCGAGCAGGGCGCCATCCGCACGCTGCTGGCCAGCCTCGAAGCCCGCGGTGTGGTGGTGCTGCTGGAGCAGCCCCGCAAGGGCGGCGCCGCCGGTGAATGGAACCCCCGCCGCGCTGAATTGCGCATCCGCCCCGATGTGCCCGGCAAGGGCAGTGCCGAATTCGCCCGGGTGCTGAATCACGAGAGCATCCATGTGGCCCAGAGCTGCCGGGGGGGTGGGCTGCGGGCCCAGCCGCAGCCGCTGGGCCTGCCGCGGCAACTGGATGACCGTGCCCGCCGCCACCTGGCGGAGCCGCTCTACGCCAAGGCGTCGGCCCGGGAGCGGATCCTGGAGGAGGAGGCCTACGCCGGCCAGGAGCAGCTCAGCCTGGGGGCGCAGCTGCTGGCTGCCCACTGCCGGCCTGGATGAGTTCCCCCTCCAGCAGCATGTTGAACTGCAGCAGCTGCTCATCGTTGAGCTGCTGACGGCTGCTGAGCTGGAAGTGTTGCTCCAGCAGATCGCGCCCCTGGGCCGCCTCCCAGCGCAGCGACTGCAGCAGCTGATCGCTCTGCTGCAGGAGTTCGCTGCGGCGCAGGGGCACGGCGGCGTTGGCGGGGGTGGCCCCCACCGGCAGGGTCCGCAGCCCCCGCAGGTAGCTCACCAGGTCGGCGTAGCTGGTGATGCGGCTGCGGCTGGGGTGGCCGAAGCAGCGCTCCAGGTACTGCCCCTCCTGGCTGCGGTCCCAGCCGATGCGCTGCAGCTGGATGTCCAGCTCCGCCAGCTCCTCGCTCCAGTCGTCGGGGTCCGCCTGGGGCTCCTGGGGTGTCACGGGGGCGGGATCACCGGCGGCGGTGTGGCTGCTGGGGGGAACCTTGGGCAGGCTGGGGGTGGCGCCGCCGTGGCGCACCAGGCTGGCCCGGGGGGCCGGGGCTGCGGCTGGTGGTGGGACCGGGGCTGCGACCGGTGGCGGGGCCACGGGCTGGGGCTGCTCCGGTGCGGTTTCCGTTGGCGGTTGCGGCTGCTTCAGGGCCGGGGCCGCTGGCGTTGCCTCCAGGAGCCCCTGCAGCCGTTGGCGGGCCCGTTGCTCCGCCTGCTCCGCATCGGCCGCCTCCCCGAGGCAGCTGCCCAGGCACTGCTCCCCCCGCCAGGCGCTCACCTCCACCACCCGGCTGCCGGGCTCGGCGTGGACCAGCCGCGCCTTCAGCAGCGGGGGGCTCTGCATGGCCGGGGGAATCGCGTGGGGGTTTCTACACTGCCGCGTCTGGTCTGGCTCTGCACGGCGGCATGGAAGCGGAGTCGATTCCTTCTCTCTCACCCCTGATCGAATCGGCGGATCAGTGGGGGGAGTTGCTGCTGCTGCTGCCGCTGCTGGTGGCCCTGGAGGCGGTGCTCTCCGCCGACAACGCCATTGCCCTGGCGGCCCTCTCCCGCCAGCTGAAGGACCCGCGCCAGCAGGGGCAGGCCCTCAACCTGGGCCTGGGCCTGGCCCTGCTGTTTCGTTTGCTGTTGATCGCCGCCGCCCGCTGGGTGCTGGATTTCTGGCCGCTGCAGCTGCTGGCGGCCGCCTACCTGCTCTGGTTGTGCCTGAGCAACCTGCAGCAGCGCTGGTTTGCGGCCAGCGGGGGGGGCGGGGCTCCGGCCAGTGGTGAGGCCGACGGCGCCGAGGCCACTGCGGCACCTGGCCTGCAGGCCAAGGGCCTGGGGTCAGTGGTGGCCACCCTGGCCCTCACCGACCTGGCCTTTTCGCTGGACAGCGTGGCCGCCGCCGTGGCGGTGAGCGACAACCTCTGGCTGGTGATGGCCGGTGGGGTGATCGGGGTGGTGGCGCTGCGGTTCACAGCAGCCCTGTTCATCCGCTGGCTGGATCAGTTCCGGCATCTGGAGGCGGCGGGCTATCTGGCGGTGGGGCTGGTGGGCATCCGGCTGCTGTTGCGCCTGGGGGCGCCGCAGCTGGTGCCGCCGGAGTGGGCCCTGCTGGCGCTGGTGGGGCTGCTGTTCGCCTGGGGGTTCTCCAGCCGCAACGCGGAGGCCCAGCCGGAGGAGGTGAGCCCCTAGGCCATGCGCGTGGAACTGCGACAGGCCGGCAGCGATCGGCTGCTGGAGTGGCTGGAGCTGGAGGAGGTGCCGCAGCCGGGGCGCTGGCTGGTGGTGGACAACCGCAGCTTTCTGGTGTTGCAGCGCCACCACCGCTACCAGTTGCGCGGCGGCCGCTACGAGCTCAGCAGCGTGGCCCTGCAGGTGAAACCCCAGCGCCAGCCCGCCGATGCCCGCTGGTGGCAGGGGCGCTGGGTGATCGGCGACCCCAGCTGCCGCTTCAACGCCCGCTCCCCCCTGCTGCGCTGTGCGGTGCTGCCGGAGGGCCCCTGCGAGCGCTGCGACCACCACAGTGCCCGTGACGCTGCGGAGCACCCCGCCCATGGCTGAAGGGCTGCGCTGGTGGGAGGGGGAGTTGGTGGCGGGCCATGGGGTGGCCTCCGGCCGCGCCGCGGACAGCCCCTATCCCGCCGGCACCATCGCGCTGCAGACCCCCCACTTCACCGCCGCCGGCATCGACCTCAGCCCCTTTGAACCGGCCACCCTCAACCTGGTCTTCCGCGGCGGGCGCTGGCGGCTGCGGGAACCGGATCACCACGTCGAGCAGCTGCGCTGGACTGACCGCCATCCCCCGGAAACCTTTTCCTTCTGGCGCTGCCGGCTGCGCCGCGCCGCTGCGCCAGCCGTTTCCGTGCCGGCGCTGATCTACTACCCCCATCCCGAAACGAAGCGGGCACACCTGCAGCCGGAGGGCCTGCTGGAGCTATTGGCGCCGCCCCTGGGGCCGGTGCTCCCTGGGGAGCGCTTCGCGCTGGGGGTGGATCCGCGCCGCTGCCTGCTGCTGCAGCCGGCGCGGCTGCGGGCACGGCTGCTGGAGTTTCTGAAATTCCGGGTGTTGGCGGCCCAGGAGGGGTTCTTCCAGAACAACGACCCCGCCGCCCTGCGGGTCTGGCTGGGGCAGCACTGGCCCGAGGCCTGCCACCTCAACGATGGGGAGCTGGCGGCCACCCTGGAGCAGGCGCGGCAGTTGTACACGGAAACAGCCCCCATGGGCCCGCCGCCGCGGGACCCGTAGGGTGAGGGGATCTGCGGGGCCCCTGCCATTTCGCCGTCAACCCTGTCCGCGGATGCGGCGCTGAGCAGCTCCCCCTTTGCGGCCCTCGGCCTGGGCCGGCCGATCGTGCAGGCGGTGCTGGACAAGGGCTACACCGCCCCCTCGCCCATCCAGCAGCAGTGCATCCCGGCGGTGCTGGCGGGCCGCGATGTGATGGCCGCCGCCCAGACGGGCACCGGCAAAACCGCCGGCTTCACCCTGCCGATGCTGGAGCGGCTGCGCCACGGCCCCCACGCCCGCAACAACATCGTGCGGGCCCTGGTGCTCACCCCCACCCGCGAGCTGGCGGCCCAGGTGGGTGAGAACGTGGCGGCCTATTCCCGCCACCTCGATCTGCGCTCCGATGTGGTGTTCGGCGGCGTCAAGATCAATCCCCAGATGATGCGGCTGCGGCGCGGCGCCGACGTGCTGGTGGCCACCCCGGGCCGGCTGATGGACCTGGCCCAGCAGAACGCGGTGAAGCTCGACCGGGTGGAGATCCTGGTGCTGGATGAGGCCGACCGCATGCTCGATATGGGCTTCATCCGCGACATCCAGAAAATCCTGGCGCTGTTGCCGGCCCGCCGGCAGAACCTGCTGTTCTCCGCCACCTTCGAGGCTTCGATCAAGAAGTTGGCCACCGGCCTGCTGCACAACCCGGTGCAGCTGCAGGCCACCCCTGAGAACCGCACCGCCACCACCGTGGAGCATGTGCTCCACCCCTGCGACATGGCCCGCAAGCCCGAGCTGCTGTGCCATCTGATCCGCAGCAACGACTGGCAGCAGGTGCTGGTGTTTTCCCGCACCAAGCACGGCGCCAACCGCATCGCCGAGCGCCTCAGCCAGGAGGGCATGGAGGCGGCGGCCATCCATGGCAACAAGAGCCAGGGGGCCCGCACCCGCGCCCTGTCGGGGTTCAAGGCGGGGGAGGTGCGGGTGCTGGTGGCCACCGACATCGCCGCCCGGGGGATTGACATCCACCAGCTGCCCCACGTGGTGAATCTGGACCTGCCCAACCAGGCCGAGGACTACGTGCACCGCATCGGCCGCACCGGCCGGGCCGGCCACAACGGCCATGCGGTGTCGCTGGTGGCGGCGGAGGAGCATGAGCTGCTGCGGGCGATCGAGCGGCTGATCGGCAACCCGCTGCCCCGCCAGGAGATCCCGGGCTTCGAGCCCACGGTGCTCTCGGCACCACCCCTCGACCTCAGCGGTGGCCGTGGCCGCGGCGGTGGTGGTGGTGGTGGCCGCTCTGGCCGTGGCGGGAGCGACCGCGGCGGTGCCGGGGCGCGCCGCGGCGGGGCACCCTCCGGCCGGGCCTCAGCCGGTCGCCCCGCGGCCCGCTCCTCCTCCTCCCCGTCCGCCCGGCCCCGCAGCGGCCGCTAACCCAGCCGATCCCCGGGGCTGGCCTGCAGTTGTTGCAGCAGCGGGCCGCCGCCGGCTGGCCCCTTGCCCTCCAGTTGCGCCGCCCGCAGCAACAGCGGACAGCCGCCGGTGGCCACCACCAGCCCCACGTTGGGCACCACCCGCAGCACCGTGCCCGCCGGGTGCGCCCCCGGCTCCTCGGGGGGCTGCAGCAGGGCCGTGGCCTCCGGGCTGAGCTGGGCCGCCAGCCGCTGCACCAGCGGTTCGGTGGCCAGCAGCTTCAGCCGTTTACCCCGCCAGCCGCTGGTGGCGCCGGGGTAGAGCCCCATCACCCGGCGGTGGATCGCCAGGGCCGATTGGCTCCAGTCGATCTGGAAATCCGCCTTCTCCAGCATGCGGGCGGTGGTGAGGCCCTCGCTGGTCTGGGGGCGCACCCCCAGGCGTGCGAGCCGCTCCGCCTCGGGGCCGGGCCCCGCCGCCTCAATGCGGGGCAGGGCCTCCACCAGGAGGTCGGCGGTGAGTTGGGCCAGCCGAGCCCCCAACTGCTGGGCGTTCTCCAGCAGCCCGATGGCGATCGTCCGCTCCAGCAGCACCGGCCCGGTGTCGAGGCCCGCCTCCATGGCCATCACCCCCACGCCGGTTTCGGCATCCCCCTCCAGCAGGCACCACTGGATCGGCCCGGCGCCGCGCCAGCGGGGCAGCAGGGATCCATGGCCGTTCCAGCATCCGAGGGGCGGCTGCGCCAGCACCTCCGGCGGCAGGATCTGCCCGAAGGCCACCACCACGGAGACGTCGGCCCCCAGATCGGCGAGCTGCCGTTGGCAATGGGCATCACGGCGGATGCGCTCGGGGCAGAACACCGGCACCCCCAGCTCCAGGGCCCGGGCCTTCACGGGCGATGGCACCAGGGCCTTGCCGCGGCCCCGGCGCCGATCCGGCTGGGTCACCACCCCCACCAGCTGGTGCCCGGCCGCCACCAGCGCATTCAGGCTCGGCACCGCGTAGGCCGGTGTGCCCCAGAACAGCACCTTCATCGCCGGATCAGGCTTCGCCGGTGATCGAGAGCCCGTCCACCCACACCAGCGGGCAGAGGCCGTCGGGGGTGATCTTGGCTTCCCCTTCGAACCCCACGATGCCCTGCAGCACCTGGCGGATGTCGCCGGCCACGGTGGCCGCTTCGATGGAGCGGCACTCCCCGCCCCGCACGAGCCAGCCATCGAAGGGCAGGGAGAAGGAGCCCTGGCTGGCCTTCACACCCGCATGCAGGGCCGAGAGGGAATCGATCCACACCAGGGGCTGATCGGCCCCGAAGCGGTTGAGGCCCGCCTGGCCGCCGCCGCTGCCGGGGGTGGGGCCGATCTCGAACCAGTCGGGACCCACCGACACCTTGGCCCCGAGGCCGGCGTGGCCGGTGGGCTCAACGCCGAAGGCCCGGGCTGTGGCCTCCGAATGCAGGAAGTGGCGGATCACGCCACCCTCCAACAACGCCAGCCGCCGGGTGGGGGTGCCTTCGCCGTCGAAGGCGGAGGCGCCGATGTTGCCCGGGTGCAGGCCGTTGTCGTGGAGGTCGAGGAAGGGCACCGCCAGGGTCTGGCCCAGGGAATCGCGGTTGCTGAGGCTCACCCCATCGAGCACGGCCCGGGCATTGAACAGGCTGCTGAAGGCGCCGATCAGATCGAGGAAGGCCTCGGGGCTGAACACGCAGGTGTAGTGGCCGGTTTCGATTGGGGCGTAGTCGAGGTGGCTGATGGTGCGCTCCGCCGCTTCGTCGATGCAGCCGGCAACGTCGAGGTCGCTGGCGCCGTAGGCCAGCCGCATGGCTCCGGCGCTGCGAGGTTTACGGCCGGTCTCCTCGGCGCGGGCGTAGAGGTAGACGCTGGCGGTGGTGAGCCGCTGCTGGCGGCGGGCCCCGTCGCTGTTGAGGTAAAGCCGTTCGCTGCTGCGCTCCGCCAGGCCGTTGTAGGGCACGGTGCCGATGGCGCTGTGGCGGCCCAGCAGCTGCTGTTCCGCATCCTTGAGGGTGGTGAGCAGCTGCAGGATGCCCTGGGGCTCATGCAGGGGTTGGTCCAGGGTCGCCACGGGTGCCGCGGCCAGGGGGGAGAAGGCCGGGGTGTCGTCGGGGTTGCCGAAGGCACTGGCGGCATGGGCGCCACTGAGGGCGCGCTCCAGGCCTGATTCCGACAGGTCGGAGGTGCTGGTGGTGCCCACCAGTCCGTCGCCGTTCCAGACGCGCACGGTGATGGAGCTGCGCTGGGCCCCCTTGAGCTGCTTGGGCTCACCGCGGTCCACCTGAACCGAGGTGTCGCTGCTGCAGGCGGCCCCCAGGTCCCACTGGCGGATGCCGTTGGCCGCCGCCAGGCGCGCGAGGGTCTGGCCCAGCTGGTCGGCGTCGAGGCTGGCCATGGTCAGCGGCCCCCCACGGTGATCGAATCCACCTTGATGTGGGGCTGGCCGACGGTGACAAAAATGCTGCCGCTGACGGAGCCGCAGAAGCCGGCCGCCAGTTCCAGGTCGTTGGCGCACATGGAGATGCGGGGCATCACCTCCTTGGCTTCGCCGATCAGGGTGGCCCCCTTCACCGGTTTGGTGAGGGCGCCGTTTTCGATCAGGTAGCCCTCCTCCACGGCGAAGTTGAACTGGCCCGTGGGGCCGACGCTGCCGCCCCCCATGGATTTGCAGTAGAGCCCCCGATCCACGGAGCCGATCAGCTGCTCCGGCGTGTGGGTGCCGGCGGCGATGTAGGTGTTGCGCATGCGGCTGGCGGCCGCGAAGGAGTGGCTCTGGCGGCGGCCGCTGCCGGTGCGGGCATGGCCCGTGCGCAGCTCCCCGGCCCGGTCGCTGATGAAGCGCTTGAGCACCCCGTTTTCGATCAGCACGGTGCGCTGGGCCTCCATGCCCTCGTCATCCATGCTCAGGGAGCCGAAGGCACCGCTGGTGAGGCCCTCATCGATGGCGGTGACGGCGCTGTGGGCGATCGGCTCACCCACCCGCTCGGCGAAGGGGGTGGTGCCCCGCTCCACCTGGGTGGTTTCCAGCAGGTGGCCGCAGGCCTCATGGAAGATCACCCCGCCGAAGCGGTTGGCCAGCACCGCCGGCATCTGCCCCGCCTCCACGTAGTCGGCGTAGAGCATGGCGGCGGCGCTGTCGCACACCTCCTGGGCCGATTGCTGGGCATCCCAGCTGCGCAGGTCATCGGGGCGATCGGCGCTGCCGTAGCGGCGGCCCACGCCGGCCCGGTGGTCGCCATCCGCCGCCAGCACATTCAGCCCCACCGATTGGTGCAGGCGGATGTCGCGGCCGAAGGTGCCATCGCTGGCGGCCACCAGCACCTCCTGCCAATCGCGCGCATAGCTGCCGCGGCGCACCTGCAGGTGGGCGCCGCGGCGCTGCAGCTGCTGGGTGCCCCCCAGCAGGGCCTGGGTGGCCTCCTGCAGTTCGGGGCTGCGCTGCAGCCAATCACCCTTGCTGGCGGCGAAGTCGTTGAGGGCCGGCAGCCCTGCAAAGGCGCTGCGGCTGAGGGCCCCCAGCTGCAGGCCGAGCATGCCCAGGGCCTGCTCGAGGGCCCGTTGCAGGCCCGCTTCGCTGAGGTCGTTGGTGCTCACGAAGCCATCGCGGTGGCCGCGGAACACGCGGATCCCGGCCCCCATGCCGAAGGCTGGGGTCACGCTGGTGATCGTGTCCTGCTCCGCCAGCACTCCGAGGTGGTCGGTGCGCTCCAGGAACACCTCCACCAGGTCGGCGCCGGCTGCGGTGCCGATCCCCAGCAGGCTTTCGAGCCGTGGGGCCCAGCGCTGGTCGAGGGGGCCGTTGAGCAGGCTCTGCAGGGGGGCTGTCAGGGTCACGCGCGACTCAGCGCACGGCCGGTTGGAACCGTTCGCTGCGGATGGGGCTCATCAGGAACAGCTTGGCCATCTCGGCGGCGTTGGCGGCCCAGAAGGGCAGCTTGCGCAGCAGCTTCACCGGGGCCGGGGCGCCGCCCTGGTCGGTGGCGCTGAGCTGGTTGTTGTTGCGCACCAGGCGCTCGAGCCGCGTGTAGAACTTCGGATGCTCCACGTTGAGCACCACGGGGAACACCCGGGCCGAGGTTTCGTTGGTCTTGGCGATCACGTACTTGTCGTACTCGCGGGCATCGAGACCGAGGGCCTCATAGAACTCCTTGCGGGCCACGTCGCGCACGTACATGGTGGCGAACACGGCCAGCAGGAAGAAGCGGCACCACAGGCGTGCCCGCAGGCCGGTGACGCTCTTGGGCTGGGCCTTCATCAGGGCATCGAAGAAGTCGCCGTGGCGGTTCTCGTCCTGGCACCAGTTCTCGAAGAAGTTGAAGATCGGGAAGATCTTGCTGTCGGGGTTCTTCTCGAGGTGGCGGTAGATGGCGATGTAGCGCCAGTAGCCGATCTTCTCGCTCAGATAGGTGGCGTAGAAGATGTATTCGGGCTTGAAGTAGGTGTAGGCCTTGTTGGCGGTGAGGAAGCCGAGGTCGAGCTGCAGCCCGAAATCGCTCATGGCCTTGTTGAGGAAGCCGGCGTGGCGGGCCTCATCGCGGGCCATGTGGGCGAAACACTCCGCCAGCAGCGGGTTCTTGGTTTTGATGCGACGGCTCAGCTCCTTGTAGAGCAGGAAGCCGGAGAACTCGGAGGTGCAGCTCTGCTCGAGAAACTCGATGAACACCTTGCGGGTTTCCGGGTCGAGTTTGTCGGCGGCCCCTTCGAACTCCTCGTTGCGGACGAAGTGGTGGCGGTTGTAGTCCTTGCGGAACTCCTCGCAGATGGCCTCCAGCTCCACCGCATTGGGGCTGAGGTCCATGGCGGCCATGGCCTCGAAATCCGTGGTGTAGAACCGCGGCGTCAGGATCGTGTCCTTCACCGGGTCCTTGATCGCCGGTGCGTCGGGCGTGGCAACGGCGGTGGGAGGCACCATCGGTGGCATCGGGCGGACTAGGCCTTGCATCGTAGGCGGCCCCTGGGGGGTGGCGGTCCTCGTCAGCCCCCCTGTAACCGCGTTGGCTCAGTTGGCCCCCAGCCACTTCTGGCCGTTCAGGCGCTGCACCAGGCGCGACACCAACAGGGCCAGGGTGGTTTTCTTCTCGTCGATCAGGAACGACTCCAGCAGACTTGGTTCGGCGCCGGTTTCGGCCAGGGCAATGGTTTTGGCGGAGCTGATGGCCTCCTGGGTGAAGCACAGCCAGAAGCGGCGGCCCCCCTCCAGCTGGCCCACCACCATCCAGCAGGGGCTGCCCACCACCGGCATCGGCCCCTGTTCCAGGCTGATGCTGCAGCTGGGGCCGCCATAGGCGCTGATCTCCTTCTGGAGGGCGGGGATCAGCAGCCCGGGCACGAAGGTGGCGAAGGGCTGGTCCTCCGGGGCCGGCGGCTTCGGGGCCGGTTTCTCAGCGGCTGGCTTGGCGGCAGGGGCTTTGTCGACCGCCGCCTTGGCGGCGCTGGGCTGCTTCGCCTCCGGCGTGGTGGCGTCAGCGGGGGCTGGCTTAGCGGAATCGGTCACCCTCGCTGGCCTCTGGCGTCTTGCAGGCGGAACTTTAGGGAGCCCGGCGCCGGCCGGGGTTCACCAGTCGTCGTTGGTGGGGGTGTTCCAATCCTCGGCGCCGCCGCTGCTGGGGGGCGCTGGGCGCGCCGTGGCTGACGCAGCCGCGGGCCTGCCGCGGCGGATCACCCGAAACGGCACTGACACGGTGGGCGGTGGATCGGAGGCGCCGCGGCTCGGGCCCGCCCAGGGGGCTGGGCCGCGCCCGTTCCGCGGTTGCTCGCCGCGGGGGCGCGGGCTGCGGGGTTCGGGGGGAGCCTCGGCCTCGGCCTCAGCCGCGCCGCGGCGCACCTGGCGCCGGGGCCGCAGGGATGGGCCCTGACCCTGCAGGGCCAGGGCCGTGCCGGCGGCGCTGAGGCCCGCCCCCACGGCCACACCGCTGGCCAGCCATCCCCCCAGGGGCCAGGCGGGGCTGGTCCAGGTGAGCAGCCGCAGGGCCACCCAGGGCCGTGGATTCACGGCGGCGATCAGCAGCACCGCCAGCAGGGGCGAGAGCAGCGGCAGCAGCAGCAGGCGGGTGAGCAGGGCGTGCACGGCGGGTGGCCCTCAGGGCTGGATGGGGCCGCTCCAGCGGCGCAGCTGGCCCAGCTCCAAACCGAGGCAATCGAACACCCGGATCACCAGAAAGTCCACCATGTCTTCGATGGTGCTCGGCTGGTGATACCAGGCGGGCACCGGTGGGGCGATGCGGGCCCCGGCCTCCGCCAGGGCGGTGAGGTTGCGCAGGTGCACCAGGTTCCAGGGCAGCTCCCGCGGGCAGATCACCAGCGGCCTCCCCTCCTTGAGATGCACATCGGCGGCGCGCTCCAACAGGTCGGTGGCCACGCCGCTGGCCATGCGGCCCACGGCCCCCATGGAGCAGGGCAGGATCACCATGCCGGCGGTGCGGTGGCTGCCGCTGGCGATGGCCGTGGCCTGGTCATTCCAGCGGTGGCAGCGCAGCTCGCCGGCCTCGGTGCCGGTCTGCTGGCGCCAGAAGCGCAGCTGCGCCTGGGGCTCCACTGGCACCTTGATGCCCAGCTCCGCCAGCCACACGTTGATGGCGCCGCGGCTCACCACCAGGTCCACGGTTTCGCCCGCCTCCAGCAGCAGCTGCAGGGCCCGCAGCGCTAGGGGCTGGGCACTGGCGCCGGAGATGCCCAGCACGATTGGCAGACGCGGCGGACTGGCCATGGGTCAGCTGTCGTCGCTGCCGCCATCGTTGCCGCCGTCGTCGCCCTCGCCGTCGGGATCGCTGGAGCCGCGGCGGTCGCGGTGGTCGGGCACGTACTCCTCGTACCCCTCCGGCAGCACCACCGCCAGGTCGATCTGGTGGCGCAGCACATCCACCTTCTGGATGATCACCTCCACGGCGTCGCCGAGCATGTAGCTGCGGCGGTTCTTGCGGCCCACCAGGCGGTTCTGGCGGGAGCGGTACTCGTACCAGTCGTCCTTGAGGGAGCTCACATGCACCAGGCCCTCCACCTGGGAGGGGGGCACCTCCACGAAGAAGCCGTAGCTCTGCACGCCGCTGATCACCCCGGTGAGGGTCTGGCCCACCAGGGGTTCCGCCTGGCGCGCCTGGGCCATGGCCAGGGCGTCGTTCTGCAGCTCGCTGACAAAGCGGCTGCGGCCGTTGAGGCGATGCAGCAGCGTGGCGCTGCGGCCCTCCTCCAGGGGTGCCAGCTGGGTGGGGGTGAGCAGGGGCCAGTCGATCACGCCATGGCTGCTGTCGCCGGCGATGTCGACGCGGGTCTTGTGGCGCACGGAGGGGCGGTCCTTGCCCTCGCTGAGCAGCAGCACCAGCAGGTGCTGGTTCCAGAGGTCGGCGTAGTGGAGGGCTGGGCAGCACCAGGGGGCGAAGGCCAGCGGCTCCGCCGCCAGGGTGTTGGGCCCTGGTTCAGCGCTGAGGCTCACCGGCTTGAGCGGATCGCGCAGCTGCTGCTGCAGCACCCGACTGCGGTCGCTGGCGGCGAAGGCGGTGGCCAGCTCCTGGGCGCTGGCGTTGCCGTCGGCCGCCAGCTCCAGGGGGATCTCCAGGGCCAGGGCCGCCTTGGCCACGTCGTTCAGGGCCTCCGCATCGGGGACGGGGTTCTGGGCGTAGAGGGCCGGCAGCTCCAGGGCGGCGCCATGGCGCCCCAGGGCCCGGTGGGCGCAGAGCACCAGCTCCCGCAGCAGGCCGCAGGGGCTCTGGGCGGGATCCAGCTGCACCAGCCAACCCTGGCGGCCCTCATCCGGTTCGGGGACGGCCAGGTCGCCGAGGCCGTCGATGGCGGGCATGGCCAGGTCGAGGTCGATTGAGCCGGCCCCCAGGCGCCGTTGGCGCAGGGTCTGGGCCAGGGCGATCAACCCCTCCAGCAGGGGCAGTTGATCCTTGAGGGCCTTGAGGGCCGCTGGGGTGGTGCGGGCCTTGGGTTTGCGCTCCGCCAGGGCCTGCAGGGCCTTGGCGTCGGCCTGGCCATCCACCTGGATGGTGCTGCGGCAGAAGCGGTAGTGCTGCAGCTCCCCCTCGGGGCTGATCTCCAGCAGCACCGACAGGGCGGCGGCGGCGCTGCCGGGCTTGAAGGCGGCGGCCTTGGTGAGGGCCGGCGTCAGCAGGGGCAGCCAGCTGGTGCCGAGGCAGAGGCTTTCGCCCTGGTCCCGCAGGAACAGATCCAGGGGGCTGGCGAAGCCGATGCGTTCGGCGATGGCGGGGGCGTGCACCCAGAGGCGATGGCCGTTTTCACCGCTCTCCAGGGACACCGCCGGCAGCACGGGCGCCTCGCTGCCGCTCCACAGCTCCAGGGCCAGGGTGGGCAGGGCCGTGAGGTCGTCGCGCTCCTTGCTGTCGGGGGTCTTGAGGGTGGCCTTGGGGGCCGCAGGCAGCTCCCGCAGGCCGTGTTTGGTGAGCAGCAGATCCAGGTCCGCCGCCGGGCCGGCGTTCACCGCCAGGCTGCGGGCCACATGGCCCTGGGGTGCCAGCTGGCCCACGGGGTAGCGGTCCACCCGCACCTCCACCACCGCCTCGTCGGCGGGTTTGAGGTATTGGCTGTCGCCGCTGGGTAGCTCGATGCTGGTGAGCAGGCGATCGTCCAGGGGCACCGCCACCAGGCGCTCGTTCTGCTGCTCCACATGGGCCAACAGGCTGGTGGTGTGGCGCTCGAGGATGCACTGCACGCCCCCCTCGGGGGAGCGGCGGCGGCCCCCCTCACGGGTGATGCGCACCAGCACCCGATCGCCGTTCCAGGCGTGGTTGAGCTGGTTGTCGCGGATGTAGATGTCCTCGCCGCCGTCATCCCGCAGGGCGAAACAGAAGCCCTTGCTGCTGCAGCGCAGCCGTGCCTCGATCAGGCCCTCGTCCTCGACGCGGCACACCCCCTGGCCGTCCTCCGCCAGCACCCCCGCCTTCACCAGGCCACTGAGGGCGATGCGCAGGAGCTCCTTGTCGCCCTTGGCGCTCAGGCCCAGGGCTTTCTCCAACTTGCTGACGCTCAGCGGCTCCGCTGCGGGCAGCTGGTCGATCAGGGAGGCGACCGTGAATTTCATGACTTCCGGGAACGTGCCCTCGAGGAGGGCTGATCGGGCCGTTTGGCGGGATGGCTGGCGTCGGCCCTGGGGCGTCGGCGGGGTGGTTCAACCAGGGCTTCAACGGGTGGCGAGCAGCTCCTGAAGACGGCCAACGCCTTCGGGGTCTTTCGCAACTTCACAACTGTAGCCAGCTGTCGCCCCCTGCCAAGGGGGATGGGGCCTGCCCTCAGCCCGCGCTGGCGTCGTCGGGATCGGCCTCGGGTTCGGGGCGGGAGGCCTTGATCAGCAGGCGGGTGCCGATCACCAGGAAGCCCACGGAGGCGGCCAGCTGCAGCACATCCGGCCCGATCACCGAGGAGAGGGATCCCCCGGCGGCCGCCCCCAGCAGGCTGGCGAGCACCAGGGCCAGGGAGCTGCCGGCGAACACCGCCCCGCTGCGGCTGGAGGTGCCGCTGATGGTCACGATCGCCAGTTGGGTTTTGTCGCCCAGCTCCGCCAGAAACACGGTGGCGTAGGTGGAGGCCAGCAGGGGGAGGTCCATGGGTCAGGCCAGGGGGAACACGCTTACGGCGGCCTGTCGCCCGAGCCACAGGCCCAGGCCCACCATCAGGATGCCCGCCAGCCGCTCCAGCTGCTGGGGTGGCAACACCCGCGACAGCCAGCGCCCCAGCACCACCCCCACCAGGCTGGAGCTGATCAGGGCCAGGGAGGCTCCGAAGAACACCAACACCGGCCGGCCCGACTCCGCCGACAGCAGCAGCGCCGCCAGCTGGGTCTTGTCCCCAAGTTCCGCCAGGAACACGGTGGTGAACGTGGTGAGAAACACCGCACCGAAGGAGCCGGCCTGATCGGAACCCGGGCTGGGGATGGTGCTGGGGGTAGGGCTGGGCGCCTCCGGAGCGGGCTGCGGCTCGGTCATCAGGGTTCTGAGGGGGGCTGGCGGATGGCCTGCTCAAAACGCTTCATCACCATGCCACGACCGCCGTGTTCGCAGCGGATCTGCTGCCGGCAGCAGTCGATGGCGAAGCCGTTGGCCTCCTCGGGTGGCACCGCAAACAGCGCCGCCAGGTTGTCCACCCGGCAGAAGCTGGGGCGATCGGCATAGATGCGGCAGGTGCTGGAGCCGGTGTCGAAGTGGATGCACCAGCCATCGGGCCCCACCATCGAGAGGTAGAGCTCCTGCTGCTCGGGGCTGAGGGCCTCGATGGCCTCATGGCGCTCCCCCGGGTCCAGGCGGCAGCAGGCGCCGCAGCCGCTGATGCAGCGCCAGTGGAGCGGCTCAGCCATGGCGGGCGTCCCCCAGGGGCGAGGGCCCGCCCCGGCGCTGTGACAACCCGTCACAGGCGCGCTGCTTGGGCTGGGGCCGCCGCGGTTGCGGACCGTAATGTGGATGTCGACTTGTGCAGCTGCTGCGCCGTTCTCCCATGGGAATCGACTTCCATCTGATCGCTAATTTCGCTGCCCTGTTCCTGATCACCGTGGCCGGCCCGGCAGTGATCTTCATCCTCTTCTACCGCCGCGGCGCCCTCTGATCGGCGGCCGCCCTGCGGCACCCATCCAGCCGAAGCCCCCGGTCCGTGCGGCCCCCCTGAGGGCCACGGGCCGGGGGTTTTGTCTAGGCCGCCAGCCCCAGGGCGGTGGCCGCATCGGCAAACAGGGCCCGCACATAGGGGTGCTCCCCATCGGGGTGCTCCACCTCCAGGCGGCCGGGTCCGCAGCGGGCCCGCAGCTCCTCCCCGTCGGCATTGCGGATCACCAGGTGATCCTGCTGGCGGCTCACCCAGTAGCGGCGATCCCGCCGCCGCAGCACCAGGCTGTCGCTGCAGCTGGGCCGCAGGTCCACCAGCTCCAGCTGCAGTCGCTCCTCCCCCTGCCAGCGGTTGAGGCGCAGGTGGAAGGCCACATCCACCTCCTTGGGCAGGGTCCAGCTGCCGCCCCAACGCCAGGCGATGGCCCGCAGGCTGGTGTCCCCCTGCCGCAGGGTGAGCTGCAGGTGGCCGCCTCGGAGCTGGCGTTGCTGCTCCACGCTGCAGTAGCTGCTCCAGAACAGGGGCGTGGGGTGGGCAATCCCGAAGGGCTCCAGTCGCTGCACCTGCCCCCAGAAGTTCCGGTCCAGGGCGCTGAGGGGCACGTGGGCTTCGGGCCGCACCGCCCGCAGGCTGGCATCGCTCTGCAGCCAGGCCTGGGCCCGTTGGTTGAGCCGCTCATGCAGGGCGGCCACCCGCTCGGCCCGCACGGTGAACCCGCCGGCGGCGGGGTGGCCGCCGTGGCGTTCGAGCAGGTCGTCGCAGGCCGCCAGGGCCGCATCCACGGCGAACCCCTGGGGGGCCCGCACGGAGGCCCGCAGCCGCCCCTCCCCCTCGGAGGCCAGCAGGGCCACCGGCAGCCCGAAATGCTCCACCAGCCGGGCCGCCACGATGCCGATCACCCCGTGGTGCCAATGGCCCTGGGCCAGGAGCAGAAAGGGGCTGCGCTGCTGCCCGTCCGCCTCCACCAGGGCGCGGGCCTCCGCTTCGATGGCATCGCAGAGCTCGCGCCGTTGACGGTTGAGCTGTTCACAGGCGTGGGCCAGCTCCAGGGCCCGTTGCGGCTCATCGGTGGTGAGCAGCTCCACCACCAACTGGGGATCCCCCAGCCGGCCCACCGCATTGATCCGCGGGGCGATCTGGAAGCCCACGGCGCCCGCATCGAGGGGGGCTTCATCCAGCCCCGCCAGCTGCTGCAGGGCCTGCAACCCCGGCAGGGGGCTGGTCTTCAACCGGGGCAGGCCATCCAGCAGCCAGCGGCGGTTCACCCCCTGCAGAGGGGCCATGTCGGCGATGGTGCCGATGCAGAACAGATCCAGGGCCATGGCCAGGGCGCGCTTGGAGCGCTGCTGCTGGGCCAGGGCGCGGGCCAGCACGTAGGCCAGCCCCACCCCCGCCAGGCCCCGGTAGGGGGAGCCCTCGGGGGTGGTGGCGGGATGCAGCAGCGCCAGCAGCGGCGGCAGCTGGGGCGGCAGGGTGTGGTGGTCGGTCACGATCACCTCCACCCCCAGCTGCTGGGCCCGCTCCAGGGCCTCGCGGGCGGCGATGCCGTTGTCCACGGTCACCAACAGGGCGATGCCCTCCCCCGCCAACCGCTCCACCATGCCGGGATTGAGCCCGTAGCCATCATCCAGGCGGCTGGGGATCGCCGCCCTGGGCTTCGCCCCCAGGTGCCCCAGCACCCCCACCAGCAGGGCGGTGCTGGTCATGCCGTCGGCGTCGTAATCGCCGCAGATGGCCAGGGCCTCCCCCTGGCGGCAGGCCCGGCGCAGGCGCTCCACGGCGATGGCCAGGTGGGGGAAATGTTCGGCCGGATCCGGGGCCGCCGGGGGATCCAGCAGGGCCTGCACCGCCTCGGCCGTGGCGTAGCCGCGGCGCCGCAGCAGTGCCAGCAGCGGTTCAGCCAACCCCAGACCATCCAAGGCACAGGCCCCGGGCGCCTCGGGGGGCAGCGCTGCCGGCAGTTGCCAGCTGGGGGTGGTGGGCCGTTGCTCTGGGGTCAGGGGGAGCAACGCTGATCGGCCAAGTGCCCCCATTGTGGGGGGACCGCCGCGGGCGTCCAGCCCGTAGCCTGGCCCCCTGCTGAGCCTTGAGATCACCGTGCCGGCGGCCCTGCTCTGGGATGTGGATGGCACCCTGGCGGAGACGGAGCTGCAGGGACACCGCCGCGCCTTCAACCGGGCCTTCGCGGAGGCTGGCCTGCCCTGGCGCTGGGATGGGACGCGCTACGCCCAGCTGCTGGCCATCAGCGGTGGTCGCGAGCGCCTGCGCCATTTCCTCAGCCAGGCCACCGGCACCTGCCCCAGTGAGGGCCAGGTGGAAGCGCTGCAGAGCAGCAAAACCCGCCACTACGGAGCTCTGGTGGAGGCCGGTGAGCTGCAGCTGCGGCCGGGGGTGCGGCGGCTGATGGCGGCGGCGGCCGCCGCCGGCGTGGCCCAGGCGGTGGTCACCACCAGTGGCCGCGCCGCGGTGCGGGCCCTGCTGGATCGCCAGCTGCCGGAGCATCCCCAGTGGCTGCAGTTCTGGATCTGCGGTGAGGATGTGCAGCACAAGAAGCCCCATCCCGAGGCCTACTCCCTGGCCCTGCAGCGGTTGGCCCTGCCGGCGGCCACGGTGCTGGCCATCGAGGATTCCGCCAATGGCGTGGCCGCCGCCACCGCCGCCGGCCTGGCGGTGCTGGCCGTGCGCAGTGCCTCCAGCGCCGGCGAACCCGCCGAGGCCTTCCGCGCCGCCGCCGCCGAGCTCGACCAGCTCGGGGAGCCCGATGGCCCCGCCCTGACGGTGCGGCAGGGTCCGGCTTGCCCCGGGGGACAGGTCACGCTCTCCTATCTGCAGCAACTGCTGAGCGCCCCATGACCCCGCCGCCGCTGCAGGCCACCCGCTTTGACCGGCTGCTGCGCCAGCTGGCGGATGGGCTCTTCGGCGGCCTGCGGGGCAGTTGGCGCCGGCGCAGCCTGGCGGTGCTGGGCCTGTTGATCGGTTTCTACTTGGGGCAGAACCTCACCTCCCTGTGGCTCACCCAGGTCGGGAAACGACCCGTGGCGGTGCTGGGGATCGTGCTGCTGATCGAGCTGGTGGTGCGCCTGCGCTCCCGCTGGGTGCGGGGGGTGGCGCCGCTGCCCTGGCTGGTGCTGGACAACCTGCGGATTGGGGTGGTCTACGCCGTGGTGCTGGAGGGGTTCAAGCTCGGCTCATGAGCCTGGAGGCCTTGCTGCTGGCCCATTGCCATGGGCGGCTGGCGGGGGGCCAGCGGCCGGTGATCGGGCTGAATGGGCCGGTGGGGGCCGGTAAAACCACCCTCAGCCGGCGGCTGCAGCACCACTTCGCCGCAGCAGGGCTGCGGCTGGCGGTGGCCAGCATCGACGACGCCTACCTCCCCCTGGAGGCACGCCGCCGGGCCATGGAGGGCAATCCCTTCGGGGTGTGGCGGGTGCCCCCCGGCAGCCACGACCCGGAGACCCTGGCGGATCCGATCCGCCGCTGGCGCCAGGCCCCCTCCGCTGACCTCTGCCTGCCCCGCTTCGACAAGACGCTCCAGGGGGGACAGGGGGACCCCACCCACCCCTGGATCGGCCCGGCCGATGCCCTGTTGCTGGAGGGCTGGCTGCTGGGCTGCGCGCCCCTGCAGGGGGAGGCCCTGGAGGGCCCCCTAGCGGATCCGGAGGGGCCGCTGGCGGGGTTCAGTCCCGAGGAGCGCCGCTGGCTGCGCCACTGCAATGGACGGCTGGCGGCCTATGGCCCGCTGTGGGCCGAGCTGGATCAGCTGGTGGTGCTGTGGCCCGTCCACTGGGGCCTGCCGCGGCGTTGGCGCTTCCAGGCGGAGGCCCGTCAACGGCGGTCCGGCGGCGCCTGGCTGCCGCCGCCGCAGCTGGAGGCGCTGGTGCGGGCCAGCCTGCGGTCGTGTCCGCCGGAGCTGTACCAACGGCCCCTGCTGCAACGGGCGGCGTGGGTGCGGCTCCTGGACGGTCGCAGGCGGGTGGTGTGGGAGGGCGGCGGGGCTGCCGCCCTGCCCGCCCAGCTGGCCACCCAGCAGGCCGCGCCGGGGGGCGGGGCCAGGGGGTGGGGCTAACAGAGACTCAGGCGTGGGGCTCAGGCCTCCTCGCCTTCCTCCTCAGCCACGGGGTACACGAAGCCCTGGGCACGGCCACTCAGCACGGCCTTGCCGATTGAGAGCGCCTTGCGGGCGGCCACGGCGGCCTTGCCCTTCCAGGTGGCATGGCGCTGGTTCCGCTTGCCTTTGGAGGTTTTCTTCTTGGGAACAGCCATCCCGCTCGCTCTCAGCCAAACCAAGATCTTCCTTGGCCGACTCGCCTTTCGTCAAATCGCTAAGCTCCCCGCAACGGCAGAGCCCAGTGAGCAGCGGCGGTTCCAGTGGCCCATCAGCGGCTGAGCAGGGCCCTCCGGCGCGCCTGGATCTGTTCCGCGATCTGGGGTTGAGTCGCACCCCCCAGCCCAGCTACAGCCAGCTGTTGCAGCAGCTCCGCCAGGGCAAGGTGAAGGAGCTGGTGCTCTCCCCCTCCCAGCGGGAGGTAGGCGTCACCTACGCCAACGGCTCCCGGGTGCAGGTGCCGGTGTTCAGCAACGACCAGGTGCTGCTGCGCACGGCCCAGGCGGCACGGGTGCCGCTCACGGTGCGCGATGACCGCCAGGAGCAGGCCAGCGCCAGCCTGCTGGCCAATGGCCTGCTGCTGTTGCTGCTGCTGGGGGGGCTGGCGCTGTTGATTCGCCGCTCCTCCCAGGTGGCCAACCGCACCCTCGGCTTTGGGCGCAGCAAGGCCCGCATGGTGCAGCCGGAGGCGGCGGTGGCGGTGCGGTTTGAGGATGTGGCCGGCATCGCCGAGGCCAAGGAGGAGCTCCAGGAGGTGGTCACCTTCCTGAAGGAGCCCGAGCGGTTCACCGCCGTCGGGGCCAAGATCCCCAAGGGGGTGCTGCTGGTGGGCCCTCCGGGCACCGGCAAAACCCTGCTGGCCAAGGCCATCGCCGGTGAGGCGGGGGTGCCCTTCTTCTCGATGGCGGCCTCCGAATTTGTGGAGCTGTTCGTGGGGGTGGGGGCCAGCCGTGTGCGGGATCTGTTCCGCCAGGCCAAGGAGAAGGCCCCCTGCATCGTGTTCATCGATGAGATCGACGCGGTGGGGCGCCAGCGGGGCGCCGGCATCGGCGGCGGCAACGATGAGCGGGAGCAGACCCTCAATCAGCTGCTCACGGAGATGGATGGCTTCGCCGAAAACTCCGGCGTGATCCTGCTGGCGGCCACCAACCGCCCGGATGTGCTCGACACGGCGCTGATGCGCCCGGGCCGCTTTGACCGCCGCATCGTGGTGGACCTTCCCGATCGCCGCGGCCGGGAGGCGATCCTGGCGGTGCATGCCCGCAGCCGACCCCTGGACCCGGAGGTTTGCCTGGCGGACTGGGCCAGCCGCACCCCCGGCTTCTCGGGCGCTGACCTCTCCAACCTGCTCAACGAAGCGGCGATCCTCACCGCCCGCCGCGAGCGCCCCTGCATCGATGAGGCGGCCCTCAATGACGCCCTCGAGCGCATCACCATGGGCCTCACGGCGGCCCCCCTGCAGGACAGCGCCAAGAAGCGGCTGATCGCCTACCACGAGATCGGCCATGCCCTGATCACCACCCTGCTGCCGGCGGCGGATCGGCTCGACAAGGTGACCCTGCTACCCCGGGCCGGGGGCGTGGGGGGCTTTGCCCGCACCATGCCCGATGAGGAGGTGCTCGATTCCGGCTTGATCAGCAAGGCCTACCTGCAGGCCCGCCTGGTGGTGGCCATGGGGGGTCGGGCGGCGGAGCTGGTGGTGTTCGGCCCCAGTGAGATCACCCAGGGGGCCTCCGGCGATCTGGAGCTGGTGAGCCGCATCGGCCGCGAGATGGTGACCCGCTACGGCTTTTCCCCCCTGGGCCCCCAGGCGTTCGAGGCGGAGGGGGCGGAGGTGTTCCTGGGGCGCGACTGGCTGCGCTCCGAGCCCGCCTATTCCCAGGAAACCGGCAACCGCATCGATGCCCAGGTGCAGCAGCTGGCCCGCCATGCCCTGGAGCAGGCGGTGGCGCTGCTGGAGCCGCGCCGACCCTTGATCGATGCCCTGGTGGAGGCCCTGATTGAGCAGGAAACCATCGAGGGGGCCGCCTTCAGCGCCATCGTGGAGCGCTTTGAGGCCGTGGGCGGCGGCCCCTCAGCTGAAGCGGATGTCGAGGCTGCGCAGGTAGGTCTGTAGGCCGGCGTCCTGAATCGGCAGCAGCCAGGCGGGTGATCCGCTCTCGTTGATGTGGGCATGCCAGTGGCCGGGGGGCGTGATGAAGGCCCCCCCCGCCTGCCAGTCGATGCGCCGTGGGTTGCGGATGCTGCCGTCGTCGTTGAGTTCGGAGCCCACCAGGGTGTACACCCCGGGTTGGCAGTCGATGATCAGATCCAGCGCCACCGATTGGTGGCGGTGGGGGGCCTGGGTGGCCCCGGTGGGCACCAGGCCGAACATGGCCCAGAGCACGTGGGTCACCGTGCGGGTGCTGGGTAGGTCGCGGTTGGCCAGCAACAGGCTGAGGCGGTTGCTGCGGGCGCTGCCCGGATCCGCGGCGAGGGTTTCGAGTTCGTGCCGCAGCCAGTCGGCGCCGTAATGGGTGGCCTCGAAGCGCGGTTGGCTGGGGGTGACCCCCAGGTAGCTGAGCAGGGGGGCGTCGTGCACCCAGTAGAGAACGCTGGTGCTGTCGGCGTGCAGCAGCGGGTCGGCTCCGGCCGGCAGCACGAACAGGTCGCCCGCGTTCCAGCGCAGGCTGCAGGCGGGGCTGGGGCCCTCAGCGCCGCGCTCGCAGCTGCCGCTGCCGCTGAGCACGAAGAACAGGGCGCTGGTGGCCTGGGCCGCCGCCTTCACCCCCTCATGGGCCTGGATGCGGATGAAGTGGGCCGCCAGGGCGGGGCTGGTGGCGGGTCCAGGGCTGCCCAGCCGTTGGCTGAGGTCCAGCGGCAGGATGGCGCTGGGGCCGCTGGCGTGCAGCTCGGGCCCCCAGCTGCAGTAGGGGATGGGCTCGGTGAGCCCCGGTCGCACCGGGTTGGCGGCGGCCCGGTAGTCGAACAGCAGGGCCTTGTTCGCGGCTCTGTTCTCTGCTGTGTTCGCGGCTGTGTTGTTGGCCGGGTTGGCGGCTGTGGTGCTGGCGTGCTCAGGGGTCTGGGTCATCGCACCACAGGGGAACAACGGATGTTGACGCTATTGAGCCTGACGATCCCGATGGGGACTGCAGGCATTGCAACCGAATCAGCCGCCGGCCACGGCGGGCACGATGCTCACCTCATCACCATCGCTGAGGGCGGTGGCCTGGTTGTCGAGGAAGCGGATGTCCTCGCTGTTCACGTAGACGTTGAGGAAGCGCCGCAGTTTGCCGGCCTCATCACAGAGGCGGCCCTTGAGGCCGGGGTAGCGGCCATCGAGGGCATCGATCAGGGCGTCCACGCTGGCGGCCTCCAGGCTGACGCTCGCCTCGTCGTTGGTGAACTTCTGCAGGGGGGTGGGGATCAGAACCTGAACGGCCATGGTCAAGGGTTGGGCGTGGGGGCGAAGGGCGCTGGGGAGCTCAGACCGAGGCCTGGGCCCGTTGCCAGGCGGCGTTGAAACTGTCGAGCTGGGCTTCGATCGTGTAGGGCTGGCCGATGGCGTCCACCACGGCTTCGGTGGTCTTGAGGCCGTTGCCGGTGATGTAGGCCACGGTGCGCTCTTCGGGGTTGATCCTGCCCTGTTCCACCAGCTTCTTGAGCACCGCGATGGTGGTGCCGCCGGCGGTTTCGGTGAATACGCCCTCGGTTTCCGCCAGCAGCTTGATGCCCTCGACGATCTCGGTGTCGTTCACCGCGGCGATGGTGCCGCCGGTGCGGTTGGCGATGTCGATGGCGTAGGGGCCGTCGGCGGGGTTGCCGATGGCGATCGACTTGGCGATGGTGTTGGGCTTCACCGGGGTGATGAAGTCACGGCCCTCGGCGAAGGCCTGGGCGATGGGGCTGCAGCCCTCCGCCTGGGCACCGCTGAAGCGCACGGCCTTCTCATCCACCAGGCCGCACTTGATGAATTCATCGAAGCCCTTGCGGATCTTGGTGAACAGGGAACCGGAGGCCAGGGGCGCCACGATGTGGTCCGGCAGTTCCCAGCCCAGTTGCTCGATCACCTCGTAGCCGAGGGTCTTGGAGCCTTCGGAGTAATAGGGGCGCAGGTTGATGTTCACGAAGCCCCAGCCGTAGGTGTTGGCCACCTCCGAGCACAGGCGGTTCACCTGGTCGTAGTTGCCCTTCACCGCCATCAGGGTGGGGTTGTAGATCAGGGTGCCGAGCACCTTGCCCAGCTCCAGGTCGCTGGGGATGAACACGCAGCACTCCAGGCCGGCGTGGGCGGCGATGGCGGCGGTGGAGTTGGCCAGGTTGCCCGTGGAGGCGCAGCTCACGGTTTTGAAGCCCAGCTCCCGAGCGCGGGTGAGGGCCACCGACACCACCCGGTCCTTGAAGGACAGGGTGGGCATATTGACGCCGTCGTTCTTGATGTAAAGGCTCTTGAGCCCAAGGCGCTTGGCCAGGTTGTCGGCCTTCAGCAGCGGGGTGAAGCCGGTGCCCACATCGATGGGGTCGCCGGCGATGGGCAGGAACTCCCGGTAGCGCCAGATGGAGGCGGGGCCGGCTTCGATGGTGGCGCGGCTGACACGGCCCTTGATGGCCTCGTAGTCGTAGACCACCTCCAGGGGGCCGAAGCAGACGTCTTCACAGACGTGGCGGGCACCGGCTTCGTAGGGCTGGCCGCACTCCTTGCAGCGCAGACCCGTGAAGGTGGGCCCGGCGGTGGAGCGGGAGAGGGTCGCCGTCACGATCGCACCCAGGACAGTCGCAGGACGCTAGCAGCGCCTCCCGATCCGTCGAATTAATCCCGATCATCAGGATCGGGTATGAAAAAGGAGGCAGGGTTGGCGCCGTCGTTGGTGGCGACTTGACCCGCTGGCCTGCGTTCCTAGCCTCCGCTGGTGATCGGACAGCCCTGTGCAGCCCCCCGCTGAACGCCTGACCCGCCCGCTGCGTTGGCTGGCGTGCCTGGGGCTGCTGCTGGCACTGGTGGTGGTGCTGCCCCGGTTGGTGATCGAGAGCCAGTGGTTTGCTCAGTTCGGCGCCGAGCCGGTGATCCTGCGGCGCTGGCTGCTGCAGCTGCTGGGCTTCGGCCTGGTGCTGGGGCTGGGGGTGCCGTTGCAGCTGCAGCAGCTGCGCCGTTGCTGGCGCCTGCGCCAGGGGGCCGCCCGCAAACAGCTGCCGGAGGCCCCCCTGCTGCGGCTGCGCCCCTGGGCCCTGCTGCTGCTGTTGGCCGGGCTGCTGCTGCTGCTGGCCGGTGGCCTCAGCTATCTGCTGGTGCAGGCCCGCGACCTGATTGCCGCCCCCTTCAGCGGCACGGTGATCACCGGCATTCCGGTGTTCGCCGACCTGCCCCCCTGGCTGTTCGTGGGGTTGGTGCTGGCGCTGGTGCCGCTGCTGCTGTGGGCGCCCTACACCAGCCTGCGGATCATCCTGGCGGCGGCCCTGGTGGCCAGCGCCACCGCCGTGGCCCGGGGCTGGAGCCTGTGGTTGCCGGCCCTGCTGGCGGCCCCCTTCGGGGAAGCGGATCCCCTCACCGGGTTTGATCTGAGCTTCACGGTGTTGCGCCTGCCGGCCCTGCACCTGCTGGTGAGTGTGGTGCTGGCTCAGGGCATGGTGGGCCTGGCGGGATGCCTGTGGCTCACCCTCAGCGAGGGCACGAGCCTTTCAGACCTGCGCTTCGCCGGCCTCAGCCGCGATCAGCAGCGGGTGTTGCAGCCCCAGCTGGCGGTGCTGGCGCTGATGGCGGCCCTCAGCAATGCCCTCGCCCCCTTCGACCTGATGGTGCAGGGCAGCGGCGTGGCCGCCGGCGCCGGCTTCGTGGATCTGCACGTGCGCCTCCCCCTGCGGCTGGTGCTGGCGCTGCTGCTGGCCCTCACGGGGCTGGGGCTGCTGGTGCCCACCCCTCGCAGCTGGTTGCGTCGGGTGGCCCTGGTGCCCCTGGTGTCCACCGCCCTGCTGGTGCCCTTCATGGAGTGGGTGGTGGCCCCGGTGGTGCAGCGCATCTGGGTGCAACCGCGGGAGCTGGAGCTGGAAACCCCCTACCTGCGCCGCAGCATCGCTGCCACCCGCCGTGCCTTCGGCCTCGAGGCGGTCCGGGATCTGGTGCTGCAGCCCCGCCAGGGGCTCACCGGCGCCGACCTGCAACAGGCCCCCGGCACCCTGGCCAACGTGCGGCTCTGGGACAGCATTCCGCTGCTGGAGGCCAATCGGCAGCTGCAGCAGCTGCGGCTCTACTACCGCTTCACCTCGGCGGCGGTGGATCGCTACCCCCTCAACGGTGATCCCCAGCGCCAGGGGTCGCAGCAGGTGCTGATCTCGGCCCGGGAGCTGGACAGCTCCGCCCTCACCCAGGACGCCCGCACCTGGCTGAACCGCCATCTGGTGTTCACCCATGGCTACGGCTTCACGGTGTCGACGGTGAACACCGCCGGCCCGGACGGCCTGCCCCTCTATTTCGTCAAGGACCTGGGCCGCGGCCAGCAGGTGCAGGGCATTCCCCAGCTGGGCATCAGCGACCGGCAGGCCCAGGGGGCCCTGCCGGTGGGTCGCCCACGCCTCTACTACGCCTCGGCCCCCTCCCCCTATGCGATCGCCCCCACCCAGGTGCGGGAGTTCGACTACCCGGAGGGGGAGCTCAATGTGTACTCCCACTACGACGGCGGCACGGGGGTGCCCATCCACGGACCCCTGGATCGCCTGATGGCGGCCCTCTACCTGCCGGAGCCGCGGCTGCTGTTCACCGGTTCGCTCAGCCCCTCCTCACGGCTGCTGATCCGCCGCCAGGTAAACCAGCGGCTGGCGGCCCTGGCCCCCTTCCTGCGCTTTGAGAGCAAGCCCTATCTGGTGACGGCCCGGGTGCGCAACAGCCCCGGCTTCCGGCCCGAGCACCACCAGTACTGGCTGCTGGATGGCTTCACGGTGAGCCGCAGCTACCCCTATTCCGACCCCAACCCGGCGGGGATCCGCTATTACCGCAATCCGGTGAAGGCGGTGGTGGACGCCTACAACGGCCAGGTGTGGATGTACGTGAGCGATCCCACCGACCCCCTGCTGCGCACCTGGCGCCGCGCTTTCCCGGAGCTGTTCCGCCCCCTGGCGGCCATGCCCCCCGAGCTGCTGGCCCACATCCAGGTGCCCCAGAGCCAGTTCCAGGTGCAGGCGGAGCGGTTGCTGCGCTACCACGTCACCAACGTGCGCACCTTCTACAACGGGGACGACGTCTGGGCGATCCCCCAGGAGATCTACGGCAGCACCACCACCGCCGTGCGGCCGTACCACGTGACCGTGCAGCTGCCGGGCCAGACCAGGCCGGAGTTTGTGCTGCTGCTGCCGTTCACCCCCCTGCGGCGCCCCAACATGGTGGGTTGGCTGGCGGCCCGCAACGACCCCCCCCACTACGGGGAGTTGTTCCTGGTGCGCTTCCCCCAGCAGCGGCTGCTGCTGGGCCCGCAGCAGATTTCGGCCCTGATCGAGCAGGACCCGGCCATCAGCTATCAGTTCGGCCTCTGGAACCGGGAGGGGTCCCGCCTGGTGCGGGGCAACCTGCTGGTGTTGCCGGTGGGCCAGGGGCTCCTCTATGTGGAGCCCATCTACCTGCAGAGCACCAGCAACGCCCTGCCCACCCTGGTGCGGGTGGTGGTCACCGATGGCCGCCGCTTCGTGATGGAGCGCAGCCTGCAGGATGCCCTGCGCAAGCTGGTGGCCGGCTGAGACTGGGGGCGGAGCCAGGCGAAAAAAAAGGGGCCCGCAGGCCCCCGGTGTGCTTGATCGAGCCTGGGGTCAGGCGGCAACGGCGGTCTTGGGGTCGAGGGCGCCCTTGGCGTACAGATCGGCGTAGTAGTTGATGTCGCGCTGCTTGATCTTGCTGGCGTTGCCGGCGCACCAGAACTGCTGGTAGCGATCCAGGCACACCTGCTTCATGTAGGCCCGGGCGGGCTTGTTGAAGTGGCGGGGATCGAAGTTGGCGGGATCCTTGGCGGCGGCCTCACGGATGGCGGCGGTGAAGGCCAGGCGGTTATCGGTGTCGATGTTCACCTTGCGCACGCCGTTGCGGATGCCCTCCTGGATCTCCTCCACGGGCACGCCGTAGGTCTCGGGGATGGCACCGCCGAACTTGTTGATCATGTCCAGCCATTCCTGGGGCACGGAGGAGGAGCCGTGCATCACCAGGTGGGTGTTGGGGATGGCCTTGTGGATTTCAGCGATGCGGCTGATGGCCAGCACTTCACCGGTGGGCTTGCGGGTGAACTTGTAGGCGCCGTGGCTGGTGCCGATGGCGATGGCCAGGGCATCCACCTTGGTCTTGGCCACGAAGTCGGCGGCCTCGGCGGGGTCGGTCAGCAGTTGGCTGTGGTCGAGCTTGCCCTCGAAGCCATGGCCGTCCTCGGCCTCACCCATGCCGGTTTCCAGGGAGCCCAGGCAGCCCAGCTCGCCCTCCACGCTCACGCCGATGGCGTGGGCCACATCCACCACTTCTTTGGTGACGGCCACGTTGTACTCGTAGCTGGCCGGGGTCTTGGCGTCGGCCATCAGCGAGCCGTCCATCATCACGGAGGTGAAGCCGTTGGCGGCGGCGCCGTAGCAGGTGGCGGGGCTGTTGCCGTGGTCCTGGTGCATCACCACCGGGATGTCCGGGTAGGTCTCCACGGCGGCCAGGATCAGGTGGCGCAGGAAGCTCTCACCGGCGTACTGGCGGGCGCCGCGGGAGGCCTGCAGGATCACCGGGGAGTCGGTTTCGTAGGCCGCCTCCATGATCGACTGCACCTGCTCCAGGTTGTTCACGTTGAAGGCAGGGATGCCGTAGCCGTTTTCAGCGGCGTGGTCCAGCAGCAGCCGAAGCGGAACGAGCGCCATGGGGAGAAACCGTGTTGGGAATGCGGGGGATCCTAACTGGCGCCTTTTCGGCAGCCCCCCGGCTCAGATGGGCTGCCGCAAACCGCTGTCGGCGGCCTGCAGGGCCCGGTCGCACACCCGTTGGCTGAGCACCGCCTCCCCCAGGCCCGGCAGCATCGGCCGGCGCTCCAGGGCGGCCTCGGCCCACCACTGGATCAACCGCCGCACCGGCGCCACCCGGCCATCGGGCCAGGTGTGGCCAAAGGCCAGGGCCGGATCGGGCGCTAACTCCAGCAGCTCGCCGCCATTGCGGGAGCGCCACAGCTGGAAGCCGTGCACGTAATCCGCCTGGTTGGGGGAGCCCAGCACCAGGGTGCCCGCACTGCCGTACACCTCAATCCAGTAGCCCCGGCCGGGTCGGGTCACCGCCGCCAGGCTCACCTGGGCCGGCAGCCGCCGCCCGCTGCCGGTGTCCAGCTCCAGCTGCAGCAGGGCGATGTCCTCCGCGTCCACGGCCCCAAGGCGGCCGCTGCCATCCGGCAGGGGGCGCTCCGGGATGGCGGTGCTGCGCAGGGCGCTCACCGAGCGGGTGGGGCCCACCAGCCAATGGAGCGTGTCAAAGGCGTGGGTGCCCAACGACCCCAGCACCCCACCGCCGGCGGCCCGCTGGGAGTACCAGTTCCAGGGGCGTGAACCATCGGCGCGGCTGCCCATCAGCCAGTCGAGCTTCACCAGCCACGGATCCCCCACGGCCCCCTGCTGGAGCAGGGCCGCCAGCTGCTGAAAGGCCGGCACCGCCCGGTATTCGAAATCCACCGCCACGGTGACCCCCGCCGCCAGGGCCTGGCGCTGCAGCTCCTCGATCTGCTCGGCCTCCAGGGCCACCGGTTTCTCCAGCAGCAGGTGTTTGCCGGCGGCGATGGCCGCCTGGGCCAGGGCGAAACGGGGCTCCGGCGGCGTGGCGATCACCAGGGCCTGCACCCGTGGGTCCTCCAGCAGGGCTTCGAACTGGGCAAAGCCCGGCAGGCCCGTGGCGCTGCAGGCCTGCTGCAACCGCTCCGGCCGGTGGTGCCAGAGGGCCACCGGCTCGGTGAGCGGGCAATCGATCAGGGCCGGCAGGTGCACCTTCTCGCCGAACCCCAGCCCCACCAGGGCCACCCCCAGGGGCCGTGGAGCGGTGGCGCTGGAAGCGGGTGAGGCGATCACGGGCTGGGGGGCGGGCTGCTCAGGAGCCTGCCAGCAGGTCGACCCCGGCGGCGCAAACCGCTTCGATGGTGGCTTCGATCAGGCCATCACCAGCGGCCACCTGCCAGCTGCTGCCCCACTGGGGAATGCCGTTGATGGAGGTGTCGCGGAACAGATCCTGGCCGCAGTCGATCTCCATCACGTAGAGGTCGCTGGCGGGGGGGCGCGGTTCGCTGCCGTCGCGGTTCAGAGGCTGATCGGCGGGGGGCGCCGGCTGGAAGCGGCTGAGCACCGTGAGGTTGCCCTCGCGGTTGATCCGCAGGCTGCCGGCATCCCACCACTGCCGGCCCTCGGGCCCCTGGGCCACCTCGTGCCAGTCCACCGGGCCGGCCCAGGCCGGCGCGGCCAGCAGCAGCAGACCTGCGCTCAGGACAGCGCAGAGGACTGTGCAAAACGCCGCCAGAAGGCGCCTCAAGCGGCCACCGGCTTGGCGCAGCCGTGGATGGCCATCAGGCTGGCGAGGGTGCTGCGCAACTTGGTGCGGGGCACGATGTGATCCACGAAGCCGTGGTCCCGCAGGTATTCGGCGGTCTGGAAATCCTCGGGTAGTTTTTCCCGCAGGGTCTGCTCGATCACGCGGCGGCCGGCGAAACCGATCAGGGCCTTGGGTTCCGCCAGGATCAGGTCGCCGAGCATGGCGAAGCTGGCGGTGACCCCCCCGGTGGTGGGGTGGGTGAGCAGGGGCATGTAGAGCAGGTTGGCCTGGCGGTGCCGGTCGAGGGCGCCGGAGATCTTGGCCATCTGCATCAGCGAGAGCATCCCCTCCTGCATGCGGGCGCCGCCGGAGGCGCACACGATCAGCACTGGGTAGCGGCGGGCGGTGGCCTCCTCGATCAGGCGGGTGAGCTTCTCCCCCACCACCGAGCCCATGGAGCCGCCCATGAAGCGGAAATCCATCACCCCCAGGGCCAGGGGGCGTCCTTCCACCCGGCAGAGCCCCGTGATCACGCCGTCCTTGAGGCCGGTGGAGCGCTGGGTGTCGCGGATGCGGTCGGCGTAGCTGCGGCGATCCTTGAAGGCCAGGGGATCGGTGGGGCAGAGGTCGGCATCCAGCTGCTCAAAGCTGCCCTCGTCGGCGATCAGCCGGATGCGCTCTTCACTGAAGATGCGGTGGTGGTAGCCGCAGCCGCTGCACACACTGGCGTTGGCGGCCAGGTCCTTGCGGTACACCACCAGGCCGCACTCGGGGCATTTACTCCAGAGGCCGTCCTCCTCATTCACCTCTTGGGCGTTGCGCACCGCCGGGGCGGTTTTGCGGCGGTCGGCGAACCAGTCGAACAGGGACATGCGGGTGGGCGGTGTCCGTGACACTGAAGGTCAATCCATTAAAGGGTGGACCAGCCCAGTGGGCCCCCCAGTTGTTGCAGCCAGAACGGGTTGCCGAGGCACCACACCGCCAGGCCACCGATGGCCAGGAAGGGGCCGAAGGGGAAGGGCTGACCGCGCTTGAGCCGGCCGCTGGCCAGGCCGATCAGACCGATCAGGGCGCCGGCGAACACCGCCAGCAGCACCGCGAGCCCCAGGCCGGTGGGGCCGAGCCAGGCCCCCAGCAGGGCCGCCAATTTGGCGTCCCCCAACCCCAGGGCGGGCTTGCCCAGCAGCCGTTGGGCCAGGGCACTGGTGGCTTCAAACCCCAGCAGGCCGGCGCTGGCCGCCAGCAGATGCCAGAAGAGCAGGATGCGGCCGGGGCCATCCCCCTGGCTGAAGCCCGCCACGGCGGTCACCACCAGCCCCAGCACCACCCCCCAGCGGCAGAGGGGCTCCGGCAGCCAGAGGTGGTCGAGGTCGATCAGCAGCAGCGGCACCAACAGCGCCACCAGCAGCCCGCCCGCCAGGGGCGACAGCCCAGCCGGGGCCCCCGCCGCCAGCGGGGAGGGCGCCGCCAGGGCGGCCGCCACGAACAGCCCGGCCACCAGCAGCTCCACCGCCGGGTAGCGCAGGCCGATGGGGGCACGGCAATGGCCGCAGCGGCCCCGCAGCAGCAGCCAGCTCAGCACCGGAATGTTCTCAAACCAGCGCAGGCGGCTGCCGCAGTGGGGGCAGTGGCTGCGGGGGTGCACCACCGATTCCTGCCGCGGCAGGCGCCAGGCCACCACGTTGAGGAAACTGCCCACGCAGGCCCCCAGCAGGGCGATCCACAGCAGGGCCAGGGGTGGTAGGGCCATGGGCGTCAGCTGCGCACAACGGGGCGGTTGGGCCGGCTGCGACCCTGCCGGCCCCGCACCAGTTCCAGGGGGATGAACTGTTCGGCGGGCAAGAGCACCGGCAGCTCAAACACCACCCGGCCGGCCCCGGCGTCTGCGGCGATCACAATGCCGAGGGGATCACTGGATCCGGAGCAGCGCTCCAGGAAGGCGTAGTAAATGCGACGGGCCCGGCCGATGGCCTCGGCGCTGTTGATGCGATCCCAGCGGGGCTGCAGCCCCGCCGCCGAGGGCGGAGCACCACCCGCCCCGTGGATCACGAAGGACGGGGGGCGCTGAGGCTCCGGTGGACTTGGTGCAGGGAACGGAATGGGCCCGGCCGGTGGCTCCGTTGCGCCTCAGGTTAGGCGCAGCGGGCCATCAGGCCAGTTTCTTCTCCTCAATCATGCGGTGGATCACCGGGGTGAGGATCAGCTCCATGGCGAATCCCATTTTGCCGCCGTTCACCACGATCGAGGTGGGGCTGGACATGAACGAATCGTGGATCATGTCGAGCAGGTAGGTGAAGTCGATCCCCCACTTCTCCCGGGCCCCCTTGCGGAAGTGAATGATCACGAAGGATTCATCCGGGGTGGGGATGTTCCGGATCATGAACGGGTTCGAGGTGTCCACGGTGGGCACCCGCTGGAAGTTGATGTCCGTCTGGCTGAACTGCGGGCAGATGTGGTTGATGTAATCCGGCATGCGGCGCAGGATCGTGTCCACCGTGGCTTCGGCCGAGTAGCCCCGTTCGTGGTTGTCGCGGGCGATCTTCTGGATCCACTCCAGGTTCACGATCGGCACCACGCCCACCAGCAGATCCGCCAGGCCGGCCACGTCGTAGCCGTCACCCTTCACGCCGCCGTGCAGGCCCTCGTAGAAGAGCAGGTCGGTGCCGGAGGGGATGGTTTCCCAGGGGGTGAACTGGCCGGGTTCCAGGTTGGTGCCGAGGCGGGCGTTGTGGTCGGCCGCCTCCTCCACGGAGTGCAGGTAGTAGCGCTTCTGGCCGCTGCCGGTTTGGCCGTAGGTGCGGAACAGCTCCTCAAGCTTGTCGAACAGGTTGGCTTCCGGGCCGAAGTGGGAGAAATTTTCCCCCTTGGCCAGGGCGGAGGCCATGGCCTCCTTCATGGGGCCGCGCTCAAAGCGGTGGTAGCTGTCGCCCTCCACCACCGCCGGGGTGATGCCTTCGCGCTTGAAGATGTGCTCAAACGCGCGTTTGACCGTGCTGGTGCCTGCGCCGGAGGAACCGGTGACGGACACGACCGGGTGACGCTTCGACATGCGCAGGATCAGCAGAACATGGGGGAGTTTGGCAGGTCGCCGCCCCGGTTCAGCTCTCCAGGGCGGCCAGCAGGTGATCCCCCATGGCGCGGCAACCCACCAGGGTGCAGCCCTCCGCCATCAGATCGCCGGTGCGCAGCCCCTGGGCCAGCACCCGGTCCACCGCCTGCTCCAGGTCGGTGGCGGCGGCGTCCTGCTGGAGCCCCACCCGCAGCAGCATGGCGGCGCTGAGCACCATGGCCATCGGGTTGGCCTTGTCCTGCCCGGCGATGTCGGGGGCGGAGCCGTGGATGGGCTCAAACAGCCCCGGCCCGCTGGAGCCCAGGGAGGCGGAGGGCAACATGCCGATGGAGCCGCTGAGCATGGCGGCCTCATCGCTGAGGATGTCGCCGAACAGGTTGCTGGTGAGCAGCACGTCAAACTGGCGCGGGTTGCGCACCAGCTGCATGGCGGCGTTGTCCACGTACATGTGGCTGAGCTCAACGCCGGGGTAGCTGGCGGCATGCAGGGCCTCCACCCGGTCGCGCCACAGCTGGCTCACATCCAGCACGTTGGCCTTGTCCACGCTGCAGAGGCGACCGCTGCGTTGTTGGGCCAGGTCGAAGCCCACCTTGGCGATGCGGTCGATCTCATCGTCGAAATAGGCCATGGTGTTGAAACCGCGCACGCGGCCATCGGCCTCAACGCGGCCCTTGGGGGTGCCGAAGTACACCCCGCCGGTGAGCTCCCGCACCACCAGCAGGTCCACCCCTTCGATCACCTCGCGCTTCAGGGTGGAGGCATCGATCAGGGCCGGAATGATCTTCACCGGCCGCAGGTTGGCGAACAGCCCCAGCCCGGCCCGCAGCCCCAGCAGGCCGGTTTCGGGCCGCTTCTCCCGCGGCAGGCTGTCGTACTGGGGAGAGCCGATCGCCGCCAGCAGCACCGCATCGGCGTTGCGGCAGGCCTCCAGGGTGCTGGCGGGCAGTGGCTCGCCGGTGGCGTCGATGGCGCAGCCCCCCATGGGCTGCTCGTCGTAGTGGAGGCTGAAGCCGTGGCGGCGGCTCACCGCATCCAGCAGCTGCCGGGCCACCGCCGTGATCTCCGGGCCGATGCCATCGCCGGGGAGCAGGGTGATCCGGTAGCTGGTCATGGTGTACGGCGGTGGCCAGGCCGCGAGGCTACGCGTCGGTGGGGGTGCGGCCTTTCTCCAGCTGGCGGATGGCTTTGGTGAGCTCCGGCAGTTTGTTGAAGGCGGCGGAGCAGCGCAGCCAGAGACGGTTGGGGATGGCGGGGTAGCCGCTCACCACCTCGCCGGCGGCCACCTCGCCGTGGATGCCCGATTTGGAGGAGGCGATCGAGCGGTCGCCCATCACCGCCTTGTTGGCCAGGCCCACCTGGCCCGCCAGGATCACGCCGTTGCCGAGCCGGGCGCCGCCGGCGATGCCCACCTGGGCCGCCAGGGCGCAGCCCTTGCCGGTGGTCACCCCGTGCCCCACATGCACCAGGTTGTCGATCTTGGTGCCGGCGCCGATGCGGGTTTCGCCCACCGACGGGCGATCGATGGTGCTGCCGCAGCCCACCTCCACGCCGTCCTCCAGCACCACCAGGCCGGTCTGCGGCATCTTGCGCCAGCCGCTGGCGGTGGGCACGAAGCCGAAGCCCTCGCTGCCCACCACGGCGTTGGAGTGCACCACGCAGCCCCGCCCCAGGCGGGAGCCGGGGTGCAGCACCGCCCCGGCGTGCAGCTCACAGCCCTCGCCGATCTGCACGTCGTCGTAGATCACCACCTGGGGGTGGATGGTGCAGCCGGCACCGATCTGCACCGCCGCACCGACCACGCTGAAGGCGCCCACATGGCTGCCCATGCCCACCACGGCGGAGGGGTCCACCACGGCGCTGGGGTGGATGCCCGGGGGCTTGGGTTGGCGTGGGTAGAGGGCATCGAGGGCCTCGGCGAAGCCCAGGCGCGGATCCGCTAGGGCGATCCAGGCCATGCCGGCGGCCGTGGCCTGGCTCTGCAGGGCGGCGGCCTCCTCCCCCTTGGAGGGCAGCAACAGGGCGGAGGCCTGGCTGGCGGCCAGGGCCGCCGCCAGGGCATTGCCCGGCTCCAGGAAGCTGAGCTGCCCTGCCTGGGCCTGGTCCAGGGCGGCTGCGGCCAGGAGCTCGGGGTCCGGCCCCAGGTGGTGGGCCAGGGCCGTGCTGCCGAGTCCGCCGCCGGCCTGCACTTCGCTGAGGCGGTTGAGCAGGTCGCTGAAGCGCATGGAACCCCGGGCCGTCGGCCGGATCGTAGGGCCGCTGGCTAGGGGATCAGCACCAGCTGATCGCGGTGCACCACCAGGCCCCGCTGCCCCTTGCACCGCTGCAGCTCGGCGCTGTCCATGGCGCTGAGGCCGCGGGCCAGTTCACGGCCGTCGAGGCTGAGCACCCGCACCGGTTCATGGCGGGCAAACTCCCCCTCCACGGTTTGCACCCCCGCCGCCAGCAGCGAGGCCCCCTGGCGCAGCAGGGCCTGTTCGGCACCGGCATCCACGGTGATCGATCCCTTGGGCACCAGGGCATGGGCCAGCCAGCCCTTGCGGTGGCTGAGGGGGGTGGTGCTGGCGCGGAACAGGGTGCCCACGGCCTCCCCCGCCAGCAGCCGTTCCAGCACCTGCGGGTCGCGGCCGTCGGCCAGGCGCACCTGGATGCCGCTGGCGGTGGCGATGCGGGCCGCCGCCAGTTTGGTGGTCATGCCGCCGGTGCCCCAGCGGCCGCCGCCCCTGGCCACACCGCTGAGGGCCTCCAGCTCCGCCAGGCTGTTCACCACCGCAATCGGCCTGGCATCGGCATCGCTGCGGGGGTCGCCGCTGTAGAGGCTGTCGATGTCGGTGAGCAGCACCAGCTCATCGGCCTCCACCGCTACCGCCACCAGGGCGGAGAGGGTGTCGTTGTCGCCGAACCTCAGCTCTTCGGTGGCCAGGGTGTCGTTTTCATTGATCACCGGGGTGACGCCCCAGGCCAGCAGCTGCTCGAGGGTGCGGCAGGCGTTCTGGTAGCGGCGGCGGGAGGCCAGGTCGCTGCGGGTGAGCAGCACCTGGGCGACGCAGCGGCCGTGGCGGGCGAAGGCCTGGTCGTAGAGGGTCATCAGGCGGCCCTGGCCCACGGCGGCGGCCGCCTGCAGTCCCTCCAGTTCGGCAGGCCGCTGGCCCAGGTCCAGGGCGTGGCAGCCGAGGCCCACGGCGCCGCTGGTGACCAGCACCACCGGCTCCTGGCGGCCCCAGAGGCCGCAAAGGCTGGTGGCCAGGTCGCCGATCACCGCCTCGGTGCCGCGCTCCGGCGAGCCCCGCAGCAGGCTCGTGCCCACCTTGATCACCCGGCGGGTTCCCATCTCAGCTGATCGGGGCCCCCGAGAGCCGGGCCAGGCTCACCTCGAGCCGCTGCCAGCGGTCGTGGCGGCAGGGCTGTCCCTCGGCGTTCACCGGCTTCACCAGCACGGTGAACAGCCCCAGGCGGTTGCCCACCAGCACATCGGTGAACACGCGGTCGCCCACCAGGGCCACCTGGGCGGGGGGCAGCGCCAGCCCATCCAGCACCCGCCGCAGGGGCCCGCGCCGTGGTTTGCCGGCGCTGGTGGTGAAGGGCACCCCCAGCTGCTCGGCCACGCCGCCGATGCGGCTGCGGGAGGGGTTGTTGCTGAACAGATGCAGGGGGAGTTGCGCCTGCGCCTGCCGCAGCCACTGCTCCATGGCGGGCGGCAGTTCGCAGCCGCGATGGGGAAGCAGGGTGCGGTCCACATCCAGCACCAGGGCACGGATGCCGCGCTCCAGCAGATGCTCAAGCGGGAGCTCCGCCAGGGTGCCCTGGGCCACCCAGTCGGGCTGCAGCAGGTCGGTGAGGGAGGCGCGGCTCACGGCTGGGGTGTCCTCAGTCGTCGCCCAGTTCACGCTCATCCAGCTCGGCTTCGATGCGGGGCTGCACCCGCTCGAACTCCTCACCCTCCACCAGCACCCCCTCGCCGTTGGCCATGCGGGCCACCACGAAGAAGGGATCCAGGGGGATGAACAGGCCGTATTCCTGCTCGTTGTGGCGGAACTGGATCAGCATTTCGTAGAGGTCGCTGTCCTCGTCGTCCTCCTCGTCGAGCTCCTCCTCCAGTTCCTCGGGGTCGGGTTCCTCCAGTTCACCGCTCACGGTGAGGGTCACGGCGGAGCGCACCAGGGTGAGGTCGTGCTCCTGCAGCACCACATCCGCCACCGAGAGGATGGCGCCGGCGCCGTCCAGCTCCTCGATCACCTCGTCCTCACCGTCCTCATCGGCGGCGATCTTCACCAGGCAGACGGGGGTGTCCACCGGCGTGAGCAGGGCGTAGTCGTGGCCGTCGAGGGGAATGAGCTGCTCCAGGAAGCACAGCAGCTGCCGTCCGGAGGCATCGCGCACCAACACGGTGGGCACATCCCCGGAGCCGTTGCTGCTGGGGGTGTCGGAGCTCATGGGGCGGATGCGGATGCCTTCAGGATGCCTGGGCGTCTGACCCCTGGCCAAGGGCGGGGGTCGCCGCGGCGACCGGCAGGGGCTCCGGGCCCTCCTGGAGCCACTGCTGCAGCAGCAGAGCCGCGGCGGCACTGTCGAGGGCGCCGCTGCGGTCGCCGTGGAGCCCATGGGCCTCGCCGGCGGCCCAACTGCTGCTGTGTTCGTTCACCAGGGCCAGGGGCAGCCCCAGGCTGCGGGCCAACCGTTCGCCGTAGCGGCGGCAGTGGTCCCCCTGCTCCGTGGGTTGCATGGCCTGATCCAGGGGCAGCCCCACCACCAGCGCCTGCACACGCCGCTGGTGGGCCAGGGCCCGCAGCTGTTCGAGGTCGGCGCCGTAGCGCCCGCGGCGCAGGGCGGTGAGCGGGGTCACGGTGAGGCCCAGGGGGTCACAGCCCGCCAGCCCGATCCGCCGCCGCCCCACATCCAGGGCCAGCACCGACCGGGGGGCAGGCGGTCGGGCCGCCACTCAGCGCCCCAGGGGGGTGGGGATGGGCCGTTGCCGCGGCTGCAGTTGCCCCAGCACCGCCTCCAGCCGCTGCGCCATGGCCTGGGTCTGCTGGGGGGCGTGGCGGCGCCAGACGCTGCGGGCCATCAGCACCTCCTCCCCCTCGGGGGCCGTGCCGAGCTGCTGCAGCCAGGCGGCCCGCTGCGCATCGAGGCTGTCGGCCCGCACCAGCACCTGCTCGGCGCCGGCGCCGCAGTGCTCCAGCAACAGCTGCAGCGGCCCCCCCAGCAGGTGCGACCAGCCGGGGTGCAGGCTCAGCTCGATCTCCACCACGGGCCGTTGCCCCTGGCGCAAACGCCGGGCGCCGGCCACCGCCTGACGACGGTTGACGTCGATCAGCATCAGGCTGGGTTGGTCGCTCTGGTCGAGCAGGTCGTCGACGCTGCGGTCGAGCAGTTGGCGCAGCTGGGCGGGCAGCACCGCCTGCTCCAGCTGCCAGAGGTCACCGGCGTTGCGGCGGCTGAGGCGGCTGAGCTGCAGGTCGCTGGGCAGGCTGGCGGGGTCGAGCCGGGGGGCGTCGCTGGGGGGATCCCAGCGCCAGAGGGTTTCCCGGCGCAGGGGCTGAAAGCCCAGCTGGCGCAGGGCCGCCAGGCGCACGGTGTCGGCGCTGGCGCTGGTGGCGATCCAGCTGGCGGCGGCGCGGCTGCGCTGGATGGCGGCGCGCACCAGGGCCGCCTCAATCGCCATGCGGCCCGCCTCACCGGCCTGCAGGCAGGCGCCGCCGCTGCGCAGATGCTGCAGCTGCCAGCAGCTGCCGCTGCGGTTGAACCGTTCGCTCACCACCACCCCCAGGGGCTGCTGGGGGTCGCGGTGGGCCACCAACACATCCGGGGCCAGGGAGGGCCGTGGCGCCAGGCTGTGCAGCAGCCGTTCGGGCCCCTGCAGCAGCAGGGCCCGCTGCAGCAAAGGCAGCAGATCGTCGTAGTCGCCGTCCTGCAGCAGCGGCAGGTGCCAGGCCTTCAGGGGCTGCACGCAGAGCTGCCCGCCGGCCGGAAGGCTGGGTGTGGTCGGCGTGGATGGCACGGGAGGCACGGGCTGCCCAGAGCTGGCCTCCACCCATGCTATGGGCGAACGGCCCTACGGGCGAACCAGCACCAGCGGGGTGCGCTCATTGGCATTGCCGGCGGGGTTGGGGCGCAGGGCCCGCATCAGCAGGGCCTCATCGCAACCGGGGCTGGAGGCCAGCACCTTGACGCGGCCCAGGTCGTTCACATCCACCACCGCCACGGCCACCCCCAGCTCCGCCGCCAGCTGGCGGCACACCTGCTGGCTGTGGCTGGGGCCCAGCACGATCGTCTGGTCATAGGGGGGGGTGGTGCCGGTGACGTCGTCGATCAGGCGTGCCTGCTCTCCGGCCAGCCGATAGAACCAGCCCTTCGAACCCACCAGCTTGAGGGCCGTGCCCACCAGCCAGGCGCACAGCACCCGCGCCGGGCCGACGTTGTCGATCAGGGTCTGCAGGCCGCAGGCGGTGGCCAGGGAGCTGGTGGGGTGGAACACCCGGCACAGGAGCCGCGCCAGGCTGGAGGGCTCCAGGTTGGCGGGGTGGTTGTAGCGGCCCTGCATCACCGCCAGCGGCGTTTCGCCGATGGTGAGCACGTCGCCCGGTTGGAGGACGGCCCCGGCGTAGTGGCGCAGCACCTCCGCCGGATCGTCGAGGCTGCCCAGCAGGTGGGTGCGGATCGGCAGCACCTGGCAGCGGTCCCCCTGGCGCCAGCGGTCGCTCTGGGGCTGGGCGGGGGCCGGCCGGCGCAGGGGCACCAGCACGGCATCGCGCCGCTCCAGGCGGCCGAAGGGGCCGTAGTGCACCCAGCGGATCTGCAGCCAGAGGGTGTCCAGCAGGGTGCGCAGGTCGGTGCCGGCGGGGGCGCTGATCCGCACGCTCAGTTCGGCTGCGGTGCTCTTGCGCCCCTTCACGATGTAGGCAAACCAGTAGCCATCGGGCCGGGCCTGCTCATCGGGGTGCTGGGGGGTGATGGCGGTGGTCACCGTGAGGCCGTCCAGGTCGCCGCGGCCCAGCAGGGTGGGCTCCAGCTGCAGCTCCGGCACGAACACCTCCATGCGCGGATGGGGGTTGTGGATGCGGATGCGGCCCTTCACCACCACCAGCTGATCCGATTTCTGCTTCACCTTCCAGCCGTCGCTGCTGAGCTGCAGCGGCGAGGCGGGCCGCAGCCGGTGGCGCGCCTCCAGCCACAGCAACGCCAGGGCAAACACCAGGGCGGCGATGAGCAGAACGGCGATCAGGGGATGCAAGGCCGGAGCGTTGAGTTCTGCGGGAGCGTAGGGCTTGCAGCCGGAGAAGCCTCCTAGCGTTTCGGCATCGCTACGGGAGGCCCTCCATGCGCAAGACCTTCGTTCTCGACACGAATGTGCTCCTGCATGACCCCCAGGCCCTCACCCGTTTCGAAGACAACGCGGTGGTGATTCCCATCGAAGTGGTGGAGGAGATCGACCGCTTCAAGCGCGATCCTTCGGAGAAGGGCCGCAATGCCCGTCAGATTTCGCGGCTGCTGGATGGCCTGCGGGAGAAGGGCAACCTGGCGGATGGCGTGGCCATCGATGGCAATGGCGGCACGCTGCAGGTGGTGTTCTGCCGCAGTGAAACCCTGGCGCAGCTGCCGCCGGAGCTGAAGGGGGGCAACGGCGACAACAACATCCTGGCGGTGGCCCTGGAGCAGCTGCGCTCCGGCCTGATCGCCGACCAGCCGCCGGTGGTGCTGGTCACCAAGGACACCAACCTGCGCATCAAGGCCGATGCGGTGGGGCTGACGGCACAGGACTACACCACCGACAAGGTCGACATCGCCGACCTCTACCCCGGGGTGTGCGAGCTGAGTGCCAGCGCTACGGCGATGGAGACGCTCATGGCCGAGGGGGGGCTGGCCCTGGCGGAGCTGCCGGCGGCCCAGGGGGTGACCCTGCAGGCCAACGAGGGGGTGACCCTGGTGGATCAGGCCCAGCCCAGCCACACGCTGCTGGCCCGTTTCGATGGCCGCCGCCAGAGCCTGGTGCCGCTGCAGCGCGCCGGCAAGGTGCGCCTGGGCAAGGTGGGGGCCCGCAACCGGGAGCAGACCTTCGCCCTCGATCTGTTGCTGGATCCGGCGGTGCAGCTGCTCACGCTGGTGGGCAAGGCGGGCACCGGCAAAACCCTGCTGGCCCTGGCGGCGGGGCTGCACCAGGTGGCCGATGAACATCTCTACGAGCGCCTGCTGGTGACGCGGCCGGTGATTTCCCTGGGCAAGGAGATCGGTTTCCTGCCCGGCAGCCTCGAGGAAAAGATGGGCCCCTGGATGCAGCCGATCATCGACAACCTCGATTTCCTGCTCGGGGGCACCAGCGACGAGGAAGCCCCCCGCGCTGGCGGCAACCGTGGCGGTGGCAATCGGCCGCCCCGCAGCAACTGGACCGACCTCAAGGGCATGGGCCTGCTGGAGGTGGAGGCCATCAGCTACATCCGTGGCCGTTCGATTCCGCGGCAATACATGGTGGTGGACGAAGCCCAGAACCTCACCCCCCACGAGGTGAAGACGATCGTGACCCGCGTGGGTGAGGGCACCAAGATCGTGTTCACCGGCGATCCGTATCAGATCGACAACCCCTACGTGGATGCCGAAAGCAATGGCCTCACCTGGCTGGTGGAGCGCTTCAAGGGGCAGAGCCTGGCGGGCCATGTGACCCTGATCCGCGGCGAGCGCAGTGAGCTGGCGGAGCTGGCGGCCAACCT
>Ga0194115_10000275_pt1 | contig 79361 bp, 61 predicted proteins | sample TA2MahsurfametaG_3_FD_148656 | JGI IMG/M metagenome (GOLD analysis project Ga0194115, IMG submission 148656) | Freshwater microbial communities from Lake Tanganyika, Tanzania - TA2015002 Mahale S4 surface | ecosystem: Environmental > Aquatic > Freshwater > Lake | place: Tanzania: Lake... | reverse complement strand
AGCTCAATCAGCATGATTTAGACCAGTAGTTTCTTAAGTTTGTCTTTGTCATGATCCAAATTGCCTACGACCCTATCTATGCGCATCCGTTGCCCGAGAATCATCGGTTTCCGATGTTGAAATATGAACTGATACCGCAGCAGTTGTTGCATGAAGGGACGTGCACTGAAGGGCATTTTTTTAGGCCGGGTGCTTGTGAGCGCGAGGTGGTGCTCCTGACCCATGACGAGGCGTATTTGGACAAGCTTTTGTTGCAGCAGCTTAGTGCGTCTGAGCAGCGTAAAATTGGTTTTCCGCAGTCTTTGGAGTTGATCCAACGGGAGTTGATTATTACACAAGGTACTATTGATGTAGCGCTGCATGCGCTAAAGCATGGAGCTGGGCTAAATATTGCTGGCGGAACGCATCATGCCTTTGCCGATCGGGGCGAGGGTTTTTGTTTGCTCAATGACATGGCCATTGCAGCCAATTATTTGTTGCAGCAAAAGTTGTGTCAGAAAATACTGATTATTGACCTAGACGTTCATCAAGGGAATGGGACGGCTAAGCTCATGGAAACTAATCCGAATGTCTTTACCATAAGCATGCATGGGGGTTCTAATTATCCTTTTCATAAAGAGAAGTCTGACCTAGATATCGAGCTGGCTAATGGCACCAGTAGTGAAACATATTTGACTCTTTTAAAAGAACACTTGCCAAAAGTATTGGACCTTTTTGAACCCGACTTCGCTTTTTATTTGGCGGGTGTCGATATCTTGGATACCGATAAGTTTGGCAAATTGCAAGTTAGTCTGGAGGCCTGTAAACAGCGCGATGAATTTGTATTTAATACCCTTAAAGCCCGTCAAATTCCCGTAGCCGTAGCCTTAGGCGGTGGCTATTCGCTAGACATCAAAGTCATTGTCGAGGCGCATTGCAATACTTTTCGCCTTGCGGTAGATTTATTTGATTAAGGCTTTTTTTACACTAGTTTTTTGGATACCCATTTGTCATTTAGACAAAAAATGGTTACATTGTGTTGTTATTAAAGTATTCACACCAAAAAATTATTTAGAATGATGAAATTTATCAATACGTATTATCCGATTATATTGGCTTTTGGTTGCATGCTTTATTCTGTGGGTTTGGGCATATCAGGAAAAACTTATGAAGCCTTATATACTGCGCACTGGCCGGGAACAATTTTGTTATTTGCCATTGCTGTTAGACAACGTAGAAAAGATTCGAAACAATGAGCACAACTATGTACATAGTAGGTGCAATAATCTTTACGGTTTATATGTGCCTCACCGTTTGGAATATCTATAAGTCCAACGGAGACCGTAATTACTAGGATTGAAATCCTTTACTACCTGCTGAAGATAGCATTCAAATGCTCAACAGACTGTTTGGCGTCTCCATAGAGCATGTCCACATTAGATTTGTAGAACAGCGGATTATCTTCGCCAGCGTATCCTGTACTCATGGATCTTTTCATGACAATCACACGTTTGGCCTTCCAAGCTTCAATTACGGGCATGCCATAAATGGAGCTTGTTGGGTCATCTTGTGCACTCGGATTCACGACATCATTTGCCCCTACAACCATTACCATGTCGGTTTCAGTAATGTCCTGATTGATTTCATCCATATCGCAAACGATGTCGTAAGGTACATTGGCCTCTGCGAGCAAAACATTCATGTGACCTGGTAGTCGGCCTGCAACGGGGTGTATGGCAAAACGAACTTGCTTGCCTTGATCCCGGAGTAATTGCGTGAGTTGATAAATTGGATACTGCGCTTTGGAAACTGCCATACCGTAACCAGGTACTATAACCACGGAGTTGGCTATTTTCAGATGAGCCACTACATTTTCGTGGTCAACCGACGTAACTTCTCCTTCTAAAGCCGCTTTTGAGCCCGACTGCGGTTTGGTTGCACCACTCGCAAAAATGACCGAGAAAAAAGAGCGGTTCATGGCTTCACACATGTGAATAGAAAGAATGGCTCCCGAGCTTCCTACGAGCGCTCCGGTTACAATCAGTAGGTCATTACTAAGCATGAATCCTGCGGCTGCGGCTGCCCATCCCGAGTAAGAATTGAGCATAGAAACCACAACCGGCATATCGCCTCCGCCAATTGCCATTACCAAAGACACCCCCAGAAAACAAGACAAAACAGACATTATACCGATGATAAGCCCCCCGTCCAAAACACTTTTTGAGCAAAATAAGATACCTAGAAAAGTAATCAAAATAAAAATCATCAGATTGAGACTTTGAAGCCCTTTAAAGTTCCATGGTTTTGAAGCTATTTTGCCTTCGAGTTTGCCCCAAGCAACAATAGAGCCGGTAAAGGTGACGGCACCAATAAATACGCCAATATAAACTTCAACCAAGTGAATAGTTTGGGCTGCATTTGAACTAAATTCTGTATAATCCACAAAAGAACCTATGCCCACAAGAACAGCAGCCAAACCAACAAAACTGTGCAATATGGCAACTAGCTGCGGCATAGCGGTCATTTCTACCTTGCGCGCCACAACAACACCAATGATAGAGGCAATCAGAATGGCTATAAGGATGTAAATATGCCCTTGGACCTCTTGTCCCAGAATTGTAGCGACCACTGCAATGATCATACCTGCAATGCCGTACAATACACCACGTTTGGCGGTAGTTTGAGAAGATAAGCCGCTTAGGCTTAGAATGAATAAAATACTTGCGAACAAGTAAGCGGCAGTTTGTAATTCCTCGGCGATTCGCATATTATTTTTTAAACATTTTTAACATTCGGTGCGTGACGACAAATCCGCCAACAATATTGATGGTTGCTACCAAGATAGCTGCAAAGGATAGAAGAGTCAATAGATCATCTATTTCATTTTTAGTTTGAAGTAAACCTCCTATGACAATGATACCACTGATGGCATTTGTTACGGCCATGAGTGGTGTATGTAAGGCATGTGAAACATTGTGAATGACCTGCCATCCGACAAAAACGGACAGAACAAACACCGTGAAATGTTGAATGAACTCTTTGGGTGCGGTCTGACCAACTATAAGTAGGAGTGCGGCAACGACAATAAGCGATACCAGTGTCGACCTCAATTTCTTCTTTGCTTTAAGCGCTTCTTTATTTTCCTCTATTTTTGGTTTGTCTACCTGTGGCGTCTCCTTTTTATGAGTTGATGTTTGCGTTACGGCAAGCGGAGCAGGAGGCCAATTGATGTTTCCTTGATGCGTGACCAAAGCTTGTGAAACTATAGGATCTTGCAAATCAATTTTAAACTGATCTGCCTTGCCTAGGTCATCAAGTAAATTGCACAAGTTAGTTCCGTATAACTGCGAGGCTTGTTTTGGGAGCTGACTGACTTTACCTAAAATCGTGACGCCATTATCGGTGGTGTAGACCTCCCCGTTTCGGGTTAGTTGGCAATTGCCGCCGGTTTCTGCAGCTAAATCGACTATAACAGAGCCGGGTTTCATGGCAGCCACGTGATAGTCTAACCACAACTGAGGTGCTTGTCTTCCGGGGATTTGGGCTGTGGTAATGACAATATCGACCTCTTTTGCTTGTTCTAAAAAGAGCTGCATTTCGGCCTTGATAAATTCCTCACTCATTTCTTTGGAGTATCCTGTTGCAGTGGCTCCGTCTTCATTGATAGAGACAGTTAAAAATTGGGCACCCATAGAGGTGATTTGTTCTGCTACCTCTTTTCTGGTGTCAAAAGCCCTTACGATTGCACCTAAAGAATTGGCAGCACCAATAGCGGCTAAACCTGCAACCCCTGCACCTATAACCAAAACTTTAGCAGGTTCTACCTTTCCTGCAGCGGTAATTTGTCCGTTGAGAAAACGCCCAAAATGGAAGGCAGATTCTACCACTGCACGGTAACCGGCAATATTGGCCATCGAAGACAGTACGTCCATCTTCTGAGCGCGAGTGATTCGTGGAATGATATCAACTGCAAAAGCACTGATGCGCTGATTTTTTAAACTTTCCAGAAGCACATCATTTTGAGCGGGTCTGAGGTAACAAATAAGTACAGAACCAGGTTGCATTTGAGCGACTTCCGCTAAGTCGGGCTCTTTCACTTTAAGAATAATATCAGACTGCCCATAGAGTTCAATTACAGAACTCAGAACTTGGGCGCCCGCTGCAATGTAAGCTTCGTTGGTAAAACCCGCTTTGTTGCCAGCATTATGCTCTACACAAACCTCAAAGCCTTGTTTGCGCAAGCGCTCAACGGTATTGGGTGTAGCGGCTACACGTTTTTCTTCTTGAGTAATTTCAGCGGGAATTCCAATTTTCATGCGCATCAAAAGTTTAATTCGTAGACTAACCGATTAAAATACAATAAATAAGACATGAATGTTCTCAAGGTATGAAAAAAATCTTTCTTTCAGATTATATTATTTCCCTTGGGTCGCTCTAAGCATTAATGCATAAGGGTTATGCCCAAAGCGCACCAGCTGTTCTGGGGTGTAGTAGGGGAGTTGTTCGTAGGCCTTGAGCGTAAACTTGATTTCCAAAAAGTTTTCTGCTGGGTTTTCTGCAAAATGCGTGAACACGAACTTTTCGGGGTCGACATTGAACCATTGTTCTTCGAATTGCTTGACGCAAACCAATTGGCCGCGATTGCCCTCGGTGCCGTAGCCTTCGCCCCAGGTGGCGTCAAACAGGCGCCATTTGTCGTCGATTAAAATGGCATTCCAGGCGTGGTCGGTGTCTTCAAAAGCGTCGTCTTCGTTGTAGCCGTAGCCTTTGGAATAGCCAATAATTGTTCTGATTTCCAAACCCATGCGCTCGCCCAAGGCGGTGTAGAGCTCGGCAAATCCGGCGCACACGGCTTTCTTGGATTTAAGAACGCCTTCTGCGCTTTGGTCTCCGTATATTTCGGTGTTGTACGCTTTTGCGTCGTAACTAATGTTTGCCGTTAGCCAAACGTAAATACTGCGTGCCTTTTCTAAGTCTGTACGCGTCGATTTGCGCAGGTAGTTGGCTACCGCGTCCAAACTCGTTTTGGCATTTGCCGGGCAAGCGCGGGCATACGCGTCAATAGTGCTGAACTGAGTTGCGGCAACAGCACTGCTGGCACTCAGTAAGCATACCAAAACAAACAAAATAAAGACAACCAGCACACCATGTGGGTTTTCTTGCGCCTTGTTGGCGGCACGGTAACGGGCGGGGAGAGAGTAGCGTTTCATGCCCTTATAATGTGTGGTGGTGGAGATGGTTACATCGGACCAAAAAGTCCATAAAAGCAAAAACCCTAGAACATTGATACATTCTAGGGTTTTCTAATTCCTACAGCCATATAGGACTTGTCTTTAACGAAGCGTTTTGCGGTCTGGACGGGACTCGAACCCGCGACCCCCTGCGTGACAGGCAGGTATTCTAACCAACTGAACTACCAAACCAATTTCTTTCACTTGCGTGAGCAACAACAGTTGCTTTAGAATTGTGTAATGCTTTCGTTAAAGCGGATACAAAGTTAGGTATTTTTTGAAATAAAGCAAGTGAAAGCTATAAAAAATCCAAAAAAAAATAGGCTTCACCAGATTTGATCCGAGACAAAAACGGTCCCTTTGAAAAAAGCTACCAGCTTATGATCTTGGTTTTCAATACGAACTTCGTAAACACCTGTACGTTTGCCGCGATGTATCTCGGTGCATGTGGCCGTGAGGGTATCGCCAAGTTTGACTTTGGCCAAGTGGGCAATTTGAGTGTCGATACTCATGCATTGGTGCCCTCTGGAGTTGGAAGCAAATGCCAGTGCGGAATCTGCTAACGAGTAGCAGAGGCCCCCGTGTGCAATGCCAAAGCCATTGGTGGTTTGGGCTGTAACGCTACAACTGAGTTGGCAGTAGCCGAGGTCTAGGGCTTTGATTTCCATACCGAGTAACTGACTAAAAGCGTCGTTGGCCAGCATAAGGCCTTGTACAATTTCGGCAGGCGTTTTCATAGGCGCGTTTTAAAGATCGGCAAAAGCAAAGGTGTCTTTGAGGCGGACGCCTTTTTCGGTGTGTTGAACAGTGCAGCATTCGTGGACGCCGTCGTGTTCTAAAAAGAGCACAAATTCATTGCTAGCGGCTTCGTTGAGGAAGCGTTCTTTTTCGGTAAGGGTTTGCAAGGGGCGGGTGTCATAGCCCATTACGTAAGGGAGAGGGATATGACCAGTGCTCGGCAGGAGGTCGGCCATAAAGACCAACGTTTTGCCTTTGTAATGTATTTGCGGAAGCATCATACTTTCGGTGTGGCCATCAAAAAAAGAAAGATCGATGCCGGGGAGTGCGTTTTTGGTTAGCAGCCCAGTGCGCTCAACAAATTGGAGTTGTCCGCTTTCTTGAATCGGCAAGATGTTCTCAGAAAGAAAGGATGCCTTTTCTCTCGGATTGGGTTGGGTTGCCCAAAGCCAATGGTTTTCAGAACTCCAGTAAGTCGCTTTGGGGAAAACCGTGCGGTAGGCCTCTTTTTGTGAGTCAAAAGAAATTGCGCCACCGCAGTGGTCAAAGTGCAAGTGGGTCAAGATGACGTCGGTGATGTCCGAGGCATGGAAGCCCAAGCGCGCTAAATTGCCGTGTAGGCTATCTGAACCATGTAGGTGGTAGTGCGAGAAGAATTTTTCGGATTGTTTGTCGCCGATTCCGGTATCGACTAAGATCAGGCGCTTGCCGTCTTCGATGAGCAACGAGCGCATGGCCCAGGTGCACATGTTGTCGGCATCGGCTGGGTTTGTTTTTTGCCAAATGGTTTTTGGAACCACACCGAACATAGCGCCGCCGTCGAGTTTGAAAAAGCCGGTGTTGAGTACGTGTAGTTTCATGTTAGTTGGTGGCAATGCGCCCTTCGGTTCCTGGGTTTTTAAAGACGTCTGCCCCAATATTAAGAACGACCATGTTGGGCTCTGTATTGGCTATTACAGTCACGGTTTTATCTTGGCGGCCAAGTTGCCCTTCTTTTGGGTGGAATTCAACGGCAATGATATCCGATTTGCCAGGTGCAATTGGTTTCTCAGGTTTTTTAGGGGTAGTGCAGCCGCAAGAAGCCTTTACGTCTTGAATATACAAGGGTTTTTTACCTGTGTTCTTGACCACAAAATTGTAGAGGTGCTTGGTATCTTCCATCACTTTGCCAAACTCGTGGCTGAGTTCCGAGAATTCCATGGTGGTCATGTTTGCTTTAGCTTCTTGTGCCAAGCGCTTTTCTTCTTCGGCTACGTCTTTGAGGCTTTCTTGTAGTTCTTTCGTGTTTTCATCCGTGGCCACAATAGAGGTAGATTCTGGAGCCTTTGGTTTTGCGCTTTGAGTGCATGCAGTAGCGCCAAGGATCAAAATAAATAACGGAAGTGTGTTTCGTTTCATTTGATTCAAATTTGATTTTTAAAATTAATGAAAAGCATGAAATAATGGATTACCTCACTTGGTTCGGTGAACCAGTCTTGGCTTTATAGTGGTTCAAAGCATCTTTTTGCTGGAAACTGGATTACCTCGCTGCGCTCGGTGAACCAGGCTCTGCTTTATAGTGGATCAAAGCATCTTTTTGCTGCGCAAAATGGATGCTTTTTTCTTTTTTCACTCCCTCAAAATTTCATTTTGGACTCGTAGAAAAGAAAAAAGCATCCTGCCTTCGGCAAGATGCTTTGATCAATGTGCCCACGACTGGATTCGAACCAGCACACCTGTTGGCACCACCCCCTCAAGATGGCGTGTCTACCAATTTCACCACGTGGGCAGCAGACTTTCCGATTTGGAATCGGGGAACAAAGATAAATATTTTAACGAAATGTATGCGTAGAAATGTGAGAAAGACATAACTTCGACGAAATTTTTTGTTTTCTATGGCATACGTCTCCACTAAGAAGATTTCTCTCGCAGGACTACTTATTACTACAGGTATCGTTTTTGGTGACATCGGCACTTCGCCACTTTATGTATTTCAAGCCATTACTGGTGGTGGAAAGCATGTTTCTGAGCCATTTATTTTAGGCGCTCTTTCTTGTGTTATTTGGACGCTCATCTTGTTGGCCACTGTCAAATATATTTTCTTTGCTTTGAATTCAGACAACAATGGTGAGGGTGGAATTTTTGCACTCTTTGCCCTCCTGAAAAAACGCCGGCTGAAGTGGATCATTATACCTGCACTCATTGGTTGTGCAACCTTGATGGCAGATGGTTTTATTACGCCAGCCATTTCTATTTCATCTGCAGTGGAGGGTATCAATGCCATCAATCCAGATGTTCCGGTTATCCCTATTGTGGTTACTATTATTGTGATTCTTTTTACGATTCAACAATTTGGTACAGCGGCAATTGGTCGTTTGTTTGGCCCGGTAATGGGACTTTGGTTTGTCTTTTTAGGTTATTTAGGCGCTATCCATATTTTTCAAAATCCTGCAGTGCTGCAAGCTTTTAATCCGTACTGGGCATATAATTTGGTGGCGAATGTAGATGGTGGTTTTGCGGTTTTAGGATCGGTATTTTTGTGTACGACTGGGGCAGAAGCACTTTACTCAGATATGGGCCATTGTGGTAAGGGTAATATTCGTTTGTCTTGGGCATTCGTATCTACTCTTTTGGTTATCAACTATTTGGGCCAGTCGGCTTTGTGCTTGTCTCCCGATTTTCATGTGGTAGAGAATCAAACGATATTTTACAGCATGGTGCCGCGTCATATTTTACCTTTGGCTATTGCGCTTGCAACAGCAGCCGCAATCATTGCCTCACAAGCCCTCATTACGGGTGTATTTACACTTATGAACGAAGCCATCAAGCTTAAACTTTGGACCAATTTGAAAGTGAAATATCCGTCAGAGCATCAAGGTCAAATTTATATTCCGTTTATAAATTGGTTCTTAATGGCTGGCTGTTTATTGGTCATCGCTATTTTCAAGGAATCGAGTGCCATGGAGCATACTTATGGTTTGGCCATTACCATTGACATGGTGATGACTTCCATACTTCTTGGTTTTTTATTGATGTTGAAATACCCAAGAGCTAAAGTTTTTTACTTCATCATTTTTATTGTTTTCTTGGCTATTGAAGGGGTGTTCTTGTTCTCAAATCTAGGAAAAGTGGTTTTGGGAGGATGGTTTACGCTCATTCTTGCATCGAGCTTTTTTGGTATTCTTTATTTGTACTACAAAGCCAAGCAATTGCGCACGAGTATTACGGAATACTTGCCGATGAATTCAGTGATTCCACTGATCAACGCGGTACGAGACGACAAAGACCTCGAATTTGAAGCCACGAATTTGGTGTTCCCGACGCGTTCGAATTCGGCCAATAGGCTAGACCTTACGGTTTACCATTCTCTCTTTTTCAAGAAACCGAGAAAAGCCGGTACCATTTGGTTCTTGCACCTCGATATTCTCAACGATCCTTGGGGTGTGCATTATTCAGTTTATCAAATTATCGACAAGCGTTGTTACTACGTTACGCTACAGATGGGCTTTAAAGAAGAGCACCGCATCGAATACATGATGCGCAAGATTTATTGCAAAATGATTGAAAAAGGAGAATTGAGCGGAGAGAGTGTATTTGAAAGCGTTCGAGGTAAGTTGGATGAAGTTGACTTCAAGTTCATCGTACTGAATTCGCGCGTAGCCATGGACAACCAACTGACCCCGTTCCAGAAATTATGCGTCAAAGCATACCGATTTGTGAAGTCAACTGGTCTGAAACCCTCCGAAGACTTTGGTCTAGACAAAACTAATGTGGTAGTGGATTTCATTCCGATTACCGTGGCCAACCAAGTAGATCAAGAGCTCATCGAGGACTTCGAGAATTACTCCCAAAAGATTTAGTTTAAAACAACTCAGGAAACCTCAAAATAATTGAGGTCTTTGCCGAAGGTTTCTTTTAACTGGCTAAGGCTATACAGCGCTAGTCCAATAAAGAAACAGCCTACAACTGTGGCTGATGCCCCATCGTTGATGCCCAAACTGACCAATAAGCCAAAAAATAAAACGATCAAATTGACCGACCCGCGCACAAAATTCGGAATTGTATTTGCCGCGGTGGAGCGGATATTAGTGCCGAATTGCTCGGCGGCAATAGTAACAAAAATGGCCCAATAGCCTGTTCCGGCGCCCAATAAAAAGCAAAGTGCATAGTAAGTACTATCCGTAATATTAAATTGTTGCAATACACCTAGAAACAATATTGTAACTAGCAACGAAAAAATCAAATAAAGTTGAACAACGCGCTTGCGACTCTTCAGCCATTGACTCAAGAAGCCAGCAAGTAAATCACCAGCACTGAGCCCTAAATAGCAGTACATGACAGCTTTTCCATTTGAAATTTCATAAAGGCCAAGCCACGGCCCAAAGTTGTCGGCGGAGTTCATTATCAACAAACCAACAGTATACCAAATGGGAATGCCAATGCTGATGCAGTGAAGGTATTTAATGAAGTTTTCTTTTTTGCCGAAAATCAATCTGAGTTGTCCTTTTTGAATTGTTGTATTGTGGTTCATCTGTTGAAAGAAGCCCGATTCCAAAGCACCAACCCTCAATAGTAAGAGCAATAAACCCATTCCACCACCAATCAAGTATACTACTTGCCAATTTTGTGGCTGCCATCCGCTGAGCTTGGCAATAAAAGCCCCAACTACTTGACCTTCTGCGCCAATCAAAGAAGCGGCCACTGCGCCTAATGCACCAAAAGTGACAACGATCATGGTTCCATAGCCGCGGGTTTCCTTTGGCATGAGTTCAGAAATGAGCGTGATGCCTGCGCCGAGTTCACCCGCAAGGCCAATACCGGCAATGAGTCGGATGACAATATAACTCGGTACGTCACTTACAAATGCATTGGCAATATTGGCCAACGAATACAATAGAATGGATCCGAAAAGCACTTTTAATCGCCCTTTTTTATCGCCTAAAATGCCCCAAATAAGTCCGCCAAGTAGCATTCCGAACATTTGTACGTTAAAGAGCATTTTGCCCGTTGCCGCCCGGCTTGCCTCACTGGCATTGGGCAAAATGCTCATCAAACTTTCAGCCTTCACTACACCGAACAAAACGAGGTCATAAATGTCTACAAAGTAGCCCAACGCAGCTATAACAATCAAGAACAGGACCTTACGAGAATCTTTCATGAAAAGGCAGAATTTTAAAGTTTTGAATGCCCAATAATACGTAATTTTAAAGAAAAATCGCGATGGTACATCATATCGGACTCCAAAGCTCAATTCTTGGTCAATACCTCGCTGAAATCAGGGCAGTTGGGGTTCAAGAAGACCGTCTGCGTTTTCGGCATAACCTCAAGCGCATTGCAGAAATTCTCAGCTACGAACTCTCCAAAACTTTGCCTGCGGTCCAAACTGCGGTCCAAACCCCACTCGGAGAGGCACGCGTAAGCCAACCTGCCGAGCAACCTGTGTTGTTTACCATTTTGCGCGCTGGTTTGGCTATGCACGCAGGTGTTTTGCGTTATTTTGATCATGCAGACAGCGCTTATATTTCGGCCTACCGCAAACACAGCTCACCAGAGGTTTTCGAGATTGAAGTTGAGTACTTGGCCGCACCACTCATAGACCAAAAAATATGGCTCATCTCTGATCCTATGTTAGCCACCGGAAGCTCAATGGTTGCCGTATACGAAGCACTGCGCAAACACGGCTCCCCCAAGCAAATTCATATCCTAAGTGCCATAGCAACGCCAGAGGCTTTGGCTTTTGTGAAGCAAAAATTGCCTGCAAATACCCAAATTTGGGTAGCTGCCATCGACGACGAACTTACTGCTAAATCTTATATCGTACCGGGTCTAGGCGATGCCGGTGACCTTGCTTTCGGAACAAAAATTTAAAAATAGACAACAACACATGAACTGGGTAGGATTTTGGAGTATTTACGGGTTAGCCACCATTAAATTTATGGTGTCCACCCTTCCTGGGCCGGGTTTACAATTAGCGTTTTACCATACTTGGTTGGCCTCGTTTTTGGGTGCAGCAACAGCAGCAGCCTTTTTTTATTACGGCAGCGAGGTGGTCATGCAGATTTCTCATCGCCGCAGGGCTACAAAAAGGGCTGCAGCACTTGCTGCAGGCAAGGAGCCCATCAATCATTACAAAGTGACGCGGACTAAAAAACTGATTATTAAAATCAAATGGCGCTTTGGTTTTTATGGAATTACTTTATTTGGGCCTTTACTTTTCTCGGTTCCAATTGGCAGTTATGTGGTGGCTAAGTTTTATGGCAAATTCCCGAGTGCATTCGTTTATGTACTTATTGGTCTGGCAGGGAATGCCTTCTTACTCACATTTTTGAGTTATGCCGTTTTCTGAGCAGCACCTTTTTTTTGACCTCGACCGCACCCTCTGGGACTTCGACAAAAATTCTGAGACCGCCCTGCGGCAGTTATTCAAAGAAGAAGAACTAGACGCAGCAACTGGCGGTTTTGAACACTTCCACAAGCAATACGTCTACCAAAACGCGCACCTCTGGAAGCTCTACGGCAAAGGGATTGTTAAAAAAGAAGAACTGCGCTACGAACGCTTTCGCGTTACCTTGAAGCATTTTAAAATCCAAGACGAAGCCCTGGTGCGTCGCTTATCCGACGCTTATGTGGCAATTTCTCCCTTGCAAACCGCCTTGTTTCCAAAAGCAATTGAAACACTTCAAAGCCTAAAACAAATGGGTTATCAGCTGCATATCATAACCAACGGATTTCAAGAGGTTCAGTTTGTGAAGCTCGAGAACTGCGGCATGCGCGCATTTTTCGATGTGGTGGTATGCTCAGAGTTTGTCGGAAAAAACAAACCCGATCCAGCCATATTTAAATACGCACTAAACCAAGCGGGTGCTCTTGCCGAAAAATCAGTCATGATCGGCGACGACTACCATGTAGATGTTGCTGGTGCCTTACGTGCGGGCATGAAAGCCGTTTGGTTTGACCCCTCTGGAAAAAATCAGTACAACTACGAAAACTGCATTGCTGCACTTGAGGTGCTGCCTGAAATACTACCTCAATTGCTGTTAGCCCACTAATTCTTGGCGAATTTTCTCGTAGAGCACCATACCGGTAGCTACACCCACATTTAAAGAAGAAATGGCGCCTTTCATCGGGATTTTACAACTGATATCGGCTAAATTGATGAGGTCCTGGGTTATACCTGATTCTTCGGATCCCATAATGATCGCCACACTGCCGCGCAAGTTCGTTTCATGCAATGGCACCAAAGCTTTTTCTGTACAAGCTACGATGCGCAAGCCCGATTGCTGCAAATAAAACAAAGACTGCTTGAGTTGTTCGGTCTTGCAGATCGGGATGCGATTAAGGGCGCCTGCAGAAGCCTTCATGGCATCTGAGGTAGCAAGTGCAGAGCCTTTGCTTGGGATTAGAATGGCGTCAATGCCCATACACTCTGCACTTCGGATAATGGCGCCAAAATTGCGCACGTCGGTGATGCGGTCCAAGACCAATACACTTGGTTTTTTACCTTCCTCGAGCCACTGGTCTACTAACGGTTCAATTTCTTGATAAGCAATTGGAGGCACCATGGCAATGACACCTTGGTGGTTGCCAGAGGTAAGGGAATCTAATTTTTGATTGGGGACGTACTGTAAAAAGTAATTTTTACCCGTTAAGGAGGCTCTTAATTCTTCGAAGAGCGCTTTGTTGATTCCTTTTTGAATGAGAATTTTATTGAGTTCTCGGCCTGCTTTGATGGCTTCGATTACGGCATGGATACCAAAAATAATATCGGTTCTTTCCTTGCGTTGATAGCTTCTTTCTTTTCTTTCTTCCATTAGTGGATATTAAGTTCGAGGCTTACATTGCCCTCGAGGGTACGTGCCACCGGACAAGCTTTGCCAGCTGCAATGACTTTTTGTTTGGTGCGTTCATCCCAATCGTTTCCGCTGAGGTCTAAGTCTAGGACAATCTTGGAAATCCGACGCGGATCCGAGGCCATGTGTTTTTCGATGGTGGCTTCGGCGGCAACAAAAGGAATTTGGTGTGTTTGGCAGTAAATACCCATGATGGTCATGACGCATGAGGCCAAAGAAGTAGCAACGAGGTCAGTTGGCGAAAATGCTTCGGCTTTCCCGTGGTTATCTAGCGGTGCATCTGTGATGATTTTAGTACCGGAGCCGAGGTGCGTGCACTCTGTTCGGAGCTCACCTAAATAACGGACACTTGCTGTTTTCATGGGGCAAAGTTAATACTTCACCTCGACAAATCCGTGTTTCTCAATAGGTATTCCGCCTTCGTAGGTCGCTTTGATGATGTAAAAGTAGGTTCCTTCTTCTACTTTATCTCCGTTTTGAGTGAGGCCATTCCAAGAAAGTGCTGGGTCGGTAAACTGGAAAATGTTGTTGCCCCAACGGTTCACGATCGTACATTCAAAATCAGAAATGCCGCTGTACTGTACAAAGAATGCGTTATTTCCATTTGACGAAGACAAGATGATGACATTTGGTGCGAGGATGTCGCAAGGTTTGAAACCGATTGTAGCGGTGTCGGTGTATGTATAACAAACATTGCTGATCGAATAAATGTAGTTTCCAACTGTACTAATGACGCGTGGATCGTCGGTGTTGCCATCTTGCCATGCACCGAGCGCTTGTGGTAAATAATTACTTTGTAACGTCCAGGCGCTGAGCGTAGAATCTTTCGGAACAAATAAGGTGTATGGGTCTAGAGAAAAGCTAGAGCCTTGACAAATATTGGTGTCGAGTAATTGCACGTAGACATACGGAGGAAATTCAATAAGCTCGGTGAGGGTAATGCCACAAGCGCTATCGGTAAAGCTGATCGGATAAACCCCAGCGTAGTTGGCAATAATCAAAGGGTTTTCAATAGTGCTGTTAGAGAATTCGATAGTGGGGTCGGGGCAACTCCAGGTGCCGCCCAATGCTGAGAGCGTTCCGACCACTTGGGTTTGGTAATTACAACCAATGCTGTCCAAATAAATGTATGGCTGTGCATATAATTCGAGCGTACTCGTAGCGCTGTGGTTACAAACGTTATCGGTAAATGTGATGGTGAAAATACCCGACTCGCTGGCATTTAAGTTTGGATTGAGTGCGCTCCCGTTTGGCGAGAAGAGGAGGGTGGCTTGTGGGTTATTGGAGTTGTAACTCCAGGTGCCGCCACCAATATCGGCGATTGTTCCACTTATTTGATAATTCAATTGACACAAGGCGGTGTCTTCAAATATTTGCGGACTAGGCGGAAAGTTGATGTCGGCACTGAGCGTTTGCTGACAAACGTTGTCGGTGAAAGAAACGGTGTAGGTACCAGGTGCGCCGAAAGAAATAAGTGGGTTTAAGGCTGAGGTGCTGCTAAAAGTAATGTTCGGCGATGAAGCGCTCCAGAGCCCACCCGGAGAAACAGTACCTTGGACCTGAAAGGTGTTTAGGCAAGTAAGCGTATCGTTGAAAATGGTAGAAGAACTGGTGCCGAATACAGTAAAAGTAGTATCGGTGCTACACAAACCAGCCGAGTCGAGTAAATTGATGGTGTAGGTGCCTGCACCCAAAACATTGCTGAATTGTGCATTCAGTGCCGGGTTCCCTAAGCCCCAGCTAACTGTTGAATAAGCAATGGCATTTGGAATGGTGAGTGTAATGGCTGTGTCAGGCGGACAAAATGCCAAAGGCCCTTGTAAGTTAATCGGCATTGGATTAATGACATCAAAGGTGTCAGAAATGTGTTTGTAGCAGCCATTTTTACTGACGGTGACGCCATAAACCTGATCGGTGGTGATGCCACTCGTTGGCTGAACCGTGAAGTCGTCCCAGAGGTAGCTGTCATAAGGGCCATTGGAAACGCTCAGGTCGATGCTGCCGCAGGAATTGGCTACAACAAGCATTGCGGAATCAAGGTTATTGACGATGGTGTCAATGACAACCACAAAGGTAAGTGCCGTAACGCCAGGCGTAGGAGCGTTGTTGTCGGTGGCGGTAACCGTGATGTTGTAAGTACCCATTAAGGCCAATGAACCGACTGCTCTCAGTACAATATTTGCGGTGTTTCCGGGTGTGTTGGAAAGTTGTTGCAGCGATGTAAGACCACCATTGGTGTAGGTAATTGTGGTACTTTGATTGATTTCAGGGGAAAGGAAATTGATGCTGAAATCGGCGGAGTCTCCGAGGGCGCATATTTTGAAAGTGTCACAGGAGGCGATACCTTCGGGAATAGGTGGAATATTACCGCCATTTGATGCGTCAAAAGCAAAACTTTTGAAATCGAGCCAGTCGATGCCGTCAGGATTGCCCAAGGCGCCGTCAAAGTCATTGCCGGCGTGGTCAAAACGAGAAATCAAAAAGTAGGCAACACCATCGCCTTTGTTGGCTCCACAGGTGGCCGGTACCCCTCCAAAACCGTTGATCCCTTGCGAGGCATCGCCGGTGGTCCAGTCCATATTTTGGTAGCAAAAGGCTACGTTTCCGCCGTCAATGACGGGATCGGAGCCGTTGGTGATGATCAACTGAAAAGTATTGAGTTTATCGCCATGAAACGCGTAATAGCCCACTGCTACCCAATTGACGTATACAGCGGTTGGGGTAATTTTATAAAGCACTTGGCCATTGCCATTGCGTGTGTCGACGTCGGCCCAAAATGGAGCTACAATGGCGTTTCCTGTCGAAGGGAAGGCAGTTGCTGAAAACGTAGCAAGGGGGCCCGTAAAGGTGATGTTTCCGTTGTTGTTGATGTAAATAGAGTTGTAGGTTTGGCCATACAAATTGAATGTAAATGGAATGGGAATAAGTGCAGAAGAACCGTCGTCGTTGGGCTGCATGGCTAAAGTGTAGGTGGCGTCAGGTGTAATGTAGCAATCGCAGGCGTTTGCTTTGTTATAGGTGGCCGGTTTTACGGGTGCCACCGGAAGCTCAATGGATGCATTTGACGTTGTATTGACGGAGCCGAGTTGACCAGATCCTTTAAGTTGTTGGTACAGTGGAGAATCGACTAAGACTTGTGCCGAAGCCATTTGGATCAAAAACAAGAAGGCGGAAAAGAGTAGTAATTTAGACATAGTAGCAGGGCTTAGACTTAACTGAATAGGACGCTATTTTAGGGTTTGAGGTTGCACGAATTTAATGTATTTTTAGCAAAAATTTAGGATATGAGACTTCTTCTAGGGTTTTCCCTCTTACTTGCAAGTGCCACTTTTGCGCAAAAGAAAACAACAACACCAGTTGAAAAGCCGCCTTTTGACGCGGGCACTGTTGGTGCGTTGTCGTTTCGAATGGTAGGTCCGGCCTTGACTTCTGGACGCGTTATTGACCTAGCGGTGCACCCAACAAATAAAGATACATGGTATGTTGCAGCAGCATCTGGTGGTGTTTGGTTGACCCAAAACCACGGCATTACCTTCGAGCCTATTTTTGACAGCTATGCATCATATTCTATTGGTTGTGTCACCCTTGCGCCGAGCAATCCAAATACGGTTTGGGTGGGCTCAGGCGAGAACAACAACCAACGTTCTGTTTCCTATGGAGACGGTGTCTATAAATCTGTCGACGGCGGAAAGTCTTTTACCAATATGGGCCTTAAAAACTCGGAGCATATTGGTAAAATTATTGTGCACCCGACCAATGAAAACATTGTTTGGGTAGCTGTCTATGGCCCACTTTGGAGTAGCGGCGGCGAACGTGGGGTCTACAAAAGCACCGACGGCGGCCAGAACTGGACCCGTACCCTTTTTGTTTCGGAAAACACCGGTATTGCCGAAATCGCCATTGACCCGACCAATCCAGATGTATTGTACGCTTCGGCACATCAGCGCCGTCGCCATGAATATACTTACATTGGAGGCGGCCCAGAGTCTGGCCTCTACAAGTCTACAGACGGCGGCCTGACCTGGAAAGAAATCAATAACGGTCTACCAAAAACAGATATGGGCCGCGTGGGCTTGGCTGTTTCGCCTGCCGATGCCAATGTCGTGTATGCCATCGTAGAAGCCCGCTACGAAAAAGGCGGTGTGTACCGCTCTAATAACAAAGGCGAAAGCTGGGCCAAGCAAGGTGGTTTCTCCACAAGTGGCAACTATTATCAAGAAATTTTCTGCGATCCAAAAGACGTCAATAAAGTCTTTGCGATGGATACTTACATGCACCACAGCACCGACGGTGGCAAAACGTTTGTACCAACCGGTGAACGCAACAAACACGTTGACAACCATTGCATCTGGATTGATCCCAACAACACCAATCACTGGTTGGTGGGTTGCGACGGTGGTTTGTATGAAACTTACACACACGCCAAAGAATGGAGCTTTTTTGGCAATTTACCGATCATTCAGTTTTACAAAGTCGTGACCGATAACGCCTCGCCATTTTACAATATTTACGGCGGCACCCAAGATAACAACTCGATGGGCGGCCCATCGGCCACGCAGAACGTATCTGGTATCATCAATACCGACTGGTTTATTACCAATGGTGGCGACGGTTTTGAATCGGCAACAGACTGGTCCAATCCAAATATCACTTATGCACAGGCTCAGTATGGTTGGCTGGTGCGTTATGACCGCATTTCTGGTGAAAAAGTGCCGATTCAGCCTATGCCGGCTGCAGGTGAGCCAGGCTACCGTTGGAACTGGGATGCGCCACTAATTGTATCCAAACACGATGCCAGCACGCTTTATTTTGCTGCCAACAAGTTGTTTAAATCCACAAACCGCGGTGACGACTGGCAAACCGTTAGTCCAGACCTTACCCAGCAAATCGACCGCAATGAAATCGAGGTCATGGGCCAAGTCTGGACCATTGATGCCGTCATGAAGAATGCCTCCACTACCATTTATGGTAATGTGGTGGCACTCGACGAAGCTCCTAAAAAGAAAGGTTTACTTTATGTCGGTACCGACGACGGCCTTATTCAGGTTTCTGAAAACGATGGTCAATCTTGGACCAAATACCAAACGTTTCCTGGTGTGCCGGTCAACACAAGAGTCAATATGCTCACCGCATCTTTACACCAAGAAAATGTAGTTTATGCGTGTTTCAATGCACAGCGCCAAGGCGATTTCAAGCCGTATTTGTTAAAGTCGACAGACAAAGGCAAGACCTGGACCAACATTGCCGCTAATTTGCCAGCACGCGGTACCGTTTATTGTCTAAAACAAGACCCAGTGGTCGAAAACTTATTATTTGTCGGAACTGAATTCGGCGCTTATTTTACCACAGATGGTGGCCTCAACTGGACTAAACTAGCTGGATTGCCAACTACAGCAGTCTACGACCTCGACATCCAAGAACGCGAAGTCGATTTGGTAGCAGCAACCTTTGGCCGTGGCTTTTATGTACTAGACAATTACAGCCCTTTGCGTACCCTCAGCAAAGAAAACTTAGATAAAAAAGCCTATTTGTTCCCAGTAAAAGATGCTTTACTTTACATTGAAGCCGATCCGCTCGGTTTGGAAGGAACCGGTTTTCAGGGTCACAACATGTGGTCGGCTAAAAATCCGAGTTTTGGTGCCACTTTTACGTTGAACCTCAAAGAAGTTCCATCTTCACTCAAGAGCGAGCGCCAAAGCAAAGAAAAAGAGCTCGAAAAAGATAAAAAAGTTGTTTCATATCCTAGTTTTGATGCACTCAAGGCAGAAGCCCTCGACGAAAGTGCGCAACTAATATGGATTATTTCCGATGCCAATGGCACCGAAATCCGTCGTCTCACTAGCAGTCCGCAAAAAGGCATGCAGCGTCAGCAATGGAATTTGCGCAAGGCAAGTACCAATCCTGTCGGGAATGGTGGTCGCGGCCCGCTTGTGGTGCCGGGCACTTATCAAATCAAAGTGGTTTTGGTTCACAACGGTAAAGTGGAAGAACTCGTTGCTAACACACCCTTTCTGGTAAAAGGCCTCAACAACCAAACGCTTCTCGCGAAAGATCAGCCAGCCCTTGATGCCTTCCGTGCCAATGTTGCAGAACTCAACCGTAAAGTGAGTGGCTCCGAAAAACGCTTTGAAGAACTCAATGAGGAACTCGCTGTACTCGAAAAGGCTGTCTTGAATTATCCGAATACAGACCTGAACTTAATAAAGGAAATTCGTGAACTCAAACTGCTCAAAGCACAACTCCGCGAGCAACTTTATGGAGATGAAATTCGTGCCAAGCACGAATTCGAAACGCCAACTACATTTACAGGTCGTCTAGGGATGCTCGATTATCAGCTTTCTGAAAACACGACTGGTGTGAGTGCCACGCATAAAGCCAACTTACAAATGGTCGAGCAAGAGTACACTAAGTTTAAAGAAGAGTTGAGTGCATATCAGACCCGTGTCCTCAAGCTCCATGAGGCCCTTGAAAAAGCCAATATTCCATACACGAAGTCGCGACTTGATTGGAAAGAAGATTAAGTAAAATTGAATCAAAAGAAAAAGGCCACTCAACGAGTGGCCTTTTTCGATTTCAATTAAAAGTTTGTTCTATTGATTGCCAAAACGCTCAATGACTTGTTGGGTAACGCCAGTATTGGAGAAACCACCGTCGTGGAAGAGGTTTTGCATCGTGACGTATTTCGTGAGGTCTGAAAACATGCTAATACAGTAATCTGCACAAGCAATTGCGCTAGCGTTGCCGAGTGGCGACATCTGCTCAGAGAAATTAATGAACTCAGTAAAGCCTTTGATGCCTTGGCCTGCGGTAGTAACTGTTGGTGATTGTGAAATGGTGTTCACGCGCACTTTCTTTTTGATACCGTAGTGGTAACCAAAAGAGCGTGCAATAGATTCGAGTAGCGATTTGGCATCGGCCATATCATTGTAGTCAGGGAATATGCGTTGAGCAGCAATGTATGAAAGCGCAACAACAGAACCCCATTCGTTCATGGCGTCGTGTTTGTAGAGTGTTGCAAGGGTTTTGTGCAAAGACATCGCCGAAACATCCATTGTTTGTCCGTAATAGTTGTAGTCGTTTTCGGTGTAATGCTTGCCCTTACGTACATTAGGAGACATTCCAATTGAGTGTAAAACGAAATCGATTTTACCACCTAAGATTTCTTGCGCTTGCGTAACGAGGTTTTCGAGGTCTGCAATATTGGTGGCGTCTGCTGGAATTACTTGGCTGCCGGTTTCGACTGCTAATTCGTTGATTTCTCCCATTCGCATCGCGATTGGAGCGTTGGTGAGTACAAAAGTAGCGCCTTCTTCATGGGCGCGCTGCGCAACTTTCCATGCGATACTCTGATTGTTTAATGCACCAAAGATGATGCCTCTTTTTCCTTTCAATAGTTGGTTTGACATGTGCTTCAATTTTCAACAAAGTTAACAACTTTATTTTTCGAGGATACGTTTGAGGTTTTTTAGTCCTTTTTCAAGGTCTGAGGTATTTTCTCTCCGCCCAAAAGGTTCCGAACGGCAGGAAGGCCGTGACAAACAGGATGATACATTTTTGCAGCGCCCATTTTTCCTCGAAGTAGAAATAGGCAATATAAAAACAGTAAGCAATAAATAAAACGCCGTGTATCATGCCCACCCATTGGTTGGGTTCTGGCATATTTTGGCCATATTTCAAATACGTTGTAAAAAGCAGGGCAGGCCAAGATATACCTTCTGCAATGGCCGCTAATCTAAATTGTTTAAGTGCATTCATGGGTTTTGTTTTTCGATATTTTTAATGAGGTCGCGGATGCGGGCTGCTTCGATGAAGTCGAGGTCTTTGGCGGCACGCTCCATTGCTTTTTTAAGCGTTTTGATTTCTTTGTCGCGCTCTTCTGGGTTTTGAAATTGCGGGGACGCACTTATGTGCTTGATCTCGCTTTGCGCGGCTTGCAGCGCCTTTGCTTGTCTGGTCGTTTGGTCGCCGTCCGCCACTTTGGTGCTTTCTAATATTTTGTCTTTGGACTTGTTGAGCGCGGTGGGCACTTGATTGTGTGCAAGGTTGTAGGCTTCTTGGACCAGGCGTCGTCGGGCTGTTTCGTCAATGGTGCGACGCATAGAATCGGTGATTTTATCGGCGTACATCAATACTTTGCCATTGACATTTCGCGCGGCGCGGCCCACCGTCTGGACGAGTGAACGTTCGTTGCGCAGAAAACCTTCTTTGTCGGCGTCGAGAATGGCTACCAAAGAAACCTCTGGTAAGTCAAGGCCTTCGCGCAACAAATTGACCCCAATCAAGACATCGAAAGCGCCGAGCCGGAGTTGACGCAAAATCTCGACTCGCTCTATGGTATCGATTTCAGAGTGAATATATCTACACGGAATACTCAAACGATCGAGGTATTTTTGGAGCTCTTCGGCCATGCGTTTGGTCAATGTGGTTACTAGGGTGCGTTCGGTGCTCGCTCTTCTTTCTTGAATTTGTTCAATGAGATGATCAATCTGATTTTTACTGGGGTGCACTTCAATGAGCGGATCAAGCAAGCCGGTAGGTCGTATGAGCTGCTCGACCACAACGCCTTCTGACTGTTGCATCTCGTAATCAGCTGGTGTTGCCGATACATAGATGACATTCGATAAAAAACCTTCGAATTCATTGAATTGTAGCGGGCGGTTGTCAATGGCAGCTTGTAGGCGAAAGCCGTAGTCCACAAGATTGATCTTTCGAGAGCGGTCACCGCCATACATTCCTCGGACCTGCGGAAGCGTGACATGGCTTTCATCAACCACCATTAAAAAATCTTCTGGGAAGTAATCGAGCAAGCAAAACGGGCGCTCACCTGGCTGCCTGCGGTCAAAATATCTTGAGTAATTTTCAATACCCGAACAGTAGCCCAATTCGCGGATCATTTCGAGATCGTAATTGACGCGTTCTTCAAGTCTTTTGGCTTCTTCGAGCTTACCTTCTGCTTTGAAATTGGCTACTTGTTCAACCAGGTCATCTTGAATTTGAATAATGGCCTGGCGCGTGTTGTCAGGGCTGGATACAAAAAGGTTAGCCGGAAAAATATCGATGGATTGAAAAGTTTCGAGTGTCGTGCCACTTTCAGGGTCTATTGCAGCAATACTTTCGATTTCATCTGCCCAAAAGCCAATACGCAGGGCGTAGTCGGCATAGGCCAAGTAGATATCTACAGTATCGCCTGATACCCGAAACTGGCCTCTTTCAAAATCGTTGCCTGAGCGCTGGTACAGGTTTTCAACCAACCGAAATAAAAATTTGTTGCGCAGCACCACATCGCCAACCTTTAGATGCAATATGCTGTTTTTGAATTCGGTAGGGTTTCCAATTCCGTAAATGCAACTTACCGAGGCTACGACAATGACATCGCGCCTTCCGGAAAGCAGCGCGGAGGTTGCGGCCAAACGCAGTTTTTCAATTTCATCGTTTATTTGCAGGTCTTTCTCAATAAATGTTCCGGTAGACGGAATGTAGGCTTCTGGCTGGTAGTAATCGTAGTAAGAGACAAAATACTCAACGGCATTATTGGGGAAAAACTGCTTGAATTCACCATAGAGTTGCGCGGCTAGTGTTTTGTTGTGCGATAAAACAAGAGTGGGGCGCTGTACTTGCGCAATGACATTTGCTACTGTAAATGTTTTGCCACTACCGGTTACACCGAGAAGGGTTTGCTGACACTGGCCACTGCTCAGGCCGTCCACAAGTTGTCGGATCGCTTCGGGTTGGTCTCCGGTTGGTTGGTAATCCGAAACAAGTTCAAATTGCATGGTTCAAAATTACCGAATTTAAAGTTTGAAAAATTATCTTTATTTGATGGAAAAGAATAAAAAAAGCGCCTTGCGGCGCTTGCTTAATTCTTTCCAACTATATAAGGCTTTTTCTTGCCTTTTAGAACTTCCAACGACTGACTATATTGTTTTAGAAACATGATGATTCGCGGATCAGGAAGTAAAGTAGCTGTAGAATTCAGATGAGAGGAGTAAGTATTTTTAATCATAGGCAGTGTAATATTTGGATTATAACGCAGGATTTTGAAAATTATTTTATCCAAGATAATTTCTAATTTTGCACTATCAATCAACAACAACAAAACCATCATGATCAAGCCAGGAGTCGCTACGGGCGATACAGTTCAAGCTATTTTTAAACTTGCCAAACAAAAACAATTTGCGTTGCCTGCGGTGAATGTCACGAGTAGTAGCACTGTCAATGCCGTAATGGAAACAGCTGCCAAGCTCAATGCACCCGTGATTATTCAGTTTTCAAATGGTGGAGGACAATTTTTTGCGGGCAAAGGGCTGTCGAATGAAGCCGAAAAAGCAGCTATATTAGGTTCAATTGCAGGCGCACGCCATGTGCACCTTTTGGCCGAGGCCTATGGTGCAACAGTCATTTTACATACCGACCACTGCGCTAAAAAATTATTGCCATGGATAGACGCTCTGCTCGATGCCGGTGAGGCTTTTTACAAAGAAACCGGTAAACCATTATTTAGCTCTCATATGATTGACCTAAGTGAGGAACCACTTGCAGAAAACCTTGAAATTTGTCAGCAATATTTGCGCCGTATGGCAAAATTGGACATGACACTCGAAATCGAATTGGGCATTACCGGAGGTGAAGAAGATGGCGTAGACAATACCGATGTAGACAACGCCAAATTATATACCCAACCAGAAGAGGTTGCCGCTGCCTACCAAGCGCTCATGGAAATCTCGCCGCGCTTTACCATAGCGGCTTCTTTTGGAAATGTTCACGGCGTTTACAAGCCAGGTAACGTGCAATTGACTCCCGTTATTTTGAAAAATTCCCAAACGTATATTCAAGAAAAATTTCAAACGGGACCAAATCCTGTTGATTTTGTTTTTCATGGAGGATCGGGTTCCAGTTTGGATGAAATCCTTGAAGCAATTGGCTATGGCGTAATCAAAATGAATATCGATACCGATATGCAATTTGCATTTACTGAAGGTGTGCGTGATTACATTGACAACAAAATGGCTTACCTTCGCACTCAAATTGGCAATCCCGACGGAGACGACCAACCCAATAAAAAATACTATGATCCTCGCAAATGGCTGCGCGAAGGCGAACTAACTTTCATCGAACGCCTCGAACAATCCTTTGCTGATCTAAATAATATCAATACACTGAATTAATATTATGTCTTGGTTTAAAAGAAATAAAGAAGGTATCACAACATCCACTTCCGAAAAAATGGAAGTGCCTGAAGGCTTGTGGGTTCGTTGCTCAAATTGCAAAACACTCTACACCAGTGAAGACCTCATGCGCAACAATTACGTTTGCGATCGTTGTTCGCATCATGAGCGCATAGGTGCGGCCGAATATTTCAATATAATTTTTGATCACCAAAAATATGAGGAGTTAGATGTCAACATGCAATCTGGTGACCCGCTTGGCTTTGTCGATACCAAGAAATATACCGATCGAGTGGTAGCAACGCAAAAAGCGACTGGTCTTAAAGATGCCATACGCACGGCCAAAGGAGATCTGGACGGCTACAAATTGGTGGTAGCGGCCATGGATTTCAATTTTATTGGCGGTTCTATGGGCTCCGTAATGGGCGAGAAAATTGCTAGAGCTATTGACGTCGCTATCGCTGAAAAAGCGGCTTTCATGATCATTTCTAAATCCGGTGGTGCCCGCATGATGGAAGCCGGCTTCTCGCTTATGCAAATGGCCAAAGTGAGCGGTAAATTAGGCCAACTTGCCGAGGCACAACTTCCTTACATTTCGTACCTCACTGATCCAACAACCGGCGGAGTCACCGCATCTTTTGCCATGCTCGGTGACATCAACATTGCCGAACCAGGTGCACTCATCGGTTTTGCTGGGCCGCGGGTTGTTAAAGAAACAATCGGACGCGACCTCCCAGAAGGCTTTCAAACCAGTGAATTTCTTCTCGAACACGGGTTTTTAGATTACATCATCGAAAGGACGGCCTTGCGCCAAACACTTGGGCTTTCGCTCAAATTGTTTTTCAATTAATTTCAAATAGTTTGTATTTTAGAGGACTGCTATAAGTTCTTCTTATGAAATACCTGCTTTTCGCGCTCGTCTTTTTGGTACAAATGAGTTTGTTGGCCCAAGACACTACCTGGGTTCAAACCTTTACTTTTGACTCTATCACTACGCGTCGGGCTAATTTTCAATTTCCTGCATCGCTCGATACACAGCGTTTCGAGAAAGTACAGATGTACTACAAATTGAAATGTTCGCCCCTCACCACCTGGGATCAATACAACTGCGGTGAGTGGGATTACCTCACTTACACACGCGTTTTTGACCATACCGGCAATTTTGATTCCACAGCCGTCAACGGCACCAAATTTTTAGCAAACTGGGCGAGCCCAGCAACTGTGAATTTAAAGCCCTTACCCTACACAGAAGCCGATCAATACCTTGTTCAGGAAATGACCAAGACCGCAGCCGGCCTCACGCATGTCTCCATTAACACTGGTGGCCTGAGTTCGAGTTTACCTTTTGTAACCACTCAGCAAGGTAGCCGCTATCAGTTTGTACTTACCGCTCAAGAATTAATAGCAGCAGGAGTCCAACCGGGTGCAATTCGTTCAATGCGTTTCAATATTCCAACAGGTGGTTTGCTTTTGCATCCTGTAATTTCAATTTCGCCTACGGTGCTTACGACACTTAATACATTAGAACAAGCCAACTTCACTGAGGTTTACAACGCTTCTTTTGCACCAGGCATGTCTAATCCTCCGTTGTTACCGGGTTGGAATACCTTTGTGTTTTACCAAGATTTTATTTGGGATGGCGTAACCAATTTGCTTGTAGAATTGAAGTTGGACAACGACCTGCCGCTTTTCCAAAACTTAGAATTTGCCATGGAAACTACCGCGGCCCCACTTTCAGTAGCCTATGCTGGCCGAAATGGCATGCTGGCCTTTAATGGTTCGAACTACACTATGTCCTCTTTTGCGAATGAAGAAATTGGTAATGCCTTTACCATTGAATTTTGGGCCAGGGGTAATGGTAATATTGGCCAAAATACAACTTTTATGGAGGCCTTGGATACGGCTGGTCGACGCATTTTCAATATCCACATGCCTTGGAGTAATAATAATATTTATTTTGATGCCGGTGATGAAACAGGCTATGACCGCATCAACCAGGCAGCTAGCGCTACAGAAATAGATGGTGAATGGAATCATTGGGCTTTTGTGAAGGATCAAACAAGCGGACAAATGTTCATTTATAAAAATGGGCAGTTATGGCTTTCTGGAAATAATAAAAACCGCGAAATGGGTTATTTTCACCGTTTGATAATTGGGGCTAACGGTAACCAAAGTTTGTCATGGAAAGGAAATCTTGACGAACTGCGCATTTATAAAGCTGCGCTAAGTGCCAGTACCATCGCTGCCAACTACCAAAAAAAGATAGACAATACACATCCAAACTGGAGTAGTTTGGTTCTCTATCACGATTTTGACAACGTTAAATATGCCAGAGATTTAAGCCCAAATGGACATACACTCATGCCCTCTGAATTGGGCATGTTCAAGACGAATAATAGTTTGTACGCCGGTACGCAAGGCCTTAATATACGCCCGGTGGTCGAACTTGGTCAAGGATCAAATCAAGCAAATTTCACGACACAATACGTCAATCAATTCAAGCTCAAAGAACCTATTGTTGTTTTTGAACAAGTACCATTACATCGTCATTTTGAATTGGTTCAAACTTACATAGGAGTACCCTCAGGTACGGTTGAAAGTTATGATTTCAATGGTGCATTGATTACTAGTGCACCAATTCAAACGACTTTAGCGCTCACAAACCAAGCACTTACAGTTTACAACCCACCTTTCGAAATCATTCACGACGTTGAAATTGCACGTTACATCACGCCTTATGGCATTCAGTTTGACTTAGGTCCCAATGGCTTCACCTGGATCTACGACGTCACAGACTACCAGCAATACTTGCATGGTTTGGTAGATCTTGCTGCGCACAACACCCAAGAACTCATCGATCTTAAATTTGCATTTATCAAAGGAACACCGCCGCGCGATGTACTAAAAAGAGAACCCATTTGGGCCAACTTCAGATCCTATAACTTTGGGCAAATGGCCGCAGATGCTGTATTGGAAGCAAAACCGCTAGTGCTTTCCGATACAGCAGAAATGTTTAAAATCAAGACGCGTATGTCGGGCCATGGCCAAGTTGGCGATTACGCATGTTGTGAGTGGGTCAATAACAGTCATCAAATCAAAGTAGACGGCGTTCCGCGCTTCAACTGGAGCATCTGGGATGCCATGGTTTGTGGCGACAACCCGAATATAGGACAAGGCGGAACTTGGCCCTATGCCCGAGAGGGTTGGTGTCCCGGAGACATGGTCAAAGAATTTGAATTCGAACTGACGCCTTATGTCACGCCCGGTGATACCGTTTTGCTGGACTACGCAATCAACGCGGTACCTACTACAGACCCAGGACAGGCCGGAGGTAACTACATTGCAGCCTATGACCTGATCTCTTACTCAGCGCCTAATTTCCAAAATGATGCGGCTGTTGTCGATATCCTAAATCCAAATAATTACGAGTATTATTCGAAGTGGAATCCGACGTGTCAAAACCCGAGAATCATCATCAAAAATACGGGCGCACAACCTCTTACTTCGTGCCGTATTTTCTGCTGGCTCGACTACGGTTCAAATTTAGTTTACGACTGGACAGGTAATCTTGGGTTTTTAGAACAGGCGGTTGTGGAAATTCCTGTGACCGACATGAATTGGTGGTATGAACAAGACAGTTCTTATACCTTCACGGCTTGGATTGCCGATGTCAATGGCATCATTGGCCCTGATCAATACAATCAAAATAGCTTGATGACCGTCAAATACGACGCGCCAGAGCGCATTGACGGCCCTTTCTTTATCTGGCTCACGACCAACAATAAAGCCACCGAAAATAGCTATCAATTACTAGATCATTCCGGCAATGTATTGTTTGAAAGAACCAATCTGCAAAATACCACTCAATACAAAGACACCTTTGATTTAGCGCCAGGTTGCTATTCAATTATTATAGAAGATACCGACCACGACGGTTTGGCCTTCTGGTACTCTGCACAGGTAGAAGGCGAAACTTCAGGGCAAATGCGTTTGCGAAAGGTAGGAGGGAGCTATATTGAATTTTTTCCCGGCGATTTTGGACACTACCACCGTTATGATTTCACGGTCGGTTTTACACTCGATGTTGCGGAGGTGCAAAATGAACCTACAATTGCAATTTTTCCAAATCCGGGTTCAGGTCAAACGACTGTAGAACTTAGCGGGCAAGTTAACGGACGCGCAAATCTCCAGCTTTTAGATTTGACCGGTCGCTCACTCCACCAAGAGCAGATGAATGCAAGCGCAAACTTTGCCGAGAGTTTCATTGACATGAGCCCTTACCCTTCAGGAACCTATTTGATTCAAATCGAAACCGCACAAGGCAAATTCACACAAAAATATATCCGACAATAAATGATGAAGCTGTTCAAAATAATTGCATTTGTTGGTTGCATACTTTCTAGCTCGGCTGTGTTGAGCCAATTCTCTATTGATTCGCTCTCTCATATCGATTACCAAGCCTTGCACGACGCCAATCTCAATGACGTTTGGGGCTACACCGACGAACTCGGAAATGAATATGCAATCGTTGGTACCTCAAAAGGCACCTCTATTGTAGACATTACAAATGGCGCACAGCCCCAGGAAATATTTTGGTTACCTGGTTCGGAATCTATCTGGCGAGATCCTTGCGTTTTCGGTAACTATGCCTATGTAACAACCGAAGCTGAAGACGGTCTGCTCATTATCGACCTCAATCCCTTGCCTCAATCTACTAATTTGTCAACTGTCCTTTACACAGGTCCTGCCTCCAATCCATGGCAAAGCGCGCATACTTGTTTTACATCTAGTAGCGGCTATGCCTATATTTTTGGTGCTAACCGCGGAGAAGGCGGGGTCATTATTTTGGACTTAAATAGTGATCCAATGCAACCTATTGAGGTGGGAACTTTTGATATTTCTTATGTCCACGACGGCTTTGAACGAAACGACACACTCTACACAGCTCATATTTACGACGGTTATTTTTGTATTGTCGATGTCTCAGACCACAGTAATCCGGTACTGTTAGCAACCCAAGGAACCCCCAATTTATTCACACATAATATCTGGCCAAGTGCTGATGGTGCCACTGTATACACCACCGATGAAATTTCCGGCGCTTTTGTGGCGGCCTACAACATTGCCAACTTGCAGCAAATCCAAGAGGTGGATCGCGTGCAGAGCCAACAAGGCACATCCGTCATACCGCACAATACGCACGTGAAGGGCAATTATTTGGTAACCAGTTATTACAGCGATGGCATTGTTGTTCACGATGCCCATGACCCGGCCAATCTGATCAAATTAGGAAGCTTTGACACCTATCCTGGGCAAACTCCCGGTTTCGATGGCTGTTGGGGCGTTTATCCATTTTTTACCTCCAACAAAGCAGTAGCGGCGGATATCACTGAAGGTCTATTTATATTGCAAATCAATTATGCACCTGCGGCAAGTTTAGTTGGTGTTGTTAAAGACTTGGTAACTGGCCAAGAATTAGCACAAGTGAGTGTCTCGCTACTTGGGGCAGCGATGTCCGAAAAAACCAATGCACAAGGCGTTTACAAAACGGGAATGTCGGTATCGGGAACCTACATCGTAGAAGTGAATAAACCGGGTTACTATCCCCAAACAGTTCAAGTCGCGCTGACCGAAGGCACAACAACAACTCAGAACTTCAACTTATTGCCTATTCCGCCATTTAACCTTAGTATCAAAGTTTTGGACCAAGCCACAAATTTGCCCGTGACCAATGCCCAAATTAAACTTGTACACCCACAAATAACCCATGAAGGCATTACCAACGGTATTGGCCAGGAAGACCTCACCCTTTTTTATCAAGATGACTACCAGTTGGTAGTGGGAAAGTGGGGTTATCAAACCAAATGCAGTTCGCCATTCATTACAGCGAGTACGCAAGAACTCATTGTTTATCTGCAAAAAGGTTTTTACGATGACTTTACCTTTGATTTTGGCTGGAATACAATCAATAATGCCGAAACAGGTTCATGGGAGCGTACCGAACCCAACCCCACAACCAATACCGTTTTTGACCAAGATTCACCATTAGATTGTTTCAATGAATGCATGGTGACTGGAAATAGCAGTAGCCTAAATCCAGATCAAAATGATGTCGATAACGGATTTACAACCTTGATCTCTCCTGTATTTAATCTCGATGGACTGAGCACACCCTATTTGAATTACGCGCGTTCCTTTTATTGTTTTCACGGGCCAGGCAATTTCGATGATACGCTTTTGATCACGCTGAGTAATGGCATTGACCAAGTCGTATTGGAAGAAGTAATAGCCCCGCAAGGCGATCCAATGACTTGGGCGTATAAAAGTATTGCTTTAACGGGTCTTTTAGCGTTGACAAACAATATGCAGCTTTTTGTGCGCACCGCAGACTACGCCGGAAATCCGAATATCACTGAGGCGGCGTTCGATCATTTTAGCATCACCAATGAATCTATTTTAGTTATTGAAAACAATCCGCCCCAATTGAGGCTTTTTCCAAATCCTGGTCAAGATCAGCTGACTATTCAAGGCCTTACTGGTTCAAAAAGCGTTAAAATATACCAATTGGACGGCAAAGTGTTTCTAGAGACGAAATGCTCGCCATTGCAAACAACAATCCAAACTCAAAGCTTTCCAAATGGCTTTTATATCGTAGAAATCGATTCCAAAAGGCTGTCCTGGATCAAAACAGGACAATAAAACGTATCTTTGAAACGAAGAATCTGACCATGCAACTATCGATCGTCATCCCACTTTACAACGAAGCTGAATCCTTGCCTGCCCTCCACGACTGGATTGTGAGCGTCATGGACGCACATGCCTTTTTTTATGAAATTTGGTTCATCGATGACGGTAGCAAAGACCAATCTTGGGAAGTAATCACGGCGTTGAGCGCTCAAAATAAAGCCGTAAAAGCCCTGCGTTTTCAACGCAACTACGGCAAATCCGCAGCCCTTCAAGTTGGTTTTGAGGCGGCTCAAGGAGAGGTCGTTATTACCATGGATGCCGATTTACAAGATTCACCCGACGAAATTCCAGAATTGTTCCGCATGGTGACCCAACAAGACCTAGACGTCGTCTCTGGCTGGAAAAAAGTAAGACACGACCCTATTTCTAAAACCGTCCCAACCAAACTATACAATTGGGCAGCGCGCCGTATTACAGGCATTCACCTCCATGATTTCAATTGTGGTCTGAAAGCTTACAAAAATGAGGTTGTCAAAAGTATAGAGCTCTACGGCGATATGCACCGCTATATTCCTGCTCTTGCCAAAAATGCAGGATTTCATAAAATTGGAGAAAAAGTCGTCGTTCACCGTGCACGTCAATTTGGGGTAACCAAATTTGGACTCAATCGGTTCTTGAATGGCCCACTTGACCTCATGACCGTGGCCTTTATGGGCAAGTTTGGCAAAAAACCAATGCACTTTTTTGGAGCGGTTGGTTTATTTATGTTTGTCTTAGGGTTTGGCCTTTTTGCCTACATGGGTATTGATAAACTCTTGATACATCATACTGCTGAACGCTTATCGACGCGCACAGATTTTTATGTGGCTTTGGTTGCCATGGTTATCGGTGTACAGTTTTTTATGGCTGGTTTTATTGCCGAACTCATTGGCAGGAACTCTAGCACGCGCAATCATTATCTTATTTCGGGCAAAATCGGCCAATGACCCAACTATCCCAAATAGGCCCAGGTTGGACACTCTTTTTGGATCGCGATGGTGTCATCAATGAGCGCATTTTTAATAATTATGTGCTCTCTTGGTCTGACTTTCATTTTACACCAGGTCTCTTACACAATGCAGCCAAAATAGGTGCGGCCTTTGATAGGGTAATCGTTGTAACCAATCAACAATGCATTGCCAAGGGTTTGTTAAGTCAAGAGCAGCTCGATTCGATTCATTTTCAAATGTGCCAGGAATTGGACAAAGCTGGCTTGCACATCGATTTGGTTTTGGCTGCAACCGAATTTAAAAATGGAACCCCTCAACGCCGTAAGCCAAGCATAGCAATGGGCCTTGAAGCTCAACAGGTTTTTCCCCAAATCGATTTTTCCAAATCCATCATGGTTGGCGACACCAATACAGATATCCAATTTGGCAAGAAACTTGGTATGTTTACAGTATTGGTGGAGTCAGCAGAACACGCTAAAGAGCTGCCCGATTTGCGAATTCCACATCTTGCCTATTTAAGTCAATGCCTATGAAAATAACCGCTTTCATTATTACATGTTTTGCTTTTATTCAATTGGCTTATGGTCAGTTCAATCAGACCGATGCCAAAGGGCGTAAACAGGGATCTTGGCAGAAAAATTACCCAGGAACCAATGTTTTGCAATATAAAGGCGCCTTCAAGGACGACAAACCGATAGGTACCTTTATTTATTATTTTGAGTCGGGTCAAAAAAAAGCAGAGTTGCAGCATGGTCTACCAGGTGGCGTTACCGCTGCCTTATTGTTTTTTGATAACGGTCAGTTGCTATCCGATGGCTTTTACAAAGGTGAGAAAAAAGACTCGTTATGGTACAATTACGCGCCAAGTGGCGAGCTAATGAGCGCAGAAAACTATAAACTAGATCAGCTTCATGGTAAGTCAACATATTATTTCAAAGAAGGTCAGTTTTTGGAGCAAAAACTTCAAGTTCAGAAAGTGGTATACTATTCAAATGGCAAGTTAGACGGCGCCTATCAAGAGTATTTCTACAACGGTAAGTCTAAACTACATGGTACCTACCAACAAGGTCAACGCGTCGGGCTTTGGACCGAATATTACAACACTGGGCAAGTGATGACCAAAGTCAATTACCAACGAGACCTACCTCACGGCTGGATGACGTACTTTGACAAACTCGGCAACACCAAAAAACGCGTCATGTACCGAGATGGCTATGCGCTCACAGACAAAGAACTCAAAGCTTTTTTAGAACGATGCAAAGCCCAAAATTTAGATCCTAATCAATGAGAAAACCAACTAAAACTTGGGTATTTTTTTCGGCGCTACCTCCTTTTCGGGGTGGTATTTCTAAATTTAGCATGTGTGTTTTAGAAGCTTTACGACAACAGCAAAATGTCAAAGCGTTTACCTTCATTAAACAGTATCCAAACTTCCTTTTTCCCGGGTCCTCTCAATTTGACACAGCGGCGCAAACCGTGCATTTTAAGCGCGTTGTTTCCACTTTTAACCCCTTAACTTATCTAGTGGCCGCCCTGCGCTTTAGAAAAGAAAAACCAGCTGTTTTTGTCACGTCGTACTGGATGACTTTCATGGCGCCCATGATGGTATTTTGGACCTGGTTTTTACCCAAATCGACTCAAAAAATAGCGATCATACACAACCTGAACCCGCATGAAAAGCGCTTTTTTGATGTGTTTTTCAATCGCCTCTTCTTGAACGCTTACGACGCGTTTGTGGTGCTATCTGCAGCTGTTCAAACCGAAGTTTTGGCCCTCAAACCGCAGGCCAGGGTAATTGTTTTGCCGCATCCTCCATACGAGGCCAAACCAACAACGCTGTCCAAAGAAGAAGCTTGTGCAGTGCTGGACCTGGATCCACAAAAAAAGACACTTTTATTTTTTGGTCTTATTCGGCCCTACAAAGGGCTTTCTGAATTAATAGCCGCATTTGAATTGCTCGATGAAAGCTATCAGCTTTTAATTGCCGGTGAAGTCTACGGAGACCCCAAGGTCTATCTTGAGGCCTTAAATAAATTACCGCACAAAAATTGGAAATTTGTATCCACTTATATTCCCGAAAATGATGTTGCTTCCTATTTTAAGGCCGCTGATTTAGTCGTATTACCGTACTTAAGTGCTACACAATCCGGGGTTCGAGCGCTTGCTTTGACTCAAGAACGCGCAGTTTTATGTACAAATGCAGGTGGCTTGGCTGAAGGTCTCTCCACAAATGGACAAGGTTTTGAATTACATTCAACACAGTCTGTGGACTTCGCTTCGCGGGTCCAAAGTCTTTTTGATCAGGGAGATATACATAGATGCAATGAACAACTGGCGCTGAACAAACTAAATCTCGATGAAGCTTGGTCCCAATTCGCTAAAAGCCTGATTAACTTGGCAGAACGCGGCTAGATATTTTATTTGAATTTCAAGTTGCAAAATCCTATATTTGCAACCTTAATTCAAATTCAAAAATTCAAGAAATGCGTTTAAAAGGATTTTTTTGGTTCCTGTCCATTCTTCTTACTGCTGTTTGCGTTTATCAGCTTTCCTTTACATGGGTAGCCAGCAACGTTGAAACAAAGGCTGCTAAAGAAGCTGATCTCAAAGTAAAAATGCTTCAAGATGAAGCCAAAAGCAACAATGGAAAAGCCATTTTACCAAACGGTACTCCAGTTGATTTCAATAACCCAGAAGCCGTTGAGCTAGCCAAAGCGGCTTTCCTCAACGAAATCCTCCGCGAAAAAGGCGAAAAACCAGTTTATCCTGTGTTAGGTTCTACTTTCGCGCAAGTTAAAAAAATGTCCTTGGCCTTTGGTCTAGACCTCGTTGGTGGTATGAGCGTAACCGTGGAAATCTCCTATCCTGACCTCATTCGTGGCCACGTCAAAAGTGTCACTGACCCTAAATTCACCAAACCTTTTAACCGTGCTGTTGCTGCTTATAACCGCGACGGCGGTGACTTCATTGCCACTTTCATTAGCGCCTACAAAAAAGCAAATGGTGCGCTTCCTTTGAGTTACATCATTCGCGGAGAATCTATCGGTATCAAAACTACCGACGCCGAAGTCGAAAATTACCTCAGAGACTTGGTAGCTTCCTCTATGAAAGGCATTGAAGATATCATTGGTCGCCGTATCAACCAATTTGGTGTAGCCCAACCAAATATCCAAAGAGACCTCGCTACCAACCGTCTTTATATCGAACTACCGGGTGTTCAAGATGAAGAAACGGTTTCTCGTAAAATCCGCTCCACAGCAAACCTTGAGTTTTACGAAACTTACATGCCAGAGCAAATCCAAACCCAGTGGAAAGAGGCTGCACGCTTGAGCAAACTGAATGAAATCGTTATTGACGACCTCGCTATTGCCGATACCACCGCAACCGATACCACTGCTACTACCCAAGATACCGCTGCAGAAACTGTAGCAGTAAACCCTCAATCAACCATCTCAAACGCATCCAAGAAAAGTCTGGCTGATTACGTAACTCCCGTTGGCGGTTATGCAATTGGCTATGTAAGTGCAACAGAGAAAGCAAACGTCGATGCCATTTTACGTCGCAAAGACATCAAAAACGCCTTCCCACCAGAACTCAAATTTATGTGGTCTGCCAAGCCAGAAAGTATTGACAATAAAACCAAGAAAACCGCTTATTTCCTTTACGCTTGTCGTATTCCAGACAACGGTAAAGCGCGTGTTCGTGGCGAACACGTCAACAACGCAAAAGTAGACTACGATCAAACAGATGGTAGTATCATCGTCAGTCTTTCCATGACCGACGAAGGTACCAATGAATGGGGTCGTATGACAACAGAAAACAAAGATCGCATTATTGCGATCTCCATGGACAGCGTTGTGTATAGCGCACCTCGCGTAATTAACGCCATCACAAACGGCAATACCCAAATCTCTGGAAGCTTCACTTTCCAAGAAGCCGAAGACCTCGCTGGATTGCTCAATGGTGGTGCACTACCTGTACCGTGTGTGATCAAAGACCTTCAAAAAGTAGGGCCAACCATTGGTGCTGAAAACTCCAAAGCAGGTCTCATTTCTTTTGGTGTAGCGTTTATTGCTGTACTTCTTTACATGATGTTCTATTACGGCAAAGCGGGCCAAGCAGCTAACATTGCTCTCATCGTAAACGTCGTTTTCATTTTCGGATCACTTGCTTCGTTTGGTGCAGTCCTAACGCTTGCCGGTATCGCTGGTATCGTTCTTACTATTGGTACGGCAGTTGATGCCAACATTCTCATCTTTGAGCGTGTCCGCGAAGAACAAGCTATTGGTGCTGATACTGAAACGGCTATTAGCACTGGTTTCCGCAAAGCACTTCCATCGATTATCGATGCGAATGTCACTCACTTATTGGTAGCCATTATTCTAAAGATTTTTGGTACAGGTGAAATCGAATCATTTGCCACCACGCTCATCATTGGTATTTTTACATCTATGTTCTCTGCAATGGTGATTGCCGAATTAGCCATTCATTCTTGGCTGTCAAAAGGCAAAGCAGTCGGTTTCAGTACCAAGTATTCACAAGGTTTGTTCCAAAACTTCAACTTTGACTGGATGGGCAAAAGAAAGTTCTTCTATGCCTTCTCTATCATCGTTACCATCGCCGGAATCATCTCACTTTCTACACGTGGTCTTAAGCAGAGTGTGGAATTTACTGGTGGCCGCACCTTTGCGGTTAAATTTGAGAAAAAAGCGGATATTGAAGTCATTCGCAAAGAACTCAGCAAAGTATTTGTTGAGAACGGAGAAACCGCTTCTATTGACCTCAAAACCAAATCCAATGATTACAACGTGGAAATCGTCACCAACTACTTGCTCAACAATGACGGCGCTACAGATCAAGTCAATGACCAACTTAAAGCTGGCTTAGAAGCTTGTCAGGATCAAATGGGAAGCTACGATATCCAAGAATCTCGTGCCATCTCAGCCTCTATCTCTAGTGAGCTCTGGACCTCTTCCACAATCGCCATTACGCTTGCGCTATTGGCTATTTTTGCCTATATTCTCATTCGTTTTGGCCACTGGCAGTATTCCTTGGGTGCCATTGTTGGTTTGGCTCACGATGCTTTCTTTGTGATTTCCATCTTCTCTTTACTTCACGGTTACTTGCCATTTACTTTGGATGTGAATCAAGCGTTTATAGCTGCAATTCTTACCGTAATTGGTTACTCCATGAACGATACCGTCATTGTATTTGACCGTATCCGCGAAAACCTACGCAAGAGCAAAGTCGATGACAACCACGGTGACATCATCAATAGCTCACTTAACCGCACGCTTTCTAGAACATTCAATACTTCCATGATCTTATTCGTGGTTGTCCTCATCATGTTCATTTTTGGCGGCCCAGCTATTAAAGGTTTCTTATTTGCACTACTTGTCGGTGTATTAATTGGTACGTATTCTTCGCTTTGCGTTGCAACGCCAATCTTACTCGACTTCTCTAAGCGTCTGCGCGCTTAGTATTACCCCATTTATCTTAACAAAAAAGCCGCTTGAAAAAGCGGCTTTTTTGTCATTTCTACGTCTTGTTTGCGTAAGTACCTTTGAATTCTAAACTTATTTTTTAATGAATTGTAATACTGCAGCTTGTTGGCCGTCGTATAAACCAAGATAATAAGTACCAGCCGCAATTTTCGGGCTGAGCTCTAAAGGCTGTTTGATACTCCCGTTTTGGGCATAAAGTTTAAATGAACTGATTTGTTGCCCAAGTACATTGAATAGTTTGGCTTCAATAACTTGACCCTGAACACCGTCTATTTCAATTTCAAAACTGCCATTATTTGGGTTTGGATAAAGCGACAATAATTCAAAAGTTAATTCATTCAAACTCGAACTATTTACCGTTACTTCTATACTAGTGACACAACCATTGTTGTCTTTCACATAACAAGTAAAGGTCCCGATGCCCAAGTTTGCAAAGAAACTTCCGGAGTAATAGATCTGACCATCCATTGAGTATGAGTAGGGTGAATTACCACCGGTTGCACTGAGTGCAATGGTACCATCATTTCCGTTGGAAACGGTAGTGCTTGCTGTAAGCGTTAAAACGCTTGGTTCTGTTATAGTAGAGGTAAATGCTTGCTGACAACCATTGGCGTCTGTTGCCGTAAGCATGTAGGTACCTGCTGCCAAGTTATTGAAATTAGGTGTATTTACCGCTGTTCCACCATTGAGTGAATAGGTATAAGGACTTGTTCCGCCACTGACTTGACTGGTTAACATTCCGTCGTTTGCGCCATTACAACTAATCATAGTTGGGATCATGTTGACGGTCAATGCGGGTGGTTCAGTGACCATATAAGTAAGCGTCGTGCTGCAGCCATTGGCATCTATGATACCGATGGTGTAAGTACCTGCACCGAGGTTGACAAATGTATTGCTGGCTTGGTCAGCACCGTTGTTGATGGTGAAGCTGTAAGGAGCAGTGCCACCTGTGGGACTCACCACAATGGTTGCTGTTTGTGAACCGGTACAAGATATAGTTGCTGTTTGAGAAACAGTGGCTGCGATATTAGTAGTTGCAACAAGTATCACAGTGCCTGATACCGTACAACCGGCGTTGTCCGTAACGCTGTAGTTATAGCTTCCAGCAGCGAGATTATTGAAAACATTTGTGGTTTGGGTAGGTGAATTATCGACGCTAAATGTGAAAGGCGCACCTGTCCCCGTTGTTTGTAACTGAATGATGCCATTACTCGAATTACAACTTGGTTGTTGACTTGCAATAGGATTCACAGTAAATGAAGAAGCGCCCAATACATTGAGATTGATACTGTATGTATCGTTACAAGTGTTTTCATCATTGCCATTGCCATTGATATTGGCTAATTGCAGATTGATTGTATTTGCACCCGCCTGTAGGCCACTCACCGTAATTAGCACTGTGTCAACAGATTGATAAGCATTAAGCGACGCGGTGGTGTAAGTTTGTGTGCTTGCTGTGGCCGTTCCAACTTGAGAACTCATGCTAAAAGAATTGACGGCATTGGCACCTCTGTTTTCTACGACAACTGCAATTTGGGTGCTGGTTCCGCAAATTCCACCGCTTTGGGCTGCAAAGGCGTCCAAAATGGCCAGATCCAAAGAATCAGCATTCATTTTAAATGCCGAAACATTGGTAACAATGTTGTTATTGGAGTTCATGACCACTCCGGTATAGAAGAAAGTAAGACCATCGAAGTCGTCAATGCACATGTGGTGGTAATCTCCCCATCGTGTATTTGACGTTCTCGCCGACAACCCTTGCTTGATCATGGTTTCTGGAAGTGTCATTTGGCCGAGCGGATCACATGCTTTACGACCGGTCATTTGAATGGAAGGGTAATCTGGGGCAGTGGTACCTGAGGTCGAGTACGCCATCATTATATTGCCATATTTATCAATATTAATGGCAGGCATCCAGCGATTAAGTGTTGTACCTGGAGCGTAGGTCCCTTCTTGGTACAAACTCCAGCTTCCGGTGCTGCCCGTAGGTCGGCGGAGTTCTAACCAACGTACACCCGCACGGTTGTTTCCATTGACGTCAGTGGCTAGGCAAAGTACCATAGCTTGGTGGTCATTGAATACGCGCATGGGCGCTTTGTACATCACGCACTCGCGCAATGGATCTAATTTGACTGTGGTACCGGGTTGAGCAATACAAGAAAAGCTTGTAAGCCCACAGAGATCTGAATCAATTTCTGTAATGGGCACATCTTGGATTTTGGCAACACTACCTGTGTTGTTCGTCCAGTTGATGGTCATTTCCCAGATTTCTATCCAGTCATTAGTAGGGCTATCCGGAGAACCATTGCTGTGTTTTTCGTCGTCGCGGTGGCGCACAAAAAGCGGTTTTTGACCGACCGGTCCGGGTAAGTCACCTTCAAGGTCGACGGGTGTGATGGATTGAAAACCAAATCCGTTAAGCGTGTATCCAATTGCCACCCCAATAAAAGGAGAGGTAGCGCCAGATATGAGCGCACTTAGTTTCATGGCATATACGCGCGGAGGACCACCTTCGTTGGTTGAAGCCAATAAAGCGTCTGCGGTTTCGCAAATACTCCATTTGGGGTAATCAGGAAAATTTGGACAAGTGAATTGGTAAAAATTGTAAGTTCCTTGCGGATTACTGGTTTGTGAGACATAAACCAATAGTTTTTTCTGGGATGAGGTGGAAAATTGTGTAATGATCCAGCGTTTAGCGCTTTTGTAATAGAGAATGACGGGATCCCCTAGACCGGTAACTGTAGGGCTGCCGAGTGTAGCCATAACCAGCGTCCCGCTAATTGCTGTTCCAGTGGTTTTATTAAAGATTTTGTAAGAACCACCGCTACCTGCATTGGTTCCTTGAATATAAACCGTTGAATCCGCTTCTCCGGTTGGGTCCGGCGGTGAAATGCCATTGCCAATGCCTTGTAGTTGCCAGAGTAAGCTAGCAGATGTTGTTTTTTGGTAATTTTGGTGTTGTTGCCAGACCCAGTCGGGTTGGTGGGCATTGCCGCTCATTTGTACAGCTAATTCGCGGCCTTTGAAGTTGGGAACAATAATTTCTTTATTGGCATCAGCACCTGTTGGCGCTGCAATTAGTTGAGCAGTCCCGGGGCTGAAATAACCATAAAATTCTGCTTGTTGAGCTCTAAATTGCTGCACAAATAATAGGCATACGATAAGGTAGTGTAGTTTCATAGTTGATCCGTTGAGTTTAGCACGGTGAAATTATGAAAATTTATCGAATTCAGTTGCTTAAGTATTAATTTTACACGTATGATATTCTTGTTGTCACCTGCTAAACTCATGCGTGCGCATACTTCGCCTTCAATCCCAAAGTTGGTGCTTAAAAAAGAGTCATTCATACTGATGAAGCACCTCAAGCTATGGTCTTTACCGGAAGTACAGCAACGAATGAAATTATCGGAAGACAAAGCACTTGAATCCTTTCGTGCAATTCAAAATTGGGGTAAAAAAGCGAATGAGCGCCAAAGTGCGCCTGCACTTTTTGCATATATTGGTGAAGCTTTTAAAGCACTTGATGCCGATAGCATGAACCAAATTGAATTGGATTATCTTCAAGAAAAACTTTGCATACTTTCAGGTTTATACGGCGTCTTGATCGCTCAAACACGCGTAGAACCCTATCGCTTAGAAATGGCCCAAGCTGGTTTGTTACCCGATGGACAATCCCTTTATTCATTTTGGAAGAAGCCTATTCGAGATTTTTTAAATAAAACGCTTTCCAAAGAAGAATTCATCATCAATTTAGCAAGTGCGGAATACAGCAAGGCTGTAGAAGATTCCAAATTGCGTGCACGCATGATCACACCTCAATTTTTAGAGTTGAATAATGGCAAGCCAAAGGCTGTTTCTGTTTTTTCAAAACAGGCGCGTGGAACCATGCTGCGTTGGTGTGCGCAAATACAGCTCCAAGATTCCGAACAACTTAAGTCTTTTGATTTACTTGGTTATCGATTTGACGAGGCACGCTCGACTACCAATGAATGGGTTTTTATTCGATAAGCCATCCTCTATTAGCCAAATTCAAAGTCTGGGTTTTGCTCAATTATATCCCAGGTATGATCGGCAAGTAATTTAACACTTGCCAAAAAAACGAGGTCTTTACCGGATCTTCCCCAAGCGTTTTGATCAATTAATGATAGCATAAGTCTCTGATCTGGTTTTCTGTATAAGTGATAGATGTGATTGATCAATGGCTCAAAGCGCAATTCTGTTTGGTAGATATAATCTGAAATGGTTTTGCGCACTTGAATTTTTTGTGCTTGGGCAGCCAATAATTGCATTTGCTCGTAAATTTGAGAAAGTTGCATATCGGTTTGCTGGTTCATGGCACTCAGCGCCCGGCCTTTGAGTTTTCCGGTATCTTCAGGCTTGATCACAGCTCCACCAACGTTGTGCGCATAGGGCAGCAAATGTGGATTCAGCGCAATTTTATCCGGGTCAATAGGATTGACGAAGGATGCGACTGACTGTTTTTTTTGCTTCATTCTTTAAACCAATTTACTGAGGGCTGCGCCAACGGCAGAACCAATTGCTACGCCCATTCCTCCCATTCGAACACCTGCATGCACGTTTTTGTTCAGCGATCTTATAATTGGTTTTTTTTCCGCGCCTACGCACATAATTCCAGACCAAGCGCGCTCGATTTCAAATGGAACCCCTGGAAGTATTTCTGAGCTCAGTTTTTTGAATAGTGCTTCGTAAATGAGCTTATTTGATTCAAATTTTGTGGTCGTTTCGCCGTTAAAGTCGAGGTGGCGTCCTCCGCCAAGCAAAATACGATCTCCAATGTCTCTAAAGTAATAGTAACCTCGTTCACTGTGAAAAGTACCATTTATCTGATGTACGAGTGGTTTAGTTATCAATACTTGGGCTCGGGCTGGTTTCATTTCGTTTTGAAAATAGGTCTGCGCAAAACCATTGGTGCACAAAAAGAGTTCAGCACAGCTTAAATCACCATGATTGGTTTGGATCTGTACATTACCGTGGTTATTTTCAAAAGAAAACACCTCTGTTGCAAATAGAAAACGAATATCTGTGGCTATGCATTTTTGGTAAAGTGTATGAATCAATAGACCAGTATCGATACTACCCTCATATGGATTGAAATATGCGGCACGGTAGCCTTTGAAGCCAAATTTGCCGATGCGCTGGTTATCTTGACGGTACACTTCACAAAGACCAAAGCGCTTTTCAAATTCGAGGTTGAGGTAATCCAATGAAGCGGCATCAATCGGGTTTTCTGCTTCAGAAATGAGGTCCCAAGACCCACAATTTCGGTAGTTCATGCCCTTATCACCAATGCGTTCTTTTAGTAATTGCAGGCCTTCTAGACGCAAAGCAACAGTTTCCCAAATGGTTTGCTCTGGTATGAGTTGTAGGTCATCGAGTAATTCGGTAGGGCTGCCAAAACAGGTAAAACCTGCGTTTTTGGTACTGGCGCCGGTCGGTAAATAGCCCTTTTCCAAGATGGTGATTTTTTCTTTTGGGAACCGCTCTCTTAATGAAAGTGCAGTCGACATTCCAACGAGGCCTGCACCCACGATAACAAAGGTATTTTGTTCCAAATACTGTTGGTGTTCCCAGAAGCTAAGTTGTTCAAAACGTAGCATTTTTTTTACTCGTTGATTTTTAGCAAATTTGTGTTTGAAACAAATGTACCAATTTGCGTTGATAACAACATTTGACTAACCCTTTATGGCCATGATAAAATTATTCGCCTTTATACTCTTAATGCTCCCGTTTGCTTCGTTGGCGCAGCGCGATTTTTTAGTAGTAATCGAAGGCAGTACGACCAATTTGTTAGACCAAAAGCCCGTATTTGGCGTCAACGTAGACTTCATGCAGCAAGATGCCGTGCTTACCAAAGTGCTATCAAATGAAAGCGGACAATACTACATTTCAGCTAAAATTACGCAAGGACAACCCATTCAATTGCGTTTATCAAAAGGTGGTTACCTCACCAAATATATACTCATTGATCTTACCACGTTTCAAGGACAAACGCAGAAACCAACTGGATTTACATTAAGTCGCAATTTAGATGCGGCGCTTTATTTATTAAAGCCTGATGTCGATCTTAGTTTTGCCAAAAATACACCAACAGATAAATACGTTTGGTCTCCATCTGCACAGCGTTTAGAACATATTTCATTGGTGAAGTCCGAGGCAGACACCAAAGCACTAGAAGCTTACCAGGCAGCAGTTCACCTCAAAAATAAAAACCGTTTGCTTCAGGAGGCAGACAAACAAATAGCCATCCAAAAACCAGAACAGGCCATTATTTACCTTGATTCCATTTTAGTAATTATTCCCAACGACCCATTAGCCTTGCAAAAAAAGCAACTGATTCAGAAAGCGCAAGAACAAGAAAGGTTAGCGGCCGAGCAAAAGGCCAAGCAGGCTGAATTATTAGAAGAGGCTCGCCAAGCCATTTCCACCCAAGACCTCGCGCTTGCCGAGCGCAAACTCAACGAAGCTTCTGCATTGCGCCCTGGTAATGCTGCCGTTGAGCAAGAATTAGCGGCTGTAACTAAAGCGCGAATAGAGGCCGAACAAAACCAAGCCAAATCCGTGGCTTTTCAAAAGACTATGCAGGCTGCCGCTGCCCTCATGACCGCCAAACGTTACGATGAAGCTGCCTCAAAATACAATGAAGCGCTTCAGATTCAACCCGCCCAGAAAGACCAAGTCGATGCAGAGTTGCGCAAAATCAAAGACATCAAACAAGACGTCTTAACTGAGGTTGAGCTCAAAAAAAACCTGAAGTTGGCCAACGATCAATATTTACAAAAGAAATACGATCTTGCCTTGGAAACTTACAAGAAATCAGACAAACAAATTGCACTTTTTCACAAGCAAACCTTAATGGATACCTATTCCAAAGAGCTCCAAGCCGGAATGAAACGCGTTAACGAAGGGATTAACTCGATGTCTCAGGTGTATCAAAATCAGTTGGCTAAAGCCAACGAAAATTTCAACAAAGGGCCTCAATACTACACAATGGCCAAAAATATCCTCAATTCAGACCCGATGAAAAGTCGCCAAAACGAACCTGAGGTTATTGAGCTCAAAGAAAAAATAAGCGCCATGGAGTCATATTATTCTGCACGAAAAGCGGCTTATGGTTTGGTTAAAGCCAAAGACAACCCAGCTGCCCTAAAAGCTTTAGAAAAACTCCAGGTTAACGCGCAGAGTCATGCGGTCTATTTGGGCGGCGCTGAGCTCAATGCGTTGCAAAAAAGTGCAGATTCTCTTCGAACTATTCTAACACCAGTAGTGGTTCAGATTCAAAAAGATACCCCCGAGCCTGAACCTGCCGGCATTCGTTTAAGCGCTCCCGGCCAAGAAGTCACTGCTGATAATTCAATGGTTTTTTCAGATTTACGTCAAACCCGCGATGCCAAAGAAGAAGCACCATATCGTGCCCAACAGCAAATCCGAACAGAGGTTGAATATCAAAACTATTTCTCTCAACAAAATGCAGCCGTGGGCTCCTTCGAAACGACTGCACAATTAGAGCTTTCCCGATCTCAGCGCGAACTCAGTACAAGACAAGCAGACCAGACCCAAGCAACCCTTCAAGCAGATAAAGCCAATGCAGCACAAGCTACCGAGGTAGCCATCACTGCGCGCAATTCAGCTGCAGCGGTAAGACAACAAGAAAACGAAACCAACCTGAGTACTTGGAAAGATGCCAAAGACTATCAAGAACAAACTGAAGCAAAAGCCGCCGACGAACGTCAGCAATACGAGTTGAATCGCCTCAATACCATTCAAAATCAAAAAGACTTGCAGTTGCGTCAACAAGGGGTACAAGCCGAAAAAGATGTCAACGAACTCAATCAAAGAAGTCAGACGGTGGCCTACACAAAGCAAGTACAGCAAGATGCCGCTACAAATGGTGGCATCGCTCAATACGAGCAAATTCAGCAAACTGCAGCTTCAACAGTTCAATTGAAAACAACGCCAAATTACCTCAGAGACGAAAATGGCGTGTTGTTTCCTTCTAATTCCATGACTGAAAAAACCTATCAAATCAAAAACAAGGAAGGATACGTGACCAAAGTTGTGATCCGAAGAGTGGTTGTTGATGCCAACGGTTACGGTGTAGTTTATGAACAAACCACTGACGAAAACGGCAAAACTTATTTTACAAGAGACGGACAAGTGAGTACAGAATACGTATGGTTCAATGACTCAACTGGTGCCAACGTTTTGAAAAAATAACATACATGCAAGTTCATTTTATTGCCATTGGCGGGAGTGCCATGCACAACCTGGCAATTGCGCTATCTCGAAAAGGAATTCAAGTAACGGGTTCCGACGATGAAATCTTCGAACCTTCGCGTTCTAGACTCCAAAAACAAGGTATATTACCAGAGAACCTAGGCTGGGATGCCGAGCGTATTCATAGTGGTTTGTCGGCAGTCATTTTGGGTATGCACGCCCGTGAAGACAACCCAGAACTTGCTGCAGCTAAAGCATTGAATATACCAATTTACAGCTACCCCGAGTATCTCTACGAACAAAGTAAGCACAAGACGCGTGTTGTGATTGGCGGCAGTCATGGTAAAACCACCATCACCTCTATGCTCCTTCATGCCGTGGCAAAATTAGGTATCGAAGTCGACTACATGGTCGGTGCGCAACTCGATGGTTACGATTGTATGGTGCGTTTATCGGATACAGCCTCATTCATGATTTTAGAGGGCGATGAATATTTAAGTTCGCCTATCGACCGCAGGCCAAAATTTCATTTATACAAGCCCAATATTGCTTTGCTCTCGGGCATTGCCTGGGACCACATCAATGTCTTTCCAACATTTGCGAACTACGTCGAACAGTTTCAAATATTTATTTCTTTAATAGAGCCAAACGGTTCGTTAGTCTATAACCAGGAAGATCAAGTCATTGTAGATTTAGCGAAACAAAACACGCAATTAGAAAAAGTCCCATACCAGACGCCGGTTTTTGAACCTCAAGCAGGCGGTACGGTTCTACATTTTGAAGGCCAACAATACCAACTTCAGATTTTTGGAGCACACAATCTTCAAAACCTCATGGGTGCTATGCGTGTTGCGGAGCAAATGGCGATTGCGCCTCATTCTTTTTTAAATGCAATGGCGGATTTTACCGGGGCAGGAAAGCGTTTGCAAAAGGTGGTTGAGGCGCCTGATTTTGTGATGTACAAGGATTTTGCGCATTCTCCATCTAAACTCAAAGCGACAACAGCGGCAGTTAAACAACAGTATCCGAATCGCGAGGTGGTAGCGTGTATGGAACTTCATACATTTAGCTCATTGCAAAAAGCCTTTCTACCGCATTACGATGGTGCTATGAGTAGTGCTGACCAAGCATTGGTTTATTTCAGCCCCGAGGTTGTGGCGCATAAGAAACTACCCGCTTTGGCGAGTCAAGAAGTCTCTGAAGGTTTTGGAGGTGGCGTTCAAGTTTGTACGCAAACCAACGCTGTGTTGGATTTTATAAACGCTCAAGATTGGCACAATAAGGTGTTGCTCATGATGTCGAGTGGCAATTTTGATGGCATCGATTACGATGCTTTGGGAGCGCAGTTGCTGGCTAGTCTCTAAAGATCACTTTGCGGTAAATGACGGCAATCAGCAAGCTATTGAGCGTGCTGTATACCAATAGTGCCAGCAAACTAATACTCAAGGTGAACTGCGGGTTGTACATCATGGCTGTGTTTTTTCTGGCCAATTGTACAATTTCTTTGTCACTTTTATTTTCAAGCGCACTATTGGTTTTTCGGATGGCAGCGATTTCTTTAGCTGAGTCCATTCTTTGCGCATAGGCCGCTAGTTTATGTTGGTTGAATTCAGGATAAATGTCTCTATAATAAAAGAACAAGAAAAAGCTGATAATAAGGGTATAGGGAAGGCCAACAGTGAGGCCGGTTTTAATGTCTGTCAGTATGTTACTCTCAGCTTCTTGTCTTTTTTGACGGTACATGAATAAAGCGATAGCCGCAGTCAGAAAGGCCATATTGAGCAAAACAAAGATTTGAATGTCATCAAGGTGCCATTCGAGTGCGTAAGCGGTCATTTTGATAGCAATCCAGCCTATACTAAAAAGCAAAGCGTACAACCAACCGTTTTTCATCAGCTGTTCATTGAGACCAAGAATTCTTCATTTGAAAGCGTGTTCTCCATGTGTGATTTCATGAATTCCATTGCTTCAACTGGGTTCATGTCGGCAATAAATTTACGGATCAACCAAACGCGCTGTAGTACATCTTTACCTACCAAAAGATCTTCTCGGCGCGTTCCTGAGGCTGTGATGTCAATTGCTGGATAGATGCGACGGTTTGAAATTTTGCGATCGAGTTGAAGTTCCATGTTGCCGGTACCTTTGAATTCTTCGAAAATGACTTCGTCCATTTTAGAACCGGTTTCGGTAAGCGCAGTTGCTAGGATGGACAGCGAACCGCCGTTTTCGATTTTACGGGCCGAACCAAAAAAGCGTTTAGGTTTATGCAGGGCGTTGGCGTCTACACCACCTGATAAAACTTTACCAGAAGCAGGCGATACGGTATTGTAGGCTCGTGCAAGACGGGTAATGGAGTCAAGCAAGATGCAAACGTCATGACCGCACTCGACCATGCGCTTGGCTTTTTCGAGTACCATATTGGCGACCTTTACGTGGCGATCGGCTGGTTCGTCAAAAGTAGAGGCAATGACCTCGGCTTTTACTGAACGTGCCATATCGGTCACCTCTTCTGGGCGTTCGTCGATGAGTAAAACGATGAGATACGTTTCAGGATGATTGGCTGCAATCGCGTTAGCAACATCCTTTAAAAGCATGGTTTTTCCCGTTTTGGGCTGCGCTACAATCATGCCGCGTTGGCCTTTTCCGATTGGGGCAAAAAGGTCCATAACACGCGTCGAAAGCGTTTCTTGGGCATGGCCTGTGAGCTTGAATTTCTCAGAAGGAAAGAGCGGAGTGAGGTATTGAAAAGGAACGCGGTCTCTGATATAGGAAGGATCGCGGCCATTGATTGATTCGACTTTTACAAGCGGGAAGAATTTTTCGCCTTCGCGCGGAGGTCGAATTGTGGCCTTAACGGTATCTCCGGTTTTGAGCCCATACATTTTGATCTGATGTTGCGATACATAAATATCGTCAGGAGAAGGGAGGTAATTGTAGTCCGAAGAACGCAAAAAGCCATAGCCATCTTGAATGACTTCTAATACGCCTTCAGCCGAGACAATGCCTACCAAATCAAATTGATCTTCTTTAATGGCTTGTTCGGAACGTTGCTGCTGTTGTTGTTCGTTGCGCTGCGGTCTGTTTTGATGCTCCCATTTGCTATGTTGATCTTGGCGCTCAGGACGCTCTGTACGCTCATGTCGTTCTCGGCTATGCTGCGTTGTGCGTTGGTTCTCTGGCTTATTTTCGGTTGGTATTTCAGCAGGAACTTCAGCTGGTGTTTCTTCTGCATCCGTGTTAGGTAGTGCTGCAACCATCTCTTTTGGTTTGCGACCTCTCTTCTTTGGCGCATTATTTTCTTCGCTAGAAGGCGCGTTTCCGGTGAGCGCTGCGATGATTTCGTCTTTTTTCATATTGCTGGCATCAATGCCAACTGTTTGCGCGATAACGCGAAGGTCTGAGATTTTTTTACTCTCGAGGGTTTTGATATCCATTAATAAGAACTTAAATGCTGATTTTGTAGATACCCCGATCGGGGTGTTTTGAAATGTGTTGCAAGTTTAAGTAAAAAAATGCGATTTGAAGCAATTTCTTTGTAAAACTATGTTTTTCGTTTTTGTTTTTTAGCGGCTGGAAAGAGTATGTTATTGAGAATGAGACGGTATCCAGGAGAGTTCGGATGCAGATTCAAGTCGGTGGGTGGGTCCCCAACAAGATGTTGGTAATCTTCGGGGTCGTGGCCGCCGTAAAACGTCCAGGTGCCTTGCCCAAATTCGCCATGGACATATTTGGCGGTGTTTGCCGCTTTATTTTCTCCGAGTATCAATACATTTGGTTTGATGAATTCTTTGTGAAAATCAGTGGTTTGCCCCATAAATCCATTGATGACGTCCACATGGCATTGCGTGAGCATGGTGGGGACAACATCCCATTTGGCTGAAAAATCAAATAAAGTAAATTGATCGGTCTTTTCGGAAATGATGCGTTGGGTTCGCAGGTCCGTACCGTCTATATCACTGTATTCGTAAACCATGGGATCTTTGATAATATGAAAGTTTTGAAAGGCGAAAGTCTGGTTAAAATCTAGTTTTTCTTGTGCTTTGGTGTCCGAGGGACTGCCATCAAAAATGGCTTCTTGTATGTCAACGTTTTGAGCCGCAAGCGCAATATCATAAGAGTCTGTTCCTGAACACATGGTAAATAGGAATCCGCCACCAATTACGAAATTGCGGATATTGAGTGCCACAGCTCTTTTGAGCGCAGCAGTTGAGGCAAAACCGAGTTTGGCAGCTGCCGCCTCTGAGCGCTGAACTTCTTGTTGGTACCAACTTTGCATGCGCGCTGAACTATAAAATTTACCGTACTGGCCAGTGAAGTCTTCGTGGTGTAAATGCAGCCAGTCGTATTTGGGCAATACGCCATTTACAATTGCAGAGTCGTAGATTTTGTCGTATTTAATTTCAGCGTAGGTAAGTACCAGCGTAACCGCGTCATCCCAGGGAAGTTTGTTTGGTGGTGTGTAGACTGCAATTTTAGGGGCTTCCTCAAGCTGTACCACTTCCATATTTACTTCTGGATCTGCAATTTCTGTTTTGATTTTATTGACCTGACCATCAGCTAAAATTTGATAACTGACATTGCGCAAAAGTAATTCTTCTTCAATGCCTTGTAGGTGTGGAATTAGAAAGCTACCTCCACGGTAATTAAGTAGCCATTCAATAATCACTTGGTTTTCTAGTGCCCAATAAGCAACACCATATGCTTTGAGGTGGTCTCTTTGGCTTTCGTCCATTGGAACTAAAATCTGACTGGCATTAAGTTGGAAGCCAAAATAAATGGCAAAGAATGAAAAAAGTAGTTTAGAATGGATCTTCTTCATTGTTGTCATTGCTGAAAATATCTTCATTGCCTTCATCCATTTTACTTTTGATTGTGTAGGTTGAGAATTCTTGATTGAACTGAGATAAATTGGAGTTGATTGACCCAGGAAGGTCTAGTGCTTCTACTTCATCTAGGTTTTCAAAACGCGCAAACTCTGGAACAAAACGCAGTCTGACGTTCTTCAGTGCGCCATTTCGGTGTTTGGCGATAATGATTTCACCGATTCCGAGTGTAGAATTACCATCTGCATCTTGGCTGAGGCCGTAGTATTCAGGACGATAAATAAAAGAAACGATGTCGGCATCTTGTTCGATGGCGCCGGATTCTCGCAAATCTGATAGCAGTGGGCGTTTTTCACTACCTCTTGCTTCAACAGAACGGCTTAACTGAGATAATGCAATAATTGGGACGTTGAGTTCTTTTGCAATTTCTTTAATGGAACGAGAAATTGTAGAGATTTCTTGCTCTCGGTTTCCGCCACTTTTTGAATCTTTGGCACTCATGAGTTGCAAGTAATCGATGATGACGAGGTCAATATTGTACTGCGCTTTGAGACGTCGGCATTTGGCTCTAAAATCGAAGATGTTGATACCGGGGGTGTCGTCGATGAAAATTGGCGCCTCGGCAAGTTTTCCGATGCGGCTATGGAGTTGTTGAAATTCGTGTTCTTTGAGGTCTCCTTTTCTGAGTTTTTCAGCAGGGAGTCTCGATTCACTGGCAATCAAGCGTTTCACCAATTGAACTGAAGACATTTCGAGGGAGAAAATAGCAACCCCTTTTCCGTATTCAACTGCGGTGTTGCGCGCCATAGAAAGTACAAATGCGGTTTTACCCATACCTGGGCGAGCTGCCAATACGATCATGTCTGAGCGCTGCCAACCTGAAGTAACTTTATCCAGAACGTGAAAACCAGTTGGAATTCCTGAAACACCATCGGTGTTTTTGGAGGCTAATTCGATTTCATGTATGGCTTCTTGGACAATATAAGACATCGAACCTACTTGTTTCGACATGTTGTTTTGAGCAATGCTAAAAAGGTCGGCTTCGGCATCATTGAGTAAATCAAAGACATCTTGGGTGTCGTCGTAGGCGTCGCGAATGATCTTTGAACTGACGTTTATTAGTTCTCTTTTGATGAATTTTTCTGCCAAGATACGCGCATGGTGCTGAACGTGTGCGGCACTTGCAACACGCATAGTGAGTGAGCTCACATAGGCAGCTCCTCCAGCCAGCTCGAGTTCCCCACTTTTTTGAAGTTGGTTGGTAACAGTGACGAGGTCGATAGGATTGGTAGCTGCAAAAAGCGCCCGAATAGCTTTAAAAATATGTTGGTGACGCACATCGTAAAATGTTTTTTCAGACAAAATATCGATGGTATCGTTGATAGCTCTGCTTTCAAGCATCATAGCACCAAGTACAACTTGTTCGATATCAAGTGCTTGAGGTGGTATCCTCCCCATTTCTACAAAGGGCTGAGTCGGAGTTTTGATACGAGAAATAGGTTTGCGATTGTTATCTGGAGCGTCCATACAACAAATATAGCGAAAGACGTTCTGAACCGAAATATTTCATGTAGTATAGTTTTGAAAAAGTTGTGAAGGAAGGTTATAAACAATTGTTGATATCAACAAAGTTCTTTAAGGGCTTTTGGTGTTCCTATTGTTCTAGTAATCAAGTCTTTTTCAAATTTTGGGGAACGAGCTGGTGAATATTCCCGCCCATAAAAGATAATTTGAAGGTGCAATTTGTTCCAGGTTTGTTCAGGAAACAACTTTTTGGCGTCATGCTCTGTTTGAACTACGTTTTTACCGCCAGTTAAACCCCAACGTGTAAGCAGCCTGTGAATATGTGTATCTACCGGAAATGCCGCAAACCCAAAACCCTGAGACATTACAACTGAAGCTGTTTTGTGTCCTACACCTGGCAAGCGCTCAAGGTCTTCGTAGGTTTGTGGTACAATTCCGTTGTAATCTTGGACCAATATCTGTGAGAGTTCGCTAATGGCCGCAGCCTTTTTTGGAGACAGGCCACAGGGCCTGATGATTTGTTGAATTTGCTCAGTTGGTACTTTGGCCATGTCGAAAGGGTTGTCAGCTAGCGCAAACAATGCAGGGGTTACTGTATTAACTCTTGCGTCGGTGCATTGAGCACTAAGTAATACAGCAATCAGCAAGGTAAAAGGGTCTTGGTGATCGAGTGGAATGGGTGTGCTCGGATACAATTCTTCCAAGATTTGAATTACATAAGCCGCTTTTTCTTTTTTTGTTCTCATAAATAACCAAAGCTAAAAAGGTGAATGTAGCGGTTTTCGCCAATTAAAAAGAAAATGATAAGTCCTAAAATGAGGTAACGAGAAATATAAGAGCCAGCTACAAATATGATGTCTGCACTAGCCCAACGCCAACTTATATAAGGCAATAAGAACAACAAACTCAACCAGATTTGAGCCCAATAAAAACTAAAATGTATTGGTACTGTTCTATAATAAAGGCCTTCATGAAAACCTAAAGCTTTGGCTTGGTGTAACCAAGGGGTCTCAATACTAGCTAGCGCTTTAACCTTCGTTAATTGCTGGGTAAAGTAATCGGCAGTCCAAAAATAGCGTCCGTCGGTACTTTCAAAAAGTTGAACAGCGTGCCCGTTAACACTTCCATATGTTTGAATTCCGAATGCACTAACATTGAGCGGTTTTTGCTTTGCGGGCAAGAAATAATCGATCCAAAGTACCAAGGTCAAAAGGATGCCAAAATAGGCTACTGAGCGGTGCCAAAGTCTATTTTTACCTGATTTGAGTTCCCTTAAATAGGCTATTCTGTAGGCCTCTTCTTGTTGCCGTTTTTGACGTAATTTTTCTCTTGTGGCTTCTCTTTTTATCCGATATGCCTCTAAATCTTCCGAATAGGTTGACTGTGTTTTTCGCTGTTGTTGTGCAATAGACTCTAGGTTTGAAGACTTACCGTTTACTATTTGTTCATAGGCTTCTTGGATGGCCAGAAAGCGTGCGGCAGCATCTTCACTTTTATTTTTATCTGGGTGGTATTTTTTTACGAGCGTTCTGTAGGCTTTCCGAATTTCAGAAGCCGTGGCTTGAGGTTGAATACCCAATACTTTATATGGATCTCCAATCGGCATTGTTCAGCATTTGAATAACGGCTTTGCGCCTAATTTTTTGAGTCTCGGTGCGTTCAAATTGCGAGATGCAAGCAAACAGCTTTGGTTTTTCGGCAGCTGAGAGTTGAAGGCGCTGCAGAATCGATAAGTCGGGTTTGGAAGTGGTCTCGAATACCATTGCAACGCATTGACCCCATTTAGCATCGTTGACCCCCGTAACAAAGAACGGAATAGAAAAATGAGGCGCTAGTTTTGCCTCGAGGTGTTCGGGTATAATTTTGAAGCCTCCGGAATTGATGGCGTTATCTGAGCGTCCTAACCAGGTGAATTGCTTATTGCTGTGGAGTTCTACCAAATCTTTGGTGAGGAGGCCATTTGGATATAAGCCTGGATAATGAATTTGAAGGCAGTCATTTTCTTGAGAAAAAGAAATCCCAGGTAACGCTTCAAAAAAGGGCTTTTCAGTGGGACTAACTTTGCGCAAGGCGACGTGTGAAAGCGTTTCGGTCATCCCAAAGCTTTGCCATACTTGCAGTTTTGCATCCTGACAGGCCTTGATTTGTTCTTGGCTGAGCGCACCTCCCCCGATGAGTATTTTAGCAATTCTTTTTAATTGGGATAAATCTTGGGTCAGGCTTTGCTGAAGTTGGGTCGGGACCATAGCAACGAAATCGATCGATTGGTTGAGGTCCTGAAGTGGACGTGAAGTCGGTGTGCTTAAAAACAAATTGAAATCAGCTACCAAAGAACGCGCAAGTAACATGAGGCCGCCGACGCTAGATACAGGTAAGCAAAGCAGCGTATTGGTTTGGTCATTTAATCCGAGTGCCTCGATACTCATTTGGGCCGAATGCAGCAATTGGCTCTTGTCAAAAGTGAATAATTGTGGCGCTCCAGTTGTACCTGAACTTCGAATAGAAAAAGTAAGGTCATTTTGCCAACTATGCAGGAATTGTGCAGCGGCTTCTTTGAGGCTCGGTTCTGGACTTAAAAAATGCCATTTGGGCTGCATCAGTAATCGATATCGAGATTGAAACGGTTTTTAAGTGTGTGCAAGTTCGGGTTCTTGCGGGCAAGGGCTGCAAATTTGTCTTTACCTGTCAAGAATTTGACTTCATCTTCATCGGGAGCTGCTTGCGTTAGGACAATATCTAAGTAATAGTTATTGAGTTGCTTGCGCATGAATTCCTTGAATGCAAGTAAATGTGTTTGAATATAATTGTATTGCACAAGGTTATCGACAATCAATTCAAGTATTTCGTCGGATTTGAGGATAGGATCTCGTTTAATCAAGGCATTGTAAAAGGTTTCCATACCGTCTTCCTTGAGTTGAAAAGCATATTGTTTCCAGTACATCTTAACATGGTCGAGATGAAATCCTTCTCTGGGTAAGTCTTCTTGGCGCACTTGTTGCTGTCCGGCTTTGTCTTTCTCGAGCGATTCTTTGATGGAGATGATTTGCGCTTTGGTCGCTACTTGTGGAGGACTTGGTTGCTCAGGTGCAGGTACAATAGGTTTGTTTTCTACCGTTTGCTGGCTGCCTGTTTTTGTTGCTTTGCGCAGAGACTGTTTTGGAAGAGGCAGGATGTCAATACGCTCAGTTAGGCCTTTTTTTTTTCTTGCTCTTGCTTGAGTGAGCAGAGCTGCATGAGTGCAACCTCAATGAGGAGTCTTTGGTTCTTGGATGCTTTGTAGTCGACGTCGGTCTTGGATAAAACCTGAAGACCTCTGAGCAAGCGAGCAGCCTCAATTTCAGAAGCTTGCTGCATAAAGCGTTGTTTGATGGTATCAGGTGCTTCAAGTAAGTTGGCGGTTTGGGGATCTTTGCAAACCAAGATATTGCGGAGGTGTTCTGCTAGGCCAACTACAAAATGGTGTCCATCAAAGCCTTTTTCGTAGATGTCGTTGAGGATCAAGAGGGCGGCTGGAATATCTTCTTTTTCGGCTGCATCGACCACTTTGAAATAATATTCGTAGTCGAGGATGTGTAGGTTTTCGAGGACGTCTTTATAGGTGAGTGTGTCGCCTGCAAAAGTAACGAGCTGATCAAAAATAGATAAGGCATCGCGAAGCGCACCATCAGCTTTCATCGCGATTTGATGCAAAGCTTCTGGGTCTGCGGATACGCCTTCTTTGGTGGCAATGGTACCTAAATGGTCGGCGATATCTTTGACACGAATACGTTGAAAATCAAAAATCTGGCACCTCGATAAGATGGTTGGGATGATTTTATGTTTTTCCGTTGTAGCTAAAATGAAGATAGCGTGCTTTGGGGGCTCCTCTAATGTTTTGAGAAAAGCATTAAAGGCGGAAGTCGAAAGCATATGGACCTCATCGATGATGTATACCTTGTGGCTTCCGAGTTGGGGTGCAATGCGCACTTGGTCTATGAGGTTTCGGATGTCGTCAACGGAGTTGTTTGATGCGGCATCTAGCTCATAGATATTGAGTGAATTTCCGGTGTGAAATGACAAGCAGGAGTCGCATTGGTCACAGGCCTCAATGGCTGAAGTAGGATTGAAGCAGTTGATGGTTTTGGCTAAGATACGGGCCGTTGTCGTTTTGCCGACACCACGAGAACCACAAAATAAAAAAGCCTGAGCGAGGTGCTCGTTTTTAATGGCGTTTTTGAGTGTGTTGGTAATAGATTGTTGCCCTACGACGGTGTCGAAGGTTTGCGGGCGGTATTTTCTTGCCGATACAACAAATTCACTCATGTTTCAAAGATACCGCTATTTTTGAAAAAGTGTTCCTGAAGATATCAACACTTGTTTCAATTTTTAAGCAACTGAAATTGACTTTCGGATACCTTGAGCCAGTATATTCCGGTCGGGAACGAACTCAAATCGAGTTTTTCAGAAAGAGCACCATTTAAAATGAGCGTTCCTTTAGCATCCAATAATTCAAAATTTTGTTGGGTCAAATGTTGCGGAATTTCAAAGAGTCCACTACTCGGATTAGGAAATACTTTGGGCAGCGTCGGGATTTCACTTACCACATTGGTGCTATCATTTTGATCGTAATGGTTCAAATAAATTTTCAATGAACCACTTCGAACATCACCCCAAATGGTGTATAGCTGGTTGTCCTCAAATTGAACGCTTAAGAAGTCATTGCCGCTCTCAAGAAGAATCGAATCATCGGTCACCACTGGGCTAATGATCAATTCATTTTGCCAAGCTCCATTGGATTGAATGCGACAAAAGATTTGGCTAGGGCTTTGATAAGTTGCCGAAATGCCGTTGCGACGGTCGCGCCAACAAACACCGAGGTCGCCATCGGTGTCGTAGTCGGCCCAAACTAAGTCTTGTATGGCTCCATTTCCTTGGCTGTCGTTGTTGACACGCGCCGTTATACTCCAGGTGCTGCCATTTTTTTCGATAAACGCGATATCAGGATCCCCAAAAACTTCTGTGATAAAAAAGTATGCTGCCCGATTGGCATTATTCGGATCAAGCGCTAGATGAGGTCCGCTTTTGAGGGTGTCATTTGATGTTCCGAAGCCTAAGCCTTGGAAAGCCGTTTGATAACTATAAAAAGAGGCAGGCGCGGTTTTGCTCACCTCGACGATGCGAGGAAGAATACTTTGGCTTGGATCGTAGCTTGGATACAAAGCCATAAAAGTGCCATCAGCCGCGAAGGCAGGCGAGGGCATGGGTTGTCGAATTGCACTGCCAGCGAGATAAGGCGCTACATCTAAAATTTGGGTTTGAAATGAGTTGCCGCCATCACCTGAAATGGATAAATACGGATGATAAGGCGCTTGCACAATCGTGGGCTGGTCAGCGTTCATACTGGTAACGGCAACAGTACCCGTAAGCGGATCAACTGCAATCCATGGCCTATCTATGCACAGCTGATTTGGGCAAGATGCAATCGACAAAGCAACTACCGCTGCTCCCCAATTCTGGCCACCATTTGTCGATTTACGACAAATGACGGCGCCATTGGTAAAATTGATATTGTCGTAGTCGATGTAAGCCATATATAGATTTCCGTTCCCGTCAAAACCTAAGGAAACATCCGCACTGCTATTAGAGGAAAGCTGATGTGGTTGCCAAATAGGTGCACTCCAAGTGCTGCCGCCATCGGTTGAAAATGAACTCTTTATAACTATTTTTTGATTCAATTGGTAGCCCATCCAGGCGGCAACCAGATGCAGGTTGTTCTGGGGATTGACTGCTAAGAATGGTTCACCTTCAAAATAGGCACCAGCAGAAACGAGCGTGTTTTGCGCTTTGCCATGTAAGCAATTCAATAAAATGAAACTGATGATAATAGCTTTTGTTTTCATCAAAAATCAGTGGGCAGTACTTCTTTAGGATTAATTTCCATTGTTTTAACCACTCCTGAAAGGGTCATTTTACCAATGTTTAGATTGTAAGCATGGGCAAATTTCAGGCCATTTACTTCTTGGAAATCTGAATAATTAGTTGTTGTTTCAACAATTTCTTCACCAACTTTACGCACGTTAGTTGAGCGGATTTTCATGAAGGTATTGGTAGCGAAATAATCGTAGTTTTCTGCTTGTCCGTCGTTGGTGTATAGTACGTAACAATCAACACCGTCGATGTTTTCAATTCCCTTGAGTTCGTAGGTCATGCCGTTTGATTGATAGCCGAGCTCTGGAATGATGCCAGTTGCTTTTTGTTTGGCTGCAAGTTCTTCCTGTTTTAAATCTTCTCGACCACCTTGCATGCTAAAGGTGTATCCTGATTTACCGTCAAAATAAGATTTCTGAAGAACCATTCCGGGCATTTCCATTTTGCTCGCTTCCTTAAGGCCCTCCCAGAAATAATCTGTAGAGGTCAGGACGAAAGGAATCTGTGCTGAACTTAATTCAGACACTCGGACATACGATTTGACAGCTTTGATTTTTTTAGTTGCAGCTCTTTTGGAGTTGGTTGTAGTTAGTGCCATTAAGTATTTTTCAATGAGTTGGTCTGCACTGATTTCTGCTGCTTTAGATTCTTTCAATGGTGCACCAAAAGCATCGATTTTTTCGACACGGCCATCACTATCGAAGGGCAATAACTTAGGTAGAATTTCCTCATTTCCAACAACGATGATATGGCAGTTTTTGGCTGTAAAGTACTGTTGAGCCACACGTAAAACATCTTCTTTTGTGATGGCTTCGAGTTGTTGTAGGTAATTTTGATAGTAGTCTGGTGCTAATTTTTGTTTGATGGTATTGAGTGCAAAACGCGCCACAGTTTGTGGACGCTCCAAAGAACGGGCAAAGCTACCTGCCATGTTGTTTTTGGTCAGGCTGAGTTCTTCGTCGCTAACGTTTGCTTCTATAATACTTGCAAACTCCTTTAGAATCTCGGTAATAGCAGAGTCGGTGACCGCATTCTTAAAGTTCCCACCAGCAGACATCCAAGAGCCATTTTCAGTGATGTTCAAAGAGGAATAGCAGCCATAGGTAAAGGCTTTGTCTTCGCGGAGGTTCTGCATGAGACGGGTTCCAAAACCGCCTCCTCCTAAAATGCCGTTCAGAACTGTAAGCGCGAGTTGGTCTTTGTGGCCAGAGCGGATATCGATAGGGAAGGTGACGTACACAACAGATTGCACGGCACCAGGCTTTTTGACAAAAATGACACGGTTGCCTTTGTCAAACTGACCTTTGCCGAGTTCAGCTTGATACACAGGACCACCTTGCCATTTGCCAAAATAACGATTGGCGAGTGCCTCAGTCTGAGCGCGCGTGATGTCGCCGACCACAACTAGGTAGCTTCCTTGTGGCGTAAATGTCGATTTATAATAGGCAATGAGGTCTTCGCGGCTGATGTTTTGAAGTGTGGCTTCGGTCATGATTTCTCCTAGCGGATGCCCAGGAAAGTTGATTGCTCTTGTGGCATTGCTGGCCATTTCGCCGGCATCAGCTTTGGTAGACTGCAGACCAGATAAATTCTGTTTACGGATGCGTTCAACCTCACTCTCAGGAAAACTCGGGTTGTATAAAACGTCGGTCATGAGGTCCAGACCTTTGTCGAGGTGTTTGGTGAGGCAAGTCATGGAGATGCTCGTTGAACCAGCACCAATGTTAGCGCCAATAAAATCGATTTCGCGGTCGAGTTGGTCTTTGCTACGGTTGGTGGTTCCCGACATTAATAAGGACCCTGCAAAGTCAGCAAGTCCCGCTTTGTTGCCCTCGATTTTTGGGCTACTGCCCATACTGAGTTCAAAAGAAACTTTCGGGATTTTATGGTTTTCAGATAAGATGACGGTGATTCCGTTGGAAAGTGTAAAAACTTGTGATGCGGGAATATTGATCTTTTGAGCTGCCGCAGGAGCTGGTCTTTTTGATCGGTCAATTTGAGCATTTAAGCCAGTACTAACGATCAATATCAAGAGGAGAAATAGACTTTTCATGAGCTTATTTTTCTGTTGGGTTTGGTAAGTAATACAAAATCACACGCGCCTGTTGTGTGAGATAGGTGTTGGAAACGCGCATGATGTCTTCGCGGCTCACCTTTAGGTAGTTTGAAAGTAGGCTGTTCACGCGATCCGCATCGCCAAAATAAACGTGATTATCGGCAAGATTCTCAGCGATACCGGCAATACTGGCATTACTCGAGGCAATATCGTTTTCAAATTTATTGCGCACTTTTTGGAATTCTTCTTCACTGATCAGTTCTGTTTTGATCAATGCGATTTGCGCATCAAAAGCAGCAAGAAGAGTATCCAAAGAAACTTCTTGAGGTGCAATTGCTGCCATAATCCCAATACCGGCATCTTCTAGGCCATAATTAAACGAAAAAGCGTATTGCGCGAGTTCGCGTTTCTCTACTATCTCTTTATTAATGCGCGATGAACTTCCGCTCGATAAAACTTCATTTAGAAATTCCAAAGCGTATGTATCTGGATGTGTTTGAGCAGGCATTTTATAGCCCATGAATAGGGCAGGTAATTGAATATTGTCGTAAATCGTATCTTTAATGATACCATTGATTGGTGTAAAATCTTTGTTCGGTCGTTCTATTTTGCTTCCTTGGCTACTCATGTAATTAATGAGTTTTTTGGCTGCAGGCGCATTGGACCCCATAAAGTTTTTGGCATCAAATTCACTTTTCTCAACGCTGTAACGCGCTAGAAAAGCCTCATCGTTCATACTAAGAAAATCTCGGTATAGATTAATTGCTTGTCCTTTAGGAATGCTACCGAAATACTGAGCAATCCATTTTTTTGTTTGCTCAATATTGATATCACCTGCAATAGAGAGGGTTGCATTGGACGGCACATAAAATGATTTGTAGAAGTTCACGTAGTCTTCTTCTTGCGCAGCGTCGAGGTGTTCCATACTGCCAATTGGTGCCCAATTATAAGGGTGTGCGCTAAATACGCGCTTGAACATCTCGGTAAAGAAAGAACCATAAGGTTGGTTGTCGACCCGTTGGCGCTTTTCTTCTTTGACAACACTGCGCTGTGTTTCAATGCCTTTAAGGTCAACTTTGGCGTGCAGCATACGCTCGCTCTCCAACCATAAGCCGAGCTCCAACTGATTTGACGGTAGTACTTCGTAGTAATAGGTCCGATCCTGAGAGGTGTTGGCATTGAGCGTGCCACCATTTTTTTCAACTAACTCGCTGTATTCACCCCTGCCAATATTGGCACTTCCTTCGAAGAGCAAGTGTTCAAAAAAGTGAGCAAAGCCAGTTCGGTTTGGGTTTTCATTTTTTGACCCCACATGGTAAAGCACCGAAACCGCCACAATTGGGGTGGCGTGCTCTTCGTGTAGAATGACATGTAGGCCATTTGGTAAGTCGTAGGACTCATAGGTAATTTTTTGTTGGGCCAGTGTTAAGGAGCTCCCGAACAAAATGATACCTGATAAAATAGATTTTTTCATAGTCTTTTGGATAAGCGCTACTAAGTTAAGGGTATTGGTCTAAATTTTGGTAACTTTGAATGATGCCTTTAAAAAGTTTATTTTTTTCGATTGTGCTTGTTTACTTAGCACCCCTTGCCTTTTGGGCCCAAGGTATTGTGCCTACCATGGATTTCAATAACTATTTTGTTTCTTTTCAAGATGGTTTTTTTCGCCCCGTTGAAATACAACCAATCGTTAATTATAAAGCTGGCGACGAAATCGTAGCTTACATCGACACCCGCGGTAACCTTAAAATATATGATGGTAAACAGCGCATAGACGTCACCACCCTCAATGTCGATTACCAAGTCTCAGATCACCTTATGGCATATAGAATTGCCAATGGTTTGCGCATGTGGGACGCCGGTAAATTTACAGTTTTGACCAACTTTGGTCGCGACTTTATTGTCAAAGACAGCCTCATCGTCTACGAAGACACACGCTACCAGTCATTAAACGTCTATTGGAATCAAAAAATGGAGAGTTTAGTGACCATTACAAATGGCTTGTCAATGAATGCCAAGGTTGGCGAAAACTTGGTGGTTTACAAAGACAACAGCAATACGTATTTTGTCTACTGGGTGGGTCAAAAATTTGAAGTGGGCACTTATAATGAAGAAGTCCTTGATTTTCAACTTGGAACTGATGTCATGTGCTTCAAAGATCCCTATACTCAGTCGTTTTTTGTATTTGACAAAGGGAATTTTGTTGAACTAGAATCCTTTCCAATCAAGAAATACAAGGCAGGCCGAGGTTTTGTGGTCTATGAAGACATGAACGGCAACCTTTGGCATTATCAAAATGGTCAAAAGACAGCGCTTTCTAACTTTTCAACAGATCATTGGGATGTCAAGGACGACATCTGTGTTTGGATGGAAAACTCCTATTTCTTTGCGTATACCAACAATGAGCGCATACAAGTAGCAACCTATCAGCCGCAACAATACATGCTTAAGAACAATGTTTTGGTTTTTCGAAATATCATAGGCGGAACTTCGGCTTTGGTCGATGGTGTTTTACACGACATCACCAATTTCCAGAACGCCGATTTCGAAATCTTCGGCAATAAGGTCTTGGTCAAACTTCCCAATCTCACCTCTATTGTTTTTGCCAACGGTAGAATTTATTCTAATTAATGTTCCGATCACTTGTATTGCTATTAGTCATCTTTTTAGCATCTAACGCTGTAGGGCAAGATGCCAAAATCGAGACCTTGCAGCAATTATATAATCAGGGCTACTACAAAATGGTTTATCGTCGGGCAGGAAGACTGCTCATGAACCCTGCATATGACAATCTAAAAGAGCCCAATCAATACCGTAGCATGGCCATTCAAGAGTTAGCCAAAAATCCAAGATGGGCCAAAAGACATGCTTTGGAAATTGAATGGATGGAAAAACCAACCAATCAGGTAATGTCGGAGCAGCAAAAAGGGAGTTCTCTCACGCAAGAATTAATTCATAGCGCTACCCAACTAATGGGTATTCCTTACAAAGCAGCTGGTTCGGATACTATGGGTTTTGACTGCAGCGGATTCACTTGTTATGTCTTTGAAAAACAAGGCGTAAAACTACCAAGGCGGGCCGCAGATCAATTTGCTTTTTGTGAGCAGATAAGCGCCATAGAGGCAAAAGCCGGTGATCTGGTGTTTTTCTCCAACGGAACAGATGTCAATCATGTTGGTATCTTGATTTCTGAAAAAAATGCACCCAAACAAATGATTCATTCGAGTTCAAGTATCGGCATTACAATTGTGGACATCGAGCAATCTACCTATTGGCAAAGTCGAATCGTTGGCTATGGCCGCGCTTTGTATCCTTAAATGCTTTTAGATGAACGCATAATTGCGATCAAATAAAGCAGCAAACCGAAAAGTTCAAAACAAATACCAGAATAGAAAAAAACGGGTTTGGCTGTGGTTCCAAGTAGTATGAATAAAATTGCGGCTATCGCAAGAAATACGATACTTTGTTTTTGTTGACTCTTTGCTGCAATTAAGCAAATAGTGGACAAAAGCATGGGCACTAACAGTAATAATAAATTAGGCTGATGTGGATCCTGTAGATTGAAAACAACGAAATAACATACACCGTGCAAAGCCATGAGTCCAATTTGGATGCTGCTGATCCATTTTGGTTTTTTTGGACTCAATTTAGCCATAAGTGCAATGACGGTAAGAAAAGGAAATAAAAATAATTTGCTTCCCCAACCTAAAAAATCCCAGTTGTAGATATTCCAGACCGAAAATAAACTCAGTAGTCCAAAACCAAGTGTCAAAGCGGTTAATATTTTCGCTTGTGTAATTTTCATGCGTGTTGTCTTCTACTGAGTTCAGTGGCGCAAACCAAATGCCACAGTGCGCGTGCGCCGACATTGGCATCCCAATCACCTTCGGGGCCTGGTGCAACCTCGTTAAGGTCAAAACCAATGATTTGTCTGCCACTTCGGACGAGCTCAAAACAAAGAAAAGCGATTTGCTGTAGTTCAAAACCACCTGCAACTGGTGTTCCGGTGTGTGGGCACAAACTTGGAGTCAGGCCGTCTATATCAAAAGAGATATATACTTTTTGTGGTAGCGTCGCAATGATTTGCTGTACTTGTTCAGACCAATTTTTACCTTGGTAGACTTCGTTTTTGAGGTCCCAATCGTAAAAAGTATGTACTCTTGGGTCGTTGGCGGCAAATTCAATTTCTTTCTCAGAAACATCACGTATGCCTACCTGCGTGAGGCCAACCAAGTTGTTGAGCTCTTTTAGTGCATTGTACATGATGCTGGCATGAGACTGTTCAAAGCCTTCGTATGCGTTACGGAGGTCCGCATGCGCATCAATTTGAAGAATCGCAAATGCGTCGTGGTGTGCGTTTAGGGCCTGAAGTAAACCCAAAGGCGTAGAGTGTTCGCCGCCCAAAACACAAGGGATTTTACCAGCAGCCAATAATGCCGAACAACGCTCTTTTAAATTTTCGCGTAGCGCACGATGCGCTTCATTAATTTCGTTGATGGTTTCTTCAAAACGCAGCCGTGCAATTTCCTCACCAACTTCTTCGAGATATGCGATGTATTCCATGCCTTTTTCGCAGAGGCGGTCATTGATCTCCAACCAATCAGTTGAAACCGGCGACATAAAGATTTTAGTTTCGTAGGCACGCGGCAAATCAGGATGAAAGAAATCGAGTTGGGTCGAGGCATCTAAAATGGCTTGCGGCCCTTTGCTGGTTCCTTTTCCATAGGAGGCAGTGGCATCCCAGGGAACAGGAATCAATACGAGCTCTGCTTCGGATTCTGAATAAGGAAATCCAAATATGTTGCCATTGGCAATCCCTACGCCATTTGGATCAAAGTTGCTCATTGTTTTTTTGTTTGAGGTATGCTGCAACTGCTCTGCGGACAGAGCCATGCGCAAGTAACCATTCTTGGGCCGTTTGTTGGTCAATTTGTAGTTCCGAGGCGACCATTTTTGCGCCACGCTCAACGAGTTTTTCATTGGAAAGTTGCATATCTACCATTTTGTTTCCTTTGACGTGACCTAGTTTGATCATAAGACTGGTTGAAATCATGTTAAGGACAAGTTTTTGTGCAGTACCTGATTTCATTCGTGTGCTGCCCGTGACAAATTCAGGACCTACTATTGGGCAAAGGGTATGTTGAGCCAAATGGGAAAGCGGCGAGTTGGGGTTGCAAGAAATTCCGGCAGTCAAGAGCCCTTGTTGATTTGCTTTTTCAAGTGCGCCCAAAACGTATGGGGTGGTACCAGATGCAGCAATTCCTACAACGGTATCGTGCGGTGTTGGCTCGTGTTCAAGGATGTCTTTCCATCCTTGTTCGGTGTCGTCTTCAGCAAATTCGACTGCTTTGCGTATGGCGGTGTCGCCACCTGCAATTAAGCCAACGACGCGTCCGTGGTCTACACCAAATGTTGGCGGGCATTCACTGGCATCGACTATACCAAGGCGGCCGCTAGTACCAGCACCTAGGTAGAAAAGTCGTCCACCATGTTGCATGCGTTCAAAACACGCTTCGACAAAAACTTCGATTTCGGGGATGATTTGCGCTACGGCTCGTGGCACCAATTGATCTTGAGAATTGATGCCCTCTAGCAGTGCGCGGGTGCTCATTTGTTCGAGGTTGTTAAAAACCGAACTCGCTTCGGTGATTTTTTCCATTAGTACAAAAATACTTTTGCGTCCGTAGCATTGAAATCCACCTCAACATGATTTTTAAGGGTCGTTGACAGGCTTAAACCAGCAAAATCAGTTTTGATCGGGTAGCGTCTGTGTTGGCGATCGATCAGTGCAACTGTTTTTATGGCAGTAGTTGCCTGTTCTAGAAACTTGAGTAAGGCATATTGCATGGTTTTGCCGCTATTGACGACATCGTCAATCAAGACAATATAAGCGTTTTTAAGTGCCTTCTGTTCGATAGAAAAGGTGATGGGTTCACTCCAAGGCTCGTCTTTGTTGAGTTTTATTTCAAAACAAATCACTTTTAACGAACTGTTCTCTGCAATTACATTTGCCAAATGTTGTGCAAGAAGATAGCCGTTGCCGACGATACCACCTAAATAAATTTCATTTTGATCAAAGGCTGTTTCAATGAGCTGATGACCAAGACGGACAATTTTTTGCTGAATTTGCTGCTGACTAAGAATGGTTTGCATACAACAAAGATAAACAAACACAAAAAAGGCCACTCGATTGAGCGGCCTTTTTTCTAAAGGTTATTTTTTAGTTTTTAACGAGCTTGATGCAGCCTTCATTAGATTTTAAAAAATAAATGCCACTTTCAAAACTCTTGAGGTCAATTTCCGCTTGGTTTGAAGTTAAAACTTCCTGACCAGCAGCGTTGAAAATGTGAAGTGTTTGACCCGGTTGAAGCCCGTTAACACGGAAAATACCATTCGATGGGTTCGGATAAACTTGTAGTACATTTTCTATCTCATTGAGACCCGAACTGGAACGGATATCAAAAACGATGGTGCCTGGAGAGACACCTACACTGAATTGATTGAGAAGTGTGTTGCTTGCATCGTAGATGTGTACCATGCCTTGAGAAAAGAAATCAGTAGTGGAGGTGTATAGCTCTCCACTTTGTGGATTTTGTGCAAGTTCGTAGAAATTATTGCTAATACCTGCAACGGGGCCAACTGCATTCATGCTGAGCAGGTTGTATTCGTTGAGGGTGTTTTCCATGGAGATTTGATACACGAGTTTGTCGTCGCGCAGGGCGGAGGTTCCACATCCCGTTACTGCATTTGCGATGTTTTGCGTATTGACCGCGCCATTTAAACTGATTTTAGAAACCGAAGCGCCAGACCAGTCTTTGTTGTTCACAGTATACAATTCGTTGTTGAACACAAACATGTTATCCGGATTTTTACCTTCAGCGCCTAAGTCAATTTCGGAGCCGTAAGTTAATGTATTGAGGTCGAGTTGGCCAATTAGACCTTTTTCGTTCCCCAACTCGTAGGCATTATTTACAGCAATGTAGGCAATGTTGTTTATTACTTCGATATTTTGGCTTGCCCACTTCGGGCCGGTGATGGTGTCCAACGCAGCAAGTAGTTGTAGGCTGTTTTTGTCGAAGACTTGCAAATAAGAAGCGAATGTTTGGATGTATTCTCCGCGGGTGGCAATCAGTTGATTGCCGGCAATCGCTAAATTGCGCACGCCGGGAAGCGTAATGCTGCCAAGTTCTTGGTGAGAATTTAAGTCGAACTTGTAAATTTTGGTGTCGGCAGCCACAAAATAAGTGTTGCCATCGATAAGTACATCGGAACTGAAGCGCTGCCCTTCTAGGGTATCAACTACAACATACGCTTGGGTACTTGGATTGTACGAACCAATGGTTGCCGGTTCGATGATCGCGTTTGTTTGAAAGTCAAAAAAACCTTCGTTGGCAATGAGTACTTGGTGGGTGTATTGTTGAGCAAAGAGCCCAGAGCTACACAATACAGCAGCAAAAAATAATCCTTTTTTCATGTGTTGAAAATTAAAAAAATTAAACAATGACATGGAAAAAAGTGGAGCGGCAAGGGTATACGAAGCCCTTGGCGATACCGACTTTAATCTGAAGTCTTCACGCTGTTCAAAGGCAAGTCTTCTGGCTCGTGCTCATTGACGTCTCACCTTCCCGCCGATGCAGTGGTTGTTTTGAAACGCCTTTTTCAAGACACTTACAGCTGCAGATACAGCTCCGGATTTACACCGGATTCCTTATTAAGTTCGACAAGCGAACACCAAAGAACGATACAAAGGTACACAAATAAGCAATGGTAGCTTGGATGTTTTAAATTTTTTCTTTGAAATGTAAAAAAAAGACCTAATTGTTAATAAATCAGTCTGTTAGCAGGTTATATTAAAAATATTTATTCTTATATTGGTCATGCTAATCCTAAATCTATATTGCTATGGAACTACTTAATTTACCTTTAAAAATGCTCAATGAGCTGTTCGGAAATGGTGCTTTTTTTTCGAATTGGGTGTCATTTTTTATCGCTAATTGGATGGCGCTTGCCCTCGGCGGATACATCCTATCTAAATGGATGTCTAAATCACCTCAGGGTTTAATAGATCGCGATGCATTGGCGCAACGAATTGCACAAGAATCAAGTTGGTATGCACCTTTGTCTATTATTGCAATAGCCTTGTCTGTGGTTTACAATGTTGGTGTCTATGCACTTTTTTTACTTCTAGAAGCCACTACCTTTGTAACCAACTTTGTTTATAAATGGGTTTCGACAATCGTGTTGTGGCTCTGGAACGAAGTTTTCAAACCATCCGTTTGGTTGTTAGCTAAACTTGCCTTTCATTACCTCATTAAATGGCCTTTTCAATTATTACTAGCCGTTATTCACGCTGTCCCAGGAACCTTGAATCGTCAAGGATATGTAAATGTTTTTTGGCCAACACTTTACGGAGCAATCGCTTCAGGACTCCTCGTGTTTATTGGTTTTCTTACAGACCAGCAATTGCTTGTTGAATACGGCCCATTGTTTGCATTATCACTTGCCTTGGTCTGGGTTGTAGCATCTACAATTTATCAAAGCAAAGATGCCGCGATGAAAAGTTTGCGTTTTTCGCTGACCATCATGGCTATTCTTGTTGCCATTTTCGGCGTATTTTATTTCTTAAACATCTTCGACGGAAATACAAAATGGGGAGGTATTTTATCCGGAATCTTACATGCGCCAAATGTTGTGGCAGCAACAATTATCGTACTAACTTTGCTTGCTTTGCTATACCTCACCAATGTGGGTGTCATTTTTTCTAATGAACATGCTTCAGATAAATGGTCAGAAAATATTTACGAATACATCAAAACTTCATTCAACCATAGTTTAGCATTTGTTTACCAACCTATTTTAGTTGTTGCAGTCTCCGTTGTTGTAATTATTTTGCCTTGGGCAGTTTTAGAGCAAGGCGCCAATTTTGCAACTGCAAACTGGGTAGAAAATCGTTTAAGTGCAAAAACAAAGGCAATCAATGACCAACTTGATCAAAATCAAGTGTTGAATAAAGTTGCTCTTTTAATTAATCCAGATAGCACAAAAAATGCAGACTTCGATACCGCACTTGAGACACTCCAAAACGAAGTGACTTTGCGCTATGAACTCGCTGAAAACAAGCGTTACACTGATTACTTGTCAAGTGCTCTTATTTTTGGCACTAATGATCTAAAGCCCATCATCACGGCAGCTGATTTCGATTCAAACACAAAAGCCAATACTGAGGAATTAGAAGTCTTACGTGGGTATAAAAAATCAGTAAATGCAAACTATAATGATCAATTAAAATCACTCGATGATCAAATAGTAGATATCAATGCTACCATTAATTCTAACCCGGATTTAGCTGAATTCTACATGCCAATGCGCAATAATCTAAAGTCTTTAAGTAAGACTTTGTCTATATCCAAAGAGCGTCACAATCGATTTTTGGAAATGCAAATTGCTGCAACACAAAAAGTAAATGAGCGCTTTGCTGCGAATTGGATGAGCTACTGCTTGACATACTTATTGTTGCTGATTGCCAATTATGCCTTGTTAGCAATCGTAATTGCTTTTGTATTTAATCTTTACGCCCATACTGTTAAGCCGATCTACGATGCACACAATGGTTCGAGAATAGTCGCTGCCATTGACGAAGAACAAAGTAAAAACAACCAACAGCCTTGGTTGGCGTGGTTGGTGTTGGCTGCATTACTTGTAGTTTATTTCCAATGGAATAGCCTCAGCGACACCACTTCAAATCAAGTTGATTCTATCATGAAAATGCTTGAGGAGTTGAGCGGAACAATTGTTCAATAAACCGCGTTTTGCACTAATCCAGTCATTTGAGAAAGAAGCCGTTTCGAAAGAGGCGGCTTTTTTTGTAAGATTCAAAAAGAGTTCATATCTTTGCACCCGTATTGACCAAGGTGGTCAGTCTACATAATAATCATTTACACAAATATTAGCATGTATTTAGATTCAACAAAGAAGAAAGAGATCTTCGCCAAACACGGTGGTTCAGAAACCAATACCGGTTCTACAGAGGGGCAAATTGCCTTGTTTACTTTTCGCATCAGCCACCTTACTGAGCACTTGAAAAAGAACCGCAAAGACTACGGCACCCAACGCGCACTTCAATTGTTGGTTGGTAAGCGTCGTAGCCTTCTAGATTACCTAAAGGCAAAAGACATCGAAAAATACCGTGCCTTGATCAAAGAATTAGGACTCCGTCGTTAATTCTGCGTCAAACTCGGAAAATTTTATGGGAGAGGGGGCTTCGATAACATCGATAGCCCCTTCTTTTGTTTTAAAAGTTGTAAATAAATAAAGATGAATATAGGAACAAGAAAGTCAATGATGACCGGCGGCAAGGAAATCCTTGTAGAGACCGGGAAGTTGGCAAAACAGGCAGATGGTTCTGTTGTGGTGCGCATGGGCGACACCATGTTGCTCGCTACTGTTGTAGCAGCTCCAGACGCAAAGGAAGGCGTCGATTTTCTTCCATTAACTGTAGATTACCGTGAAAAATACGCAGCTGCGGGTCGTTTCCCTGGCGGCTTCTTCCGTCGCGAGGCGCGTCCGTCAGAAACTGAAATTCTCGTGATGCGTTTAGTTGACCGCGCTTTGCGTCCACTTTTTCCAGACGATTACCATGCTGAGGTTCAGGTCATGATTCAACTCATGTCTTACGATGGCGTAAACAACCCAGATGCACTCTGTGGTTTTGCAGCTTCAGCTGCCATCGCTGTTTCAGATATCCCATTCAATGGCCCTATGTCTGAAGTGCGTGTGGGTCGTGTAAATGGTGAGTTCATCATCAATCCAACAATGGCTGAAATTGCACTCTCTGATATTGATGTAGTTATTGCAGGTACTGCAAAAGACGTCAATATGGTCGAAGGTGAAATGCAAGAAATCTCAGAAGCTGAATTAGTTGAAGTCATCAAATTGGCACACGCTGCTATTATCGAGCAGTGTAATTTCCAATTGCAGCTCGCAGCTGAAATCCCAACAGCAAACCCTAAGCGCGAATATTGCCACGAAAACCACGATGAAGACGTACGCTCAAAAGTGTACGAACTCGCTATGGAAAAGTGCAAAGATATAGCGCGAATGGGCTTGGCTAATAAGGCAAAACGTACCGAATTATTCGACGCCATAAAAGCTGAAGTAAAAGCTGCTTTTTCTGAAGAGGAATTGGAGCATGCTTCAAAATTCATTTCTACCTATTTCTCAGAAGTAAAGAAAAAAGCAGTTCGTTGGGTGATGCTCAATGACCGCAAGCGCCTTGATGGCCGCCAATTTGACGAAATTCGTCCGATTTGGGCAGAGGTAGATTACCTACCAATGGTGCACGGTTCTGCTGTGTTTACCCGCGGTGAAACCCAATCGCTTACAACCCTTACCCTAGGTGGTAAAATGGACGAACAAATGATCGACGGTGCTACTTTCCAAGGAACAGAGAAGTTCTTACTTCACTACAACTTCCCACCATTCTCTACAGGGGAGGCGCGTCCACTTCGCGGAACTTCACGTCGTGAAATCGGCCACGGAAACTTGGCATTGCGTGCATTAAAGCCAGTAATGCCAGACGACTACCCTTACGCTGTGCGCATTGTTTCTGATATTCTAGAGTCTAATGGTTCGTCTTCTATGGCAACTGTTTGTGCGGGTACGCTTGCGCTCATGGATGGCGGTGTGCCAATCAAGGCTCCAGTTTCTGGTATTGCCATGGGCCTAGTTGCCGACGAAGGTAAATTTGCCGTATTGTCTGACATCCTCGGAGACGAAGATCACCTCGGAGACATGGATTTTAAAGTAACCGGTACTGCCAATGGCATTACCGCTTGCCAAATGGACATCAAAGTCGATGGTTTACCATACGAGGTATTGACACAAGCACTTGAGCAGTCACGTGCAGGTCGTTTGCATATCCTTGGTAAAATTACCGAAACCATGCCAGCACCACGCCCAGAGCTCAAGCCGCAAACACCGCGTCTAGAGGCCTTCAACGTGCCAAACGAAATGATCGGTGCCATCATCGGGCCTGGAGGAAAAATCATTCAAGGCTTACAGAAAGAAACTAAAACCACCATCACCATTGAAGAATTACCAAATGGTGAAGGCCGCGTTCAGGTGCTTTCAAACAACGGAAACGACATGGCAGAGGCTATTCGCTTAATCCGTCAAATTGCCTTTCCTCCTCAAGTAGAGGAAGGTGCAACTTACGAAGGGAAAGTGAAGTCTGTCAAAGAATTCGGTTGTTTCGTTGAAATCGTACCAGGTACAGATGGTCTGATCCACATCTCCGAATTTGCTTGGGAAAAAACAGCAAAAATGGAAGATGTCGTTAAAGAAGGCGAAATGCTCACTTTCAAAGTGTTAGGCAAAGACCCTAAAACGAAAAAATGGAAATTATCTCGCAAAGTGTTGTTGCCGCGTCCGGAACGTCCGGCACCAGAACAACCTGCCGCGGAATAAAAATTTCTCGCAAATAAATCAAAAGGGTGGAGGCAACTTCACCCTTTTTTTGTTGCTTTCTTCAACTCAATTTACCGTATATTAACGGACAAAGTTGTAATTTTACATTACCAAAAATCAATTTATGAAAAAAGGTCTACTTTTTATACTTACAATTCTGAGCGTCAATGTTTTTGCCCAGGCATTTGAATCTTTTAATTTTACGGGTTTAGCCTCAGCAAACGGTTGGACAGTTCACAGCGGCACCACCGGTCCAATTACAGCTTTAACGACACCTTCAGCAGCGGGGAATAGCCTTAGCTTTTCGGGTTTAGAAGCTTCTTCGGGTAACAGGGTTTCTATATCAGGTTCTGTAACTGAAGATATCAATAAACCTATCGTAGTTACAGGAACTAGTATTTATTTTTCGTTTTTGATGAACGTAACTGATTTATCAAATATGAATGCATCAGGTAGCTATTTCATACATTTAGGAGCAAATAATTCCGCCAATGCTTTTCAAATTTTTATTCCACGCTTACACATTGCGCTTGGAACAAATCCAAACCAATTTAAGCTCGGTATCCTCAATACTACTGGAGGGACCTCAGCTCAACCCACATTTATTGCTCAGGAATTTAATCCAAACACAACGTATTTTGTAGTTGTCAAAGCTTCTGCAGCAAATGTTGGAGATCCAATTACTGCTTCACTTTGGGTTAATCCGATTCCAGGTGCTGCTGAGCCTGCTGCAAGTGTCATTAGTACTGGAGGTACTTCAGGTTGGCCAACGAATCCGCCAATTGCAATTTGTTTGCGTCAGTCTACTGGAATAGGAACTATGGAAATAGATGAAATCCGTGTAGGTACAACCTGGGCAGCAGTAACACCAACAGCTGCCGCCTCTTGCGTAAGCTACAATACAATTACTGCTTCCGCTTGCAATACCTATTCTTTGAATAATCAAACTTATACGACTTCGGGTACTTATGTGCAAACTTTGGCCAACGCAAATGCGGCAGGTTGTGACTCGATTATCAACTTGAACTTGACCATCAACAACGCGAATGCTTCAACTTTGAATATTACAAACTGTGGAGCCTATACCTTGAATAATCAAACATACAGTGCGAGTGGTACATATACCCAACTCACTCAGAATGTAGCAGGTTGTGACAGCACAATTACGCTCAATCTAGCGATTGTTGGATCCTTGACTTATTACCAAGATTTAGATAACGACGGTTTCGGAAATGCAGCGGTTTCACAAACAGGTTGTGCAGCTATTCCAGGCTATGTTACCAATAGCTCTGACTGCAACGACAACAACAACGCCATTTATCCTGGAGCAGTGGATATCGCAGGCAATGGCATCGACGAAGATTGCAATGGTTTTGACGCACCGCTTCAGTTGGGTATTTATGAATTTGCCGGAACTTTAGATTGTGCTACCCAAGATGTCGCTGCAACAAATACAAGTTCAAATTGGACCTTCTCAGATTTTACAGCACAAGGCACAAGTTGTGCATCTGGCGGTGGTATTTTTAACCGCAGTGGTTGGAATCAATCAGCAGCTTTTGATGCCGGTCAATACAACCAATTTACCATAACAGGCGCTAACTGTACAAATTTAAATTTGTCAAAATTAGCCTTGAATCACCGCACAAGTTCTACAGGTGGAACGCCAACCATTTTTGTGCGTTCTAGTTTAGATAACTATACAGCTAACATTGATACAATTGCTTCCTCTTGGAATGGAAATGTCATGCTTTCAGATACTGTTTTACTTCCGGCTGCTTTTGCAAATGTTGCAGCAGTTACTTTCCGCTTTTATGTCATCAACCAAGCGACGGCCACTTCAACTTTGCGTATGGATAACGTTTCGGTGTGGGGCAACGCTATTTCGATTACCCCCACTTTATATTATGCAGATACTGATGGTGATGGCTTTGGTGATGCAGCAAACGACACACTTGTTTGCAACGCTCCAGTTGGTTATGTTTCCAATAACACCGATTGTAATGACAGCAATGCTGCGGTGAATCCGAACACCATTTGGTACCAAGATTTAGATAACGATCAAGTTGGAAATACAGCGGTCACTTTAGTGGCTTGTCTGCAACCTGCAGGCTATGTATTGGCTAGTGGCGATTGCGACGACAACAACGCCAGCATTACGGCTCCTGTAATGTATTATGTTGACGCCGACAACGACGGTTTTGGCGATGACGCAACGGGTACGCCATTTTGTCAAGTGCCAGTGAATTTGATTCCAATCGGCGGCGATTGCGATGACAATAACAACGCTATTTATCCAGGAGCACCAGAAATCTGCGATGGCTTCGACAATAATTGTAACGGCCAAAACGACGAAGGCCTCACTTTTGTCAATTATTATTTTGACTTTGACGGCGACGGTTTTGGAATAGGTAATCCAACTGTTGCTTGCACACCGGTTGCTGGTTATGCAACTCAAAATGGCGATTGCGACGATAGCAATAACGCGGTTTATCCAGGTGCAACGGATACAGAAGGAAACGGCATCGACGAAAACTGCGACGGCGTTGATGGCGTACTTGGTTTTGAAAACAACAGCTTATTTGCTCAAATCGCACCAAATCCAACACAATCTATGGTTAATGTTCAATTGTCCCAATCGATAAACGGTCAAGTTACCATTACCGATATAAATGGAAAGGTGCTCCTTCAAGAAAAGGCAATGGGTCTTTCTTTTGAATTTGATTTGAGCGCGTTTGAGCAAGGAACTTATTTGATCCATTTTACCGATACAAATCATTTCTTGGTGCAGCGCATTAGCAAATTATAACTTGTAACTTTTTTCGACGTGATGCGTCAATAGTCAAAAGCCACCTTCGGGTGGCTTTTTTGTGCCTAATTCTTTGTACTTTTAATTCAAATACGCCCAATGAAAAAATTAATCCTTCTCTTTCTGCCTTTCTGCGCACTTAGTCAGTATTTTCAGCAAGATGTCAGCTATCAAATAGAGGTCAAACTCGATGATAAAAATCATACATTAAGTGGTTTTGAATCTTTTACCTACAAGAATAATTCTCCCCAAACACTGGACGTCATCTACATGCACGTTTGGCCCAATGCCTACAAAAATAAAGAGACGGCACTCGCCCAGCAGCTCAAGCGCAATGATGGCAACAAAATTGCCAAAGCCGAAGCCAAAGACCTCGGTTTCATCGATTCCCTTGATTTCAAAGTCAATGGTAATCAAGTAAAATGGGAATATGATCCTGAGCATATCGATATAGTTGTGTTGTATTTAGTAAACCCACTAGCACCTGGGCAACAAATTCAGATTTCTACGCCTTTCAAAGTCAAGATTCCATCCGGCAGTCTTTCTCGCTTGGGTCATATCGGCCAATCTTATCAAATTACGCAATGGTACCCCAAACCTGCGGTCTATGATCAAAATGGTTGGAATGCCATGCCTTACCTTAATCAAGGTGAGTTTTATTCGGAATTTGGCAGTTTTGATGTCAAGATTACCTTACCTTCAAACTATGTGGTTGGAGCAACCGGAGAGCTCCAAACAGAGAGCGAAGTCGCATTTTTGCAAACGAAAGTAGCAGAAAGCAAGAAAAAACTAGAGAAATTACTCAAAGAAGAGACAGACCGCTCTAAAAACTTTCCCGAATCTGCGAGCACTTGGAAAACTATTCAATACAAACAAGATCGGGTCCACGACTTCGCTTGGTTTGCCGACAAACGCTTTTTAGTCTTACAAGGTGAGGTTGTACTGCCGCATTCCAAAGACACGGTCACAACGTGGGCTATGTTTACACCTCAAAATGCCAAGTTATGGGCGAATGCACTTGAATACCTCCATGATGGCACTTATTATTATTCTTTATGGAATGGCGATTACCCTTACAAACACGTGACCGCCATAGACGGCACCATCAGCGCTGGCGGTGGCATGGAATACCCCATGATCACCGTTATTGGCAACTCAAGTAACCAAGAAGCGCTTGAGGTTGTCATTGTACATGAGGTTGGACACAACTGGTTTTATGGTATTTTGGGCTCCAACGAGCGCGTGCACGGCTGGATGGATGAAGGGCTCAATACGCTTAATGAAATGCGTTATGTGCAAACCAAATACCCAGACAACACGCTCTTTTCAGATATGGTTGGCGGTGGGCGTTTCCACCTCAATGACCTCGATCACCACGATTCTGGCGACATCATGTACCGTTCATTGGCGAGTTTAGGACTTGACCAACCTTTGGAAACACACTCAGATGATTTCTCTAGTTTCAATTATGGCGCTATTATGTACCAAAAGACAGGGGTTATCTTTTTCTATCTGATGGATTACCTCGGAGCAGAAAAGTTTGATGCAGCAATGTCTGCCTATTATCAGCAATGGAAATTTAAACATCCGCAACCTGCCGATTTACGCAAGGTTTTGGAAGCCGAAACTGGCAAAAATTTAAGTTGGTTGTTCGAAGACCTCATTCAAACCACAGATTACATAGATTATAAATTGAAAAGCGTTCAGATTGCTAAAACTGGAACGGTTATTAAGTTGGCCAATAAGGGGCAAGTCGATGGCCCGGTCGAGGTTAACATATATGGCCCCGACAACAAAGTTGAAACGGTCTGGGCCGAGCCAGGTCAGTACACGCTCACAGCACAAACACCCTATGCTTCCATTTCAAAAGTTGAAATCGATCGCTACAATGACATTCCTGAACTCAATCGTCAAAACAATCTTTGGGTCAAGGACCAAACTTTCCACAACTTAGAGCCAATCAAATTTGAGTTCTTACTTGGCGACCACCAAAAAGACCAAACAGCTGTCTTCTGGACACCTATGCTCGGCGGTAACGCCTACGACGGCCTCATGGCCGGTATTACACTGCACAATATTGGTTTGGCACCAAAGAAATTTACTTACTTGGTGAGCCCAATGTTGAGCACCTCGCGCTTGCGCCCTGCAGGTATCGCAGAATTCTCTTACCAAATTTTACCAACCAAAACTATCGAACTCATGCGTTTGGGTTTGTCTGTCAAATCTTTCGGAACCCAACGCGACGTAAAAGACAACTACTTTATTGCTTTTTCACCTTATTTCAGTATCAATTTCGGTGATGGTAAAGCACGACATGCGTTTCATCACGACCTTCTCCTTCAAGGAATTCATAAAAGAAATGCCCTTGGTGGAAATTTGTCACACAACGATCAAGGGGCATTTGTTCAACTTACTACTAATTACCGAAAACCAGCTTATAAAGCGCAGTGGATAAATCGATATGAATATTTTAAAACTGGTGACGAGTTTATCTCCAGAATTTGGACCAACCTCAATCAAACTTTTGCCTTTCGTGTAGGTAAAATGGATCGAAATGTTATATTGAACCTTTTTGGAGGCTATACCCTCAATGATCAAATTTCCATCCTAAGTGGTGATCGCTTTTTCTGGTCAATGAACGGTTTACAAGGCCAGCAAGATTTATTCTTGGAAGATTACAACTTTGGTCGTTCTGACGTGAGTGGTTTTTGGTCGCAACAACGCATGGATCGCCATGGTCAATTTCATACGGGCAACTCAGCCGGAAGTAATATTAATTGGCTAAGTACTGCAACAGTATATGCGCAATTGCCTGTGAAGCCAAATATTTTGGGTATATTTGCTGACTTCGGTTTAGCGCGCGATGCTGGTGCTTCTCAGACCGTGGACAGCTATTACAATGCAGGAGTTGCCCTTCGCTTTGGAAAAGTTTTTGGTGTGTATTTTCCTCTTGTTTATGGTGGCAACAATTATACTGGTGAACTATTCACAAATTATGCGCAAAATATTCGTTTCACTTTGCGCATTAACCCGGTTAATCGACTGAGCTTACATGCATTACTAAATTCTTAATATGTCTGAAAATCGCCTTTCCTTTGGTAAACTATTTTGGCCAAGCTTTCTTGCCGTTTTTGTAGCAGGTTTGGTCGGTATGGTTTTTTTCTTCCTTATTCTTGGTGGTATCATCGGTTCTTTTGGTGATTTCGGTCCAGCGCCATTAGCACTTCAAGACAAGACCGTCCTACACATGAAACTATCTGGTAGCATACAAGATGTTTCAGAAGAAGCTTTTGACCCTACTACTTTTCAACTTAAGCGCACCATCGGCTTACCCGAAATCTTGATCGGATTAGAAGAGGCAGCAAAAGACCCGAAAATCAAAGGCATATTTTTGGAGATGAAAAGCCCTTCTATGGGAATGGC
>Ga0194115_10000259_pt1 | contig 82633 bp, 134 predicted proteins | sample TA2MahsurfametaG_3_FD_148656 | JGI IMG/M metagenome (GOLD analysis project Ga0194115, IMG submission 148656) | Freshwater microbial communities from Lake Tanganyika, Tanzania - TA2015002 Mahale S4 surface | ecosystem: Environmental > Aquatic > Freshwater > Lake | place: Tanzania: Lake... | reverse complement strand
TTAAAACCTTGGTTCATCATTTGATTTGCTTTTGCTGCAACCTGACTACGCATTTCAGGAGTCAAATTTTCCAGGGTTTCTAAGGCCGCCATTCCCTGGCCTGCTTGACTCACTTGAGCATGGTACTTTTTAAAAGTTTCTGCTTCTACTCCATATTTGCCTGCAAAAGCAATAGGGTTTTGCAAAGCTTCATTCATTAAACTAGCTGAAGTTTGTTTTTTTAATTCTTGTTTGATCTGTCCTTTACCTTGACGCAACACTTCAGCGGCGCCACTTTGTAATGTTTTTTGTCCTGTAAGCCTACCAAAATTAGCTAACGCACCTTCTTGATTTTTTAACGCTTGTGGATGAATTGCTTTACCAATTCTTGCGCCAAGCCCCTTACCTAACATCCCAATTCCTGTGCCCAATGCCATTGCACTTAGTGTTTGAATGGCAACCTGCGGTAATGGTGTGTCAGTACCAAGCATTCCCGCTCCTGCCATTACACCTCCCAGCACGCCTTCAGTGGCTTCTTCTTTTAAGTCAGCAAATTTACCGGCTAACTGCACTTGTCTTGTCATCTTTTTTTTATTTTAAATCTGGTGTATTTAAATAAAATCCATCACTGCTTATTTGTTTGAATAGTTAGGTATACTCGGATAAGTTCCGATTTTCCTAATGAAAAAAAGCAAATTGCTTTGGATCGGTGACATCATTGCCACTACTGGTTTTGCTCGTGTCACTGAAAATGTATTGGCAAAACTGAAGGATGAGTATGAGATTGTGGTGCTCGGATGCAACTGGCATGGAGATCCGCATCCACTGCAAGAAGACTATTTAATTTATCCAGCAACCAATCGATTCCAGCAGGCTCCCTTTGGAGAAGATCGGATTAGGGAAATTGTGGAGCGCGAAAACCCGGACATTGTTTTTACAATTAACGACATCTGGATTGTTAACGAGCAGTACAGGCGTATTCAAGATCTGCACAAGGCTGGGAAATTTAAGTTTGTGGGGTACTGCCCCATGGATAGTTACAACTGGATTGGTGCGATCTCAGATACTGCTAACGATTGGGATGCAATTGTTTCGTATACAGAATTTGGTGCATACGAATTTATTAAGGGTGGTGTGCGGAAGCCGATCAGTGTAATTCCGCATGGACTTACGTCTGGTCAGTTTTATCCCACGGATAAGCAGGAGGCACGTAAAGCACTCAATCTTCAGCCTGATGATTTCATTGTGTTCAACGGGAACAGGAATCAGTTCAGGAAAAGGATTGATATTACGATCTCAGGCTTTGCCAAGTTTGCCGTTGGTAAACCAGAGGCAAAGTTGTACTTGCATATGGGGATGAAGGACCAGGGCTGGGATGTGATGCAAGTGTTCGGCAGAGAAATGAGTAAGCAGGGTCTGGATCCAAACGGAAGGATCATCATGACTGCACCAACACCTAATCCACCGTCTGTCTCAGTTGAGACTCTGAATCAGATCTATAACGCATGTGATGTAGGGGTCAACACCTGCAAAGGAGAGGGTTGGGGACTTGTCAACTTTGAGCATGCTGCTTGCAGGGTGGCTCAGGTGGTACCAGACCATACGTCCTGTAAGGAGATCTTTGAGGGGTATGGGGAGCTGATCAGGTGCGATCACACGGATGTGGACGTGAACTACGCACGAGAGATGCCCTGCCCTTCTGATGACCACCTGGCAGAGCTTCTGGACGGTCTGTACCAGGATCGTGAAAGGTTGAAGAGGGTTGGGGATCTCTGCTACCAGCGGGCTACGGATGTGTGCTTTGAGTGGGGTACGGTCGCTGCTGAGTTCCACAAAGTGTTTCAGGAGGTACTGGAAGGGACGTTTGATGACACCCCAAGTCCTGTCTCACCGGTCGCACTTGAGAAGAAGAGTAAGAAAACAAAGAAACGTAAAGGAAGTCCCAGGGAGCTGGTGGCTGTGTGAAGATGATCTCGGCGTGGAAGGTGGGACCCTGCTTCGGCGGGGTCTTTTTTTGTGCGTACGAAAGGGTAAGGAGTGTCTCATGTTGAGACGAATGTGAGACGGTAATGAGATTAGGTGGGGTTCCAGGGTGGACTTTGGGCAAAAAGTCGGACTTTGGGGGTCGATCTATCTTTAGTACACCGAAATTAAAATTTTATCCTTTTTGTACGGATTGATAGTACAGGTGTCCTGGTGTGCCACCACCGGTGGTGAGAAGTGTTGCACCACTGGGTGAGACTGAGAGTGGTTGAGGAGCGTTTGGAGGGAGTCTCGTACAAAAAGGGTGGAATTTTAATTGGTAGTGGTAGGTCCGTACTATTAGTAGTACAGGCATACTGCTAGTACGTACAAAAAGGGTAAAATTTTAATTTCGGTGCTATAAAGATAAAAAGGGGGGTCAAGTCCGACTTTTCCGCCAAAGTCCGACCTCAGCACCTCAACTCATGAAAACGACACCCACCTACAACTCCCTTTTCCGGTTCGTCCCAGGGATCGACGCACTCCCTACTCTTGATCTCAGGAAACATCTGTACTACCGTGGAGCACCCTGCGCCCATGGTCACGTCATCAGGGATGTGAACGATCACTGGTGCTACCACTGCGTCCAGAAGATCATCAGCAACGTCTGTGGATTCGACATCAACTACTTCCACGTCGACTACAAAGTCAAGTACGAGACCCTCTGGAAGCGTCTCCAGGTCGCCTCCTTCAGCGAGTGCTGGGACCAGCAGAAGATCAAGTCACGTTTCTGCTTCCCCTCCTACAGGTCCTTCTGGAGCAAGCAGAAATCAGAGAACGTATGTACTCATAAGTTGGTGTACCAGTGCGCCTGGGGAGACGTTGGTTCCCTTACGGTCAAGCGTTTGTGTGGAAACCCTGACTGTCTCAACCCTCTCCACATGGTCTCAAAATGGAACAACAACGTCCCGCCTGACAAAATCACTCCGTTCTTTACAACGTTTGATTACGCAAAACTTGCCCATGCTGCGTCCCGTGAGACTCAAGGTGCAGCACTTGATACCCCAATACAGCAGCAATTTAAGAAATCAATTACTTACCCAACTCTTGTGGAGTATCCCGAAGAGTAAAATAGAAAAAAAGATAAAAATAAATGTCTCGTTACAGTAATCAAGTAAGTCTTGCACAACGTTCCAGGACACGAAGCAACCCTTTGTTTCTTGGTACTTTTTCTACTACATCCCTACGTTATCTTCAGGGAACTCTTCAAGCTGTTTATAACGTTCAGTCAGATGGTTTTGGTGGGGGTACATACAACCACTGGTTCTCTGTTGAAATTACTAGTCCTGCCTGGATCATCCTGTCAAAAGATGGTGAGCGTTCTAAGTACGTACAGATTTCTTTTTATGACCTGAACCAGGTTCCAATTGAAGGTCGGTCAATCTTCCAGGCTGATAGTGTACGTGGAGATTTTTTCTACGATGCAGAGGATGATGTGTATCATCCCTACGTCGGTCATGCGATGGGAGCGCAGTCCGACCTTTACAACACCTTTAACCAATACCTGCTGGACAAAGGGGATGATCGCTACTACCCGTTGGGTGCTGGTAAATATTTAATTTGTGTTTCCAGTACGCGCAACGAGCCTCTCAATTACAACGTTGGTGTTGTTGTTGAGTTCCCCTCTGATGAGCTATTCATTCTCCTGGAGGACACAGATGGAAGCATTTTGTGTTTAGAAGATGGTATTGATAACGCCAATACGGTTGAGATTGGACCTATTTTCTCTGTCAACTACACACTTCCCTCTGGCTTTAACGGTTTCACGGAGACCCTGGCAACAATTAACTCTGGTGTCACAGTTGAAATTCCTTCTGGCTCGTCTTGGTTGATTGGTGAGGTCGTACCACCCACTCAAGAACCAGAAGATAAATTCCTCCTGGATCCATCACCAACCTATGATCCCAACTCGATTCACGAACACTCGCTAACGGAATGGCGTGAAGCATGGGAGCGTGAACACCAGGATACCGATAAGTTCCCGAACGTATTTATTCCGCTTGTTACTCGTCAATAAGTTGTTAGACTTTTTTCAACAGAAGAGAAGTCTATGACCACGCTTGTAGCTAATGTGCCACCCGTTAAGGTGTGGGTCAGAAATGAATATTTGTATGATCTTCAAAAGGGGCATGGTGAGTACACTCCTGGTTACTGGGTAACCTGTAAGTCTTTGACGGGTAGAGCACTGTACTTCGAAACTTACCTAACCGAATACGGCGCAATGTTTGACAAGTTGCCAATCAGTGCATTTCTTTCCTGGGATTCCGATAGTCCAGATAAACCTGTTGAACCAACACCTGATCTTCCGCTAACAGATCTTCAGTACTGGAATGGATTTGATCATGGGTTGACGGTCATTGAAAAGAATCTGATCTTCAATATGCGTTTTGAAGTGCTGACAAGAGAGCATGGTGTAATGCAAGGCACATACTTGTTTACAATTGACAATTACCATCCACATCGCAATGAACCCGACTTTTATTTTTCGGAGTTTCCAGATGAACACAAATCGCACAACATTGTGGCTTTGGACAACGGCCAAATTGGGGCTTATCCTAATAATCGCTGCCGGATGGTCGACCCATCACTGACGTATCACAATCTCAAGACGCCAGACTTCAAGGTATCAACTCGTTACTTCGATGTTGAATGCGTACCGAAGTGGGGTCGACTTGGGGAGCAAGATGATTATTTCTGGAAAACTCCAGCAGAAAAAGAAAATGAGCAGGCGTCCCAGGCCCAAGAAAAAACTGGTAACAAAACGATTACCGAACAACTGGATATTCAAGATGAGGCTGGTACCGTACCTACGAAACAGTGCGGGGATGATATGGCTTGCCTCATTAGCCACTGGAAAGAGTTCGCGCCAGATAAACGATTGGCTGGAGAAACGTGGGAGGAGAACATGCGTAAGGCGCTTGGGACAAAATTTGACCGGTAAGGTTACTCTCCATCACTACCGCACTGTTATTGATACTCTTCGACAGTGGTGTGAGGAGTTGGAACCAGGGGATATGATTGCCTTCCGTTGTGAAAGTGCTGATCCTGACAAGCAGTATCGAGTATGGGGTAAGTGGTTAGCACGTAAAGATGCACAGTACCAGTGGGTTGGTAATCCAGAATTAAAATGTTATACCTTCTATAAACAAAGGTACGTAGAATAAAAGAAGAGTTACTAAATACTCATGGATAAACTTAACCATTACATCGAGATTGCTCTTGCGATTCACGCTGCTGCATCTATTCTTTGTGCTTTAACTCCCACAAGGAAAGATGATGCCTTCCTTGGTAAAGCCTATAAAGTGCTTGAGTTTCTTGCACTAAATATTGGTCGTGCCAAGCAACGCTGATTAGTTAACTGGTTGAAACCAAAACACTACTCCTCCTTCTCTCTCGGCCCAATCTCTTGTTGCGTACGCTTCCTCTTTTGGAAGTGTTACGCATTTTTTTTCATCTCCTACTTCCCAACAGATATTTACCTTGATTGCCGGATCCCTCTTGACTTTCATTTGTTTACAAGAATTGCCCATCCTGTACTAGATCCATCAACTTCCCACCGACGTAACCAATTTTTACGCGAATACTTAATCCCATTACCAGCTTTCGGTCTGGTCGAAACATAACCACCGTTTACCATGTCACATTCTCCTTGTGGATCGTTGTGAATGAAATGAGTAGGTGTAAATCCACGCACCACTGTCCAATGTCCACCCCCTGTTGGCCTACTTATGTTTCCGTGATGAAGCCAACCGACAGCAACTGGTCTACCATTGCGAATTTCATTTTCAAGAACAGCAGAGTTTCCATTGGTTACAAACTTTGCGGTTAGTCCCAGGTGCCTGAGTGTTTTTAATTGGACTGTATTATCAGTTGTATCACCAAATTTCTTACGCACACTGTTGTATTCGTCATCCGAGCCGACTAAACCGTAATAAGCGGCAATCATCGCACAAGATGACGAGAAACATTCGCGATAACCAGTACCACTTGAGTTATCTAGTTGGTAAAAGTAAGGAACAACTAACGATTTTTCTGTAATTACTCCCGGTACACTTGGCACTGTACCAAGCTCTCGATCCATGATTTGAATCAACTTGGTTGCATAGTCGGGGTCAGTTGCGTAGCGTTCTGCTACAAGAAGATTTGCACATTCATTTCTGTTGTTAGCTCTGTTGACACCTTTGAAATGTCTGTAGTCTTTGTACCAGCGATCAACTAAGTACTGAACACAGGTTTGAATGTTGGGGAAATCAATAAAGCTAGCTGTAATTTCAATCCAGCGATCATTAACAAATTCTTTAGTTCCTACTGCACTACCTGTTCCTTTCAAGCCAAAAAAATTGTTTTTACCTGAGGTGTGTTTACCGTATCCCGATTCAAGCGCCCATTGAGCAGCAACAACTTCTGGGAATTTAGCTCCAGCTTTACGTGCAGCTCCCAAGATTCCAGCCCAATCGTTAGTAACTGTTTCTTTGGGTGGGTTTTTTTCTTCTCGATACAACCGTGCAAACTCAATTTTTTGCTCAGGCGTCAAGTTTTTATCTAACCAAACAAAGGCATCTACCTGATGCGGCAGCCCTTTGAAATAACGAACAGCGTCCAGTACATTAATTGTCATATCGCCTTATACCAGTTCATTACTACTATAAAATGTCCAATAAAAAATGCGGCCTCTGGGACCGCACTTAATTATGTGTCAGTAATTACCAGGGAACACCAGCTTGTTTGGTGGGGTGTGCTTGTTCATCTAGTTGAGCCTGGAGAGCAGCTTCAATCTCAGTAACTTTGTCGTCACCAAGAGCTTCTTTAACCCAAGAAATTACCAAGTCTTCTGTTAAGTCCGCATACGGGATGAGATTTTCGGGACGCTGGAAGCCAATACTTCCGTAGGCTCCGGCACTGTAAGCCTCATTTTTGGAATCAATCGTATAGTGAGCGGTAAAAACAAAACCGTCACTCGTTTCCCTCTCAAGCTGAGCAATGTGCCAGGTGGTTGTGGTAGCCATAGAAAAACAAAACCTCTGTATAAGTATAAGACACTATTTAAAGCTCTGGCATGTCGTATTCTTTTGTGCTGTTGCAATAATGTTTAAAAATAATCTCACTTGTATTACCAGCCCATGATGCAACTTGGGGCACAGGGATGCCCGCCTCAATCCAGCGACTGATTGCAGTGTGGCGACAATCGTATGGCCTGTACAAGTGACTGATTAATTCTCCTGTGTGTAAAGGTTGTAATTTTTTACGGAAGTAACTTTGAAAAGCAAGCCTATCCCAGGGAAAGATGAAACGATTGTCTTGTGGTAATTGCTTCAAAAGTTCTTGACATTTACTGTTTAGCGGCACCCAGCGTCGTTTGTTTGTTTTAGTGCTGTCTTTAAGACCATGTGTTAATGTCCAGTTTTGATGTACAAGGATTTTATTTTCTTTGATGTCGTCCCAAAGCAAAGCCCTTACTTCTCCTGTGCGCATAGCAGTTTGAAGCATAAACTCTGTATACCAAGCCCAGTTAACGTGTCGATAAGTTTGTTTTGCTTCCAGGGCAGCAAGCACTAAACTGACTTCGTTTCTTGGAATAACAATAATCTCTTCATCTTTTTGAGGAGCTTTTGGCATTTTAAAACTTGCCAATGGATTCCTTGGGATATATGCAATATCTTCTTGTGCAGCCCATTTGTACATTGTTTTTGTGTACATGGCTACACGTCTGGAAGTTAGCACTGGTTTTTCTCCCAGTACCCAGATCATAATCTTGCGTGCTTCATCAATCTCTTGAATGGGGCACCTGGTTAACCATTTGGTTACTTGTCTGTAATCTGACGTAAGGCTTGTAGGGCACAACGAAATGGAACGCTCTTCCATGAAGGCGAGCCATAAGTCTTTGAGTGTGGTGGGCACGGTTGAGTCGAGTAAAGGATTACACTACTCGGTCAGCCCAGGCGAGTCAAGCTCTTCCGCATCTGGTGGTACGGTATTCAGTACATACTGGGAAATAACGCGATAACACCCGAGTGCTTCTTCCATGTCTTGTCCACCGTTAACAAGATCTACTGCAGCCGTAAGCACAGCTTTTTGTTGTTTAGTCATAGATCTTTGATGCGTTCCAGGAGGTCTTCACATGCTGCGATAAATTCGTTTCTGTTCATCTCCAGGCCAAAAGTCCCTGGCTCAGCATACATATCAAACAGATCGTTCAGGAGATCATCGATAGGATCATTCATACCAACTCCTAATTACCTCCTAATTTTAACCAAATTAGAAGTTCCCGAACGGTAATGTTTTTAAATTCGTACCAGGATTTGTATCTTTTAATCCCGATCGGTAACGTCAAAGACTTGTGGGCTAGACTTGGATTTCACCCAGTGGCGTTACGATGCTGCTGCGCCCTCAGGCTTAGGTCTGGGGGCAATTCAATGCTTTCCCAGACCCAGAGGAGAAGGGGGTTACTGGCTTTCAAGGGCTGTTACTTTGGCCTCAAGGGTTTCGATGGCCTGTTGTTGCCGCTTCACAACATCCAGTAGAAGCACCGTCAAGCGGTCGTATTGAACACCGTCGGGCACCATTTCCGCATCGGGCTTGAGCTGTTTTTCCCCATCGACTTCTTCATAAGCGTCGTCAAGGTAGGTCCAGTGAACCAGCCGGGGCTCGATCTCAGCTACTTCTTCGGCGATGAGGCCGTACCAAGACCAGTCACTGCGATCTGCCTCTGCCGTAGAGCGATACCAGACGGGGCGGAAATCGAGGATCGAGGCAGAGCGCTCTTCTTCAAGATCTTCGATGTCAGTTTTGTAACGAAGCGAAGATGTGGACCGGAGAAGCTGGTTGGCGGGAGAGCTGCCACTATTCAGGAAAGCGTTAGCTGCTGATGCAGTGGTGCTAACTGAAGGAAAAAAGACGGCGCCTGCGTTATTTATCCTCATCCGCTCCGTCGGAGAACTCGCCCCGTCGGCGGTAGTGCTGAACACTAGGCGGCCTGGAGCGTCATTGTTTCCAGGTGTTCCATCAACTTCTGCTGTTATTTGAGCAAAGTGGTTAAATCCACTTCCCGTAGCGCCACGCCAAACTAAATAACCAAGAGTATCGCCTGATGCAACGCTCGTTAACGAGCCATCAGTTGTTCCCCTTGATCTATTGAAATCAATGAAAGAAGCTGCGCCCCCCGCGGTTCCGCCATAGTTTGTAAGGTTTACGCCACCAAGATTTCCGCTGCCTGTGCTTACAACAGCGAGTTTTGCGTCCAGGCGCAAGTTGTTAGTCGCAGTAGACGTGCCAACTAACAGGCGTCCGCTGGAGTCGATGCGGGCGCGTTCGCTGCCGTTATTTGAAAATAGCAGGTTGCCAGAATTTGAAATCAAATAAGAATCTGAATTGTCTCTGCCGATGACAAAAGTATCATTTGTGGTGTCATCACTGTCCCGAAGGTAAATGGCAGCGCCAGTGGAACTACGAATGTCGATGCAGTTTCCAAACCCGTTTGTATCGGTAGGACTCGTAGTGCCAATCCCTACTCGCTGTGACGAGTCAATACGCATTGCCTCAACAAGCGCACCAGCGTTATGGTTTTGAGAAGCAAATGCTAAATAACCAGCAGTATTTGCAGAGGTAGCGTTTTCTTTTGCGCCCTTTACGACGCCCCAAACCATGCTACTTGTAGAGCTAGTTGTATTGCGTCCAGAAAGCGCAATACTGCCGCCAGTGTCAATAGCAAGGTCAGAATTGCTGTTTACAAAAACCGTTGCTCCACCGCCTGTTAATGATTTATTAGGTCCGGTAACACTAAGTTGCGATGGATTATTGACGTTGGCACCAGTGTTAGCGGTGCCCGAAAGAATATCTGTTAAGAACACTGGGCTTGAAGTCCCTATGCCTACAAGGCCAGCGGAGGTGATTCTGAGCCTAGGGGCGTTGTTTGTATAAAGGTCGAGCGGTGTTGCCGTTTCCGTGCCTAAAACACCGGCGCCGTCATAGATATAAAAAGCACCTTTTACGGAACTATCACTTGAAGAAATTCTTAGGCCGCCGGATCTGGTGGTAGACGCCCCCTTAATTTCAAGAGTCGTGACATTTGTGCCAATTGAAGAAGGGGTTGTATTGATTCCGATATTCCCACTGCTATTAACAAACAACCTCCCAGACCCACCAGTTGCTACCCCTACGGTGTTGGCGGCAGGTAGATAAACTCCATTTGTGGGGACGGTGCTACCAGTAGGGATGAAAGCTGCGGCAGTAGAGTTGCCGCTAAAAGTACCGGAAGCAACAGTAAGTGTTGTTCCTGTGATCGTAGTACCTGTAATTGTAGTAAAACCAGCAGTACCACCAGTAAGTGTTGTGAATTGAGCTGTCGCCCCGGTAACTGTGGTACCAGAAACAGTTACAAAGTTTGCAGTAGTTCCAGTGACGGTTGTGCCTGTAACAGTTGTAAATGCTGCCGTATTACCGGTGATGGTACCAAACTGGCCTGCCGTACCAGTGACAGTGGCGCCAGAAACAAGTGTTCCCCCGCGAATCACATCACCGGAGATGGTTCCAGTTGCTGTAATGCTTCCAGAAATAGAACCAACAACACCAGAAACAGAGATAGTTTGATCTACGCCTGCATTGGTAAATGTAATCTCATCTACCTTGATTTGACCGTACGGCATTTGTCTCTACAAAATCTTTCTTTAATTGTAACTCAGGGCAGAATAATTAATGGACCTTGGATTATAAATCCACTGGTACTACCAGACACTACACCAGAGCACACAATTGCTGCAGTAGCACCAGAAGGTGTGGTTACATGTAATGTGCTTCCAGTGATATTGGTAAACAGCCCTGTATTACCTGTGACAGTAGTACCAGAAACTGTGACAAAATTAGCGGTAACACCGGTTACGGTTGTGCCAGTGACAGTGGTAAATCCTGCCGTACTACCAGTAATTGACGTGAATTGAGCAGTTGTACCTGTAAAAGTCTGACCTGAAACAGTTCCTGTAACACTTAATCCAGAACTGATAAAACCAGAGCCAAGAGTAAAAGTATCTCCTGAGAAAGTTAGGTTGCCTCCAAATGCCTGGTTAACTGCAGTTAAGAATTCAAAGAAACCAGACGTTGCGTTAACAACGTTACCTGTAATGGTTGCACCTGAAACTTGTGCAGTGAACACTCCGGAAATTCCGGATAGTTGCGTAAAGCGTCCGATATCCCCGGTGACGGTTGCACCAGAGACTTGCGTTGTAAAGACACCGGAAACAAAATTAGCTGTTCCTCCTGTAGCAGTGGTACCAGAAACAGTTACAAAGTTAGCTGTTGTACCAGTAACAGTGGTTCCGGTAACTGTTGTAAACCCTGCCGTACCACCAGTAAGTGTGGTGAATTGTCCCGTTCCACCGGTAACCGTATTACCTGAAACGACGGTACCCCTTACTGTGGCACCAGAAGCTAGTGTGGTGAAAACACCGGTTGCAAAGTTTGCTGTTGTACCAGTAACTGTGGTTCCACTTAAAGTTCCAGTGACCGAAACACCTGAACTAAAGAACCCTGAACCAAGAACCGAAAGATTACCCGAGACAGTTAAGTTGTTTTGAACTGTATGACCACTGGTAACAAGGGTTGCAAATGTACCTGTAGTTGCATTGACGTTGGTACCAGTAATGGTTGCCCCAGAGATTTGGTCGGTAAAGACGCCAGAGATCCCAGTAACTGTAGAAGCAAGGACCGTATTCCCTGTAATGGTTTGCCCGGAGATATGATCAGTAAAAACACCAGAGATTCCGGTGATATTTGAGAACTGACCCGTGTTTCCTGTAACGGTTGTTCCGGAGATGCGATCAGTAAATACGCCTGATACACCAGTAATATTTGAGAATTGACCGGTGTTTCCTGTGATGAGAAGACCTGACAGGAGCGAAGTAAAAACCCCAGTCGCGCCTGTGACACTTGTAAAATTGGCCGTATTTCCTGTTACTGCAGCACCAGAAATCTGTCCAGTAAAGACACCAGACGAGAAGTTGGCAGTCGTACCAGTGACCGTGGTCCCTGTCAGGGTGCCGGTAACCGTTACGCCAGAAGAGAAGAACGAATTACCAAGCGCAGACAGGGTGCCAGAGACGGTCAGATCTCCCTGAATGTTGTGGCCACTGGCGGTCAGATTTTGGAACGTTGCGTTTGTTGCGTTTACTGTTGTACCAGTAATTGTGGTACCGCTTAATGTTCCGGTGACGTTGAGAGTGGTTTGAACGTAAACACCACTGAAGTTTGCAACGCCATTTACCGTTACATCATTAAGCGTGGTAAGGCCAGAAACAGTTAAAGGTGCGTTGATTGTGAGCGGACCAGTCATGGTCCCGCCACTAAGCGTTAAATATTTTGTGTTAAGGTAATTACTAAACTCTGAAAGAGTAATTTTCTTATTTTTTAACGTCGGGTCAACTTCAAAAACACGGACGAGAGTTAACAGATCTTGCTCTGCTAAGCTCCCGCCCTGAATTGAAGGCAGTTCGGTAATCCTTCTATTTGCCACTTATAAGAATACAAAGCCTTATAAGTGATTATAGTTCGTCCAACCTCTTACTTAACTCGAATTTCAATTCGCGGTAAGTTTTGTGTAGCAAGGTTCCAGGTTGCTGGTACACCGTAAACCAAACCACAGGACACTGCAAAAATCAACAGCAGTTCTGCAATCGTCAGGTTGCGGCGAACATAAACAACTTTTGTTGGAACTTGTATTGGTTGATTGATTTCAAATGTTGGTTTTGGTTCTGGAGCTAAGTTTCCACGTTGTTGAGCGTAGTACTGTGCAACAGCCAGCTCACGTGCTTGTTGTTTCATGCGTTCCAGGTCCTCAGGGGTGATTTGACTGGGTAGTGGAATAGTCGACTGCGGTGGCTCCTTACTGTTGTCGGGTGCAGCAAAAAAATCTTCCATGAAACAAGCAGATTATCTGTAAAAAGACTAGCATTTAATCAGATTGATTGTTGGTATGACACACGGATTACGGAAAGGATTAGAAGACATTGCACATGAGCTGCGAGGTATTAAGCATATTCTTGCGTCGATGTGGCATGCACGGTACCAAAATGGGGAAACTGATCGGGTTGGTCCTGAAGTGTACGCAGATGAGTACATTTCTACTGAAGAGTGCGCTCGTAGGCTGAGCATTTCAGATCAAACGATTCGCAACTGGATTCTTGCTGGTAAAAAAAATCCAGAAAAAGGTTGGATCTACGGTGTTCACTACATCAACATCGAAGCTACCGAGGGACGAAAGCAGACAATCCGTGTCCCCTGGAACCGACTAATCCAAAGTTTTATTCGAGACACGAAACCAAATTATTTAACTTTTGCTGGCAGTCGGGGCAACAATTTATATGACACGTATGCCCGAGATCGCAAAGATGATCACATCCCAGACCCATCCGTACCTAAAACCCCAGACTTTGATGAAGAGACGGATGAGGAGGGTTGATGAAGAACCGCTTTACCGGCCTGGAAATTGGGGTTGTAACCTTAAAAAATTATAAAGAAACTTTACCGGAGTCTCTTGCCGTTCAAGTCGAGATGTTCTTGCCACCATCCGGTTCTTTTGATGATCCAACCTTGCGCCGATACCTGGAAAACTTAAAAAATTATGAAGAAGAAGACCCAAGTTTTGCAATGACTCTGGCAAACAGGTTACGGATGGCGTTCCAAGACATGACACCCGATACAATCTGTGGCAAATTTCCCAATGCTGATCTACCCTTGAAAAGACGGTTACGTTGTGTGGCCGAATATCTTATCAGGGCTGGAGAATTTGACAAGATGAGGGATGACAACGGTAAATTACTAAAAAAACGTGGTGTTCTTGGTAAGTTAGTCGTTATTTACCAGCCGCTCCCTAAGATGCGTGATACACTTATTCGTCAGGGACTGGTAAAAAAATGAACCGACGTGAAAAATTAATTGCTTCTGTGGTCGGCCCAGAGCTAGAAGAAGATAAAGCAAAGATGTTGGACACAACTCTCCGTTTAATCCTCGGAGACATGGGTGATATGTTCACAAAATTCTGGGAAACGGAAGGACCCGGAGTTATGTGTTTTCAGCCTCAGGTGGTAGAGCGCTCAATGTTCTACTTGACACTTAAAGAACTTCACGCGGCACAAGAAGAGTGTGAGCGCGAGAACAACGGCGATCTGGCGGAGACTTTTAGGCGTATTCTCAGTGCTGCACAAAAGATTGATCCAGAAGAAAAAGCTGGTTATGTCTTGAATGATCAGGAGGGTATTCGCTATTTGGAAATAGCGTATGACCAGACTAAAGATGAAGTGATCAAAGACTGATGCCTGCTTTTCTTGGAAACAAAAAAGTTGAGAACTATGAGTGGATCAGTAATCGTGACATGGTTGATTCCGCTCACTTGCTGATGGGTGGTATTGATCTGGATCCAGCTAGTTCAGCAAAGGCTAATGAGTATGTCAATGCCAAACAATTTTATACACCCAAGGAAGACGGGTTGAATGAAATGGAGTGGCACGGAAATGTGTATGTATTTCCACCACGTCATTCATATTTCTGGCATGAGCAGTCTCAGCGGTGGAAGATGACCAGGGGATTGTCCCCCACTTTGACTTCGGCCTATGCACTCTGGTGGAGAACCTTAAAAAGGAAATGGGTTTCTGGTGAAATTGAACAAGGTGTGTATTTTGCCAATGCACCGGACATGTTCTTGTACTGTCAAGATATTTTCGATCATCCAATCTGTATTTTGAAAACGAGACCGATGCTAAACCAGCATTTTATTAACACGGGCGAAATCAAGGTGCGAAATACGTGCGCTTCTTTTGTTGTATTTCTTCAACCTAAGACAAATGTGACGGAAGCTACCGAACATTTTGTTGAGATTTACAGCCCCAAAGGCCGCGTTCTTGTCTGAGTGAGCTACACTTTGAAAGCTTAGTTGACGTTATGAGCATCCTTTCAGATAAAGAAATCAAGCAACTCGCCCTTGAAGAAGGAATGATCCAACCGTTCCAGGATCGATTGATTAATGAACAGGATGGTCGCCGTTTGCTGAGCTATGGGTTGAGTTCTTACGGGTATGATATCCGACTTTCACCTAAGCAATGTTTGATTTTTGGTCGTACCCAGGCAGGTGACTGCGATCCCAAAGCGTTTGATACGGATATTCTTAAACCAGCCGAGTTGTTAGAAGATGAGAAGGGTCAGTACTTCCTTCTTCCTCCCTTTGGTTATTGTCTTGGAGTTGCAGAGGAGTATCTGGACTTACCCAAAGACGTTACTGTAGTTGCTGTTGGGAAAAGTACGTATGCTCGATCGGGGATTATGGCAAATATTACTCCAGCGGAAGCACGGTGGAAGGGACACTTAACTCTTGAGATCAGTAACTGTACTGCACTTTTTAATCGAATCTACGCAAACGAAGGTATCTGCCAGTTGCTCTTCTTCCGTGGTAATGAATGTGAAGTTGATTATCAAATGAGGAAGGGTAAGTACCAGGACCAAAAGAAAGAAGTTGTGTTCAGTCAGGTTTAACTAAATCCTCTAAAAGTACCAGAGAAGGGTTGAGGCTTTCGTGCGTAACTGACACCACCGGCTTTACCACCGGAGTCTCCCTGGCTGGGAAGAACTACACCATCGATATTTGCTTCGTTCCTAGGAGTTCTACCATGAATCTGTGGTTCATCAATCGAGGCTCTTTGCTTGTATGCACCAGCGGTTTTAGCTGCTGCCATGTACTTGGCTACTCGATCTTGTTGCCTGGTATTGCGTACATCTGTTTCATCAGCAATCTCCCGTGCTGTTTCGTCTAATCGACGAACGTCAGTGTCATACGCCTGTTCAGGATTAAGGTCTGTTACCTCAGCTCCAGAGGTACCGGACTGATTCCTGGGATCGTATGTGGGGTCTAAAAATCTTGCCATGTTATTATTTTACTTGAAGGAATTCAGGCCAAGATATAACAATGATGCACGCTGCGTCATCAATGAGTGATTTCTTAGATAACTTCATTGTTAATAATGATGAAGTAAAAAACAGGTGCTTAAGCCTGGCTGATTTTGGACAGGAGTTGGATAACGAGACCAACGACGTTCCTCTTCAAGACCTTTATAATCGTGGTTTAGTGCTCACCCAAGAAGGTCGTGAGCGCCAGAACTTACAACTTGAAGGAGGAGAGCGATGCGGACTGACGGGGTATATTCCGAGTATGGAAGAAGGGATGAAGATGGGCGCCAATCCGAAGCCCAGGTCTTTAGTCTTGGAACTGGAGGGGATGCCGGAGGACGAGATCGAGATGTCGAAGCAGCGCCGTGGTTTACGCCGGTAGATTCAGAAGACGGGTGTAAGGACGGTTTCTGTCCAATGCCTCAACGGAAGGTTGTGGATGTAGTGAACCACCCCCAGCACTACACAGAAGGTGGTATCGAATGTATTGAAGCAATTGAAGCACAGCTAACCGCAGAAGAGTATCGTGGTTACCTGAAAGGAAATTGCGTGAAGTATTTATGGAGGGAGCGTCACAAGGGCGGTGTTGAGTCCCTTAAAAAAGCCCAGTGGTATTTAGATCGTTTGATTCAGTACTTAGAAGACTGACATCGGTTCGTCATCTTCGTCATCATCATCGTCGTTACCTTCACACATCATGGCGAGTTCCACGAGTTCAAGTTGAGTCGGGCAGTCAAATTCAAGTTCGATATTTTCGCCTTGAAGGATGTCTTTCACTGCTGCCCACTCAATCAGACGGCGTTGATAAAGGTTTAACAGAGCTGCGTATAACTGGTCCCACGTCATTTCTTGCGCTTCAAGCTCTGCTTTGCGCATGGCAAATTGCAGTTGCAGAGGGAGTTCTAACTCGCGGGGACGAACAGTGTCTTCCATCTTGTTTGCTTTGTCTTCAAATATTCTAATCCCACGAGTCAAATGATGATCCCTTCCATTCATGCTCCTGGCCAAAATCAAAAGTGACTTCTAGATCGAACTGGTTTGCAAACTCGGCCAGAGTATAAGGATTGAGCTTTCGTTCCAGGGCTTCAATTGATCTGATCTGGTGCTCAGCCCCACCGTAATTAGAAAATGCACGCAGGAGAATGCCCCCTGTAGGTGAAAGAGAAGAACGTATTTCCGATAGGAAAAGTGAAGATTCTTCCCTGCGTCGATCAAGAAGTCCGCCTACTACCCGGTAGTAATGATCAAAGACCCAACGTGTGATTTGTTCTGCTACACCACGCCAATCCTCAATCTCTACTGCATCGATGATGGGACTGTAAAGGAATGGTTCCCAACCAACGGAATGAATAAAAGAAATTAGCGCATTAACCATCGAGTCATCAAGGCCTAGGTTGAGACGCATCAATTCTTCGTTGATGACTTCTACTTCGTGGTTTAGATATTCCAGTGCCTTACGTTCTGTACAACAATGCCCCTGACGCACTGGAGCACCATCAGGATAGTATTGTGTTCCAAACCCTAGGGTGTAAGGAGTTGTTCCAGTACACGGATCTGGGTACGCTTTTTCGCTAAACCCCTCATATTTCTTGATTAGTTTAATTGCCCGCGAAAAATCGGACATGAGAAATAGTTCATCTATTTCCCATAATAGTCTTAATTGAAACTAACTGTTACCCTTTACCTTGCCCACGGGACTTCTTGCGTCCGTGGGAAGGTTTAGAATGTTGCCCTTGTCCTTGTTTTGTTAACTTAGGACGAGACTCTTTCTTGGTTGACGTGTTGCCTTTTACTTTTCCCATTTAAATTACCATTTAACTTTGTTTACCACTTAACGCGATGACTCCAATATCTTGCTGACATGATATCCGGCTTTGCATCTTGAGCATTATGACGTGCATAATAAGATTTGCGCCTAGCTTTATCTTTTTCAGTTGTAGGGTTTTTACCGGCGCCTTCAACGCCTTGTTGGCCAAAGCGAATAATTTTTTCTTCCCCACCTTTACACGCTTTAACCACGTGTGACTTGGTGGGATGACCAGGAGTTTTCCTTGGCTTGTTGCAAGCCATATCATCTTTCGCTAGCTTAGCTGCTTTCGCTGCTTTTTTACGTTTATCTGACATCAACTAAACCCTTTAAACATCGATGTAAATTCATCCAAGAATCCTTGACCAGCTTTTGTTTTGGTCGGTAATTCTTCATCTTCATCAATTGTAAAATAACTACTTCTTTTTGTTTCTTCTTCCTTCTGTCCTTCACCAAAGAAACTTTCAATCGTACCAAGAGAAGCAAACGGGTCAGAGAAGTCAAGACCTGTTGTTTTTAATGCTTGGTTTGTACCTGCTTTGGTAAGTGCAACTTGTTCTGAGCGGTCAAGGTCGGGGAAAAAACTTTCGTAAAACTCATCTTCTGTACCTTTAAAACCAGCAGACTGGAACGTTTTGTAAAGCTCTGTCTGTCCCTCAACGGTATCTTTGGGTTTGTAGTCTTCTTCCCTTTGAATGTAACTTACACCTAAGATTTCTTGCGTTGGTTTTTCTCGTTTCTCATTTAGATACTTAATTTGTTCTCTGATTTCTTGTGCTGATCCAGTTCTAACGGTTTCAGTAATGTACTCCTTTAACTCATTAATTGTTCCGCCAAATTTATCAAGGCCGTACTTCTTCAATACTTCATTCCAAGTGTCTTTATCGTTTGGATCCAGTCCTTTTAGCATTTCATCAGCAAACTCTTCTGGCCGCAGGAACTGACCAAAGACTGTCCCTTGCGCCAGGGCCTCTTCGTTAAGTGCAGGCAGAATTTTACTGTAGATGTAATCGCTGACTTTAGAAGCATTTAAGATGTCATCCGCTGGATCATATCCTTGTCCTTGTCCTTTGACTTGGAAGTGCATGCGTGCAAAGGCATCTTTGTCATTGATGTCTACACCAAAGCGATAAGCTTGTGATGCCCAGTAGGGATCTCCATTTTTAGCTGCTTCCCAGTCGGCGTTAACTGTTTGCGCTTGTGTTGCATAAGCACCTTCTCTTGCTTTGTCTCCCGATGGGTTGAAATAAAACTCAGCATTAAAGTATCGTTCTGGTGTTTTACGCAACTCTTCAATATATTGATTAGCTTTCAAATCGGCAACCAATTTTACAGCATTAAGAATGTCTTGAGTCTGAAATGGGTTTTGCTCTGATTGACGTACATCAAGATACTCGACAAATTCATTCATCGATCTTGATTCGTTAAAACGCGGAATCAAATATTGATCAATGAAGTCACGTGCAAACTGCCCTTGAATTTTTACTTGTTCTTGTGCTTCATCTTTTGTAAGTCCCAGCTCAATATCTTCCTGGTACTTTTTCTTAAGAGTATCATCAAACCATTGCTGCCAGTTATAAGTGACTTCGTTATTAATACCAGTAATTCCACGCAGAGATTTTTCTAAAGATTTCTGAGCTTTATCGCCACCCATAAATGAAAGAACTCCACCAATCCCAGAATCACCAAGAATTGAATTTGTTAAATCTTTATTAATATTTGTGATCTCACCAAAAGTATCAAAGCTATTAAAGATGGCAAGCTCTTGTTCTCGTGCTTTTGCTTGCTTCATCTGATCAATTGTATCTTTTAAGACGTTCTGAGTTAACGCACCAAAACGCTTTACGTCAACAATTGCTTTTTCACCAACAGCAACGTTAAGAGCATCTTCCAGCTCAGTAATACCGTAATCTGCATTAATGTTGTACTTGAAAGCAATCTCTTTATCTTCCGGTCGATCAGACATCCGGAAGAGAACAGCAAACTCATCTGGTTTGTTGGGGTCCAGGAAGAATTCTTTTCCTTTTGCTTTCCAATAACTATCTCCTGCTTTGGCTGCTTCCCAGGCTGCAGCCACTTCTGGTACACGCAAAAGACGTTCCGTTTGTGTATCTGTATCTACGCCAAGTTGAACTGTACGTACTTGTTGGAGGTCTACATCAGTTGGTTTACGTTCTACATATTGTTTAGCCGCTGCGAGTTCTTCTGCTTTGTTCCCACGGGCACCTGCTGGTTTTCCCTGCGTTGTGTAGTGATTTAAGTAAAACCCATTCTCACCATACCGTTGTGTAATATCAATATCATCGTTGGCAACAGCAGCTTGCCATTGTTGTGTAGCTGCTGGGTTTTGAGCTTTGTAATAGCTGGGATCAAACGTACCATAGGGAGGTTTAGCTCCAAGGTTTGAATCCCATGGTTGCAGTTTTTCATTACTGTAATACGCCTTGTAATAATTTTCGAGTGTATTTTTTAAACCTGAATCAACTCCACCAATTTGACGAATTAACTCTCTTTGTTGAACATAATCACCTCCTCGTGTTGAATTAACGGCTGCCATTGTTTTATCGTAAGCAGCGTTCTTGGCTGCGTTACTTGTGTTTAAAGATGCATTTAAATCATTTAATTCTTTGTTCCTCTTATTAGTTGTTATATTGGCTTCATTCGGTACAGCTTTGGTACCTAAATTACCAGGGCCTATATATCTTTGTCGAGATTTACTCCAAGGGAACTGTGGTCCTCCCCACTGACGCCTAAATTCAATATCAGGATCTGAGCGAAGATCCGCAAAAGTTCTTTGAACTTGATTAGTTTCGGGAAGGTTTGTTGGATTATCGGTCTTGTAATCTACTTTTTCATAAATTAAATTCCACTTGCGCGAACCAGGATCATATGAAAGTCCCATCTCAAACAGCCACCTGCAATGCGTCTAAATGACAAGAAAAGATGTCGATAATCTCTTGCGACATCCAAGAACTAATTCTTTCCATCCTAGCCTGAGTAAAGAATTCTTGTTGTCTGTACCAGGTTTCTACTTCAGTGCTGCCTTTATTGCTGTTGCAGCGACGACAAGCAGGAATCAGATTGTTCCTATTACTAGAACCTGACTTGAACCTTGGGACAATGTGATCCAGGCTTGTTGCTACATCTTCGCAATAACCACATTTGTAGTCCCAGGATTTGTAGATATCTTCTTTAAATCGTTTCTTTGCTAACCTTGGAGTTACTTCGATCAGTAGGGCGAGTGGTGCGTTCTCGTCACTGAACATACTCTTTAGTTGCCGTTACCTTATTTTAAGGTTGCTTAACCGAGCCAAAAGTCTTAAGATTTGCTAAAAATCCTTGACGCACCTTGGTTTATGGGTAGTGTATATATGAACACTTCCTGTTCTTATGACTGCTTCTACCGGCTGGGTCACAGCCAACAAAGCGTGCGAGCTTCTTGGGCTCGACAAAAAACAACTGTTTAAGATGCGAGATGACGGCACCATGAAACTAGGTCCTCACTTTGCAGCTTTTAAGGATACGTTTTCGCGTGATTCGTATCGTTGGAATGTGACCAGCGTCAGGAAAGCACTGCGTAAACAGGGTATTGCATTTGCTGATCCACTTTCTTCGGCTGATAAAAATCCTTCCTGATTCGATAGGAAAGAATCAGATCCGTCAAGTTTAAATTAATTACTTTGTTCTTGATACCAGCTTCGAGTTTGTCTTGAATTTCTTTAAAGCAGTTCTCAAGTTTTGAGGGCTGCTTTTCTTTTAGTTGGAAAAGGAGAACCCACTGTGGATGCATAGGACGAACTTTTTTCTTCTTTGAGTTGATATTAATTGTGTTGTCAGCGTTCCAGGTAAATCCTTTTAGCTCTTTTGGGTGTACGCCGTAAGTCGCAAGCATACCATAAAACCAGGCTGCTTGTCCAAAAGACTTCTTGTGAAGAAGTTTGAAATAGTCGTCAACAATCGCCTGGTCAGGCGGAGGAGGGTGTAGGTGCTTCATTGGTTGGTGCGTATGAGCTAACCAAACCTTAGACCTTACTTAGCCCAGGGACGCCGTGGTGGACAAATCTTTTTGAGTCTTAATAGACTCAACATTAGTATACATTATACAAACCTTTCTTAAAGCATTGTAAAGTTATCGATTGTGATCTTATCTGTTGCAATGTTAAATATTTTTTGCACCATTGGATAAATCATTGGTGATTGACAGTTATATGGCGGAACATCCATGACTGCCAATGCACGTTTGGTCTCTTGCAATGTGCGTGCCTTTGTCAAATCTTCTTCTGTTTGTTTAACTAACCGTTGCTCCCAGTTGGCCATGCTATCTGGTCCCACAGGGAAATCAGATGGTTCTGGAGGAAACACACGATCTTTAAACCTAAGCGCATAAATATGTTTGCAGTATCGTAACTCATCAAGTAGTGGCGTCCAGTTGTCACTAATCGTCAAGATGACATCTTGTGGAACAACACTTGCATCTGTCTCGAATGCTGCAGAGCTGTAGTCGCCGTATCCAGGCATACCCTCTGCCTGTGAACCAACCGTTGCAATGTTACTAGTACTTCGTGTATAAATCATCCCAAAATCTCTGTACACTCCAGGATTATCACGTGTTGCTTTTGTATCTGTAGTAGATTCATTTACGGTGTAATCCAACTCAAAACCCTGTGGAGCATACGTTTCAAGCACCCTGTTAACATCAGGGCGTGTCATCGCTCTGTTGTCAATTCTCCCATTGGTTTTAATTTCTTCAAATCGACCAGGCTTAACAGATGCTCTGGAACTTCGAGGAAATTGACGTTGATTATTTTTCCCACCATTTGAAATAAAGGAATAATCGCGATGGGTAAAATCTTGACAAGTACATGAATATCTAGATCCTGTTACCAAGTATCTACCAACTTCAAATCCTTGTGGTGATGGTGTGGTAAATACAGCATCAGGAGTTACATACACAGAACCTGCTTTTTTAAATGTCAGTACTCCTGTGTTTTGGTTTATGTTGACAACAACTGCCTGGACATAACCATATCGTCTTTGGTTTGCAGGGTTAATCGTCTCTTTATCAATAAGCGGACCACCATCAACAACGATTCGATCCTCAAAGATCTCTGTGTTGGCAGGTTTTAATCCATTGGGTTGCCCCGTTACGGGGATGTAAAAAGGTGGAGGAAGTGGATTAGATGGACTCCAGGTTCCAGCTAACTTCACATACCAGTAACTAGCGTCTTCTGTGACGGATTCAACAAACAGCTTCTGACTGCTAACTGGATCTTGTACAGAGTCGGTGCGAAAAGATCCCGCATAACGCCAAATGGCCCAATGCATACCAAACTCTTTATTGGTTGTAGGAAAACCTACAAATGCACCAGAGATTGTAACTGATGGATTACCAGAAGTAGTTGTGTTGGGAACTGTGTAAGAAAAAGGGAATGTGTACTCACCGTTATAGGTAAGAGATGTTGCCAGTTCGTAACCCTTTCTCCATCTGGTCCAGGCCGATTCCCTGTTTGCAGAGTAGATTGAATCAGGGACGCTGCCCCTAGAAAACTCTGTAGTGATCGGTTTTATTTTATTTGGTGTTAAAGATTTAACCTCTTGGAAGTTACCAAAGCTACTTCCAATTTTTTTAGCCATCTTTAGAAGAAACCACCTTGTGCAACAACGTGCGCACCAGGGATGTAACCAGAGATGTTGGGACCGTCCGGAAAGACGCCTACGTACAGCCTATCGCCTCGTTCCAGGTACACACCCTTATTGCGTAGTGGAGCGGTCTCCCCGAGCCCTGTGGTGTTGCCTGCGGACATTGCTGGAGTAGCAATGATTGGCATCACATCAGAACAGTCAGCTTCTTGTGCATTACCAGGGATTGTTTTGGCGAACACAACTTTGTAGTCACCAGAGGCCGGGACGGGTTGTGTCGTACCACGGGTGTGGTAAAACACGAAGGTTACTGCTGGTTGATTACCGTAGTTTACCCCGTTGTAAGTAAAGCCATTAACCAGTCCACCAGAATAGTGGAGAGCTGTGTTTACCCCTGTAAGAGTGGCCGCGCCAGTGTAAGTGTAATAACCAACCCCACTTGCAGCGCCACTACCAGTGAGTACACCTGTAGCAGCAATATTAACGATCTGTCCACTTACAAAAGAAATAACAGTACCAGAAGTAGAAGCACTTACCGTGTAATCAGGATCACGGTAGAAATCATTACGAACAATCTTTACCGAATCAACAATGCCACCGCTGTTATTATCTTCGCTAAGTGTGGCATCCATGTCCACAAGAATTGCCGGAACTTGACCACCCTGCACAAAAAGCGTATTGGAAGTTGCACTACCAGCAACCTGAGTAGTTACACGAACCGAATCGTAAAGAGGACGATCTACGAAAACGGGTTGTTTATTGGAACTTGTGCTGCTCATTTACCAACTCAAACTTTTATTTCCAATTATAAACGATTTAGCCGCCCATAAAGGATTTTAAATTACCAAACGGAGTATCTGGTAAGCGCGGCATTAAAGCTTCTGGATTGTTTTGTAATGCTAAAAATGTTTGAAATGATGTTCCATCCTCATCTTCTTTTCTTGGTTGAAATTTCCAGCGTTTGCGATTGACGTAATCTGTCCGCAACTGTGGATAAAGTTGATAATCGCTTAACCCGGCAGAATAGATGTCTCCGGGTAAATAATCGTTGCTATCAACGTATTCAGAAAACCTAGCCATCAGACCTCTTCCTCTTCCATTAAACGGTTTGCGAAAGCTTGAAGATAAGATTGTGGATCAGGAATTGTGTTTAAAATTTCGTCGTAACCAGGGAGAGAACTTTGTGGACGAAATATGGTACCTAAACCTGAACCTTTAATTAAATTCAAAAAACTTGCACCAAGGCTATTACCTTGTTCTCTAGGACTTGCTGCTGCTGTAGATGAAGCGGGTGGAAGTGCTGGAGCGGGCGGCGTAAAATCTCCAAGAACACGTTGCGCATTCGCATAAAGATCACCACCTTTTTTAAATCTTTTTGAAGCACTTGCCACTGATGTACCAAAAGAATCTTTAGCATTTAAAGATACGTTTGGATTTCCACCTAATACTGTGGCGTAAGCACGTTCAATACCCATGCCAGGTTTATATCCACGGTCTTGAAAATATTGAAGAACTTTAGGCATTTGCCCGACTCGCGTTTGCGGACCCGTAATACCATACATTCTTTGTTCATTTTGACCAAATTGAATTAAACCTCTATGGCGACCTCCAGCTCCCCCAACTATGTTGGGATCCATATTCATACCGGATTCTAAAGAAAGAAACCCACCAAACTCGTAAGGATCAAGTCCTAATTTTCTAGCACCTTCAATAATCGCCATACGCTCTTCTTGGGGAAGAGTACCGACGCGAAGTTTGGCTTTTGGTTGTGCCATTGTAATTGTTTCCTTATTCTCCTACCCAATTTGACTCTGCCTTAAGACCGGGGACAAATACTGCCTGTAGAGCTACGATCAGACTCAATTTAGCAGTAAGTCGACGGACAAAATTACGGCAGAGAATCATTGGAAATAATGCAACTACACTGGCCCCCGGCGACTAAAAGTCTTGTGTCCAGTTGGTGGTCTTACCCACAGGTGTGGTGCCAAGTAACCCTAGTTTATCAAAGGGTTATTTTAAGCGGCTTTCATACGCTCTTTTAAGGAGTGCAAGCTTAGTCTGATCAAGGTCTTCCTGGCTTAAAAACTTACGTGGATCTGTAAACATCTCGGTGGCACCAGGAATTGGTGTTGCTTTGGCAAAAACTTCAGAAGCACCAAACTGAGGAACTGTTGGAGTTGGGATACCAGTAAGCGGAGTTTGTGGTTGGAATCCAGCCATTGCACCTGGTACCTGATCCATTTTATTGGCATACTGCATATCACCAGTCTGTGCCTGGAATTGACCCAGAGGACTTTGGGACATGACGGCAGAGGTAGCTTGTGTGTAACCAAGTTGGCCTGGTTTAAGTTTTTGTGCCAACTGTGGATTTGTGGTGGCCCAGATCTCAAGACCAATCTTTTCTTTATCTTCTGGACTAGCAGTGTTATAAGCTTTAGTTAATTCAGCAACACGATACTTTTTAAACAGAGGATCTTGTTCACTCAACTGAGCAATACGTGAGCGTTCAACTTTTTCTTCACGTTGGCTCGGTGTATCAACAGAAGCAAAAGTTGTTGAGCGGGGAACGTAGCTTGCCATATTCCCTCCGCCAATACCACCTCCCGCACTGGGACCAGCGGCAGCCCTAGCGGCAGCAGACAAGGCAAGCTCTTCACCACGATAGTTTTTACCCAAGTTACTTACTTGTGTTCTCGTGGCCCCACGGCGCCCTCCCATACCTCCACCGCCAGGAGTGTAGGGCGCTCCGGGGCGACTGAAGACTCCCCCAAAAGCGTTTAAACCACTAACAATTTGAGGTGCGAACTGTGCGCTTGCAAGTCCAACGTTTAAAGCCCAGGGAGCAATTTGCCCTGCTCGTGATAAAAACTGTGCTCCTTGTAGTGCAGGTCCAATCATCGGTAATTCTCCGCTAAGAAAATGTTAGAGCCAACAGATACGTCAGCAGGTCCAGGCATGGCCTGAATGAATTCAGCACCTGAGCGTTCGTAACGATAACGAGCCTGGAAAGGATCTTTGTAGTTAGGAACGTAAAGAATGTGGGCAAGTCGATTTGTCTCGTAAAGATAAATCTCATCCCAGGTCTTTAATGCTTCTTTGGCATTGCTAGATCGGATGGTACGATCCACGTCACCAGCAATGTTTTCAACCCTTGTTGAAGGCGTGGTTGCAACCTCAGTTTTCTTTTCGGCCGTATCACAACGATCGATCTGAATAATAATTTTACTATAAAAGTATGAATCAGGAACCGTGTTCATAGCTTCTTCCAAACGGGCGTAGTCGCCTGCTGGGACAGAAACCACGTAGTAACCTAGGTGATACCTGACTCTACTCTTATCAAAGTCACTGAGTTTCACAAACTACACCCATTTACTTAACATTATAAATTCAAACAATCAACTAAACATTTTCATTGCTTGTTGTGGAGAAATGTAACCAGCTTGAGGTGTGTTAAACAAATTTGACATTTCTTGTCTACGTTCCAAGGCTTGACCTAATGCTCGCGACAAAAGAATATCTTTTATTGTGGGCTGTTTACCCAGTAACTGTTCAAGAAGTTTATCTGTATTTTGATCTGGTGTGTTTGTGCTAGGAAGTTGTGGGGCTTCCGGAGGAGCGCCTAAAACATTTACATCGCCCACTTCGGGTCGATCGACATTACCGTGACCAACACGAGCAATAACTTTTCCACTGGGATCTAAGGACTCAGAAAAATAACCATAACCACCACCAGATCCCCTGCGCACTTTCCCACCCGCAACAGCAGGAATATAAATAGAAGCGTCTTCTACCGCCCCTTTATCAAACCTACTTTTTCCTTTAAAGGGTACGTAATAATCAAAAGACTGCCAGTCAGGATGTTGACTGTGACTGTGTGCCCCCGCAGCTCTTTCTAATAAATCTACTTTTTCAGCCAGTTCTGCATTGAGATTCCAGCGGCGACCTGAAACTGCTGGATTAGAAAATTCAATCTCTCTACCAATTGCTTGTTTTTGACGCGCCAAGGCGTCAAACATTTTTACTCGTTCAGCAATTGGCAAAGATGATAAAAGTTTTAAATCAATATGATATTCATCACCTACTCCACCCTTTCCCTTTGGAGCGGTAAAACCAGATCGCTCTGTTAAATATGACATTATACTTTTCTTTTTATTTTAAAACTAAAAAACCCCTGATTACTCAGGGGCTTGTAGTTGGAGATGTTAGTTATACACGTACCAGGTCTGCGGCAAATACTGCATCCCAATCAATTCGTTTGATTTGGCGTAGCTGCTCAAGACTACTGAATCTTTCACCAGACAGGGACAACTGAAGGTCCTTGATTTCTCGGGCAGTTTTCAAACCAATTCCTTTGATATGGTCTGCAATCATTTGTGCAGTAGCACCATTAATATTAAGACGCGTATCGGGTGGAAAATTACGAGGTTCCTCGTTAGCTGCTTTGTCTTTTACTTGAAGAGTCTTTACTTTTTTAGTTGCCGACTCATCAGGTTCAAGTTCAGTTTTGTAAGCGGTGTAAAGGCGACCGTCCTGATCTTCGACCATGAACCAATCGCCTTCATCCCACTCACTAATGATTCGTACCCGTGCACCTGTTTTTTTATGACGATGCAAGAGTAACTCTGTGGCAACTGACATAGGACCAAGAAAATACCTGGTCCTAGTTTAACTCAGTTACTCACGATGCGGTTGACCAGATAAGCTTCGATGTCGTTGTAACCAGGAGCTTCATCGGGTTGGATGTAGCAGACTTCAACAACAAAGTAACCGGTACGACCAGCAGCTTTATCAGCAGCAGAGATGTACCAACCAGCGGCGGTACCAGAAGTAACGGTAGAAGCAGTACGGGTAAAGACGCTATAAGTAGCGGCTGCAGTGTGAGGCTTGTAGACGTTGCCATCGGTGATACCAACAGCACCGCTAACCACGGGAACGGGAACAGCAGCAACTGCATTGGTACCAGCAGCAAAGAAGATTTCACCTTCTTGCGAACCAGACACGGTAGAGGCCAAGTTGACCTGGGCCACACCTTCACCAGAAGCTGCGCTGGAAACAAGGCCAGTAGCAAACGAGATCACACGGCCAGTAGCGGTGTAGATACCGGAGGCAACGCGACCATCACCCCAACCGGAAGCAACCGACATTGCGGTGCGGTACACGTAGATGGGATAGGTGGAAGAACCACTGATCACCATGCCGGTGATATCAGTACGGGTATCGTCTTGGCGGTAAGGCGAAGGAACGATAACGCTACCAGAAGCAATGGCACCATCACCAGAGGTGTTGGACACTGCAACATAACCACGCTGTTGGAAATAACGATAGCCAGGGATAGCAAGAACCGAAGTAGGACCTGCTTCCGAACCGTCGTTAGCACCACTGTAGTCAGTATCAATATTCTTGTACCAACCGTTGAGAGGCTCTGCCCAGTTGCCGGGGTAGATTTTTTTAGACGAAAGGTAGGACATTTATTTCTCCTTTATGTATGTTTATGTTATAGATCAGACGGTACCGTCATCAGAGACGAAGCTGTAGGCAGTGGTGATGAAGTCGTTGTTCAGAACTTCAAAACCAGCGTACAGTTGCCAGATCAAGATGATGAAACGGCTAAAGTCATCGTTGTTATTGATGAGCACTTGAGCGTTCGGACCACCGATACCAACACCAACGGCCTGAGGACCGAAGAAGAAACCTTGAGCAACGTCTTGGTTGGCGTAAGGAGCACCACCAGTAAACGAAGCAGCAATGGTCTTGTTGGGGAAGTTGGTCGATTCGAAGAACTTAACACCTTCAAACTGAACACCAGTCGGCATGACGGGTTCACCAGCCAGGAAGTAACCTTGACCAGCCTGGGGACCCATGTAGAAGCTGGCGTTGTTAGGCATCATGGGATTGCCCATGTACATGCCTTGACCAGGGTTGCCGCTGTAACGGGCGATCTCACGGAAGTCGGGGTCACGACGCAGATGCATCATGAACACAGGATCGCAAATACAACGATACAGACCATCAGCAAAGGTCGGAACGTTACGCTTGCGCAGATCCTTAACAACGTTCAGCAAGTCGGTACGAACCGAAAACTGTTGTTGATCAGCAGTATATTCAGCGGCAGTGTAGGTGATTTGACCAGAAGAATTCTTGGTCTTACCACCAGGGAAGAAGTAACCGCCTTGAGTGCTGGAAGCAGCGCCATTAGCTTCTGCTTTGGACAGTTCGTCAATGAAGACGCGGTCACGCCAACGGCGATAGTCGTCAAGCAGCGTCAGGCTACCGATTGACTGGTGGAACATGTTGAGATTACCAGTGTCCAGCAGAAGGCGCTGAGCGGTAATCAGAGTTTCGCGAGCAATCTTAAAGGTCGAAGGCTGGGTCGGATCGCCAGGATCAGCAGGGCCAGTGTATTCGTTAAGCACCACCAGGACTTTCTCCTTGGTGATGTTACGGCTATTGGCGGTACCAATGGTTTGGTCAGCCACACGAGCACGGCTGTCCTTAGTGCCAGGGTTACCCCAGAACTTGTAGCGATCAAGTTGAACAGTTTGACCAGGTTGACGGGTAAAGTCGTGGACAACCACAGGCTCTACCGCCATCTCACAGATATAAGCGGGGTGAGGGCGATACAGCTCAGCACCCAGAATCTTAGGGAAGTCGGTATCAAGGAACACTTTAGTTTATCCTCCAGTACACAGGACGATTATTTGGTGAAAGATTCAGACAATAGATATTGTCTCATCTAAAACAAATTTTAACAGTTGATAATTTATCAACCAAGATATTTAAGCGTAGGAGTATAACTCCGGGCCATCGGAGTATTACTAGAAGCAGCAAGTTCGGGATCAGCAATTACATTTTGCTGGAAACCTGGAACTCCCATTGAGCCGGGGATGGCACCAAGGGCTACACCACCAAGGCCAGCAGCGACTGCGGAAGCAGGAACAAGGCCAGCAGCTAAGCCACGCCCAATGTTTCTTTGAACATTCTGCGTGGGGAAAGGTAGTGCTGCAGAGATTCCAGCATAAGGGCTACCAAACAACCGTGTATCTACTGCGGATACAACATCCGCCGCAATGTTAGCGGTTCCGCGGCGTAATCCCTTTTCAGGAAGATTACGTGCAACATCACCCACCTTGTTACCAAGATTGGATACTTGCTTTTGAGCTGCTGAAATTAAAGCCGGGTTGTACTTACCTGCAAGACCGCGAGCACCAAGCAAACCTGCTGCCCCACCCAGGCCTCCAGCAATACCGGCAAGTGCAGCAGAACCTGGATCTTCACCTTGGGAGAGGGCATAGCCGCCGGTAGCTAAACCAGCGGCAGCAGGAATACCCAGTTTAAGAAGTGGACGCATGGCCTCACTCCATCACAAACAGTTTGTTTGCCAGGACTTGAGGTTGAGCTTGGTTAATGACGCGCCAGGCATTCTGTGGGTCACGAGCCATCATCTCATTAAACGAACCCCAGAAGTTCTCAGGTTGCTGAGGAGCGGCTGCAGCAGGAGGAGCGGGGAACTGACCATACTGAGGATTCACAGGCTCAGTGCGATACCCAGGAGTCTCAAGCTGTTGTTCATTTTCATACACAGGATACGGACCTTCAGGACCGAAGAACTTCAGCGTGTAATCGCTCAGGACATCGGGATTGGTCAGGATCTCGTTGTAAGCCAGGTTTTCCTGGTGCTCATTAACGGCAAACTCAGCGTAACCCTTGATGGTATCAGCGGCGCGGTTTCCCCACGCGACGGCGCTGTCCAGCATTCCTTCCAGATTCAGGGCGTAGTTGTTCAGAATTGCCGGTGTTTCGATTCCGAACGCGTCCATCACCTGACGGCTTTCCTGGCTCATTCCCACCAGGTCGGCCACCTGCTCTAAAGAGACTGTCGAGGAGGTTTGGGAATAGTTGGGCGAGTATGCCGGGCTGGGCGACCAGGTCTGCGGAGCCGATTGTTGCGTAGCTGGGCTGCTGACTTGACCGAAGTTCGCCGGGGCGTACTGCGGACTCGGCGCTGAGGGTTGACCCTGGAACGGGGATTGGACTGGTGCGCTCAGCAGGTTCACCACCTTGTTGAACGCCGATTCCCATGGATTGCCCTGGGGCGCTTCCGGTTGGGATTGGGGGGCGTACTGAATAGGGGCTGATTGGTAGCTGGGGGCTGCCTGAGGTACCGCTTGGGGGTAACTGGTACCCACCTGATACGCCTGAGGTGCCACCTGGTAATTGACCGGTTGGCTGGACGGAGCCGGTGCCACGTAGCTGCTTGGTGCCACTGCCGCCGGTACTTGGCTCGTCTGTGGGATCGACTGGACGGTAGCGTCCTGCATAACTCATCTCCTTTTGTAATGCTTCAAGAGTTCGATACAGATATGGGGTTAAATCCAGTCTTGGATCTGCAGCCATCGGTAAGTCCGGTGATTGCGGATGAGGAGTCTGCATCATGCCCCCCACCAGGCGTGCGAACGAAGAATATGCATTCTGTAGTTCACCCACCATCCTGAACGGGAACCCAGATAACATCTCGGCCCGTTCCTCATCCGTTTTTGACGGGAAGAGGTATTTCAGTGCTTCAATGCTATCAACACCTAATTCTTGTAAGTTTCTAACAACAATCGAGTTGTTAAGAATGTCTTGCGTTGAATCTTCGTACACTGGTCCGAGCCAGCGCCACTGAATAGTTAGATCGCCATCTGGAATTAAACCAAGGACACCAGGAGGAATTTGTTGTGTGCGCACACAAGCCATCATCAATTGCTTGATGCGATCTTCAAACCCAACTAAGGCATCTTTATACATCTGCACAATACTTTCATCTGCACCTTCGTCAGGCTCCACAGGCTTCTCTAATCCTGCAGCAGCAGCAAGCGTTTCGCGGAACAAACGTTCTTCTTGGAAAATAATGAGTTCCAGGCAACGGCAGATGCCATATGTGTAAATAGAATTTGCTTTTTTCTTGGATGTGGCAGAGACACGACCAAACAGTGACTTGTACTCAGTTGCAGTCACACCTGCAGAAATTGACAACTCGTCAACACCGCCAAGTGCCGTACGAATCTCTTCTCGATATTGGCGAGCAAACGCGTTTTGATCTCCAGTAATAGCATCTGGGACAATGTAACCAACACGATCGTTTGGTTCCAGGTTGGCAATAATCCTTGGAACACGAATTTGACCATCCATTCCACGGCTGATTGGATCAGCCTTAAACATGGAACGACTAAGAGAAGACGGGCTTGCAAACCCAGAGTTGGCAGCGATTGATGGGCGCTGTACCACGCCTTCTCCACCTGACTCAATCAGATCAGTCTTGGGACGAGACGAAAGAAGAGTTGGATTACCAAAGAATTGAACGTTCTTCCGCATCGTACGAATCATCTCGTCATGCGTAACAATATGATTTGCAAGTGAATCAAACTCACCAACACCTTCAGTAGAGAAACCTTTGGGGTTGTTGAAGATCTCTACACAAGGAATAAATCCAAGAGTGTTGCGATAAGTTTGTGTTTTGCCTGGTACCACAGACACAGGTTGGTCAAAAGAGAGTTCACCATCTGAATGAGTCTCTTCAATAGTCTTACGTTTGATTGATAATTTTATATACTTCTTTTGGCCTGGGGAACCAAGGCCATCCATCCCCGTGATTGAAGTTTGCTGAATATCTTGATTAACGCCAAAACCATTTTTAACTTTATAACTGTAGATAATGACAACTTCATCAAGCTCTCCATCTACGTTGTAGTAGGTACGATACTCGTGCTTCCTGAAAAAATAAAGACGGTAATTGCTGATAGTAGGCCGGATGTAAAACAACCCCTGGCCATCACACAAAAAGTAATCCCAAATGGAATCAAGCCTTGTGTCAATCTGATTGTATTTAACTACGCGATCAATAAAATCTTTGCGTTGATTACCAAAGTTGTCTTGAGCTGGGAAAAATTCTACCCCCTGGCGGATACCAAAGAGTTTCATTTGTGCCAAGTGTGCTGCTACGACACCAGTATCAACGCCAACCCCACCATCTTTTTCAAGATAGGAATCAACAATTTCTTTGAGCCTGGATTTAGCGTCTGCAGACATTAACTATTTTCAACCCACTGGAATTAGTTTAACAGTTTTACAAAGTATTAGTAGACCATTTTATTTTGAAATCCAGGGGGGACTTGTTGTCCCATTTGTGGACCGCCATAAAACTGAGCGTTAGTAAGACCAGCCATATTACCCATGGCGGCACCTTGCATATTGTTTTGTAAAGAAAGCGGAAAAAGTTTAGCTCCCCCTGGCATAATTCCCCGTTGCCTCAACTCATCATTTAGTTGTTGATTTTGTTGCGTACCACCTTCATACAGTCTTTTTAGTTGTTCCCCACTTCTTCCACCTAAAGCGCCAGGGGTACGGTTAATATCAAAACTGGGATTACCAGCCATTAATTGCTCTATACCAGCGTTACCCATGTATCCGCCGTAAAAACCAGCCATGTCCCTGTTATTATCTTGTTTCTATCTTACTCTTCTATAACTTCGTAACCAGACTCATCATTAAGTTTAGAAAGGACAATACCTTCGCCTTTCAGATCCCACGAAAGAATATCTCCTTCTTGCCAACCGAGTTCTTCGATGATTTCTTCGGGAAACTCAATAAAAAGTTCTCCGTCTTGATCCTCTTGTACTTCGACGATGTAGCTGGTCATTTGAGAAGGCGATCCATCATTCTGTCCAGCTTACTATTAATTTCCTTAAAGGTGTCGTGCATGTGCTGAATTTCGCGAAGAAAATCAACTTTTAACACGTACTCCAGTGGCATCCGATTAAAACTTTCGTCAAGATGCTCAAGTTTTTTTTCTTGAATTGTCACGCGATCAGAAAGTTGTTTGATTCTTTCATGCGACCTAGATAGTAACTTATTTGCGGCCCAGGTACCACCTGAGATTCCAGCTACACAAGTTGTAACGAGGATCGCCAGGTACTCGGGTCCCATGGCAAAAAGATTTTCTTTTATTCTAAGATCTAATAATCAACCTGAAGAGTACCTTTTCGTGTTAATCCATTGATTAACCAAACAAGCGCATCAACACAATCGTCGTGACTACTCACGCCAAAGTTAGTAAGCTCTTCAAACATTGAAGTAAAGTTTCGATACCGATTGAAGATAACTTTTCGATCTTCAAAAAGACCCATGCAACCACGGAAGCGAGCAAGTTTATCTGCCCTAAAACCTTTAACGGCATGCCAGTTAATGTTGTAAAGATTCTCGTTTCTCAAACAAATTCGTTTGAAGTCAGCTTCAAGAGATGCTTGGTACGCTACAGCTTCTGAGTAGACATCACAAGTGTTGTACGTGGGGAAGTAATTGCCGTTCTCGTCGCGCCCAAGAATGGACCAATCATTAAGCAATTCTTTAAGAGCATCTAGTTTTTCTAGATTACCCATCACTCGCATACGCCGGTAATCAATAATGTGAATCTGATCACCTAATTTTCCACCGAGCACAAAAACGGTGTAATCATTTTTTTCTTTTGTACCAGCGGAGAGGTCAACCCCAACAGCCAGTGAATCAAACTCAGTAGCAATCTCTGCTTTGACCAATAGTTCAGGCGCCAATGACAACTCGTTTTGCCTGACAATTTGATTCATGTACTGGAAAGAAAAAGCAATTGGTGCTTGCCGTTTCTTTTCCTTTAAGTAATCCAATGACCACATCTCGGGCCAATAAGATTCTTCTTCTCCAGTTATCTCATTGTTTTGGATTGCAGAAAGAACAATCTGCATCCAATTATTTTGTTCATTAAAAGTAGTTGCATGGATGTCATCATGTCTGAATCTGGTACCAAGACAGATTGCCCTTCCCCCTTCAAACATGGTGGGTGCAATCACAGCATTCCAGTTATCCTGCATCATCTTCCTGATATCAGGGTTGGCAATATCTGATGAGCTTTTGATTGCGTCATCGATGATTACCAATTGGCTACGCTTAGAAGTAACTGAACCTTTTAGGCCAGCAGCGCAGAGTGTAAACTGTTCTTCACCAGCAATATCAATACCAGCAAAACGATGATCAATTGACCAGTACTCATTACTGGTGACATTCTTTAAAAGTTTTACTGTCGGAAAAACATCTTGATATCTTTTGCTTTCAATAAGTCTTTTGATTGTTGCTGACTTGGAACGAGCAATATCAACCGTGTAGGAAAGATAAAGAATCTGCAGTGGACGTTTAGCTGCTGTATGAATACCAATAGCCCAGGCAGCAAACAAACCTGCAACAGTCGATTTGGCACTTCCGCGTGGTGCTAATAGATCAATATTTGGACCGGCAATCTTCAGTAAACAAGAGCTGTCTTGGTTGGTAACCAATTGACGGTGCCACTCTTGGTGATGTTGGGCAGGTGGTTTATCTGCTACATACTCACAGAAATAACCAAAGTCTTCTCGTGCCAGCTCCAGAAGATCTTCATTATTTTTTTTACGTACCCTGTGATTCTTAGCAGCAGCCTGGGCGTTACGTCGATAAGCTTGATGAAGATACGCAGGCACAGAAAAGACCAGTTAGTAATCTGATACTAACCTATTCTTCTTTTTTACTGCGTTTTTGTTCTTGATACTTACGTGCTTTATCAAGAGCCGCTTTACGTTTTTCCTTATCGTTCATCTCAGTACCGTCTTCTTTCTTGGCTTCTTTCTTCTTAAAGTGCTCAAGAAGCTCTGGTGGCATCTTACTCATTAGTTCTGTGCTGCAGTACCACGGATACGATTAATAAGCTCTTGATACTCGCGTGTACCTTTCTCAGGTAGACGAGTAGTTCTCCCTGGTCCAAAGACAATACCAGTCCGCAGTTGCGACTCAGGAAGGGGATGTTGATAGTTTGGTAGTTGTTGCATTACTACTATTCACTTAATTGCATTTTAGCCCACACTGACATTGATGCTTCTTGCAGGGGACCTTCAATTGGATCGTCTTTAAAAATCATCAATAACTCACGAATGGCCTGGTCAGCACCAGCCATCAACAAACCTTTACGATCTTTATTAGCTGTATAGTTTTCTACCTGTGCAATAGTACCGCGCAATTCTTTTTGCATACCAGCAATACGTGCAACTCCTGAATCACGTTTAACAGCAAAGTTTTCAATATCTTCCCTGAGTTTACGGATGTCTTCTTGCATCTCCATGATCTCAGCAAGAAGTACACTCCTGTGATCAGGCTTTGAGTAGTGTTCGTTAATCCAAAGATTACAACAAGTAATTGAACCGTTGTAACCAAGGAACCGAGAATAAAGATAAATTTCAATTACTGAATTATTACTTTCAGCAAACGCAACAAAACTTTCCCTGGTGGGAGAATCTAAGTTGTCTAACCAGTGGTCAAAAACTTTAATATCGATATGCTCGTTGAGACTGACCGTAGTCTCGGGCTTCGTCTTCTTGTTTAAATCGCTGGGATTGCTCAGAGGAAGTTCTCTGCTCTTCTGCACCCTTACCGATAGTTTCTCGCTCTTGTTCACCAGCAGTCTCCATTTTCTTTTTGGAAAATTCGTAGGCAACGCCAGCCGCCTGACGATATTTATCTAGATCAAACCAATCATCAACATCAGTTTGTCCAGCGGGAACACTGCTAGTCATGATAACGAATTATACAGTTTGTTGTTGCGAAGAATCAGGAAGTTTTTTAGCCAACCGTTGTTGATCACGTTTGTTTGCTTGCAAACGCTCAAGAAGGTTTCGGTAACTGTCAAGATCAAATCCTTGTTCAGGCATTTGACCTTCTTGAATTTCTTCTTGCATCAGAAGTTAGACATCATGCTGGCAAGACCTTGCGAAAAGATATCGCGACGGCCTTCAAGAGATTTCTGACGTTGTTGACGACCTTTGGAAGCTTCAAGACGAGCAAGCAGTTGCTCGAACTTATTGATATCAAAGTAATCGTCGGCAGTACCTTGTCCTGCAGGAACAGAGCTGGTCATCTTGTATAAGTATTGACTCTTGATTAATTATAACAATATGAATTTAAGACCAGAACCCAGAAACAAGATTTGAATACAGGCTACCGGCAGAAGCAATCTTTGCAACTTTTTCTGTACCTTCATTCTTAAGCTTCTGTGTCTCTTTATCAATCTCACCTTGGAGGTTGGTAAGACCTGCACTGTACAGATACTGTCTAGTATCACGAATGTTTTGTTGTTGCGCTTCCAGCTCTGCCGGAGTGCCTACAAACTCTTTCCCAAAGTCAGGTGTCGTGACCTTGGTACGCGCCTGAAGATCTCCGCCATACTGGGGAAGAAGAGAGGAATCAAATTTGAAGGTGCGTTGACCTGTTTTCTTTCCCTCTGCGGTAAGCGTTTGCTTACCGTACATGGTGTCGTAATAATTATCAAGATAGCTTTGATTGAATTTATCTTGATACTCAGAACTTTTGGTAAGAGAAGACTTAAAGTCTTCCATCGAACCATAATAACCCTGTCCAAAACGCTCTTGAGCTTTGGCAAGTTCTTCAGTAGTTGCTTGACGACCAAGAAGTTCTTCATAAGATGCTTTAATACCGGTCTCACGTTTACCAGGTAAAGCTGCTGTGTACTGTTGGGTCAGCTCTTGAATATCTGCTTCAGGAGGAGTTAAATCATATTTAGCTGCATAGTCACGTAATTGGTTAGCGGCACTTTCGTAACCAATTAAACCTTGAGCAAGTTGTTGTTGAGTGGTTTGTTTAAGCCCACCGTAAGCAGCGGCGCCAGAAGCCTTACGTGCTTGTTCTGCAGCTTTAGCTTCTGCACGTTCTGTTGCAGCACGTTCTTCTGCTAAAGATTCTTTTTCTTTTGTGTATTGCAAATACTTTGCAAAACTATCGTCCGGCGGTGGCGGAGTATATTTAATGGTAGGACCTCCTCCCATATTTTCTCCTTATGCAAAGTAACTAGAAGATGTACGACCAAACATCGCATCAGTTAATGCGCGTTTTTCGGCCAAAGAACGCTCAATAGCCAAACGGTTTTCAAATTGAGCGGCTTCTTTCGATTCTGGTGAAATGCGTGCCAGGCGCTCACGTTTTGCTGCTTCTGAACCAAGGCCAAGTTGACGCTCTGCAAAAGATCCTTGCAGCCATTTTTTAGCAGCTTTTTCTCGACCAAAAGCAATATCACCGCCTGCACCAGCAGCAAACAGAGGTCCCCACATTGAAGAACCAAGAGCTGCTTTAGTTTGCTCACGTCCTTCAAGAATAGCTTGGTTCTGAGCGGCAAGTTGCGCTTGTGCAATGCTTGCAGAGGTCTGTGCCTGGCCCATGCCAAACAAACCGCTAATCAAACTGCCACCCAAACCAAGGCCAAGACTTAAGGGATCCATTCCACCTCCACTTCCACTTTTTAACGTGCCAAGGCTAGAAAAATTTCCATAACCACCAGAAAAAGCTTTTGACGGATCAAAAGTTGAAAATGATGACGGAAAACTGTAACTCACTATATTCTACCCAAAGTATTTTTCAGGCTGAAACTGATAAGAAGCGAATTGCGCCCTGGGATAATTAGCAAGAGTTTTAGCAAAAGTATCTGCTACAGCTTGGCCTGCATATAAATTTGTTGCCGCAATATTACCAAAACCTTGAGCAATGGTTTTAGGAATATTAGCAAGTGTTGAATATTTATATGCTTCTTTTACAGATTCTTTGCCTAAGCCTTGTGCAAAATTAAGCATTTGTTTTTGTGCATCAAGTTCAACTTGCAATCTTTCGCGACGTTCATCTGGAGTTTCGTTTAAGTCGCGAACAATATTTCTGTACCCAAGAGCTTCATTATAAACCTTTTTAAGATCGTCAGGTAATTTGTTGTAATCTTCTTGAGAGCGAATATTGGCAAGAGGATTCCAACCAAACATACCTATTTGATTACCTTTAGAAAGAGTATCAGAAAAAGCCATGATCAACCAAAGCTAATTTGAGGAGCTTGAAGAACAGAACCAGCGTATGGATTTTGGGATAATAGTGTGCGAGTTGTAGCTCCAGCTTCTGCTTGTGCTCCTAACACGTATTTACCCATCGTTGCACTACGTCCCATTTGTTGATAAAGGGCTGCGTTACTTGCGTTGAGAGCCTGTTGGTTAACAAGTTGTGTACGCATAAGGCGCTCTCGAAGAGGCATTAATGCTTTTTCTTGCTCAATTGTTAACGGCAGCATTGCCCTTGCATACTCTACGTCACGCGCAAGATCGGCCCGTGATTGAGTTTCAATATCTTTCCTTGCTTGCTCACGAATAAACTCACGATCCCGTTCTTCTTTACTCTTTGCAGAAACTTCTTCTGACCCTGGAATTTTAGCTCCAAGATAATTAAGGCCCGCACGTGCAGCTTGTTCTGATGCGCTACCACCAACTGTAGCGCCGATTAAAGGAAAGACTGCTTTTGCAATAGGTTGAATACTTTTTGGCATAAGACCTGCAAGAAGACTTCCAGCTCCGCCTCCCGCTAAAGTTCCAGGAATAGAAGTAACTGCACCAAGAGGATCACCACCTAACGCCTGTAAAGCAGAAGTACCTGCGGTTGCTGCAATAGTGCTATATGCACCAGGCTTCTTCATATATCCTTTTCTTACTGCTTCTGCTTGTGGACCTATATTTCCAACTCCCTGTTGAAATTGCTGCGCTTTTTCTGGCCCCAAAGAACGAATTAAAAGCGGGTTTACGCCTTGTCCACCTTTTTCACGCGATGCTACAAGGTTTCTTAAATACCCAAAAGAGGACCCGTCGTCCATATTAATAATATTTCTTGAGATGTTTAAATTCTACCAGAAGCAACATTTATTGCATCGGTAATTTATCTTGTGTATTGCCAGCGGCAGCAATAGCCTGGTTGACAAGAACACCTGCAATTGCACCAGCGGCAGATCCAATTGCTCCGCCTGCTAAACCACGCACAAGAACTGGGCTTTTTCTTCCCATCGTCCGAGTAATAGTCGCCCTCTCACCTTTGAGCAGGCTTGGCTGGACAGTTCGCTCAACAGTGGGAGAAGAAAGGATTCCCATACGTGACCCAGTGATGCCACCAGCTAGTGCAGTAACAGAAGGGATACTGACCGGGTAACCAAGAACACGGGCCTCTGGGTCGCCCTGAAGGTTCTCTGGTGTAACTTTAACAATACCCATAGTTGCCTTACCAATTGGACCAGGATCGTTATAAAGAAAATTCATGTAATTGGCATACCGTTGCTTTGTTAAATCAGGAATTTCTTCACGAGCTTTCTCAAAAGCTAAAGGACGACCTGTTCTTCCTTGGAAGAAACGTTGAAACAGTTCAGTACCAGGTTCTGTTGTTTTAGTTGGATCTTCTGGGTCAGGAGCATTTTGCTTGTAACCAGTTGGCCTACCTAACTCTCCAATGTTTAATGGGTTGTATGCACCAGTAAGAGCTGCGGCTGGAGCAATAGCAGTTAATGCAAGCAAGCCACGTGCGTAACCAAGTTGCTTATCTGGATCAACAACTTTACGCATTGTTTGATCAGCCATCTCCAATGGATGACTCATTTGCCAATACAATGAACGCAACTCATCAGTGGTTAAGTCAGCACCAAGACGTGTTGCATATGCACCAAGAAAAGCTAACGGTGTTTCTTTACTAATCCCTGCTTTTTTAATATCCTCCCTAAACTCTGGATCATAAAAAATATTACGCCTTGGACGATAAGACTTGCCCGTTCCTAAGGTTTCTAAAGATTGTTGAGCAGCTCTGACACCACCACGAAAACCTTGATATTGCTTTAACATAACTATGTCATTCCTTGCTCTTGCAACTGAGCGAGTAGTTCAGGAGGCAACGTCAAACCAGGATAATGAAAAGCGGTATGTTCAATTCCTTGTGTTTGATACATTGTGTTGGGAGCAACATCAAGACTACCCAACGGAAGACTGTTTACACGAGATCGTTGAATCATTTGTTGAGTATTTTGCGCCGCTTGAGATTCAACTTGAGGAATAACTTGTTGAGCTTGTTGCGCTAAAAACTGTTGTGCATCAGGTTGAACAGATTCAACGCGTTGTGGCAGCATACTTCCAATCAATTGGCTTGCGCCAAGAGAAGCGCCAACGTTAACAATATTCTCAACAAAATGAGGGTCGCCTGGTGCTTCTACGTATTTATTAGTTTTTTTATCTAAAATCTGTTTAGGTGTTGGTTTAAATACTTTACGTGTCGCCCTAAGAATAGGATAGTTAATTAAAAAATCTCCTGCACCATAAGCCAATGCCTCTACTGGACCACCCGTTAATAAACCTACAGCTCCACTTAAACCAGCTCCCATTGCAGCAGACTGAGCAGCTCCTTTAGAGCCGGGGCTACCTAACCTTAAAAAAGACAATAAATTTTTTAGGGGTTGCGCTTTAACCACAGATATCTAACTTATGATTCTGTACTTATTTTACGTTGTTGTAATCGTCTTGCCCGGAGATATGTTTTCTTCTTCTTCCGTAATTTTTTCTTGGCCAACCCGTTCTTCTGTTGGGTTTAATTTTTTGTCAGCAAGAAGTTGTGCAACAGATACGTTATCTTTAAATTCATTTTCTGCACGCTTTTCTGCAAGCTGCATAATGAATCCATTTGGATCTGGATTCCTGGTACGTGGCATAGGATTTTTAGCGCGTTTATCAGGGCGCACTGTAGGACTTAACTTATAAGCTTCTATCCAGCCAGGATTAAAATCTGGTTGTTCTTCTGGGCGCACACGTGTTAAAGCGCGGCCTTCATCAAAGTTATAATCAGTTCTTTTAAATCGCCCCAGCCCCTGGAACATTTCATACCCTTCTTGAGGAAGCTCGTTCTTGTCATCCCAAAAAGGAGAATTAGAAACGTAGTTAAGACGGGGATTATGAATTACTTTACGATTTTGAACGGCCTTAGTTAAATCTTCAAAAGTATATCGAGACGGTACCCAGGGGGAGCCACCATATTCCGTTGCATATTTATCACGAAACAACTCACGAAAATTTAACTGAGACGGAATTCGTCCTTTGTTATCAAAAGGATTGGATATGTATCGACCTAGCTCCAGGCGTGCATCTTTCATTCTTTATTTTTTTTCTTGTTATGTAATCCTACAAGAGTTTTACGAAGGTTAGCTTGTTTTACCGTACGCTCGTCGTACTTCTCAGGATTAGCAAGAACGTTCTCCTGGAGCTGAGCAGAAGTAATTCCTTTACGCTTAGCCTTAGCTGTAAAAACACCTTCTTTAATATCAGCTTTTTGAATCCATTTTTTCTCTTTTTTCTTTTCTTCAGCCATAATTAACGATACGCACGCATTAATTGTTGAAGCATTGCTTCAGAAGGTGCTTGATACGGTCTTAACGCACTCTGACCCCTGCCTTTTAGCTTAACATCACCTTGCCAAGTCTCTGGGCCTTCCAAACGTTGAGCTGCTGCTGTAATGTAATTAGCTAGATGTTGTGCGGTTGCTCGGTCACGGGCAATCTCTTCTTGATTAATAGGCAAGGAAGCTGCGGTTTGTTGTGATGCTTTTTTTTGTGCAGCACGAGACATAAGAGTTTCTCCAACTTGTTTGAGTTGTCCGCCGGTTACACCATAGCGCTCAATCGTTGCCGATTCACTAGGTAACGATTCAATACCTGCTGCAATTGAACCAAGGCCGCCGCCCAGGTTTATTGCACCTTGACGAACTGTTCCACCAGGAGTAAGGTTAGCAGTTAAAGCAAATTGATTACGTTCTTGAAGTTGACTTAAATCTGTAGGCGAAGTTTTTACGCGTACCCGACTGCCTCCTTGTGGATACGTTCCCATGGAAGCAACGGAAGCTGGACCAGCAGCAAAACGAGCTGCTCCTGTAAAAGAGCCCCAGGGAGTTGTAACAGGCTCTTTACGCCGTTGACCAGCTTCGTCGTAATAATAACCAGTTTCACTACCTCGCTCTTGTGCAAGAACGCTTGGTTCTTTGCGAATAGCTAAAGGATCAGTTTTTTCTGTAGCAATAGATCTGCCAACTAAAGCAGCAATAGAAGGTGCGTCTTGGTTTTCTGATTTTAAAGTTTGAATTAATTGATTTTCTGGATAAGAAACCTTACCTCGTTCAGTTGAATAAATTACATTACCATCAATATTTTCAACTTTGGCACCTTTAGAAATTAAATCTCTTAATTGACTTGTGACAGCACCTCCCATCCTGGGAGAAATACGTTCATATGTACTGGTAAGAATACCCAAATCTGTACCAGTTGACATAACATCTGGCTTGGGAATTCCAAGGTCACGTTTAGATGTTGTTTCAACACGAGGAGTTTCTCCCAACTCTTCTAGATCAGGTAAATAATCAGAGAGTTTATCCAAAGGAACACCTGCTTGTGAAAGCATTAAACGTGCATTTGCTACGTTTTCGGCTCTATTTCCTTTTTGACCTGGACCAATAGGTCCTGTGTAGGGTAATTTTTGTCCTTCTACAGATGTTAAAAACCCATATTCTTTTGCTTCATATTGACTACCAGAAAGCATACGAATAAACTCGTTGCGTCCTTCGTCATATTTATCAAACGCACTTCGTGTCATTACTGGAACGTCATAAGCATTATGAGTACGTTTTAACAATGCATCTACATCACGATTTAAAGATGCGTAATCATTTCCGTGATAATTACGTAAATCATTAACAGCTTCTTGTAAAGTTACTGTTTTTGCAATTTCTTTGCCTGATTCATCTATACCCGTGCGCGTACCAACAGGAGCCATTAAATCAACAGAAAAATTAACAAGTTGTGTTTTTTGTTGTCCCGTTCTTGCGTCTTTTACTAAAACAGCTTTTTGTAAAGGAACTAGGGCTGTGCGCGTTACTTTTGCTTTACCCCTAACTTGTTGGCCTGAAACAGAAGAAGGTAGAAGAACATCGCCTTCAGTATCGTAACTAAGAGGCATTACATCAAGTTTGGTTGAACCGCCTTCTCCTTTAAAGCGAAGTACTTTTCCTGAAGCGTAAGAGGGGTCTTGCGCCGCGCGAGCAAGAGCCTTTTCTTCGACAGAAACAAATGGTCCTTCTTTTTTTCGAGCACCAAAGACAATCCCTTTTGGATTTAATACGGGCACAGGTGCACCAGTTGTTTCGCCTGTTGTTCCAGCTTGTCCACGATATTGGGTTTCGGTTCCCGCAAAACTTGTTTTGGGTTCTACAATCTCGGTAATGTATTGAGGCGTATCACCAACTGTTTCAGCATACAATTCTTGCAAAGCTCCTGATGTTTGTTTATCCCACTTTGCAAACATTTGTGCATTATTGTTTTCAGTTTGTTCTTCTGCAGGTAATTGATAATTTAATTTACCAACAGCTTTACGTGCCTCATAATCATCAAGGGTATGCGGAAGTTCTGCTGCGCGACGTTCCCAATATGTTTTATACGCCTCGGTCCAGGCAGGATTAAGTACCTGTTTAGTTTTTCCAGTACCAGAAATTTGCTCTCCTTGAGAAATTAACTCACCAGATAAAGGATCAAAAACATCACCTTCTAATAAAGAAGCTCCTTTTACGCCGCCATAAGTTTTAATCCGTTCAAACCCTGTAACATTTTCACGTCGAACAACATCTTGTACGCGGGGATCACCTTGTGCATATGCACTTAAAAACTCACGAGTAGGGCTTGAAACACCTGCAACCGTTTGACCTTCTTGTGCGGGAATCTGAGAAGGATATAGCAATGGCCCAGGGGGAATGCGTTTTCCTTCTGGTCCAAAGGGATTAGCTGCTGAATGCGTTGTCTTGCCAAGTTTTAATGCTTCTGTTTCTAAACGTGCAAATATCTTTGCTTCTTTTTCTTCTTTTGTTAAAGTACGTTGGACAGGTGGTAATAAACCATATGCTTCAAAAGTATCCTCTACTTGAGGAATATCTACTTCTGGAACATCAACACCTGTATGACGTTGAAGTTTAACGTCAATTCGTTGTTCTTCTTGATTAATACCCGACTCAACTGCGTCGTATGTTTGATCAGTTAGTGAAGGACCTAACTGTTTTTGTTTAGAAGTAAGATCGGCATTATCAATAACGTCTACACGTGGAGCAACTGAACCTCGCTCTTCTAAAAAAGAACGTGGTGTAAATTTTGTTTCTGCATCGCTCCAGGGATCTGGTATATCTACTGCAACAGTTGACGGTGTTGCAACTTTAGAAGGGTCAGGTGTGTAAGTTTTAGAAACTTTTGTTACATCAGGAGTTCGCGCAACTGCTTCTTTAATATCTGCTACACGAACGCCTGCGTTTGCAGCTTGTTTTGGCGCACGCATCAACCGACGCGCACCAAAATATGCTCCACCTGCTCCAGCAAGAGCCAAACCTACCCCAATTCCTACAGATAAGGGGTCTGGACCCTGTTGTTCAGGTGCTTTGAGCTGATTACGGCGGAATGCCAGTACTTCGGGCGCCATCTCTGCCCGTTCCCTGGGATCTTCTGGGACAGGAGCACCAGTGGCACGACTGTAAGCGTAGAAATCAGCTTGAGAAAGCGCCATTTATTACTTTTAAACCGACTTTTAATCTTTTTACATTCTATTGTTTAGAAATCTGGAGCGTACGTACGTTATATTATTTAAATACAGAAGTAATGTGTGAAATGGACGCAGGTGTGCGCCAACAACGGGTAGAAGCCCTGGAGAAAATTAAAGAAAAAGCCATGGATATGGCTAAAACTGGACGCGATTCGCTAGAAGTGCGTGATTTTGTAACCGAAGCAAAAAAAGAATTGGCATATGGGCTTCCAGATGAAGAAGCATTTAGAAAAGCAGTGGGTGCAACCAAAGCTTACATGAGTAAAAAACAAAAATAAACATAAGTAAAGTTTATTAACCAAGCCGGGGCATAAATAACCCCGGCATTTTTGTGTAAAAGTTTGGGCTACGTGCACTTTTGGTGTACAAATGGGTATTTTATATATTTTTTTAAGTATAAATACTCATTATTACAGATGAGGGTACCAACTTTTTAACCCTTTTGGGGTAATAATTGTCTGAGTGTTCTCCACATACATATACGTAGTGAGTTGTGGGTAGAAAAAAAGAATAGGTGTGTAGGTATATAAGTGTAACGGGGGCTGCGCATCCGTGCAACGCAGGTAATCCATCGCGTTTAATTCAATGCAAACGAAACAGGCTAAGCGTTGGCAACACGACTGGCGCCAGCAAGTTGGTGAGCGTCCGACGCAACAGAATGCTGAGCTTTTCCGCAACTATGTGGAATTTGCTTACCAGATGTTGGAGGAGCTTGGCTCCGCCGACTTTGTTTATAGCGATCTGCGTCAGGTATGCCAGCCTCAGTACTTGTTCCAAGTGGTATGTGACATGCAAAGCGATAAGCTGAGCATGCGCATTTACCAAGACAAGGACGGGTTGAAGATCGTTGTGATTCACAAGATCTGATAGTTGCCTCTTCCCCTGTCGTCTTTACGGCAGGGGTTTATGCAGCTCTCACTAACCTGCACACCGCATGTCAGGGAACCCACACATCTGACTACGTTTTCCACACCCTGTGGAAAAGTATGTGGATATGGGGAACCTCCCGCGAGGTAGCGGTTCAGGAATGACTGTCGTTCTTAGAACCCAGTCGTAGCAAGGGATCTCAGCGATTCACGTCTAGCTGATGGACGTTAAACCGTAGCATTACCCCCAGCGGAAATGGGTACCGCACAACAGGAGATTCCTGTGAGCTACAAACATCTTTCAGCTGTCGAACGGCGTCTTGTTTTTGAGACGTGGAAGCAATGGCAGCTGTATCCAGTACCAAAGCACTGGGTACAAGAAGCAATTCGTGAGGCTTTAATTAAGTTTAGGTCTCTTAACTGATCCGTTAAAGCGGGAGGACAGGTGCAAACCCTGTCCCAGTTATTACCCTCAGCGGAGATGGGTACCGCACACACGGAGAATACCGTGACCAACACTACTGCTGCTGTACTTCCTACCAGGGAAGAACTAGCGGCTACGGCCTACGATCTCATCCAGTTTTGGATGGAGTCAGGCCACTCGCAGCTACTAAGCCGTGAGCAAGCTCTTCAGATTGCCGCATGGGGACTGAAGATTGCTGGCGAACGCGAGCTGCAACACCAAGTTCTTGCAGAGCTTGTAGAGCTTCCCGAGAACTACGGTTAATCCGTACAAGCGGGTGGCAGGGTGCAAACCCCTGCCTAACTATTGCCACTCACTGAGAGTGGCTTAACTCAATTCAACTTATGACTGCACTACACATTCGAAAGAATACTGCTGCATTGCTGAAACTAACAGCATCTGCAGTAGAAACTGCTAAGCTGCCATCTAAACAGCAGCTTGGACAGAAGATAAGTGAATACCGCATTCGTGCGGCTGCACTTATTATGCCTAACGATTGTCAACTGCACATCAACTCATGACTAAGAATCAATTGGTTATTTACATTGCTACCGTTGTTATTGGTGGAGGTATTGCTAGTTGCATTGGTGCACGTTTGTTGCACGAAGCAACTGCTAAACAATGCCTTCAACATGACTGGCCTAAGCCTGCGCATCAAATTCATATGAATTGGTGTGCTTCTAACGGTTACAAAACTAATTGACTTATGGCTACCCCAACACTTACCTACCGTCCTGACGAAGGACGGTATCGCGTTACTTGGTACAACGTTGAAACTACACAGCTTCACTTTGAGAAGTTGTGGAACATGTATGATCTAGACACTGGTGCCACATGGCAAGAGTGGATTGATCGCGACGTACGTACTCTTGGTTCAATTCCTACCAGCATGAAAGACATGCTGATGGAGATGCAAGAGTATTACGACTATTCCACCACAATGGAGCAAGAACGCATCGAACAAATGATGTGATGTCTACAAATTCCCATCTGTAACAAGATGGGTTTCTGCAGACTTTACATCTGCACAACTCAACTCAACTCCACTTGGTTTCGCTATGACTCCTAAAGCTGTTGAACGTCTCCTTACCCAAGAAGCTCGTCTTCTTGCACGTCGAGACACTCCTATCATTGATCAGGAGATTGAAAGTCAGCGCCAGGCTGCACTGGAGATCTTTTATCAATGGCAAGATGGCTTGGTACAGTTCCAAGACTTGGTCCCGTTCTGTGTTGTCCTTGAGAAGAAGGTTGATCTCAACCGTGCACTTCTTAAATGGGAACAAGAACATCTAGTGGACTAATCGTGGAACGTCCCTTGGTTATTTGGAAAGTGTTTAGTAGTGAGTTTGTTATTGAGCTAATGGCTCGCACACAAACAGAAGCATTGCTTGCTGGTGCTGAACTACTGGATATCTCTCCTGTTAACCTTAAAGCCATTCGTGTTTACGACTGGTGATCTTTGCATATTCCCATCGATTTCGATGGGTTTCTGCAGAGTTCATCTCTGCTTGCTTATCAACTCAACTCAATTTAATTTTATGACTTACGCTGATCTGCAAACGTTTACTGTTGTTGGTCGCATTGCAAGTCTTATCGTTATCAAAACGGAAGATGAGCGTGACTGTTTGGTTGTTACTTTGTACCACCGTATCTCTAAAGATGCTGTGGTCACAATCAAATTCTTCAACAGCAATGGTTTGCTTACTGCTTATACCAATGACAATCTGGTTGTAGGCCAAGAGCTCACGGTGTCTGGTAAAATTCAAGGCATCCGTGCTTTCTATATGAAAGATGAAGAGCTCATGCCGCTCAAGCAACCAGAGTTTCAACTGAAAGTGACTGATTATGCCTTTGGTTCCAAGCCTCAGCCCAAAGCTGAGGAAGGAACGAAGGCTGCTAGTAAGAAGAAGGCTGCAACTGCTGCGGCCTGACTCTTGACTAACTGATTCTTGCACTTAACCCTGCTCATCATTGATGAGTGGGTTTTCTGCAGGAGATCTTCTTCCTCTCCTGCCTATTGCAACGTAGTACAGTTGTATTACTCCGTCCATCAACCGAAGGTTGATTCCTACTACACAGGACTTTCTCCAATGAAACAGATTACTAAACTTGGACCTAAACAATTTATTCACACTGATGTGTACCCTGAGTACCACAGCAGTAGAGCAGGACGTTACCTTTGTAACTTTTTATCTGCAACCATTGTTATCGGTATCGCTTTTGTCGTAACAGGCGCTATGCTTGGTACCGACTTTACAAAGTCTTTACTACAGTGGTCATGCCAACAAACCTTGGTCGAACCACGGTAAACTAATTAACCTATCTGTTATTCCAATGGTCTTACCTACTACAACATTTGCAAATACCGCGTTGAAGTGGAGACCAAATGGAGAACTATCTAGGCACGATTTGCGTGCCATTACTGCAAAGTTAATGGCTGCAGAACAAAGACCCTTCACACTACCTGAGGCTCAACCCATGACTTATGTAGCACTTGTCGTTGACCAGACCGGGCGTTATGCCCATGTCTATGGCAATGCCAATAGCTGGGATAACTACGTTGATCAACTCGAAGACATTGGATGCGAAGTTGTTGAGAATCAAACTGATGACTATGAGATTGATCCATCAGAAAACTTAAGTGAATACATGAGAGAATGCGATGTTGCACACATTGACTCTCTCTTGAAAGATACAGATTTTAAACCATTTGACTAGCTATTACTTGGAATTCTGATAAACGTCGTTTATTCATATTCTTGATATCCGTCCTGAGTATGACGTTAAACTGCTCAGTCCTTTATCAACTCATTCGATGACAACTCAACAACTCGATGAGAACTACAATGCAGATCTTCTTGACGCATGGTCTGACCTTGCGTACCAGCAGGAACAAGCTATGCAAGAAGAGATGCAACCACCTAACCCAACTGATGAACTAACTGATGACTAACACTCAGCCTCAACAATATAATGATGATGTAATACTACACATCATCGTTATCCTGACCATTCTCACTACACTGTTCCTTCAATTCATCTCACTACTATGGCCCTCCAACCCATCCAACACGACATTGCTGCAATCGTCGGTTACACCCCACTCACCAACGAAGAGGGACAAGAGCCAGCCGACACCACACTCTGCTTCCACGACGTTGAAATCAGAGACGGTTGGCCGCACATCTTCTGGAAACGTGAGTGGTACCCCGTCCCCACGCTCGAAGAAATTGAAGAGTGGGTCTTCGACTCAGTCTGTTTCACGCCAGAGGAGGACGAGGTCGAACCCGACGACCCCAACAGTTGGCTCTCAATCCTTGGCTTAATCTAAGTATTGAAGCGCACATAAAACTTGCCAATACTATCCATGTATTGGCAATAGTACTAATACTACAAGCTGGGCATTTACTACATAAGTACGTGATGTAAGTCCCAGCATCAAATCAACTATCAACAAACACACCATGGCTAAACATCAACTTCAATTCACCAGCAACACGTACACCCGTCATGATGGTAGTACACATACCTACCAGCTCAACGATGACATGCGCATCACGCTGATCATCGAAGAACTTATGGCTATCTACCAACGGGAACAGAATCGTCCCTTGGGATACAATGATCTTCCGTATCATTACGAAGAATATCTGTTAGAAGCCATTGGTCAACTTGAGCAAGCTATCGAATGGCCTGATGAACCAGATGAATGGGTTGGTGAACCACCGATAACTATGGATGAAATGCACACTGCTGCATGGAAAGAACACCAAGAAATGCATCGGTAACTGCAATGAACAATTTAACCTTATTTAAAAATTTGTTTTATGTAGATGAAACTTCTCCATCTTTTTTAAGATGGAAAATATCAATTACTAATCGTGTTAAAGCAAACAACGTTGCAGGTTGTTTAACTTCACATGGATATTGGCGTGTTACATATAAAGGTAAACAATATCCAGTACATTTAATAGTGTATGTTTTAACTTTTAATGAATACAAATTATCTATGACTATTGATCACATTGATAATTGTCCATCTAACAATAATCCAAATAATTTAAAATGGGCAATAAAATCTGAACAAAATACTAACCGTAGAAAATGGGGTTTTAAAACAATGAACAATAACTTAAATACATTTGAATTAACAAAAGCTAATTAATAAATTAAACATTTATTTAAATTCTCAATAAGCTTTCACCCCAAATATGCACGCTCCCACTCATGAACGGGGTGGTCACCCTTGACAGAGGGTGGTAAGCTTATAAACACAAGCTGGGCATCGCTCTGACAGAAGGCGTGTAAGTCCCAGCTTGCTCAACTACTACACACTTAACTCACCATGACTGCACTTAACGACGCACCCAAACCACGCATCCCTGATGCCATTGATAACCAACGGTTGCAAGCTATGTCAATCGTTGCAAAGATGAAAGAATCTGCTGATCGACATGGTATTGGTTTTGTCGGCGGCTTTGTAGACGCCGATGGAAACAAATTTGTTATGTCCAATATGTCTGATGAAGACACCAATGCACTCATGCCAGGAGATCTGCAGTGACTACAACTAAACCAAAGACTCAACCTAAGACTCAATCTAAGACACGTCACCTGCCTGCTCAGCCAGGTGACATATGGACTACCCAACGTAAGAATACGTTTGGTGTTGGATCTAAACTTATGTGTACTGATGAAGAGTGGGATGAACACCCAGGCTTCTTTAAGTTCTACTACTTAATTGGCTGTGCCAACATTGGTCCTTACACTACACTTGACACAAAGACTATGCATGGGTTTGATCTTTACAAACGCAACGGAACTATTTACAACAAACCATGAGCTGGCCTGATGCATTAGTATTGTGCACATTTTTTATATGTGGCACAATTCTCTTTATCAAAATGTTTGAATAACTGCAATGACATTCACAATCACTGAACATCAATCCCAACTTATTGAAGACCTTCTCGAACGTTTTAACTTTGAGAAAGTCCAAATTGCAATGACTGCACTTGATTGGAAGTGGGCTAACGTTATGGAAGACGGTAGCTTAACTGTTCCAACCATTGAACGTATGAAGCGTTCATGTCGGAATCTTTTGTATCGATCTATTAATGATCGATCGGTAGGCACTGGCGGATTCGAAGCTCGTTACTATCCAGCAGAAGAAGACGAGATTGAAGAGGAGACCTTTGCTCTTTCATTTGTTGTTACTCAAACATTTACTTGTGGAGACTGGTGATGACAAATGAAGTAAACGAAGCTCGTTACAATAAAATTTTAGATTGCATATCTAAAATTATTTCTCATCCACATTCTTATACAACAACACATGACAAACATCGTGCAATTGCTGCAATCAATTCATTATCATCTGATGATGATATGGTTGAATATTTATATTCACAATTAACTCAAGACGAACACAAACTTGTTAAACAAATTCACGACTTTGGTTATGACAAAGAAATCACCTATTAACTTTGACCGTACTATCGCTGGCTTTAACTTAACTGAACATGGTATCAAATCGTACACCAAATCAATTAAACTTGGTCCATTCCAACTAACACTTAACGCACGGCAGTCTGGTGTCCTTGGATCTATCTCAATCCCAGGCACCGGTTTAAGCAAACGAAACATAAAGATAATCTAAAGATCATGATCGATTCATTTACTATTGAATTTAAATTTACTGACACTAAAAAAGTTTATGGTGCTGATGAGTTTACAGGCATAGAGGACCGAAAAAGATTTTTTCGAGAACTATTAGTAGAAATTTGGAAACTCAACGCTGATCTTAGTGATGGATATTTTCCGTTACATAAAATTATTGTTGATACAAATGACGACTATGACTTGCCTTCAATTGAAATGTCTATGCCTGAATCAATTATGAAATCATTTGATAAAGAAGACTGAAACACTGGGCATCACCTACATAAGTACGTGGTGTAAGTCCCAGCATCAACTTCAACCCCAACAACAACTTAACTATGGACAACTACATTAGCATGTTTGATCGCATCAATCTTGCACAGTGTGCAGCTAAGCGTGCACGTGAATACTGCAGTGATGAACAACGGTTCCATGGCGAGTTCTGCACAGCACGTGCCTGGAACAAATACAAGTGTTACATCACAACTGCTTGTCAGTTTGTAGAACCTGACTAAGGTACATGCATGGGGTCCCCCCTGGACCCCCCTGCAAACCTGTACCACGGAGGCACTATTAGTGACAATAGTTATCTCTACTAACTACACTCATGACAATCTTATCAATTGAAGAAACAACCATCAATCAATCCCATGTCACAGTTACTGCACTTGTTGAAGACATGCTTCTTCTACACAAAGCAACTTACTTTGAACCTGATGAATGGGCTCCAGCACTTTGTATTGCAGATTTTGAATTGGATGAGGATGAACAAATCCCTGTTGATGAAGATGGCTTCTGTCAGTATCTTGCTGACAGAGATCTTCAATGGCAACTTGTCGACACATCTGATTGGTACCTAGCATCATGATTGGTTTCTCTATCGAATTCAAACGGTGGTACCTGGTAATTCGTGGTCCCAAAGGTCGTGTGTACAGTGCGTTTGGTTTTGCAAACGAAATGCCTGTCTTCACACCAGAGAAGACTATGACATTGCAGGAATACATGGATGACTATGACGATCAACTAGTCTTTACCTGTAACGGTGAAGAGGTAATGCGTATCTGATCCATCGTCCTGAGCATGACGTTAAACTGCTCAACACCACACACTCACTACGAACTCACCATGCAATTCCGTCTTCCTACTCAACTACAACAAGAGTTGTTGGCGTATGACCCAGCTCTTAAAGCACTGGCTAAACAACAGAAAACAATTAACAACAAGACTAAGAAAGCTGCACACCCACTGGGTAAACCCAACCAACTGATTCCAACTGAAGTATTGCCAGTATCGTTATATAACGATGCTATTGACAATATTAATTTGCAGGCTGCACCTGATCGTTACCAACTGTTTACACGAATTGTTGAAGGTGCAGTAACTCCGTATGCAATCTTGTATCACTTTGAGCAAGTGTGGTATGCAGCATGGCTACCACCTAAGCATCAAAAAGATCAGTACATTTATGGATACTCGTTTGCATTCAAAGACAACGCATCTGCACACAAGATGCTGCCACATAGAGTTCGTAAGCACTTATACGTTGACAATCCAAACAAACTATCTACATATCAGCTTGGCCGCGTTCAGTATTTTACATTCAACAAACTAGTAACCAGACAAGATATTATTGATGGTTACGATGCAAAGAACTGGAACATCCCAGGTGCTCAAGCTTACTACAAAAAGTCTGGTAATCTGTGCCAACAAGTAAAAGCATTTGAAGATCAACTGTTTAACACAATCCCTATGTGGTCTGACAGTCAATCAACTTTTGCTCGGCTCCGGGCAATCAATCCAGCTTCTGTTATCTTCACTAATGGTTATCATTATGGTCAAGAATGTAGAACATTCTGGCAACAACATGACATTACCAAAGCTGTAATCTCATATGACTTGTTGTTCAAACTTATCACTCATTATGCACACGACAGTGGATATGACGGTGATATCTATAGGCAACTAAACAAGATGCTGCACATTATTGCTACTCCGTTCTTTAAGAAATGGATTCAAGCAAGATGTGATCAAGTCAATGCAATGTTTAACGATACTAGTAATCAATATCTTAGGTGTATCCGTGGACCATGGGCTCAGATCCATGTACTATTTAATGCTATTGCTTTTGTGTATGACGTATGGCCTGAGTGTCCCATTGATTACTATCAAACTTACATTGTTCAACTGTTAAGTTTTAAATCAACACGTCAAGGTACAATTATTACACAAGCATGGTTGAACAAACACATGCCTGTTGCTTCATTCTTTTCTATTCTTGAAAAAGAATATGAACGAGAAATAAACAATACGCACACTCGTTACTATTATGACTCAGATCTACAGTGTCCACGTTTTTATTATTCCAACTGGAGTGATACGGTATCAATGCTAGATACAATCCTTGCACACAATGCATGTGCAACGGAACCACTAACTCTTGATGTTCCAAAACGTTGGCGTCTCATGGAGTTCCATGATCACGTTCAGTCTGTTGCATGGAAGGTCAAGAACAAAAACGAATCACTACCCCAGGATTTGTTCCCAGAACCAGTCAAGCTTGAACTTGGTTCCAGTAGGTGGACATTTTTCCAACCAGTTGATACCCATCAACTAGCTGCATGGGGACAAGCCGTACGTAATTGCGTCGGTAGTGCCAGTGGTTATGCAGATGGTGTTCGTAAGAAGAAGCACTTCATTGTGCTGTGCATGATTGATAGCAAACCCATGTTCACAATCCAATTGGAAGTCAACATGGGTATGATGTCCGTTAAACAGATCGCTGGTATTAGCAACGCCAGGCTTACGGATGAGGAACGTGAGTTGTACACAACTGCATTCAGCAAGGCGTTGACGCAACGTGAGTCTGCGCTAGCATCTGCTTAGCCCCCACAGGCTGACCCGCCCTATTGTCGAGGATAGGACGGGTCACACTTAATGACTGACTACACAGACGATCAACTTCTTGCCATGGCAATGGCAACTATTAGTAACTACATTCATGACAACTCACCTCAGTACATCCTGATTGAAGACCCACGTAACGAGAATGATTACGATACGTGGAACTATGGCTGCGAACCGCTGCCTCATGATCATACTTGGTATCACACATCAATAGATGTGAGTGTAAATCCAAGTATGCCTGAGTAGCCCAGCGGAAGAGGCAAACGACTTAAAATCGTTCCAGCGTGAGTTCAAATCTCACCTCAGGTACCAATCCATTTGCTATTAAAATCATGCAACCTATTGTTACTTACACCAAGCCACAACAAGTATCTGTATTTAAAACAGATAACTATTTCCACATCTCTGTTACTGATGACAATGGAATTGAGCAATCAATTAAGTTGCCAACCAGTACAACCAAAGTAATTAAAAAAGTAGAACAAGCTCCTGTTGTAACCAAACCAAAAGTTAGTAAACCTACTGTTGTACGCATTGATTATACAGAAGATGGTCGGCAAATTGAACAACGTATTGAACCAAAGATTACAAAACTTCCAAGAGAAGAACCCAAGAAATATATAAAAAATAGAAATCAAAACCTAAAACCATTTACATCTAAACTTACTCGATCACAAGTTATGGAAATTAAAACAATGCTTTACGATCCAAAGTTTATGGCTACTTATCCATCTTGTTATCAAGCATATAAAGAAATTGCTGGCGTTTATGGTGTTACTTATATGTGTATTCAATTTATCCACAGGGGAGTTACTTGGAAAAACGTTTGACTAACTGGGCATCTATACAGTGTAAGTCCCAGGTTTAATAGTTCATTTACTCAATTCACACCATGTTTTCCTACTTCAAACATCTCATTCCTCAACCCCATGGTTACATGGATGAGGACAAGCGTTACAACCTTGGCTTGACCTGGACTGATGTAGACGGTCTTACTGATTGTCACAATCTTGAGTTCAGGTACGTACGCAACTCAGAGCGTCTTGCACTCCAGGGAGAACCAATGCCTGATGGTAGCTGGCAATACGTAGAAGCCAATGGTACTGTTCATGCCATTACTCCTGAACGCGCTAAAGCATTCATGGATAAAACACATGAACACGCTACCATTATGTGCGCAATGTTGGATAAGATGCGTGAGGCTGGCATGATGGATAACATCATTGACACCAGTGCTCAAGCTGTTTAAACTACTTACGAAACACAACTCAGCCCCCGTGCAAACGGGGGTATTTATTTTATGCAACCAGAAGAACTTCAACAGCTCATCCAACAAATCAACGACAACATTCCTGACCACACATGGGATCTAGTAAGAGATGCAGCTATTGCACAGATTGTAGATTTGATGGATCTCAATACATTGCTTAAGCTTGCAGAACTATCACTCTCTGAGTATTATCACGAACATAAAGATGAGATCATTCAAGATCTTATTTCTTTTGTTGGTATTGATACCACAGTACATGTGTTAGATTCGCTCCAGCTTAATAAAGTTCCTACTGAAATTGAATCATGACTGAACGAGAAAAGTTTATTGATGTACGTCTTTCTTTAAAAGAAAGCACCTATTGGAAACTTGTTGCTATTGCTGCAGAAGATCAGCTTACTGTTGAAGATTGGTTGGATGAATACTTACCTGCAGTAGTAGACAACTTAGTTACTGAAAAGAATTAATGCGTTGTCCTAAATGTCACAGCACTAATACAAAAATTAGTTCAACAGATCGTTATGACACTTTTACCAAACGGTATTGTCAATGCTTTGATTGCAACAAAAAGTTCTTAACAGTTGAACGGTATCTCAAGTACCAGCGAGGACCTAAGCGTGGTGGTAAACTACCTGACACACAAGGAGTTAAAAATGGTAATGCAATATTAATTGAAAAGAACATCCTTGATATTCGTAGATTAAAACGTCAAGGCAAATCAAACCGTGCTATTGCTGTTATCTACGGAATCAACAGTGGCCACGTGTCACGTATTGTTAACTACAAAGTCTGGACCCATGTCTAAACACGTTAAGATTATTCGATTCAAGGTTGGTGATCGCGTTGCTGAAAAACCAAAAGACAATTACATCCCAACTATCAGACCAGAAAAAACAATTGTTGTGTTGCGTAATTCAACTCAACGCATTGGTGTTGTAACCAATGTATTTGAAAAAAAAGATGCACGCAAACACACCTACACCTACTACGATGTAGCTTGGGACAACGGCAGATCATCAACACATGCACAGTTCCGTCTGTGCCACGAACATGAACTAGCTGGTGTGCTCCAGGATTACCGCAATGCTATTGAATAACTTAACTACACACACAAGAGAAAGCGACTAATGACTGACGACCTTCCTATCCAGATCACGTCTGACTGGGGCAAAGTATTTGGTTTGGTCTGGCACAACCAAGGGTGTCTTAATCCACGAGGGCTTACCGGATGGATTGATTTGACTAGCCAAAAAACGTGGATTGTATTTCCTATTAAGTCTTTCCCGTTTTTCAAGATTAGTTTCTGGCGGTTTTCTTCTGATGAGTGACCCCATGAATAACCTGCGCCAAGCCAGCGCTGATGTATCTGGCGTTAAACTTGAACCGTGTTGGTGGCAGAAGGCTGCCCGCAAAAAGGTTGAAGAGAAAACAGAAGCAATCTTTGACGCCTACTGCACACTTGCTGATCTGCGCAACCGTGAGGTCAGCGACAAGGAAATGCTGGCCGCCGCTTTGCGTGAAGTGATTAACCAGTGCCAAGACGGCCAAGGGATGATTGCCGCACCTGAACTGCTTCAAATTGCCCGCGAATTGGACTACTCAGCAATGCCACTGAACTTCATTCTTGAACAGTAGAGGAAAGGACTAATGACTACTTCTTTTAAAATTCAAGTTAAAGAAACCGAACGATTTTGGGATGATTTCCAAGGTCCTCTTGAAAAGATTATTTCTTTATTGCAATCAGAGCTAGATGATGGTTGGGAAGGAATTGAAATGGAAAACAGGGGATACGATGGTGTGGAATATTACGTTTACAAACATCGTTTGGAGACCGACAAAGAATACGAAAGACGAATAAAATCGTTGAAAAAACGAGAAGAAAAACGGCGCAAGGAATACGAAGAATTAAAAAAAGAGTTTGAAAAATAATCTATCAATTTAAACCAACACAGTAGAGGAAAGGAATGCTTAAACCTAGTAATCAACACCACTAATGACTTTGAAAAAATCCCACAAAGACGAAGTCCGGCTGTTTATTCTTCGGCAACTACAAGAGCCTGGTGAACTGAGGGACAAACTAGATGTGCTGGCTTTTACCTACGACATGGACCCGTTTGAAGCTATGGAGTTTTACGAAAACGAAGTAGCCCGAATTGAGAAACTGTTTAACTATCCTTCAGCCTCTTAGTCCGATCATCTAAACAAACTACTATGACGCAAGTTGTTTTTAAATCTGCAACACCTAATGCAGAAGAAATTATTGTTGAGTTAGCCAGGGTTTCTAATCCTGATAACGCAACTAATATGGTGACCGCTCCAAAGTTGTTGCGTTATTTAATTACACACAAACACTGGTCGCCATTTGAAATGGCGCACATGACTTTAACTATTCACACAGAACGTGATATTGCTGCACAAATACTTAGGCATCGTTCATTTTCATTTCAAGAATATTCAACTCGTTATGCTAAAGCTCAACCATTTACAATCCCTGATTACAGAAGACAAGACTTGAAGAACAGACAGAATTCAATTGATAATATTGATCCAGTCGTTAAAGTAAATTTAAAAAATAAAACAACAGAAGTATTACTTGCTGTTACTCAACTGTATGAAGAGTTGTTGGAAGCGGGTGTAGCAAAGGAGTGTGCCAGGCGCATACTTCCTTTGTGTACACAAACAACTATGCACATGTCAGGTACATTACGTAGTTGGCTACATTACATTCAAATACGAACTGATGTAAGCACACAACTTGAACACAGACGTATTGCAGAACAGTGTAAAGAAATTTTTTGTAAACAGTTTCCAATTATTGGTGAGGCTGCATTTAGTTAAGTTACAAACAATTGATTTGTCCTGAGCACGACATTAAACTGCTTGTTCACTCAACTCAACACAACCATGGAACAACTTAGTTTTTCTACCGGCAATGCCAAACTTGGTAAACGATTAATCTTTTCGTTGCCTGCTGGTTATACATGTCCGCACGCTGGTGTGTGCAAAACTATGGCTGATCGTACCACAGGGAAGATCATTGATCTGCCACAAGAGAATGGTCCTAGCTGGCAAGACTATCGCTGCTTTGCTGCAATGGCAGAGACTAGGCCAGGCGTACGTGATTCACGTTGGGGTAACTGGGATCTGATCAAGGAAGTAATGTATTCTGTTGATCGACCAGAAGAAAAACTTGTATTGTTAACTCAACTTATTCATGAATCAATTCAAGCTGCACAACCCGTACGTGAACCTTGTGATCTTGTACGTGTACATGAGAGTGGTGATTTTTATACTGAGTTGTATTTCCGTGCATGGCTCCAGGTTGCTAGACAAAATCCTGATGTTAAGTTTTATGCCTACACAAAATCTTTGGGTATGTGGTATGAGTTACGTCATGTAATTCCAGATAACTTTTATCTGACTGCATCAGTTGGTGGTACGCTTGACTACCTGCTTCCCAAGTATCCAGAAGTATTTTATCGTGTTGCTTATGTTGTATACACAGAAGAACAGGCTGAGCAAATGGGATTGGAAATTGACCACGATGACAGTCATTGCTTTGGTCCCAGCTCTTTTGCTTTACTTGTACATAATGTTCAACGTGCTGGATCCGAAGCATCCAAAGCACTGGCGGCTCGACGCAAGAACGGTCAATGGACTGGTTACAAAAAATAAAATACTGATTGGCTGACATAGTTGCATTCCAGAAGAAGGACAGTATCATTTAACTGTTCTTTCTTCTGGAACTTTTTGTGTCTTACGTTATTGCTACATGTAAAGATGGTGTTAACTATTGCGTCCGAGCAGATTCAAATAAGAACAAGTTCGTCTTGATTCCTGTAGAATCTGATTCGGATCTGTCCAAAGTTTTTTGCCATCCATATCGCGTTGGTGCAGCACAGATCTTGCAATGGATTATTGAACATGACTCAGATCTCGCCTGTCAAAAACTTGAAGTTTCCGCTGAAGGCAAGTTCAGAGGTTGAGAAGTATTACGTGTTCGATTTGGAGACCGATAATCTTTATGACAAAGTCACGAAGATACATTGCTTGGTACTGTATGATGTCCAGCGAAAACAAACTTTTACTTATGGGCCTGATGATATTGCTAGTGGTCTCGAGCATTTGGCTCGGGCTCATGTGCTCATTGGCCATAACATCCTGTTCTACGACTTACCTGTAATTCGTAAACTTTATCCGTTCTATACGTTTAGAGCTGCACGAATTATTGATACACTCATTTGTACTCGACTCATCTGGCCCAAAGAAAAACTGTATGACCTTGATGAAGAACAATATACGGAGGTTCCAAAGGGCCTCCGTGGTTCAGCCTCACTTAAAGCGTGGGGTTATCGGTTGGCTGATTACAAGATTGACTTCAAAGATTTTTCAGAATACTCCGAAGCAATGGCAGACTACTGCCGTCAAGACGTGGCAGTTACCACAAAACTATTTGAAAAAATCCAAAAACAAAACTATCCAGAACCTGCACTCAAACTTGAACATGACTTTGCTGGATGCATTGAAGCACAAGTGCGAACAGGTTTTTCTTTTGATGTGGATGCAGCTCTTGATCTGGTGGATAGTCTCAGAGCAAAAGAAACAGAACTTGAAACACACTTAAAAGAAATCTTTCCACCCATTGAACACAAAGAAGTATTTGTACCAAAGGTCAATAACAAAACACGTGGTTATGTAAAGGGGGTTCCATTTGAAAAAGTTCGACTGGAAGAATTTAATCCTGGATCCAGGCAACAAATTGTCAGTAGGCTCCAGCAGAAGTATGGATGGAAATCAAGTAAATCAACTGAAAAAGGAAACCCTGTCCTTGATGATGACGTACTTGAACAGTTGCCTTACCCAGAAGCCAAACCATTAGCTGAGTACATGCTGATTGAGAAACGTCTTGGTCAGATTGCTGATGGTAAAAATGCTTGGCTTAAGTTAGTCAACAATGAAACAGGATGTATTCATGGTGACGTTGTAACAAACGGATGTATTACTGGTCGCTGCAGTCATCGCAACCCCAACATGGCTCAGGTACCAGCAGCATACTCACCTTACGGAAAAGAATGTAGATCTTTGTTTCATGCACCAGATGGTTGGAACTTAATTGGTGTAGATGCTAAAGCTCTTGAACTTAGGTGCCTTGCTGGTTACCTTGCTTACTGGGATGATGGCGAGTATGCACGTGTAGTAACAGATGAATCAATTGATATTCACGTTTATAATCAAGAACGTTTTGGTGTGGCTACCAGAGACATAAGTAAGCGTTTACTTTATGCTGTGGCTTATGGAGCTGGTGCACTTAAAGCAGGAACTGTTATTGATCCGAATGAAAAAAATGAAGTAGTTCTGCGCAAACTAGGTAGTACTGCAATTAATTCATTCATGGATGGTGTACCAGCACTACGTAAACTTAAAGAGCATCTTGCAAAAACACTACAAGAAAACAATTGGTTACGTGGTTTAGATAAACGTATTCTTTATTGTAGATCAGATTTCAAAGCATTAAATGTTTTATTGCAATCAGCAGGTGCATTAATTATGAAGCAAGTTGTTATTAACATTCATACAGATATGGATGAACTTGGTTATGTACATGGTGTTGATTGGCAACAAGCTGCGATGATTCATGATGAAGTTCAGTTAGCTTGCAAACCCGAATTAACAGACATTCTTAAGTCTGTAGCACTGGATGCTTTTCCAAAGGCTCAACAATTCTTTAACTTCCGTTGTCCTATCGATGGCGATGCTAAAGTAGGCTGCACCTGGTTTGATACGCACTGACATGACTGATTGGAAAGCTACTGCAAAACAACTGCATGAAATTGCAACTTTCTTTTTTCATTCTCATTTTGATTCATCATTAAGAAATGATGGTGCTCTTTTTGAAAAGTATGTAGAGTATTTAGATGAGATAAAAAAAGAATTTTAATTGTTCCGTCCCAGGTATGACGTTAAACTGCCTTACCACCAACTGTTTGATCTCATGAATCTTTCATTCCTTTGTGCACAAACTGCCGAAGCTCCTAAAGAAAAAGCAATTAGCGAAAGCTCTTTTGCAACCGTATGTAATGTGTTGTTGCCTCCAGTAGGTAACAAAGCTCCAACCCCAATTCAACTAAATGTTTATGGTAAAGCTGCTGAACGATTTGCCCGTATTCCAGCCGGTGCACAGATCTACATTCACGGCGCCAAGCTTCGATATGATCTCGATACGAAAACGTATTCCTTACATGGAGGAATTGTTGCGCAAGTTGACGCATCATTCCCAATCCTCAATACAGTTGTTCTCAGCGGACGCTGTGTTAAGGACATCGATCAAGATGATGCACGTGCATTCAAAACTACGGCCGATGGGTTGATGATCTGTAATCAAACCCTTGGTGTTAATACAGGTCGTAATCAATCAGATCTGTTTAACTTCTATGCAATTAACGCTGCAGAAGATAAGTTAAACTATGCTGAACTTCTTGTTAACTTTACACGTAAAGGTGTGGGGCTTACGATCCAGGGGAGACTGGTAACAGATGCCTGGACAGATAAAGAAACCAAAGAGAAGAAGGTTGCTACCAAGATTCAGTTGGTGTCAATGACCTTGGCACCTAAAGGAAACAATGAAGCCAAACCAATTCAACCGCAAACAACCGTTGCTTCTGGCTCAGGAGTAGCTAGCCTGTGGGGTGGAAAGGTTGCTGAAGATCTTGCTGAACCTTGGGGTGCGCAGACTGGTACCAGCCTTCCTGATCTTCCTGGTTACGCAATGGCTTCAGTTACCGATGACGATGGAGAACCTCCTTTCTGATCATGACTGAAAAACAGTTTAACCACTTTGAATTCAAACATGTTGATGATAACACCACAATAACAAACACTGTTAACGCAATGTTTGTTGGTGAAATTATTGATTCATTCATTTGTTTTCTTCGTGGATGCGGTCATTACGACAAAGCAATTTATGAGCACATGTCTTCTGTATCAGAAGAATATTTTGATATGGAAGAACGCCGCAACAATGAACTGTTAAGGAAGTTTAATCTTCCAGCTCCAAACCTTGACCTTGGTCTAAAGTGAGATACGTCCTGGGTACGACGTTAAACTTCCCATCCACCAACTCAACAATCCAATGACTGAATCAGTCCTTGACCTACTAAGAAAACCTGACCCTGCTGAAGAACCCACCAAAGAAACTACTACCGAAAAACTTCCGACCAAAGTTATGACTACTAAGAAAACATCTGCGCTTGCTACCAGGAGCCTTGACTCGTTCAAGCTTTTTCAATCTAAAGAATTTGTTTCGGGGTATCAAAACCTCGTCACGATCCAGCCTCTTAACAAGTCCAAGACACGAGGTTGGTTTGTGCGGAACACAGATCTTGACACTTGCGGATGGAACGCCACTGAAGATCAGTTTGCTAAAGGTTCAGTCATTTGGAACTACAAGCAAACTTTCGGTATGGCTCCCAACACTTCAATTGAAGAGGGACTCAATTTCACTGAGCCTCGAATTCAAATCCTTTTGCGTTCCCCGCTTATGGTGGAAGAAACTTCAGGGATGAGGCAAACGATTGGTACGTTTGATAACCCTGAGGTCAAAGAACTTTGGGATGCAGACAAGGTTGCATCTGATCTTGCTAACAGCAAGGGTGAGATGTACCGTCGTAAGTACAGTGTACGTACCAAGTATCTGGTTTATATCCTGACCCAGGATAACAAACGTGCACACAAGATCCCTATGGTTCTTACCTTGAAGGGACTTAATGGCACGGATGCGAGCGATAAGATCAAGATGTACGAACGTGAGATGTCCAAGTGTTTGAGTAAAGCACTGGACTCTGAAGTGCCGCTTGCATTCAACGAAAAGTTTTATGCAACCACAGTGTTTGTACCAGTGCTTGCTAATGAGATGCGCGGTGCCAACAACGTTGAGATTTGCGCAATTGAATCCTTTGAGATTCCAGAATACAACACTCAAGATGAAGCAATGAGTTCACTGCATCGCCTCAGTATTCCCGATGAAGATCGTGAATCAACTTGGAAGTACCAAGAGATGTTTGATGACTACATCAACCAGCATGCAAAACAAGATGCTGAAAAACTTGGTGGTGCTTACGGAATCAAGCAGGGAGTAGAGATTCTTCCAGTGTCCAGGGCTGTGGATGTAGAAGTAAAAGCTCTTGCATCTGCACAAGATCCTGACACTGGTGAAAACTATTCGTTTTAAGGTTTGATTTCAGGGTTGGCAATTTCATTAGCATCAATCAACACGTTGTTAAAAATGTTAATGTCTTTGACCAACCCTTTAATTATTCCTTGGCGTTGTGTGGCTATCCTCGCCAAGAGGGTAGCCATTTCTTTCAATGTACTTACGGAGTTACACTCTTGAATTGACCGTTTAATTTTCTCTTCCCAAAACAAATCATCAATCGATGGTTCTATATCAAACTTATGTAGGGGAATGTAAACTTCTTCCATAAGTTTCTATTTGAAGATAATTAATTCTACTCACATTAATTAAATGAAACACGAAGAAAAAGTTGCATTTGTTACAGGGATTGCAACTGGTCTGATTACTGGTGGATTAGCTGCTATGATTGGCACGCCCGTCGCCCTTGCCACAGCAGTCTGGGGTACATACAAAATTACTACCAGTGTGTACCAGGCTGAAAAGTTTAAATCCAAATCCTGAGCATGTCAGGAAATCAACACAAACTCAACTCGACCATGACAACCGAACTTATTACTCAACTCAACCAAGCTCAACAAATTATTTACACCCGTAGCAATATCAGACGTGCGTTTCCGGAATTTGATGACACGGAAATCTCCGCAATTTATTTGCGAGATAATTCTGCTATCGTGGTGCGTAACGATGGTACTGAGCAAACTTATGACAGGGAAATGATTAAGGCTGCGTACCAGCAGTTTACATTTCGACTAAAAGATTTTTTCTCTTACCTAGGTCCTAACTTCCGTGGTCCATCCATTTGGCGTCACAATGCATACGTACTCTTCAAAGGTTGGCACTACAGCCACGCACTTGGGCACCTCTCGCCTGCAGCGCAAGCTCAACGTTCGTGGGCGGATAAGTTCATTCACATACAAGATCGGATTAAGCTTGAGACACTATTACAAAGTGATCAGCTTGACCTTGGACATCTGGTTGCCCCTGACGGCTTCCATGTTGTTGAGGAATCTTATTTTGATGCAGGTGAAGATGGTGAGACTGCTGAGGTTAGTAGCAACAAAGAATATGAGAAAGCACCGTACTGCTCTTGCGGATCTTTCCAGCGACAACTAAATAATCTGTCTGAGTTCCAGGCTGAGATTAGTGATTACAAACCTTGGTGTATTCATCTGACCTGGATCAAACGCTACAGACAACTCCTCGTTAAGCGTGGTGAAGTACGTAGTGCAGGTCGTGGTGCAACAGCTCAAGATGCTACTGCTTGGTGGTACGCGCCACCAGAAGGTAAATTAGATAAGGGTCGTTTCTTGGTTCTGTATACCAAACATGGGTCAATGGCCCCACTGCCTGCATGGAAAACCTACAAACCAAAGGAGGTATTCACACAACACGATGCATGGAATCTTTTTGATAACATGTTAGATAACGGCTTTGTTCCTTTCCCAGGACTTGCATTACCTCAGCTAGCAAATGCATGGAAAACAAACAAGACTACAGAGCAGAACTCTGTGTCTCAGGTATGAATCCTGACACCGTCTTTAAACTTCAATGCACATTCATTGAAGAAGAAGATGGTTCTGGTACCATTCACATTGAATGGGATGAGGCAGATGCTGATCTCCAATGGTGGACAGACCTTGGAGAAGAAAAACAAAAACAGTTTATTACTGATGCCTTAACTGCGGCTATTGAACAACACCTTCCTGAGGAATCTTTTGACAATGAACCTTGATACCTACGATCTTCCTGAAGAAGATTTCAAACACCTTGTCCAGAGTAAAGCTGATTTGCTTTGTCAACTACTTAGACAACACGTTATTACGCTTGATGCTTTTGAATTTACTGGTTATTTAAAAGATCCTAAGTTTGTTTGGGATTCGTTCCAGGAAGTTTTGTATGCTGCATCAGAGGATGCACGTGTCATCCAAAAAGAAAAAAACCCTGATGCAATTAAACGGCGTCAGTATTCGTTTGAAAGCAACATCAAAGAGTGATTAACCGTCCTGGGTATGACGTTAAACTACCTACTCATTAATCCAATCCAAACCAATGTTTGAAACTCTTCTTGGTATTGTTGTCCCTGTTCTCAAAGATATTCTTTGGGCAGCATGCGGAGCAATGCTGGCTTATTTGATGAACAAACTCACCAATCACTTTGCTTAAATCATGAACTCAACTCAACAAAAACAAGTTACACAAACTAAACTAAATGAACTGTCCATCTTAAAACTTTACGAACACTATGGTGCCCTGGAGCGCTCTCTTCCTTTGCTTACTACTGAGTCCCAGGAGTTGGCACAAGCTGAGCTGGACCAGTGCAGAAACCTTCGGTCTGAAAAAATAGATCGACTGTACTACGCATGGGTTCACCATGAAGATGCAGTTGAGCGTGCCAAGAAAGAACAAGATCTTTTGATGGCAGCACGTAAACATCACGAGTCTCAGGTCAACAACATTCGTGGTCTTATCAACTGGTTGCGACGGTCTGCACCACTGGATTCCAATCGTATTGTTGGCAAAGACTACGAGTTTGTCTTAAGCAAAAAGAAAGAACTGACTGTTGAAATCTCTACTCCTGTAGAAGAGTGGGACCAACAAGACCAACTTGATTTTTGTTTGAAGCAAACGATCACAACAACGAAAGAAGTTGTGGTAACTTCCATGGAGGGGGAAATGGTTGAACAAACTATTAAACCTGTCACGAAAATTGAAATTATTCCAAATGTCGACAAGCTCTGCCGTGCTTACCAAGAAGGAACCCGTATCCCCCAAGGTGTCAAAATCCACCAAGACTACAACATCAAACGAAATCGCATCCTCCACACCAAAGGAATGGACAATCTTTCATCCGAATATCCAAAAGAGTTTCTATCAGAATCTGACGCCACCGACTGATCTGGAAGATGCACACATCATGTGCCGCTGCCATGAACAAGCAGTAGATGACTTCCAGCTTCAGATTGAAATGGTTGAACTTGAGTTAGCAATGCTTTGTGATAACGGAGATACACTTCCGTACAACGAAGCAAAAGCACAAGAGTTGGAAGAACGTAAGCTTAAATTACTGAGCGGTAAACGGTTCCACCAAAACTCAAGGAATGCTTACTGGTATTACTTGATGAAGGGTAAAGCATGACCGAGGTAAACTAAAGAAAACGTAAGGGGTATCATGGCAACAGACGACGGGTTAGTACGTCTAATTGAATCGTTTACGCAAGGTGGTACCCCGTTACCAGCATTGATTGGTAACAAGTTGGAATGGCAAGCAACAGTATTAACTGCTGCAATGTTGGCTAATGAAAACCTTGCAGCTTCTATGACTGCAGAAGAAATGGTTGATGCCGCCATCAACTACACACACGTTATCCAAGAACGTCTTGGTTATTACCAACAAAATCAAATGCACTCACTTGAACGTTTACTAGAAAAATGATGTAACCTATTTGGGTACCTCACTTCTAGCAATGGAAGCGCCACCTAAAGTAATTCTGGACTTACGGCTTACTATCGATTTAGAAATCGAATGGGACTGCTTTAAAGGTCGCACCAAAGAGCAGTTTATTCAGATGGTTGAAGACGATGTGTTCGATGCCATTCGTGAAGCACGTCCAGAAGTGCAAGAAATTTATCACATGCAAATTCAAGAACGCTCATGAGATTTGACTTTGATTATCAAAAAATCCTTGACAATTGGGATGTAAAAAAAGAACAACAAAAGGTTGACTTTCTTGAACACATGTACAACTGTGCGGGACGGCAACACAAGAGTCATCCAATGCACGGCTTGTACACAGGGCTCTGGCAAGACTTCTGTATTAAAGAAGCTGGTCCTGCCATGCGCGATCAGTACTTTGAGTTCAAGGCTGCGGTAGAAGCTTACGAACAATCGTTAAAAGAATCATCTGCTACTTGACAAAACACTGGCCCATCGTAAGGTGGGCCTAGTTTGAACCAGGCTTATGAATGAACCTACTACTATTCAAGTATTAAAAAAAATTACACAAACCCTTGATCTTACCTTTCTTTCGTATGTAGGTTATCCACCTGACGACGAAGTTCCTTACCCTGAAGAATTCCTTCAGGGATATCACAAGTGTATTGAAGATTTTCTTAATGAAACCCAAAGACTCGGATTTGATTTCGGAGTACAACGCAACCAAAAGACTGGGGAATCCTGCGACGGCTGCTCCGGGGGATGCCAAACAACTACGTGAACACATGCACGACACAACCAACGTAATGCAAACTATTCAAGAGTTAACATCAATGGATCTTAAATCAACTGGCTATAAACAAATGGTAGATGGATTCTGTGACACGCTTGCTGTAGCAGAAGACATGTTCACTGAAGATGAAATATCTAAAGCATTTATTGATGCACTAGAAGAACAACGTTTGTTCTACAAAACTAAAGAACATTTTTACAACAACCTTAAGACAACTCTTCGGTTTAAACTCAATGAAAAATAAACAAATTGACTGGGTTTGTAATGATTGCGGTGTTAAATACGGTAGGTGGTACCAGCCTGGGGCAATTGCTCCCAAGCAGCATTGTGCTACCTATCATCTTGATACCTGTGACGTGTGTGGTACCAGTGATGTAGCAGTAACTGAACCTAGAGATTTTGGATACTTAATTAAGCAGTAGCACCAATGCTAAATAAAACTTCGGCTGCTGTGCCACCAGATTCAGATACAAAGACTGGTTGAATGTATTGCACAGGATGATTGGCTACGTTGTAATGGCTAGTTCCATTAGATGTAATAGTTTGATTTTCAATTACTTTTGACCAGTTTGTACCATCAATTGAACCGTTTAATGCAACAATTACATTGGTATTAATTCCAGACACTGCGTATTTTGGCGCAAGCTTAATGCATGTTTTGGCGAGCTTCCGATGCTGGAAATGGCTGCCCGCGACAGCTCCTGTGCCGAGGCCTAGTAGCGCGGCACGCTGTTGCAAACAGTACATAATTTTGTGTTTTAATTGTGGGATAGTATTGCGCCAGGGTTGAAGTACCCGATCCTGGTGCGGTTAATGCTGGATATGTAATAAACAACCCTTGTTCGTTTATGGTTCTATGTCTTTTTATTTATTTTAAGTCATGCAATTACTGTGTACTAAACTGGAACTAACGACTAAAGACTATGTATACCCCCGGTCCTCAACTGGTGCAGGAGCCTCAAACCCCTCCCCTTCAAGTGGTTCCCCAGGCACAAGAAAAGCCCAAAGCACCTGCTAAATCTAAGGGTACCGATGTTGGTTCTTTTATCCAGCAGTTGATTGCACTGATGGCTTATGTGCACCAGCTCCAGGTACAAAGTCATTTGATTCATTTCAACTATGAGGCTGGAAACTTTTTAGGTGTTCATAAATTTCTTGGTAAACAGTATGAAGCTCACCTTGAACAGTTTGATAAACTAGGTGAGTTTATTCGTTCAATGGATTACTTGCTTCCTATGTGCCACAACGGTTTGATGGAAGCAGGCCCAGAGTTCAAACATTGCACCAGTTACAAGGCAACTGAAATGCTTGGTGTGTACTACAAAAACCTTGAAGAGCTAGGTATGAAAACTAAAAAGCTAGAGCCTGTTGCTGCCAAGGTTGGTGCTATTGATATCCAAAATTACATGGCTGAGTTGTGTGGTGAAGCATTTAAGGCTGCATGGATGATTAAAGCTAGTTTGAGGAATAATTAATAAAATGAACACGCAAAATCCTGTTTTATTTGAACAGTATTTAAATACTGCGCGTTCTTTTAACGCACCAAAAAACTTTTTTAATGCATCTTTGGGAACAGAATATGAAGATATTGCAGGATTGCAACCTCTTCCGTTGCAAAAAATGTTACGACAAATGGGAAGACCGCTTAATAAATTATATAGTGAATTTGAAAAAACTAAAAATGAGTTATATGGAAATGTAACAAGAAAAGAAATAAAACAACAACTTAAACCAAATCCAGAGCGCAATCAAGCAATTATTAATCGTGCTCAAGCAGTTGAAAAAGTTCGTCAAACATGGGATCCACTTGAAGCCGAATGGAAAGAAAGAGAAAATAAATTAAACCCAACCCCTAGAAGTAAACCGAGTCAAGCAAGTTTTAATACATTTGCAAACGTTGCTCGCAGTGTATCGAAAAATGCTTTTGATACACTACTTAAAGTGCCAAATTCTTATGGAATACTTGGGGACATAAGCGATTATTTAACTCCAGGACAAATAAATGTTCTTGAGCAAGGAGTACAAGAACAACTAAAACAAGGTGTAAATACCAACAAATTAATCTATGAAGCAAGTGGTGAAAACATAAATACTGGTCGAGGAAATGTTCAGGGAGCAATTAAAAAAGCCATAAGTAAATTTGCAGGTACAACAAATGAAAGTATGATTGATTATATAAAACAAAAAAATGCTTTAGGACCTCAACAGTGGCTTCAAAAGTATATAAAACAGACGGATCCTCCTTTAATTGTACCCGGTGTTCAAAATCAATTTGAAGGTGTTTAATTAACCCAATGTTCTAACCGATGACAGTTAGCGCATAACGGAATACATTTGTCGATCTCTTCTTGGATACGCCGCCAAGCGTAGCCTTGAGTTAAAAGTTCTGATACACTTTTATCTTTATCTCCTTTGTGGTGAAAATCTAATACGCGGTAATCGGTTAGTCCACAACGTTTACAAGCTAACGTTTTTTTGTACTCCAAAACTTTTTCTTTGTTTCGTTGAAGTGTGCTTTTGGTTGATGGCACAGGCTTCTTAAAACATGTACACTGAGTATAGCTAATTTATTCACATGGAACCGGAAGATACCTACTTACTATTTCTGCGTATTGACCCAGGGGCAGATTATGGAAAGATTAAATTAGGTCAACTGGAGCTGACTTGGTTTAATCCAGACGGGTGTGATGACGGATCCTTTTATCTGGGCTGGGGACAATATTGGGAATTACGCACGGCGTACTACAGATCATATGACATGTTCACAGGAAAGTTTGATAATGATTACAACTTTCCTGACTGGGAAATTATCTGTTACCAACCAGAGTTAGGCAGTTGGAAACGTAGTGTCAACATCACTGGACGTGTGATGGATCTTGTTAATCGCGTTAAACGATTGTTTGGTAAGTAATCGACCGGACTGGAATCGAACCAGCTATCCAACTCCCTTGTCGGGGTGTCCTTACCAATGGACTAACGGTCGGTGTGCCCCCAGGTTTGAGCATCGTTGAGAGGCTTAGGGGGTCAACGCAGGGGTGATCAAATCCCTGGCCTACCGAAGTAGGACTTAGCACAGACTCAAAAACGATAAAGCGTATCTGAGCTGGAACCCTACCGGCAGAGCAGTAGGGGTGGTAGATGGACCAGGTGTGTCGCCTTCTGAGCTATGTGCTCAACGCGCACAGGGACCTGGTCTCTATCTCTCAAATTATAACAAAAAAATCCTGGTTGCTCAAGCCAGGACATCGAACTTTCGGAATCCCTCCTTAGGATTTTGAGCAGTTTAAGTATAGGTTATTTTTTCTTCTTGGCGGCAGCTTCTTTCTTTTTCGCAATCATTTCTTTAAACTTGTCACGGGCAGCAGCTTGTTTGTCAGTTGCGCCACCTTTGTTTTTAGCTGCAGCTTCTTTGCCTTTCCGGGGCATTGCTTTACCTTTGGGAGGAACAGGCTTTTTCTTTTCCATTGGAATACTTATTCTTTGTTAATTATAAATCACTTCTTTTTCGTTGGTTTAGATTGTCTTGCTTTTTTGCCAGCCTCTTTGGCGGCCTTGGTGTTAGGTACAAATTGTTTACCGGACTTACTAGCTTCTTTCTTTTTGCGATCAGTTTTCTCACGTTCTTCTTTTGATAAAGAAGCCCATGCTTTCTCTGGTAAGTATCGCTTAGTATGCCCAGGTTGGATAGCTTTATCGACAGCCATTACTTTGACTCCTTGTATTTTTTAGCAGCAGACTTAGCTTTCTGCCTCTTTTCATATTCATCTTTAGTGGACCATTTCTCTTTGCCCCACTTCTCTAAATCTTTTTGTTTCTCGCCCTTGCCACCTTTGTATCCACCGCCAGCTTCTTTGTATTCTTGTGCCACAAGTTGAGCCTTCCTAGCACTCCATTGGCCCGCCTTCCCACCTTTGGTACCAGCCATTACGCGATTTTTAATTCGTTCACGTAACTCTGGTTTTGTGTACTTACTATCGTCTTGCGCCACGCACAGACCCAACCAACTATTTACCTATTGTACTTGAGGTTAATGGGGCGCAGTCCCGGATGACTTGTTGGGGCTACCAAACTTTTGCATGATCTCGTCCATCTGTTCAATGGATTCAACACGCATCAGCAGTTCAGAAATAGTAGTAATGCAAAGGGGATGCTCAGAACGTGCAGCAAATGCAAGTGCATCACGCAGGTGAGTTGCTGCTTGGTTAAGAGATTCTTTTACTTGGGTGCTAAGAGACATTTGAGATTCACTCGGTCCTTTTAATATAATCGTATTTGGAAACACTTGGTGTCAGCGGTCAGACTTTATGTAGTATAGGAATCCTATACATAACAATATCGTCACACCCAAGTGCGGTAAACGCGAAACAAATGTTTGTGGTGTCGCAGTCCCATTGATTTGTTCGTGGGTTGATATCCGAAAAACGCAGCCCAATCATAAATGGTTTTGCGTCATACACGCAGAAACAATTAAAGGTCGAGGCAGTTTTTAGGCTCATTGGGAGATCAGAAATTTTTGGGCCAAAATATTCGGAATCATCTGCGTTAATTCTTGTGGCCCAGCTATCGTAGATCCAATCTTTTACTCCATGCCCAGGGGGAAGAACACTGTATCCAGAAGTGATATGGTGTCTGGTACCAAGGAGTTTGCTTACTTCCTCGATGGAATACGATACATCTGGTTCAATACAGATAACTTGATCATATTCAACCAGGCCAATTAATTCGTCTGCCTTATTTAAGGTTCGGTTACGTGCCTGCGCTAAGTAACGGACACGTTCCTCTGCTTTGATTGAACCAAAGTATGGCCACCCACAGTCCTCAATCTCAATTGAAACAATACCAAAATGAGGTTTGAGTTTCTTTTGGACCAGATTTAGGACCTGTTTGGTGTTGTCTGTTGAGTCATTTTCGAATACGTATAGGTCAAACTGATGTTGTTTGTTGTATTTGGTAAGTGCAATTAATTGTTCGCACCAGGTTGGAATGTGGATTCCACGGTTGCGAATGATGGTAGAGATTAAGAAGCGCATTTGTAAAGCTCCTCACTAAGACGAAGGATTTGAAATTGGTTTACAAAGTGGTTGTTACCAATGTAAAAAGCATGGGTATGAATCTCTTCACTGTTCGGTAGGTACGGTTGTTGCTTGTAGTCAGACATAAAGGGCTGCCTGAGTAGATTACCTACTAGAAACGGTCGAGTTTCAACACCCATCTCTTTGAGTTGATCTTTAAGGATTTGTTTAGTTTCTGGTGATTTGCAATGGAATGGAAGTGTCATTGCACTGTTACCCACGGGAGATGGGAGGGATTTGATCCAGGGGTGACCAGCTAAACAGTTGACAAAGAAGAAGTAGTTTTTTTGTCGTTGCTTAATGAAAGAGTCGAGCTTCCTAAGTTGAACCAGGCCAAGGACAGCGCCAATTTCTGTGTTCCGAAAGTTGTAGCCTTCGGTTGGGAATAGGAATGACGGATCAATGTCAGGGGTTAGGCGTTCCTCCAGCTCACGGTATTTACCAAACATCTCGCGGGACATCCCATGAGAACGTTTGGCTCTCATTAGATTGTAAAGATCTTCGTCATCAGTGCAGACCATACCCCCTTCAATTGTTGTCATGTGATGACCAAAGTAAAAGGAGAAGGTTGACCCAAGTCCTTTATTACCCACCTTCTTGAAGTCGCCATTCAGAGCACCATGGGATTCGCAGCAGTCTTCTAGGATGATGGCGTTGGGCCAGAACTTTTTCACTTGGTCCAGGCGATTGGCAAACCCCATGATGTGCGTTGCATACACCACATCTGGTTCAATACCAACATCGTGATATCGTTTTAGAGACGCATAAGTTGGTGAGTAGTCAACGTAGTCGATGTCATAGAAAAAAATATCGTGTCCTTGCTGCTTAAACGTTGAGATGTTTGTGGCCCAGTTGACGGCAGGGCACAAGATTTTTAATTTGGTTTTCTTTCCAAAGAACAGGTCCCGTACTGAATCCAGTAGTAGGGTGTTAGCTGTTGTACCACTGCTGACGAAGAGGGAGTATTTGCGTCCTTGCCATTTGGACCATGCTTTTTCAAATTCAAGACACTTTGGACCGTTGGTAAAACGGTCGGAGGTAAGAATAAATTTGATCAGTGCAAACTTTTCGTCAAACCCAATGGTATTTTTTTGAAGAGGCCAATCAAATTTGGTCATTCCTCAAACCTTTCTTATTCGTTATACTGCCAGTATAAAGAATAAATCAAATGAAAAAAGCTTTGGTGACAGGAATTACTGGCCAAGATGGTGCATATCTCACCAAATTACTGGTGGATGAGGGGTACCAGGTGATGGGGTTGGTTAGGAACAATGCAAATCCAGGGAAGCTAAATAAACTCAAGTGGATTTTTGATGGGTCCGTACCAGGGGAAGTGCAGTTTGAGTACTCAGATATGACTGATGCAACATCAATGCATCGGCTTGTGGATTCTTTTGGACCAGATGAGGTGTACAACTTGGCGGCCCAGAGTCATGTGGGTGTCAGTTTTAAGTCTCCAGGAAGTACGGCACATATCAATGCACTTGGAGTCCTTAATATTTTGGAAGCATGTCGCAACACAAAACACATGCCTAAGTTTTACCAGGCATCAACGTCGGAGATGTTTGGGAAGGTGAGGGAAGTTCCGCAGAATGAGGGAACGTATTTCCATCCGCGTAGTCCGTATGGTGTCGCCAAGTTGTTTGGGTACTGGCTAACGGTTAACTACCGAGAAAGCTATGGACTGTTCGGTTGTAATGGCATCCTCTTCAACCACGAATCTCCCATCCGGGGAGAAGAGTTTGTCACTCGGAAGATTACGAAGGGTGTAGCAGGTGTTTGGGCTGGGTCCCAGGATTGGATTGAGTTGGGGAATTTAGATGCACGTAGAGATTGGGGTCATGCAAAAGATTATGTGAGAGCAATGTACCTCATGCTCCAGAGGGAGGAGGGTCCGTTGGATTATGTGATTGCAACTGGGATTCAGACTAGTGTTCGTACCTTTTGTGAGAAAGCGTTTAAAGCTGCGGGCCTTGATTTAAGTTGGCGTGGGAAAGGTGTTGATGAAGTTGGGTACTGCTACCGACTTGGTAAAGAAGTAATCAAAATTAATCCTGAGTATTACCGTCCGGCAGAAGTAGATACTCTCCTTGGAGATTCAAAACAAGCAGAAGAATTGCTTGGGTGGGCACCAGAGATTTCGTTGGATGAGTTGGTTTTTGAAATGGTTGACCACGATCTCAGGCAAATTAACGTTTAACGAATGTTGCCATGAGACTACTGGAGAGTCTTTCCTGGTGCATCCGTACTACATCGGGGTGGGGAACCACCTCTTTTTTGTGGATGACTTCGGCCTGCAACGAGGGATCTGCGATCACAAGGTAGTCATTTAAACGGATGCCCTTACAAAATTCCCAGTGTTCGACACCGTCGATGACTGACCAATTCACTTCGTCAAGAGCTTCTGCTTTAATCATGGCGATTGAACCAAATGCACTATTGCAAGAAACTGGTTTGTTTTGGTCCCACAGGTCGCGATCTTCTTTGGTAAGAAATGGGTTGGCAGCAAAGGTCATGCACTGAGTCCCATGAGAATCAAGGAGCGACCAACTATCAAAGTAAGAAGGGCGGTCAGTATCCTCAATAAAATCACGAACGTTTTGCGTTGTGTTGGGAGAGACCATTCCCCAATCCTCATTCGAATCCAATCGATCGATCATTCCAGTGATGAGGGAAGGTTCCCAGTGCACATCACTGTCAGCAACCAAGAGGTAATCGAAGTTGTAATAATTACTTAACAGTTGGAGTGCCATGTTGCGGTACCTGGCTTGGTAACGGACGCGTTCCAAGGAGGCGACACTTCCCCATTTGGGTGCACCAATCCGTTCTGAAACCACAAAACCCATCCGATCTTTCAGCCAGGACTGGAGAAGTTGAGGAGTTTTGTCCTCTGAATCATTCTCAAAAAATCCGTAAACTGTGTTAATTCCCTTTTCCAGCAAGACTTCTTCCATCTCATCAAACTGTGAGAGGGAATACTTTAAATAAGATTCGGAGTCGCGCCAAAGGGAAAGGACTGCAAGAGTTGCGGTCATAGCTCGATACGAATGTAATCAATTTTTTGGTTGATGAGCATCGCTTCGTGGGCGTCGGCATCCTCTTTGTCAATATCTTCGAACACTTGATCTAAACGCGGGGGCTCATCCGTTAAGTCTTCGTAGTAAAAACGGGTAAGATCTGCGGTCATTTTTCTGGGGTCCCAGTGCTCATAGCGTAGCGCAGAATTTTAAAAAAGAATTAGAATATAAGGAATACACACAATCTTTCATGGTTGTAGCTGATATTCCGACCGAACCTTGGCACCAGCGGTACATTGAGGAGCCTGAGCTTCTTGAGGAGTTAAACTCTAAGCCTGCACGAGTAGAGATAAATGGTAAGCGCCACTACCACACTCCGTTCCTAACTGGTCCAGCGCCATCGGTAACAACGATTATTGGCCAGACGGCATCAGAAGCCAACAAAAAAAAGTTGGAGATGTGGGCCAAAAACAACCCAGGGAAGAAGGAAGCTGCTGCAGAGCGTGGTACTTCGATCCACTCCTGTATGGAGCATTACCTCAAACGGGAAGAGTTTTCTGTACCAGAAGAGTATTCGAAGTTTTGGGATGGGATGCCACCAATGTTGGATCAGTTCCAGGAAGTTATCTGGGCTGAAACACCGCTGTGGGAAAAACATAAGTTTGCATTATCAGATGATGGTGTTGGCAGGGTATGGGGTTGTGATGATGACGGACGAGCATGGGCTGGATCACCAGACATCATTGGTGTAGCTGGAAATAAACTGACGCTTGCCGACTTAAAAACTTCGAACGGTCCGTACCACAGGCGGTGGCCTAAAACTTTGGAGAAAGGTTCGCCTGAATGGAGACAAGGGCTGGGCGGATATATGAAGTTCTCAAAGTGCTGTCTTCAGTTGGGTGCTTACGACCTGGGGATTGAACAGACTTTGGGGATGAGGGTCCAGCAAGGAGCCATTTTGGTTGCAACGGAAGAACGTACGCAACTCTTCATTATTACCAGGAATCACCTCAATATTATGAGGGAGAAATGGTTGAAGGTAGTAAAAGAGTACTACGATCAAATTAAAGAGGTAGATGATTATGACCCCGATCTGGTCTGAGATTTGGAAGGCGCTACTCAAGTGGTGGAAGAAGGTTTGGTTTGAAGCCAAGCTAACGGCTCGTCTCAAGATGATCGAACTTGAGAACCAGTGGGAATCGGAGCAGGAGCGGAAGGAAAGATTTGAACCGGTCTACCAGGAGAAGGAGGTTGATGATGAACTGCAAACAGGAGAATCCCGGTTGCTCGGAGGAGAGATGCGACTCGTTGCCAAATGGGTTGCAGAAGCTGAGGCAGAAGTGGAAAAACTTAACGGAAGAGGAGAAACAGGCGAGAATTCAACTAGCAGTTGAGTCCTCATCCAGGATTGAGTCCAATAAGACTTGCTGATCTTAGTTAAGTTATAAGGTTGCAGGAAGGTTGGGCAGCGTAGGATAAAAGAACTGAAAACAAATCCGCCCCATGGACATCCCCGTGTCAACTGGGGAGTGGATGCAATCCCTTTGTCTTCGCATGAATAGTGCGATGGAAGGAGATTGTTTTCTTCTCCCAACTGAAATGCATCTCCATGCTTTCAATTTGATTAAGGATACACAGTTCAATGGACGAGATTTTAAAGTAAAAGTTACTTCCCAGGAGACATGCGTATGACAAACGCTAATAGTATGAATTTACTGCCAGGGGAGATCAATTTGGATTGGGTGCCACTGGAATGGCCCCTTACTCCGTTGGGAGAAAGTAAAAATCCTTATCTGACAGGTTGGCAGAACAAACCGCAAACCAAAGAAGAGATTGCGGCAGAGATTAAAGATGGTCACTGCCATGCTGTTGGTTTGATTGGTGGTCCTTGCTACAACCACCCGTACGGTTTTGTATGGGTAGACGTTGATGGGCCGAGTGTTTATCAGTTGGTTGAGCAGGTGTCGGGTTATGTATTTGAACAGGCACTTCCTCCAACCTTAACAATTTGCAGCGGCAAAGAAGGAAGAGAACGCCGATTGTATAAATTGTTACAAAAAGATTGGGAGCATTTAATCCGCAACAAGTACGTCTGGCATTCCGACGCGGAAAAAGAAAAACTAGAGATTCTTTGGAGGCGGCACCAGGGTGTGTTGATGGGGTCTCATCCGGAAACTGCTGGTTACTTCACGCCAGAAGGGTTGGGATTTGAGTGGTGTTCTACAATTCCTGAACTTCCGTCCTGGATCTTGGAAGGTATTAAGAATAAAAACGAACGGCAGGGTTTTCCGGCAGAAGAGAGGGGTCGGGTGGTAGGACCAGGGTTTGCAATCAATACCAGGATTTCATTGGAAAGGGATATTCAACTTGCTATTGAAGCTACTTGGGCCATGCCCCCGGAAGCTGCAGATGATTATGACATCTGGATTACGGCGGGCCAGGCACTTCATTCACTCGATGAGTCACTCCTTGATGTTTGGGAAGACTGGTCCAAACAGAGTGATAAGTATCGGCCAGGTGAGTGCCAGCGGAGGTGGAAATCATTCTCGAAGAGTGGTGGACGGGGGGTCGGCTCTCTCATTCATATCGCAAAAGAAAATGGTTGGCAACCAAAAGAACACCCGGCTGCACTTAATGTCTCTGATGACATGCTCGATCACATCACCAAAGTACTAGAAGAGGCTGAAAAAAACATGGCACCTGTAATGGAAGCTGAGCTGCAAGAAGTGCGGCAAGAAACCAAGCAACAAAAAAGACTGCGTGGTAAAGAAGATGGGGATGACAGTAAAACAAAAAATAAAGCGGCTAGTGAAATTTCAGACATGCTGTTAACTCTTTATAAAGGTGATTTGAGATTCAGTATTCCTCACAGTCAATTCTTTATGTACCAGCGGGAGAGGGCTGGTCTCTGGTCTCCGATCATGAAAGTTGAAATGATGGGAGACATCCGAAACAAACTACAAGATCCGGCAATAAGTAAACTAATTCCTCAGGGATTTACGGCTCGATTCCTAAATGATGTATACGAGCAGCTTCAGGCAGTGCTGTGTATAAAAGAATGGTATGAAGGGAATAAGTACCTACTGTTTACCAACGGGGTGTTGGATGTAACAACTAGGGAATTACTTCCGTTTAAGAGGGAGCTGTACCTGACACAACAGATTCCGTACGCATACAACCCAGCGGCTACCTGTGAACCAATCGTTAAGTGGTTGAAGCACACACAATTTGATAACTGGCAGCGGACTCAGGTGTTAAGAGCTTGGTTACGTGCCACCCTGTTGAGTACTTACGAGATCCAGAAGTTTATTGAGATTGTTGGACCAGGGAAGTCAGGGAAGTCGACGTATGCAAACCTGGCTGTAGCACTGGTTGGTAAGAAGAATGTGTACTCAACTGACTTTGAGAACCTGGAAAAGAACCGGTTTGAAGCAGCGAGTTACATGGGTAAGAAGTTGCTGCTGTTCCAAGATGCAGATAGGTGGGGTGGTTCGGTCTCCAGGTTGAAGGCAATTACTGGTAACGACTGGATTCGTGCAGAACGTAAGTATCAGAATGAGAATTACGAACCGTTCCAGTTCAAGGGGTTGGTAATCGTCACTGCTAACGAAGCCATCCAGTCAACTGACTACACATCTGGTTTGGCACGTCGGCGTTTAACTGTTCCATTCGATCGTCCGTTTACTGGTGGTTCCAGTGAGCAGAGGGATCTCATCAAGTTCAACACGAAGGGTGAACCTCAGGGTGAGTTTGCGGCATTGCTTCCAGGACTGGTGAACTGGTTGTTGGACATGACAGAAACAGAAATGAGAGAGTACTTGATGGAAACCAACCAGAAGGTGGAGTTCTTTAAGAAGTACTCGCACACACAAAACCTGCGTTCCAACTCAATTTTGGATTGGATGGCGCACAAGGTTGTGTACGAACCAGGGGTGTCGGCTGCTATAGGTTTTGTGAAGATTGAGGCACCTGGAAATACACATATGTACAAATACCAAGAACAGTGGTTATATCCAAGTTACGCAGCGTTCTGTAAAGAGTGCAACGTAAATGTTATGTCTCGGAACCGGTTTGAACCGTTGTTCCTTGACATTTGTAAGCACCAGCTTAATTTAAATGTGTATAGCGTAAGAAATAAAAAAGGAATGCGGGTGTTTAATGTAGCTGTTCGAGGTTCGGATCCAAAGTATGAGGGGTATCCCAGTGCCGTAACAGCGGCTGCCAACCCGGATAAGTTTGAACCAAATTATGGGGTGAAAATAAAAGCAGATCCTAATGCGAGAATGGAGGATATTGATGAAGATTGGTTAGATGAGTAAACAGGGGCATCATGTCATCCTTGATTTGTACGGCTGTGATCCGTACGTCTTGGATGACTATGACTATCTGTATAAAGTGATGCGTGATGCCATGGAATTGGCTAATGCACACCTCTTGGATTTGGCTGGACATAAGTTTGAACCACAAGGTGTGACCTTATTGGCACTACTGGCTGAGTCCCATGCATCAATTCATACTTGGCCCCAGGAGGAGTATGCAGCGTTGGATGTTTATACCTGTGGAGAGAATATGAATACAAGAAAAGCTGTTGAATATTGGAAAGAAAAACTACGTGCAAAAACAACAAAAGAAAAAGAGTTGCTACGCTCAATAACCCCTAGCTAATTGTGATTTAAGTTCTTTAATTTTTTTATCTTTTTCATTTTCAATTCCCATGGCATTTGATATCATTCCTCCTACTCCTATTCCAGTAACAACACCAATTTCATCTCCGGCAAAACGACCTATTGCGCGTCCAATATGTTCACCCGTAATTGATGTCGGTTCTTTTAATAAGGCTTCGTAAATCTCTCCAATGTCTTGACCGATACCTGGAATTTCTTTTCCGCTTGTTTTTTGGGCCATCCGAGCTAAGTTTTCATCTAGTCGAGAAGAGGCTTGTGTATTAATTAAATCTTCAACTTGGTTAAAACCTTGGTTCATCATTTGATTTGCTTTTGCTGCAACCTGACTACGCATTTCAGGAGTCAAATTTTCCAGGGTTTCTAAGGCCGCCATTCCCTGGCCTGCTTGACTCACTTGAGCATGGTACT
>Ga0194115_10000255_pt1 | contig 83302 bp, 55 predicted proteins | sample TA2MahsurfametaG_3_FD_148656 | JGI IMG/M metagenome (GOLD analysis project Ga0194115, IMG submission 148656) | Freshwater microbial communities from Lake Tanganyika, Tanzania - TA2015002 Mahale S4 surface | ecosystem: Environmental > Aquatic > Freshwater > Lake | place: Tanzania: Lake... | reverse complement strand
CTGCGCCAACTTTCCTTCTCAATCCTGAAACATTATGAACCGTCAAGAACTTCTGGAAGCATACGTTGATCGTTTGCTTGAGAACATGTCCACCAAAGAGCTGATGCGTTTGGTAGGCGATCAGATCGAAGAAAACCTCTCTGGTTATAGCGATGAGGAACTGATTGATGAGGTTGGAGAATACTATCCCGAACTGTTGGAAGATTGAATCATGCACAAGTCCACTCTAGATCTATTCTCAAACCATGAAGATGAACGCAACGAGATAGATGATGCGTTCGATTCTGCACTTGAAGAAAGAGCTGCAGAACTAGAAATCACTGTTGACTATTACATTGCCGAGTTTCTCTGATCATGAAAATCATCACCAATTCCACTCCCGCTGATACTTTCTACTTTAACTTTGACCTGCGTGATCTTCAATCAAGACTGCAAGATGAAAATACAGCATTTGTAGAAATCTCTCTGTTTCGCTATTACATTGCTCTTTATCCTGATTGTATTCAATGGGGTAAAGTAGATGAAGATGGTTATCTTTAATTAACCCACAGTCCTGAGCATGACTATAAACTAATCAACAACACACACTAACACTTTTTTCTTCATTATGTCCAAACAAGTTCTCATCTCCATGCTTCGTCAAGGTAAGAACGGAAACGATATTCTTTCCATTCTTGATGCACTCGTCTCTGACAATGTTTCGTCCTTCGATTACGTCGAATCTCCCATGATGGAGGCTGCTCTTGGCATTGCTGTTGCTCTGCCTTTGCAAGAGATTGACTTCTAAGTTCTAGCGATTCCGTAAAGTTTTCCACAATTTGCTACTTTGCTGTGGAAATTGTGGAAAACTTTTTAATACTTAAAAAAACATGGTTGAGTGTTTTATAGAGAGAGATTATGCTCAGAAAAATGTCTTCGAGAGGGTGAAAGTGTTTGAGAGAAAATGTCTCTGGGCGATGCAAGTTAAGCCCGCACCCTATCACACTTTCTCTCAGATGGCAACCCCCAAAATCCTCCAAAGTCACTAAATACTGACAGGAGGGGGCTTGACTTAAGCTCTCATCTTCAGTATAATGACACTGTTCCAAGTTCAACCAACAAAGTAGCTCTAAGTTAATGTCCAAGCCTAAAGATAACCGAGACCTCTATAAGCTAGCCTATGAGGACAACTATTACGAGAGGACTGACACCTACTCTAGAAACAAGTCTAAGCCCAAGAAGAAGAAAACAGTAAAGAAAACATATAAAGATTTTGACAGATTGGACCGAGATTGGTAACACATTGCCAGACCCCTCTGGCATCCCCTCTAACACACTTGCAAACAATGGCTTATGGAATGGGATGTAGATTTAGATTTTGAGTATGATCCTGGGGAATACGAATGCCCTCGACGATTATACTCAGAACAGGTAGAAAAATTCCTATTTGCTACCGCTTGCCAAACACCTGCCCCCGTGGTATCATTACAAAGTAATCAGGAACAATCATGATCAACGCATCCACAGCTAGCAAACTCGATCTGCTGGTTGCTGACATTCAAGGAGAGATTAAGTACACTGTGCTGAAGCCTTCTCGGCGTGGTGTGAAAGCTCTCACTGGTCAGCGTTTGTGGGCAAATGCTGCTCCGAAAGGTGCATTTCTCCATGGAGCAATAGCCGATGCCTCGGCAGTGACTAACAACAACACCTGTAGCAAGGCCGCATAAATGTAGCAAACAGCACTGAGATCGCAGTCGTGGCGGGGGGTTTCGGGGTCGGTGGGGGCGCCCTATATAAAAAAAGGGTCCTTTGCTAATCTATAACGGTCCCTATCGACCTATCGATATACTCTGAAATGAAAAAATTTTTCGCCATAAAATTTTTTCAAAGGGTGATTCTCTTTTACCACGAAGTCACCTATATAATCATCGTACTATTTGAAATCGCAAAATGGAGTTTTCCACAGCCAAAAAAATTTTAGTGGGTATTACAACGGTAGGACTGATGAGTTTTCCACAGCCTTCCCACGCACACTATTATGAAGAAACATGCACAAAGTCTAGAACAGTGCCCGTATGGAAGGAACCTGTGTTGACATCTCATGGATGGGTGCCTGGTCGATATGAAATGGAAACATTTGTAGAAGAAGTACCATGTCGTCGCAGAACTCGTATATATACACCAGTACCAGTATATCCAATATATCCACAACCAGCATGTACTAGTTTTGGATGGAGAAACAATGGTAGTAAATATTGGTTTAATTTAGGATGCTAGATATGTCAAATACTTATACAACACATGTACAATATGATGAAGTTTCAGATGATTACTTTATTCCCTTACCAGAAGATCTTCTAGAACTTCTCAACTGGGAAATTGGTGATAATTTAGAGTGGGAAGAAGATGAAGAAAATGGTGGTTTTATTGTTCGTAAAGCATGAAAATTTATTCACGATCTGAAATTGAAAAAATTTCAGATATAAACTATGCTCATGAACTAACCGTACAGGAAGTTCTAGGTCATAGGTTTATTACTATAGACAATTTTTTAAAAAATCCGAAAGAATTCACGGAGTTTCTCGATACATTTCCCGCATATAGTAACGACGATTACCGTATAGATGGTTGTCCTGGTTGGAAACAGGAAATACCTAGAGTGTTCATGAGATCAATTACGGAATATCTTTCGTCAACATTTGATATCGGCGCGAATACTCTCGATATTTCCTGGTCCACTAACATTTACTCAGGCAGAATGTCAAGCAGAGAGAATAATTATCTCCCACATGTGGATCATTGTCCATTAGTGTTTAATCTTTGGTTAAATGAAGAGTGTTCAGGCGGTACTGATTTCTGGGCAATGGGCGGCGCGTTAACCCGTGATGAAAGTGATTCAGAGTTAAGACAATATTATCAGTATCTTCGTACTCTACCTGTAATAGAAGACTGGAAAGTCTTTGATGGAGATGAGAACTTTCAGAAGGTCTTTACAGCCGAAATGAAATATAATAGACTTGTAATCTATGATGGTAATATGTGGCACTCACCTCATATTAATCCAAATTCTTATATAGATAGTTTTAGATATTCATTAATTGGTTTTACGGAAGATAATTATGAGCAGTGAAAATTTAAAGGAAGTTAAATCTCTTTCCTCCTTATTCAATATAACTCCTGAGATGGCTGAGGTACATCGTCAACTGGTTGAAGTTACACGACGTATTGAACGTATTGAAGAACGACTTCCAAGTTCTTGGATTCCACAGTATCGAGTTAGAAATGATTCTGAATATACTCCTCTTGGTGGTGTATTAGATCAAATTTTTGAACAGATTGATGATATCTATGACAAGATGGAAGAATCATATAAACCTGAAGTGACGGATTATCAGAAACAACTAGATAAGTTAAACCAGGATAATGCCAATTAGAGTTCAAGCAGAAACTGGATGTTACAATCCAGGAGTATCAATACTTAATTCAAATACAAATGAAACTAATACCTTCGCCAAAAGTATCATACGTTATCCAGCAGAGGTTAGTGGTAATAACTGGTGGAAACAATCTTACACTCAATCGCAATTAGAAGTATTATTTACTCCTCGTGATCTTGATACCTGTGTTACTCAGGGTCAGGATTATTTTTTTTGTATCATTGATACTACATCAGCTCAGGTTCAAAGTCAGCTGGCGTCGTCTGGTACTGGTGGTGGTGGAGTAGGTCAAGTGACTAGAGTTGCAGTACCTACGTGTGGAATACCTCAAGATATACCTGAAAATCTAATTGCAACTCAATGTAGATCTAAACCAACAGCAGTGCCAGTATCTTCGTACTCTACACCTTCTCCCACACCGCCTGGCGGATCTGGCGGCAGTGGTGGATCTGGTACGGGTGGTACAACAGTTACTGGAGGTACTGGACCTGAAGCAGTTTATGGTAATATATCATTTGGATCTTATGTAAGATCATCTGTCATTACATGTTCTACACAATCAATTAATTCTGAAACAGGAACTGTTGGTGGAGAAGAAAATCCAGAATTCTATGTTGCTGATACAAATTGCAAATATATTTTAATTCAATACAACAGTAGATCTAGAAAATTAACAAGCGGAGAATCGCTGACATTTACAGTCAATGAAGTTGTAAGGGTTACTACTACTGGAACTTGGGTTGGGAAGGCTTGGACTCCAACATTTAATAGAACATATGCAAATGTAACGTATACATTTACAGCAGAAGTTGTTAGAGATATGCCAGATATTAATATGGCACATGTAAAAGTTGGAACAACTAATGCTAAATTTCAATCAGAGATGACAATCACTGGAAATAATAATTTGTCATTCAAAGTCAAAGCAGGAAGAAATATTCAAACAAGAGCAGCAATTTATGGTCGATGGGAATTTGATCAAAAGCAAGTTTATTGGATAAAACAAACTACAAAACCAATCACTAAAGAAAGTGACATTCAGATTAAAAAAACAAACTATGAAGTTCCAGGTGGATCTGGTATCAATGACTCAACTATTACAGATATAGGTAACGCGACAAAAAAAATTTCTACATCAGCCTCTGGTTCTACAACCTCACAAGCTTCTCTTGATTCTATATCACAGATCTCAAAGGCTCCAAATGTTCCATCATCTACTATTGAAAATATTAACACAGCGGTAAAGGGATCAGATCTAACTAAAAAATCAAATAATTCGTATGATATTGATTCCAGTAGAGATGTCACTAAAGCCATTAAAGATAGTCAAAGTGTTAGTACCTCTACAACTTCATATGAACATTATGTTAAAGGAGTTGAAACTTCTTCAACAAAAAAATTAGTACATACAAATCCTGTTAGTGGTGGTCAAAATTCTATTGACTCTAAAAAGTCTTTATCTCTTATAGGAGTCGAAGTAGATGTCACACAAACAAATCAGTCTATTGCAAAAGAATCTAATTTCCAACAGAAAACTGGTATAGAAAGTTCAACGTTTGAAAGTATATCAAAAGCTAACACAGAAACAGCAAAGAGAACTGCTGACATATTGACAAACGTACATTCATCAGCTAATACTGCAATTACTGATATTAATTCTCAAAATGAAAGTAATCCTTATAATGGTGGTCCAGGACCTTCTAATAACAAAGTAAAAGAGTATGGTCCAGTAAGAAGTTTTGATCTTCTTCCAAAGTCAACTGCTACTGAAAAAATACAACCCTATCGATATGATGCTGATGCAAGAATGAATAAAACTTTTAGTTTTTCTTTGCAAATTAATTTGTTTGCCACTCCTTGCGGACCATGTTATACTGTTACCACAGCTGGAGTTAGTTCAACTTGTTCTGTTAGAGTTGCTACAATATCATCTATAACTCTTCCATTTCAAAAAGTCTTTATAAATAATTTAACACCAGAGGCCAATAGATGGTCTAGGATAACTAGAAATTATCAAGACAATTTTTAATTAAAAATTATGGGAGCTTGTCGTCCAGCAGGGTTAGTAGTAGGAATGTGTACAGGGCATGGAGTTTGTATTCCTGCTGCTGTTCACGCAACAGGTCCACCTTGTAAGCCTCCGCTGCCATTAGCAGCTAAAAATGCAACTTGTTTTTGGCCTCCATTGGTTACAGCACCTTTGGTGCCTTATCCAAGTCTAGTTTTAGTCAATGGAATCATTCCATTGAGAATGGGTGATGTTCTAGTACCACACCCAAGTCCATGTACGAATATCGTTCTGGTTCCATCTCCACCAGGAGCCCCAGTTCCAACTCCATGTGGTTGCAGTATTTTAACTGCAGAAGATATGGGAGGAGTTGGTCATACCAGAATAGTAAAAGCCTTGACAAAAACAGTGTTTGTTGAAGGTAGAAACATGGCAGCAGTCGGTGATCCTTTGGGCCCGCCATGTTTTAGTTTCATCGGAACAGGATCAGTAAACGTTTATGTAGGATTGTAATTATGGCAAAATCAAAAATTGGTTTGGTAAAGACTAGCTATACCCCTGGTAAACCGAAAAAAACTCGGCAAGGGCGTAGTCAAAATACACATCTTGGAGCATCTGCACGAAATGGTCGTAAAAAAAGGTATCGTGGACAAGGATGAACGAAATTGAAACTCATATTCATGAATGGATTAGAAAAATTTCTAAAGTTAGACCAGAATTAGGAAATTTTTCTGTCTGTCCCTTTGCTTCTGAAGCAAAATATAAGATTATTGAGTGCCAAGCTGAAGACATTGTGCTCATTTCAGGGTATGATGTCGTTTTTTATGTCATTGAAGACTACTTTGACCTACAAAGTGTTCAATTCTGGACCAATTTTTATAACAAAATGTATCCAGAATTCATATTTTTGGAAGATCATGCTACTTCTAATAGTTTTATAAATGGAATACAGACAAACAATGGTAAATATAACTTAATTTTGATGCAAGATAGACAAAAATTAAGAAAACATCGTCAAATTTTAAGAAATGCTGGGTATTACGCTCATTGGAATGATGAAATGATGAGAGAAATCCTTGGAGAAGACATCAATTTGTTTGATAAATAGCGTTAGGGAGATAGCAACCTCTTTAAAAGTTCTGTGAAAACAGTCTTTTAGGAGAATTTTATGGCAATCCACCAAAATCCAGATAGAGATATCAATTTCATGATGCAAGAACATGGTACAAAGTGTTTAATCACAGATTATGGTAGTGAAAATTATTTCAAAAAAGAAAAATACACAATTCCAAAAGATAGATATTCTAAATGGTGTGGTGGAACAGATGGATTTGATGATTATGTTGAGAGGTGGCACTAATAAACTAACACAACAGGTAAATGGAATACAAATACGAAGTAACTCCAGAAGAATCTAGATCCTTTAAGGACATTAGTTTGTCATTGTCTAGAAATCCTCTTACTGGAGACATAAATATTTTAAAAGATGATGTGTCAATTAAGAATGCAGTTAAAAACATCATTCTTACTAAACCTGGTGAAAAACTATATGAACCTTTTTTTGGGTCTAAAGTAACTGATTTATTATTTGAACCTCTTGATTTTATAATTTTAGATGAAATTAGAACTGAAATATTCCGAGTCCTAATTTTATATGAACCAAGAATAGAAATTGAAATAGTTACTTTAACAGAAACCGAACAAGATTATCAACTTGATTGTACAATACAATTCAAAATTGTAGGTGAATTAGAAACAAAAGAACTTTCGTTTTTATTAGAGCCACGATAAATGCCATCAAATCTAACTACATTAGATTTCTACGAAATAAGGGAATCTATAAAGTCATACCTAAAAACAAGACAGGAATTTACAGACTACAATTTTGAAGGTTCCACTTTATCTTACTTAATTGATGTATTAGCGTACAATACTCAATACTCAGCTTTCTATGGAAATTTAGCTGCTAATGAACTATTCCTAGAAACTGCTACAGTCAGAGACAATATAATTAAAATTGCTAAACTATTAAATTATACACCAAGATCAGTTCAAGCTTCTGTAATTAGAGTTAGTATAGCGTTTCAAACACTGAAAGGTCCCGATGGAGATTATCCATCTACAATAACGTTAAAGAAGGGCCCTGTTTTATCATCTTCTCTTCAAAATCAAACTGGTTTTATTTTTAATGCCTTAAATAATATTACAACAACTGTAAACCAAACTAATGGTAGAGGTCAGTTTGTTGGGATCCTTCTATATGAAGGAACAATATTAAATTATTCTTATAATGTAGATTCTAATCAAAGTCAAAAATTTGTAATTCCAAACTCTAATGTTGATACTAGAACTTTATCGGTAATTGTTAGACCAAGTTCTCAGTCTACTCAAAGAGATAGATATAGAATGGCAGATTCTCTGACCTCTGTTGGTTCAAACCAAAAAATATTTTTCCTGCAAGAAGTTGAGGACACTAGATATGAAGTATTTTTTGGTGATGGTAAATCTGGAAGAAAATTAATTGATGGAGAAATAATTGACCTAGAATATCTAATTACCAGTGGTGAAGAAGCTAATGGATGTCAAAAAGTAACATTTTTAGGTACTGTTGTTGATTCTTATGATAGACAAGTTCAACAATCACCAATATTAAAAGTTTTAAATAGAGCTCAAAATGGTTCTAAAAGGGAAAGCATTGAATCTATTAAATTTAATGCTCCAAAATTTTATGCCACTCAGTCAAGAGCTGTAACATCAAAGGATTATGAAACTTTAACTAGGATAGTATATCCACAGACTGAAATTATAAATGTAATTGGTGGTGAAAATTTAAAACCCCCCCAGTACGGAAAAGTTTTTGTAACTATTCAAAATAAAAACAAAACATTATTGAATGCTTTAACTAAGAGAAGAATAGTTAAAGATTTAAAAAAATATTCAGTAGCTTCTATTGAAATTGTAGTTTTAGATGCTAGAAGATATTATGTTGATCCTAAAATTACAATTAGATTTAATTCTGCAGTTAGTACAAAAAATCAACAACAAATTTATAATTCAGTAACTAATTCACTTAAATCATATGCTACCCAAAATTTCAATAAATTTGGTGGAACTTTAAGTTATAGTAAAATAGTTAAATTTATTGATGATTCTGATCCTGCTATAACTTCAACAAATTTATTGATTAGACTTAGACAACATATTATTGCTGATAGAGGTAAAGATAAAACTTATTGTTTTGATTTTGGAGTTCCACTAAGAGACCCTCTAGATTGCCTTTCACCAAACTTAAGATCTAGATCATTTATTATAACTGGATTTCCACAAATCTTACAATTAGACGATGATAACAGAGGAAATATTAGACTTTTCTATATTCAAAATGGAGTTAAAGTTTTTGTTAATGAAAAAATTGGGTTTATTGATTATAAAACTGGCAAACTCTGCATTGGTCCAATAAATATAAATAACCCATCAGAAATTCCAATTTCTGTCATACCAAAAGATCCAACTGTGACTTTTCCATATGATTCTATTCCTGAAATAGGATTCCCCAATGTAATTGATATTTTTGATTCAGGCCTTGGCGGGGCTACAGATTCTAATTCTGATTGGACTCCTCCACCTCTCTTAGGAGACCTTGGATCAGGCGGTGCCGGTGGCGACGGGGGTGCAGGAGCAGGTACTGGCGCTGGTGCTGGTAGTGGAGGAACCTCAGATGGTTCTGGCGGTCCTGGAGGGTCTAATACAGGTTCAGATGACACAGGAGGTGGAACCAATCCAAATGATATTATCCCAGATTCATTCTTTGATAATCCTATATCATACGAAGACTTTACTGGATCACCTCAAGATAATTGTTTTAGTTAATAACGTATAAAATCTTAAAAAGGATATGGAAGAAAAACTTGTAACTTCATCTAATGTTGAATCTCTACTGCCAGATTTTATAAGAGAAGATTCTCCACAATTTACAAACTTACTCAAGTATTACTACGAAAGTCTTGAGAGATCTTCGTATCCATTAGATGTCATTTATAATTTAACAAATTATTATGACTTAGATTCTTATACTCCAGATAAGTTAATTTCTAAAACTACATTAATTAAAAATACAGAAAAAATTGATAGCGAGCTCGTAGTAAGTTCTACTAGAGGATTTCCAGAAGAAAAAGGTTCTATTCTAATTCAGAATGAAATCGTTCTTTATGATTATAGAACTCTTTCTCCACAAATTAAATTTATACCAAACATTACTCCAGAAAGAGTAAAGTCGAGATTTGTCGTCCTTGATGAAATTACAGATCAGTTCGATGGACAGCAAACTATCTTTGATCTAAAACTATTAGGCAAAAAAGTATTTGTTCCCACATCTAATCATATTTTAATTAATTTAGGAGATAGTTATTTAACTCCTGGTGTTGATTATGTAACTAATAATGAAGATAATAGTGTTCCAGTTGGATCTGTGCAATTCTTAACAGCTCCAGACGAATCAACATCAAATATTGCAAATTTATGCATCATAGAATTTTTACAAGGATATGTAACTGAAACTTCAAAAATTCTAGATACAGTAACTACAACTTCTCCCAAAAAAGTATTTGATTTAAAGTTTGAAGGATCTCCATATCAACCAATTGCAGATGGATATTTATTGGTGTTTAAAAATGGAAATCTTCTAAGTTTAAATAGTGAATATTCATTAACAGATACTAGAATTATTTTTAAGAATAATATTGTACCTTCAGACAATATTTTCTTCCTATCAATTGAATCTCAAGTACCAAGAATAGGAACTGGAGCATCAGCTTATTCTATCATTGATCACAATGGACAATTAGATTCCATTGTTGTAGAAAATAATGGAAGTGGGTATGAGTATGATGAAACTCCAAAAGTAGAAATTTATGCTGAAACTGGAGATCTAGCAACAGCATATCCATTAATCAATGGAATTAGAAAAATTTTAGTAGTAGAACCTGGATATGGTTATGATAAAGATAATCCTCCATCTCTTTCTTTCAATTTAACTAATGTAGGTAATATTAAAACATCTGTTACTGTAAAAAATGAATCCGTTACAAAAGTAACAGTACTTAACTCTGGGTTTAACATAGATATTGAACCAAAAGTTACAGTCATTGATCCAAAAATGCCTGTATTTGGAACTATTATTATTGAAGAAACTGGCAATACAGGAACTGGATATACGATTACTGGAGTTGAAATTTTAGATGGTGGATTTGGACTAACAAATGGACCTAAACTATATGTTGATGCACCACCATTTGGCGAAGATAAAAAAGTTAATAGACCGCAAACTGCAACTATTGTTCCAATAATAGAAAATGGTCAAGTTGTTGATGTTGATATTATTAATGGTGGTTTAGGATTTGATCCCGAAAATCCTCCAAGAGTTAAATCTATTAATTATAGAACTGCAGAAGTTTTAGATGTAAAAGTTACAGATGGATCTATAACTGAAATTTCTTTACTCTCTGGTGGCCATGGGTATTTAGAAACCCCTACTGTATACATTGTAGATAACAGATATGATGCTGAGGGTGTATACATTGGTGGAATTGGTGCAAAAGCAAGAGCAATTTTATTTAATAATTCAATTACTGACATTATTATTGAGGACTTTGGTTCTGGATATTCAGATTCGAATCCACCGTCTGTTTATATTTCATCACCAAAAAATGCTCAAGTAGTAGCTGAAATTGGAAAGGGACAAATAACTGGATTTGAAGTTGTAGAAAGAGGTTTTGGATACTTAAAAGCGTCTTTCATTAATTGTTCCAGAGGAACTTCTGGACTTAAAGGATTTGATAAAAATGAAAATACCATTTATGTAAATACTCTCCCAGAATGTCATCCTGCAGGAACGACAGTATATAATCAAAATTCAGAATATTTAAAGTACTTCCTAAGAAGAATAAAGAGTCAATTTCTTCCAGAATTTCCCGATATTGATTTTGAACAGTATGATATTAGAAATTTAATCAAAAAGATTAAAAATTTCTATTCTATAAAAGGAACTAAATCTTCTATTGAATCATTCTTTCAAACTATATTTGATGATGCTGTAGATATATCATACCCCAAAGATCAAATTGTAAGATCTTCAGATGCATTATGGTCTATAGATACTATAATGAGAGTGGAGCTTTTAAAGGGGAATATTGAAGATATACTGGGAAATATCATAATACAAAATGCTAGTGATGTAGATCCTGAAGTAATATATTCATCTTCTATTGTTGATGCATATTCCATCCTACAAACATCGAAAAAAACTTTATATGAACTAGTTTTAGACACAAATTCATATGAAGGTGAGTTTAAAGTATCTTATACAACGAAACTTTCGGAAAGTATTGATAGACTCGATACAACTATTACGGTTGATTCTACTGTTGGTTGGCCAGAGACTAATGGATACTTTTATATCAGTAATGAACTGGTAACTTATAAATCTAAGAGTTTAAATCAATTTTTTGAATGTACTAGAGCTGCAAATGGTGTATCTAGATTTGCATCTGGTGGAAGTAAAGTATCTACTAATTTTTATATTTACTATAATCAGGGACAACCTGATGAAGTAGTAATGAAAATTCTTGGAATTTCAAAAACAGAATCTACTGTTGTTGATAATCCAGCCAGTAACTATTTGGAAGGTGATGTCCTTAGTCTTTCGGATCTCGGTACTGATGTTATTACAAACGTTCCTGGTAAAAACTTTCCACTCGTTAACAGTTGGATTTTTAATGTTAAAAAAATTCAAGATGTTGTTTTAATTCAAGTAAAACAAAAAGCAGGAAAATATGTAGGTGAAGTTCTTTTAGACAAGAATCATAATTTAATAAGAGGTCAGAGTATTGAAATTTTTGGAGCTTCTCCAGCAATATATAATGGATCATTTACAGTGGAAAATCTTTCTTCAACTAATGCAAAAACTTTCGACTATAATTTAAATATTACAGAAGATCAGTTTAATTCTTTAATATCTACATTTCCATCAGCTGTAGGTGATATTTACTTATCAATTCCACTAGAAAAAGGAAAGTCCGATTTTAGACCTATCGAAAGAATTATTTCAGAATCAACCGCTGATGTTCAAAATTGTTATTTAACGGATGATTATGTCTACGTTGCATCATCTGGAGTACCATCTTATCCCATTGGATTGACCGGCGGGGAAAGGGGATTTTTGGGTAATTCATTGCTTCCAGGTAATCAAAGATATCTGAAAAAATTTCCAAAGCAAACTCAAGTTGTATCTGAAAAAAAAGTAACAGAATATGGTCAGTTGGGGTTATTCTTAAATGGTGTTCCTCTTTACAATTATAAATCAGATAAAAAGATTAAATTTGGTAGTATATCACGAATAAATGTTTTAAATTCTGGTAGTGATTATGATGTTGAATTTGATCCTGAGATTAATGTTTATAAAACAATTCAAACAATCACAGGTTTACAACAAATTAAAAATCCAGAGGGAGTATCTTTAAAACCAATAGTTAATGGTAGTCTCAGAGAAATTGTAGTTTTGAATGGTGGATCTGGATATACTGAACCTCCAATCTTAACAGTATCTGGCGGGGGTGGAACTGGCGCGTTTGCTACAGCTGTTTTATCTGGAGGAAGAATTTCTAGAGTTGTTGTAGACTCTCCTGGATCTGGTTATTTCCTAAAACCAGTAATCAACATTGTAGGTGGTGGTGCAGGATCTGGTGCTGTTTTAGATGCTGTAGTTAGAGGTCCAATTAGTTCAATCAGGATTGATAATCCTGGACAAGGATTTCAAGAAAATCCAGATATTGAAATTACTACTGGATCTGGTGGTAGAGCTCAAGCTATCATTCTTAATGGAAAAGTTAGAAGTATTGGCGTTCTATCTGTAGGATCAAATTATACTACACCACCCTTGGTAGTAATTACAGACAAGAAGGGAAAAAATGCTTCAGCAAAAGCAATAATTTATACTTCGGGTGTTAATAAAGGATCAATAGAAAGAATTGAAGTATTGAATGGAGGATCTGGATATAATAAAGATACCGTAAAGGTAGAAATCATATCTATTGGTAATGGTGCTTCATTTAGTTCGGAAATTTTTGAATGGACATTTAATATCAATACTCAACTAGAAGGTAAATTTGATCCTAAGGATGGATATGTTTTTATTGGAAAAAATAATCAATTTGGTTCTGAGTATGCTCATACAAAAAATCCAAGATTTTTAAGATATCTATTGGGAGATAGTGTTTTATATAATGAAGTATTAAATACTATAACTGAACTTCCAATACAACAAGTAACCAGACACTCTCCTATTATTGGATGGGCATTTGATGGAAATCCTATTTATGGTCCATATGGATTTGCAAATCCAGCGACAAACCCAGGAACAAATACAAATTTTATCCCAATGAAGAGTGGATGGAAGTTAAAAAATGATAGATTAAATGGACCATCTACCACTACATATCCATTAGGTTCTTTTGTGGAAGATTATGAATATAGTTTAACTACTGGAGTAACTTTAGATAGATATAATGGAAGGTTCTGCAAAACTCCAGAGTTTCCAGAAGGAGTTTATGCATACTTTGTAACTATTACTGGTACAGTAAGTTCTATTGCAGAATTTCCATATGTAGTAGGAAATGAATTTTATTCTGTACCAGATCAATTCAATTTCCAAGCAAATGCACTACAATCTAATTTACCGAAGGACGTAATTAGATATAGAACTCCATATGAATCTACAGATATTGATGTAGTTAGAAAATCTTCTGATATCAATTCTTCTCTATCAACAGAAGACAATTCATTTAATTTCATATTAGAAGATTCTCAAATTATTACTGGATATGACCAAGATGGAAATCCAATTTATACTACTTTAGAAGGTTATGATATTAATGATGATACTTTCATCACTGATGACGAATTAAATCCTATTGAATTTATTGAAGAGTCTGATATTGAAATTTATAATTATTTCCCAACTACAGAGGGAGACGCTAAAGTTGATATTAGAATTTCTAATGTAAATAAATTTGAAACTTCTATTTTAGAAGGATTTACCATTGAAAATGGAGGTCGAAACTTTAAGGTTAACGATACTCTGATTTTTGATACTAGTGAAAGTGGTGGTAATTTACCATCAGCTAAAGTTTCATCAGTTACTGGAGAAAATGTTAGCGAACTAACTTTTGTATTTGAAGGTAAAAAACCATATGCTAAGTTAACAACAACTACTGATCATGGATTAACATATAATGATAAATTTAAAGTTGAAACTCAACCAGAAGCTGAAAGTCAGATACAATATCAACCAAATTCATATAAAGTCAAAGTAGTCAATGGTATTGAAAGAATAGATGTAATTAGTTTTGGTGCTGATTATGATCCAGAAACTCAAATTAACTATAGATTCTTCAACAGAGTTCTAGATAATATTAAAGATGTTGAATTGAATTCAATTGTTGATGTTGGTGGATCTCTCAAATTTATAGAAGTTAAAAATTCTGGATCTATGGGTCTTGATGTTTCTGAAGTAAAACTTTCTCTTGATCCTCCAACTAATGTAACAAGAACTGTTTTTTATAACAAGAAAATTAAAAATGATAGAACGGCTGAATTAGAATTGCCAGCTGGATCACTGGAGAATCTTGAAAAGGATCAAATTATTTCAAATGATATAGTATTAGATACTAATGAAATACAGTCAGTAACATCTGCAAATATCAGTGGAAATAATTATAAAGTTACAATTACAACAGTAGATAGTAATTTAATTACATCTGGTAAAAAAGTTTTAGTATCGGGATTTAATAATTATACATCTTTAAATGGACTTAAAACGGTAACTGATACAACTGGAAATTCATTTAGTTATACAGTAACTCAAGCTGGACTGCCATCAACTATTGAGGTAGTTTCAAAAGACTGGGATCAGATTTCATCATCTCAGAGTGGAGCTCATACATTAGCTATCAAACAAGATAAATCTCTCTGGGCTTGGGGTCAAAATAGTTTTGGTCAATTGGGAACTGGAAACAGAACCAGAAGAAAAGTTCCATTCAAGGTTAGTTCTAGTCAGTGGATTGCAATTTCTGCTAATGGTAACAAATCACTTGCTATTAAGTATGTTGACAACAACTCCTATGGAACTCTTTGGGCTTGGGGCCAGAATAGCTTTGGCGAACTAGGAATTAATTCTACAGATCCATATAAAACATCTCCAGTCCAAATTGGAACATCAAACTGGAAAAAAGTATCATCAGGCGTTAATCATGCTCTTGCTATTATGTCTGATGGAACTCTTTGGGCTTGGGGTAGAAATAGTTTCGGTCAATTAGGAATTGGATCAACAACAGATTATTCATATCCAGTTCAAGTTAGCACAGACACTAATTGGACAGAAGTTCATGCAGGTTCTTCTATTAGTGCAGCAATTAATTCTTCTGGTAAACTATTTGTTTGGGGAGATTCTAGAAATAGTTGCCTTGGATTAGGTAAAATTGCTTCTATCAGGATTTTGAATCCTGGTAGGTCTGGAACATTTACTGCAGAGTCAACTGTTAATTTTGAATTATCTGGTGCTAGTGGTAAAGTAGTATCTTGGAACCCAACAACTAGATTATTAATTCTTAAAAACTTTACATATACAAATGTTCCAACTAGAGATGAAAAACTCTATATTGGATCTGATGTATCAACAAGTGTAAATTATGGAAGATTGAGATCTATTGTAATTCATGAGTTAGATGATTTTGGTTCTTCTTTAGAATTTATACTAACTCAAGGCACTGGAGTATTTTCAACTGGAGAAACGATAACTTCATCTAGAGGAGTTACAGCTACAGTGGTTTCTTATGATTCCTCAACGAAAAAAATGAAAATCTCCAATAGGTCTGGAGAGTTTATTAGAAATGATATTGTAACAGGAAATAGTTCTGGTGCAAAACAAACATTTAATCGTTATACACCTCAATCTGGAACTAGAATTCTAGTTCCAACTCTTATCAATGATTCGACATGGACAAAGGCATCATCTTCTAATAGATCTACGTTTGCTATTAAGGACAATGGAACTCTTTGGTCTTGGGGAGATAACTTCTTTGGCAATCTTGGAACGGGGGATTTATTTGACAGAAACATTCCAACTCAGATAGGAACTTCTACCACTTGGTCAGATGTTTCAGCTGGATCATATCACGTTTTAGGTATTAATGATTCGGATCTGTATGCTTGGGGCAGGGCGTCCAGTTATGAATTAGGAAACGGATCTTTAGATACTAAGTTAGCTCCAGTAGAAATAACAGGAATTACTGATATTGGAATAATAGAAGCTGGAAACTCTTCTAGTTTTATCATTAAAGATATGAGTGGAACTGATGCTCCGTTATTAGTATTTGGTAATGCAACTCAAGGCAGATTGGGAAATAATAAGATTAAGGGTCTTGTATCTACTCCAACTGAGATTCAGTCAATTTCTGTAATTTTAAACCCAGAATCTACAATTGTAGAGAGTTCAATCTTTGCAATTAACAGTACTAACAGTATTGTTGAGGTATCTAATATTGTAAATTCTTCAGGTCAATATCCAAACAATAGTGAGTATCTTGATGATGATATTATTGAAGTTGTTAAGGATAATGATGAATTAATAATTGATCAAAAAATTACTCAAGTTTTAACAAATAATGTACTTCCATTCTCATCTTCAATAAGATTAAATAATTTAAATAATGTAGAAATTGGAAAATTAATTAGAGTTGTTTCGGAAGAAAAATCTTTTAATGCAACTGTTAAAGATATCAATTCTGTATTGACTCTGACTGAAGTTCCGAGTTCAACTGAAATTTATGCTGGTAATAAAATTACTTTCCCAGTTAACAATAACGCCACACCGCCGGTGGCCGTAGTAAGAGAATTTCTGGTAACTGGCGTTTCTAAGAAAGGATCTGTGACACTATCAATTTCACAGTATACTGGAAATGATACTAATATTGTTACAGCTACTGTTTCTTCTACAGCTGGAATTTCTGTTGGCGATGAACTTTATATTTTTGGATCAACAGCAGATACAAATCTGAATGGAACTTGGAACATTATTGCAGTACCAAATTCAACAACATTTAAATTTGGAATCACTTCTCCATTAGCAACTGGATCATATTTAAGTGGACTTGGAACTGCTATTAAATCAATATCTGGAACAACGACACTAAATGTTTCTCTTGATATGCCTGTAAGTGAATATCAAAATACTTCAACAATCAATGGAAATCTTGATGCACAGGTTGCAGTAACTATTCCATCATATTCTCTATTTGATGAAGACATGATTGTTGTTTCTGATATTGATTCTCAGTCAAATTCAATTTTTGTAAGAACATTAATCACTGGTAAATCCAAAACTACATCTAATCCAATATCTTTGAGTGATGTATCTATTAGTATGTACAGTGTAACTTTAGAGGGGGATCAAAATGAATATGATTTTGGAAACTATAACAGCACATTTTTTGTTGAAAATACTTTCTCAAATCAACAGTCTGTAAAATACATTGCATCAAATACATCAACACCTATTAATGGATTAACATCAGGCAATATCTATTACATTAAGAATGTTACAAGATATAGTTTTTCTCTATCTGCAGAAGTTGATGATGTAGAGACTATAACAGTTACTACAATTCCATCAACCTCAATTCATAGATTTAGATCTGTTATTAGAAGAAAAATTCAAAATTCTTCTTATGCTCAAAATAAAATTAATTATACCACAACATCTATTGATAAAAATGAAAATCTATATGCCTTTGGTTCAACATTTGATTCTCAGGGAACAAAATGCATAACATTCCATAAATTCGATAACTCAGGCGAATTGAAGTTTGAAAGTTATTTATTAATTCCAGAAGCTGAAAGAGGATCTGGCATAACACAAGGAACATTTCAAATTACAGCTTCTAAATCATTCATCAAAAATAATGATTTATATCTACTTGTAGAAACTGTATATAGACAAATTTCTTCTACGTTAGTAAAAGATTTAATCATTATTAAATATGATATTTCATCAGAGCAACCATTAAAACTATCAACTAGTGTTTTATTATCTAGTGGATCTTATGCAATATCTCCGATTGGAATTTTTGTAGAGGAGTTTGAAAATAGAGAAATTAATATTATTTCAAACATATTAAATCACCCAGGATCTGAAGATAAAGAATCTATTTTACTTCTAAAGGTAACGGAAGATCAACCAACAAACATCAATACTTTAAGTTTTACTTCAACAAACACATCAGTAAAACTAAACAATGCATTAACAAATTCAAATACCATATTCTTATCAAATACTTTCTATGAAAATCAACCAGTGGTATATACATCATTCTTGCCTATTGGTGGATTAGAATCAAATACTGTTTATTATATAATTAACAATGACAACGAGAAATTTAAATTGGCAAAAACTCCATCTGGAGCTCCAGTACAGTTAACTTCTTTGGGTGATAATTTATTGAATGCACATACCATTTCTCCTGTTCTTATTCCATCATATGATATTTCTCTGCAAAGAAGAATTTCTTTTGATAATGAATTATCTATAGATGATATTGCATACCAACAAATCAGTGTTTCTGCAAAATCTTTTGATGTAAATGAATCTAATTTTGTCATCTCATCCACATCTAATAACAAACCCTATTTAATTAAAATAAACAAATCTACTTTTAGTGTAGATTTGATCAAAGAAGTATCTGGAATTACATCTTCACTGAATAAACATTTCATTAAATTCAATCAATTTAATGAAATATATTTTGCTTTCAACAAACAAATAGTTAGACTTGATATTAATGGAAACGTTATTAAACAAGTAACAATTCCATCTTATACATCAAATCATGAAGTATCTTCTTTATTCTTTGATTATTTTGATAATGTAATTGTCATTTTAAATGATAACAGCGGAAATAACAGTAAAGTTGTTGTCAATTATTTTGATTATAAACTTGATTATTTGAAAACACAAACTATATCAGAATCCGATGTAAATATTTTAGTTTCATCTTCTGTTTTAGATTTATACAACAGTATATATTTTACTATCACAGAATCTACAAATAATTTCTATTCATACATTTATAGAACATACAAAGAACTTCAAAATAATACTTCAAACGATATTACGATGTCTAATTCGACATCATTAATCACTGAATCTAAACTTGACAATTTTACAATTTCATTCACAGATAATTCTAATATCATCGGCCGTCAAGGAACACAATTTAGTAATTTCTCTATCACTGATATTAATATCTTTGACACTGATTGTCCTAAATCTTATCAACTATCTTCTACTTTTGCAGATATTTTTTCAGAAAAAGTATCTACTAAAGGATCAAAACCTGTATTTGATATTACTTTAAACAAAAAATATTATATTGAAAAAGATGCTATCCAATTTATTTCACCAGTAGTAACTTACCAATTAAATAAAACTGTAAACTATCCTATAGGATCTACAGTTGTATTTACGGATAATGAAATTCTATCAAATACTTATTCTGGTGTAATTTTAGATAAAGGAATACAAACCTTAACAGTTACAGAATTTTCTTCATCTAATCCAAGTCTCATACAAAATATTCTTGATAATTCAAATGTTAAACTTAAAAATGAAAATCCATTCTACAATTCTAAGATTAACAATACATTTGTAAATTCTGAAAAAATAGAAGCTAAATTACAAATTTCAAATATTACTGCAGATTCTGTATTTTTACCAGGCGATACTGTTGAATTTTTAACTCCTGCTACTGGAAATACATTTGTTTACAGAGGAAAAGCAACAATACTTTTTTATAACGAAACAACAAATGTAATTTCATTTAAAAATGTATTTGATGATGGAATTTCAGAGTCTACACGAGTTAGAATTACTAAGACCATAGGTGGAGAGAATACAGTAACAGCTTTTGCTGAGTTCCTTTATGCTACTGACTGGGATTATGTTGATAAATTTGAATTTGAAATTCCATCAGAATATGAAGATGATTATATTTTTGAATCTGATAATATTACAAATGGATCTATAGTTTCCATAAAGGTTGTTAATTCTGGTACTGACTATACTGTTGCTCCTAGCGTAATCGTTCAAAATCAACCTGGAGTAAATGGTAGTGGTTTAATAGCAATAGCAATTCTAAATGCAAATGGAGGAGTTGATAGAATTCTAGTAGAAAATGGTGGTGCTAAATTTACTAAAACACCAAACATCATTCTTTTGGGTGGAGACGGACAGGGAGCCACAGCAAAAGTTACAAGAATGAGATTTGTTAGTGAAGTTTATACAATACAAGTAATAGACAGAGAACAGAATTTAGATTTAACAAGTTCTACATCTTATGATGATGTTGAACTAGGAGATGTTATTACTCAAACTTCAACTTCTGCATCTGGAATTGTAGTTTCTAAAAATAGAGATCTTATAAGGGTTAAATTGTCAAATCAAAGTAGATTTGACACTTCCGCAGTTTCTATATCTGGAGTTAGAACAGAATCTACTTATTCTGCCACTAATGTTGGTATAACTTCGGTATCACCTTGCGTATTTTTCAGTGGTGAATCGACCACTATGAAATCTGTATTAGATGAATATGATGGTAATTACGTAAATCAATTTTATCCACAATTAACTGTAAATTCTAATGATATTATTTCTATTTCCAGACTATATGGTGTAAGTAAGATAAACTTAATTACACGATTGTTTGAATATGTTTATCAAATATCTGGTGAAGATCTAGTACATGAAGATAAAATCTTCATTAAAACTACGGATGACCATAACTTAAGAGAAAATTCTTTGGCATCTCTGATCCTTCCACCTACATACTCTCAGATTAATTTAGTAGATCAAATTCTTTCAGAAAATGAATTTATCTTTAGACTATACAATATTGACTTAAATAATTTACCACATAATAAATTTAATTCTTCTACATCCGAACTATATTACAAAACTCCATCATTTAATATGGTGTATGGACATTCCTATAGATTTGATGTATCAGATTTTAGCAATACTGGAACTTTATTGAATTTCTCTAGAGATGATAGTAATAGAGTTGTATATACCTTTAATAATGTTGTAAGAAATAATATTGTCCCTGGTCAAGTTGGATCATTTGTTGATTTTGTGGTTGAATCTAACGCTGGACAACTATCATATTATTTCAATGAAGCTAATTCTGATGGTAATAATTTTGTACTACCAGATTCTACTATATCCCTAAGAGAAACTCCCTATAATGGAACCTTTAGAGTCCATAGAGTACTGAATGATACTCAATTACTATACCCATTACCATACAAACCAGAATGTGATGCTTTTGTTTTATCTGGTAATGAAAATACTACAAAATATCTATCATACTCAGAAACTTCTTCTGGATCTATATCGGAAATTTCTATATTTAATAATGGTGGATACTTTAAAGTTCTTCCAAGAGTATCTGAAATTTTATGCCCTAGAAAAATTGAAAAGATTGAAATTTTAAACGGAGGAACAGAGTACGAACCTGGAATTTATAGAGATGTTCCTATTTCTGGCGATGGTGTTGGTGGATTAGTTGACATCACAGTTACTCCAGAAATAATAATAAATGATCTTGATGAAGAAATAATTACAGGTAGAATTACACAAGCAGTAGTTATAAACCCTGGTGAAAGATATACTGAAGCCACTATTAACATTGTTGATATTCCAGGAATTCTTGGATCAGCTTCAAATGGATCTGGTGGACAACTACAAGTTGTTATCCCGCCACCTGGCACTGGAAGTAGCGTTCTTCCATATAGCGAAAAGGTTGGAAGTATTAGAAAACTTTCTAATCTAAATGTTGGTTTTGACTATACTCATGATTATACTCTAAAACCACAAATTAAGTTTCCAATATCACTACAATTAGTAAATGCTAAAGTCATTTCAGAAATCTTAATTGATGATCCTGGATTTGGATACACATCTACTCCTATCATTCTTATTGAAGGTGGCGGTGGATCTGGTGCTGCAGCTGTTGCAACAGTTAAAAATAATAGAGTATCTGGCATTGAACTTGTTAGTGCAGGTTCTGGCTATTTCTCTGAACCAAATATTATCATTCAATCAAAAATTCCATATGTAGTTAATTTAGATCTTAATTTAATTCAGTTTAAAGTTCCTCATGGAATTCCTAATGCATCTACAATTAAGTTAAGAGCTGACGTAGTAGATGGAAATAATAACGTAATACTGCCAATTGTTAATTATCCTGGTGGTATGAATAATTTAATAGATCCTGATAATAGTGTAACTGGAGCATACCAAACTACATTATCTTTATCTGCTATTGTAGGTGAAAGTAATGGATTACTTCCAAATCAACTTAGAATTGCTATTAATAAAAACGAAGCTCTATTAAACAACTATTTGAACTTTATTACTACTGGATCGCCAACCCAATTCTTATTAACAGAAGTTTTTGGAGCAAAAGCAAGATCGGTTCTAAAATCATCTCAGTTCTTAGGTAATGAAGTTATTAATCAACTCGAATCTCAAATTGTAAATGGTGTCGAACAAGAAGTAATTACATGTGTTTCAAAAGTTCTTCCCAATTCTGGTTGGATTTCTGGACCTAATATTTTAAGATTAAATGTTTTAGAGGGTGAATTTGGAATAGGCAAAAAAGTAGTAGGTTTATCCTCAGAGTCATCTGGTATTATTAACAAAATTATTTCTGCTAGTGGATTTGGTGAAATTGGATCTACATCTACAATCGATGGGAAGTTTTATGAAGAAACTGGTAAATTGAGTTCTATCTCTCAAAGATTGCAAAGTGAGTATTATCAAAATTTTGCATACCTTATAAAAACTACAACTCCATCAGAAGACTGGAGAAATCTTGTATTAGATAATTTACATCCAATTGGATTCTCATTATTCTCTGAATATTCATATGAAACTAATAGTTCTCTACCAAAACTTAAAGCATCAACAGCATTTAGTAGAGATATTTCTGTTGACGCTGCTCAGAGAAGAGGATCTAGAATTTTTTCGCCAGGGTACGTCGAAGATGTTCTTAATCTAAATGAAGTTTCTGTAGTCGGTAAAAAACTTATTACGTCTGAAAATATTATCACATCGTTTGTAGAAAAGATTGTAAATATTTCTGATAACTTTGATGGAGCAACAACTACTTTTGATCTACAAGTTAAAAGACTTATTACTAATCTAGATGGTAGTACTACAGAAGTCATAGATGCTGTTAGAAGCAATGAAAGATTCTTGATGATATTCTTGAACAATACTCTACAATCTCCAGATTCTTATGTGTTCTCAAATGGACAAATTACATTTGATGAAGCTCCATCTGCTAGATTAGTATCAAAAAGTAGAAACGTTAAATTTACTAATCTATATCCACCAGTAGGAAAGTTTGTTCAAGATGAAAAGTTATACGTCGTAAGAGTAAAAGAATTTAATATTGATGGAATAAATATCTGGCAACAGACAGTAATAATTCAATCTTCTACTAATCCAAATATTAAAATTGGAGATACTGTAAAACAAAGTGATATCAATGGAGTTATCACTGAAATCGGAGTTGTATTTGAAAATAGTATCTATACTGTAACTTTAGTTGTCGTATTCACTACAACTGATGAGACAATTATATCCCCTGAGAGGGATCTTAAAGTATTTTATAATAATGAAGATCTAATAGGAACAACTTTTGATGTTACTTATGTAAGTACAAATCAAATAGCTGATCTAAGACCATTTAAATTTGATATCCTTGAGGGATCTGAAGTCGTTAATGATAAAGTTGATATCTTTTCATATCAAAATCTCGAACAAGAAAGAGAGTATTCTGTAAATATATCTGCATATAAAATTAACGACAATCTAAATCAACTGTCGGAGGATGCTCGAATAATTATAAGATTATTTGATTTTGAGTTTAATCAATATAAAGTAGATGAAACTTCAAATTACGTTACATTGTCTAATGATGAATTGGGACCTTTCATTCTATCAAGCAACGCAAGTACAATTTCTCCATCTGATAGTAAGACAGATTTAGCTTATGATGTAAATGAAACTAATCTGTCAATTAGATCAATTTTTACATTTGATAGTTTCTTAAACTATAATCAATCAACACCATCTTTAGTAGAATTAAATGTTGGCGATGTTTTAACATCAACAGTTAGTAAAGGACTTGCAACTGTAGTTTCTGTGAATGAAGTTACAAAAGAAGTTGAAGTTTCTATAAAATCAAATATTAATAATCCATTCATTAATGAAAATGAAACGCTTCAATCTAGAACAACTCAAGGTGAAATTATAGAAGGCAATCTAACAAACTTTGTTTTCTTTACAACTCAAAATGCAAAATATAAAGTAACTAAGATTAGATTCAAGAGTGATGATGACAATACATTTACTGATGACAATACTCCTTTACCAGTAGTTCTTACAAATGATCTATTAATTTCTAAAACTTACGGAACAGCTAATAATCAAGATTCCTCTTCTATTTTCCTTTCCTTAAATGATTTAGTGGTAGGTGAAAAGAGCAGAGCTTCATGCAAGATTACTGAAATAACTAGAATTAATAACATCAATGAAGTTGAAATTAGTCCAGGCACACTATTTACTGGATATATCTTTAACAGAGTTAATAATCCAGATAATCCAAACGTATCATTAACTGATATATCAAAATCTTATATTGTTCCATTTAATAAATTAGAATCTTATGGAAGTTTATATTACAAAGAAATAGAATCTTCTAGACTTTTATTAGATGATTATCTCTATAATGAGTCTATTGGAGATAGATTCAAGTCAATTCAACTTGATGTTGAATATGGCAATTCTTATGAATTTAATGTAAACGATACATTAGAAATAGTCAGAGTATCTGTTGATGTCGAAGAAGCAGGTAGTAGATTTAGAGATGGTAGCAATCTAATAAAAGCAAACCGTCAAGAAATTGTTGACCGTGCAGCAGCTGAAATTGCTATTCAGTTCCCTGATTTCTCCTATCCTGGTGATCCAATAACAACTGCTGTATCTAGATTTAAAGATGCTTATCGTCTAATCCAACTAAACAGAACAGCAATTATTGATACTGCTTTTGCTGCAATTGCTCCTGCGTTCCCAACTTTTGTTATCAACGCAACAAATACAGATAAGTGTAAGAGAGATATTGGTATCTTCGTCGATTCTATATCTCTAGACATCGCTCAAGCTGGAGGAAACGTATATACTCGTAAATTTGTTCTTTCATATTTTAATAGCAACACTCCTATTACTAATGGTCTTGTAGGAGAAGAAGCACAATCAAATGTTGCCTTTAATGCGGCTTGTGAAGAAATGAAAAAAGCAGTCACAAACCAATTAGCAATTACAGATCTAACCATCACTCCTGGTGCTGCTACCTTTGGCGGCGGCGGTGGCACTATCCCCAACAATAGCGTAAATGCTTGTGCTGATGTTCGTTCTGCACTTGATAGTTTAACACTTATCGTAACAACTCGTATTGCTGCTGGTAATATAACTGGTCTTCCTGCTGAATCAGTATCAACTACTGTTCCAGCTGGAGAAGCTAAGTGTAAGAGAGATATTGGAATTATTGTTGATGCTGTAGTAGAAGATTTATTTAGAGGATCTAATGTCAATATAATTGAATCTACAAATGCTTATTTCAATAACGGTACTCCTATTAGTAATGGATTAGTAAATGAAGAAGCACAATCTGTAGTTGCTTTCAACAAAGCTCGTGATGTAATGAAACTGGCAATTAATAACCAGTTATTTGTTAAAGATTTAACAATCCAAGGAGATTATCAGGTTAGTTTCTCGAATACAGACCCTGATGGTTGTGCTAATGTCAGAGCAATGATTGATACTCTAATATCAATTATTACAACTACAATTACAGCAGCTGATCCAGATCTGTTGCCAGATCCAAACCCAGGAAGAGCCTTTGTTGCCGGCGAATTAGTAACAATTTCTGATGGTACTACAACATATGAGTCAAATGTATTAAGTTCAGATAATGTAAATTATATTATCTCACTTGAAAATATATATCAAAATGATCAAATAGTAATAAATACTGAATTATTAGATCTTACTGGATATACTGTTTCTACTAATAGAGGAGCTTCCAATATAGAAATTGTAGCTCCAGTAAAAGATCTTGATGTTACGAGAACAACTGTAAAATCAAGAACATATGATATTACAACTAAGTTTACTTTAAATAGTATAACTGGACTTTCTGTTGGACTAACAGCAACTCAAGGATCTATAGTAGGTAAAGTAGTAGACATTATTGCAAATGATATTTATATCAATCATGCTTCATATGACACTGAAAATCATTATGTGACTGGAAATATAGTATTTAATACCATACCTGCAATTACTAAATCTGTTACTGCTAACCCAGCAAATAGAGAAACTATTTACTATATTTCTACATCAGAAATTGTCCCTCAAATTAATAAGTATCAACCTACTCCAGGCACCATTCATTCGTATACTCCTTGGAATGATCTTTATGATGTTCTTGATAATAATAGATCATTTATTATTGATTATGTTTATGAGTTAATAATCACTGAATTTGCATACTTATCTAATAAGAATACAATAACCATTGGAAGTTGTAAAAATGATCTTGCGTTAGTGTTAAACGCAATTATAAATGATATTAAACTTGGTGGAAACTATAATACAGTTCTTGCAACTAGACTCTATTTTGATTCTAATAATGAAGTGAACTTCCTTAAAGGTGAAGTTGAAGAATCTATCTGGTCTTACTCAAGATTAAAAGATTTCATCAAACTATCTTCTAGAAATTTTGAAGTAGTACATACTTGCAACCTAGTTAATACTCAAAATTATATTGTCGTTTCAGATCCTACTGGAATTGTTAGAGGAATGCTAGTGACTACGGATCAATTTAACGTAGATATCTACGTTAAGTATGTCAGTGGAAATAAGGTATATCTAATGACAGAATCTTTCACTGATTACATATTAGTTGGAAACTATTCTGCACAAGAGGTAACATTTAATTTTGATAAGTTTAAAGTTAATCCTCAGTTTGTATCCGTTCTTTATAATGTTCCTATACAATATTCTTCAGATGTAACTAGTTCTACCATTTTAGATCAAAATATTTCAGACCTTGTTGATGTATTATTAAATGCAATAAATCCAGATTCACTAAGAGTCTATAAGGATGCTGTTATTGAATTATTAGAAACATATGAGGATGTTATCGATGATGTATATAATGATCTTAAGGTACAGTTTGATAACTTAACTATTCCAAATGATAATCTAGACAAGTGTCAAAGAGACATGAAGGTTGTTTCTGAGTCTGTATTTGACGATTTGAAGTTTGGTGGTAATGTTAATACAATTAGAACATCAGAACTCTATGTTAATGGCGGTTCTCTTTCTCATGTGGAAACTGAACTTATTGAAACCGCATATGCTTTCTTCAAGTTAGAAATATCTTATAAAGAAATTATTAACAATAGTACAAACTATACTACTCAAGAAAAGACTGATATCCAAGAAAGAATTACAGAGTTGTTCCAATTATTGATTAGTAAGATTACGAATGATGCTACTGGAACTGTTCAGGATGCTGCTGCTCAAATTGCAAGAAATGAGAGGTTTATTGTTGATGAAGCTTTCTTAATTACACTAGATACACAACCAACGGCATTCTCTCAATCTGAAATAACTCAGTTGTATTCATATGCTTATTCAGTAGTCAAATCTACAATTAAAAATTTACTTTTAGGAAGCAATGAATATGTATTAGATGCATTAACTGCTTTAGGTGCAACTTCTTCTTTCTATAGTAATTCATCTAAAAAATCTTTTGTTCAAAACTTCTTCACTAGAGTTATAAGTTTATCAAAACTATCAACGATTAATTTCTATATTAACGCTGCAGAGGATCAATATGTGGTCCAAGAAAGTGTTCTTACATACAAAACAGACCTTACCATCTCAGTTGACCCTGCAGGATGGTCCTACTGTCAATCAGTACACAATACATTAGATACTTTTGGTATTATAATCAATAATTATTGGACCAATCTATCTTTACCAGATGTGAGCATTGTTGAATTTACATATTTCCCTAAGAGATTGTATCCTGAAAATTACGTACAACGTCCTATAACCAGCTCTATTTCTGAAAATGATCTATGCATCTTAAAATCATCTACTTTAACTAAGACTGCTTTTGTAAATGCAATTGATTCTGGAATAACTAAAATTTATGATCTACAAAAACGATTTGATCTTGATGATGAAGATGGTACTATTGAAAAATCTAATCTTGTTGGTAGCTTTGTAAATACATCAATCTCAGTAACATTAAAAGATATAAATGATAATGGATCAGTAAATGTTTCTATTACTGGAAATGGATCTAATATTTCTGTTGGTCAAACTTTCACTCAAGATAATGGTTTCTCTTCAATAATCGAATCGATTTATAACGTATACATTCTTAAGAATGTATACGGAAATTTCTATAAAAATAACTATATCTTTGGAATAGATTCTGGTTCAACATCAAATTCTTATATTAGTTCATTTGAAAGAAATACAGCCGTTATAGAAAAATCAATTGGAGATAGACTGATCTTTGATAGTACATCTGTAGTAGGATCATTTACTTTATATGATTATGTTTATGTAAAAGATACTACATACGAATCTAATGTTGTTTACACTTATCAAGGATTTAATGGTCAAAGAACTCAATTCCCTCTAATTGTAATATCTCCAACAGGAGACATTCAAGATTACTACCCATCAGTGGAAGATTCTCCAATAATTGTATCCATTAATGGAGTCATTCAAGAATTTGATAATGACTATACAACGTCATCTAATTTTATAACTTTTGATAATCCTCCAACTAAGGACGATGAATGTCTAGCTGTTTACTATGGTAAGTGGAGAAAGATTGACAACATCTCTCCACAGTTTGATGGAATCACTCAAAGTTTTGGTATGGAAATCGGAGGATTGCCATTTGCTATTTCAGTTTTTGGTAATGCAACAAATATTATTGTCGATAGAAACTGTTTATTTACAGTAAACGGAGTAGTTCAAGTTCCTCAAGAAGGATTTACTGTAGATGGTTCTAGAATTAGATTTTCTTCTGCTCCAAAACCAGGATCCAGTTTTGTTGGTTATGTATATGTCGGTTCGGCTATTGACGTTGACTCTATTGAAGTTATTCCTCAAATTGAACCAACTGATATTATTAGATTAAATAAAGAGGATACAAATAGGATTGTTGCGACAGTCGATAGCTTATCTTCAGTTACAACATTTGAATACCCTGGAGAGAAGATTGGAAGAATTGCAGCTGGAACTGCAACTATAAGAACAGGCAAGATAATTGGAGCCTCTTTGACATCAGGTGGTTCTGGTTATATTAGAAGACCAAAAATTAAAATCAATTCATCCAGTGGTGATGAAGCGAAATTGACAGCTCAACTTGGCGTATCAAATGTAGAAGTCATTAACGCTGGGTCTGGATATCTAAAACCATCTGTACAAGTAATTTCAACTACTGGAACTGGATTTACTGGAGAAATTTTATTTGAACCAGATTCAAATAATACTCAGAGGATCTCAGTTATTAAGATTATTAATAGTGGATTTGGATATTCATCAACAGATGAAGTTTCTATATCTAATGTTGGAAATCCAGAAATCCCAGTAGAATTTAAAGTCGTAGTAAATGAAGCTGGTGGTATTGAAAATATCTATCCAGTATTGATTGGTATTATCGAAATTAATGAAGGTGACTGGGATGAACAGTTATTTGATCAATATACAGAAGACAACTTTAAGTTTAGAATTCGTGGAGCCACAAGTAAATCAGAGGCTGTATTTGTAGGTGGTGGAGAATCTGAAGCTAAGATTTTTGTTAAAGATATAACAGGTTCATTTGTTCCTGGAGAAAACATTAATATAGTTTCATTTGCAAATAATGTTTCTTTAGGAAAACTAACCTCTGTAGAGTCCTTCTACTTAAACGTTGGTGGAAGCGGTTACAATCCTCTAAGATTAAAAGTTACTTATACTGGCGAGGGAACCATTCCTACAGGAGGATTCGTAGAAGTTGGAACTCAAATTCAATATCAATTTGATACATTCTCCAAACTAAGTGATAGTAATTTTATTATTAATATTGATAAGTCTTATTCTTATGTTGAAGGTAGAGATTTCCATATTGGAGAAAAAATTGATGTATATGCAAGATCTAATGGAGTCAAAACTGGAACTGTCAAACATTTTGTAGTTGAATCGTGGAATCCAACTACGTTAAAACTTACAGTATCAAAACCAACACCAATAAAAGTAGATATTGTTTTAAATGAAAATGGTTCGGTAACTAATGCTATTGTTATTAATAAAGGAAACAATTACTATGATGTATTAAATTATGCAGTAACTCTTGAGGGACAAACGGAAACTGGATATGATGAAGCTTCATTTGAATTGTCAATAGCATCTGTAACAGATATTATTGTTACTCCATATACAATTGGTAATGAGTCTTATGATGGATTTGGTAGAGATTACTCTACTTCTGATACTGTTTTAATACAACCAATTGATGAATTTGGTGAAACCGAAAATGTTGTTGGATCTGGATCTGGAGCAACAATAAAATTAAATGTCAATGCATTTGGTGGAGAAATAGAATCTATTACGATACCAGATAATTTAAGAGGATCTCAATACTATACAACTCCTATTATTGTTACCAAAGGTGGTGGAGGATATGGTGTTAAAGCATTAGCATCTATTGAAAATAATTTAGTTTCTGATGTGGAGTTTGTTTCTAGAGGTGTTGGATTTGAATCTGTACCAGAAATTATTTTCGCTCAAAAAGTACTTCTAACTAAGGAAAGTAAGATTAGAACATATCTAACATCTAAGACTGATAAATTAACTGGATTGGTCAAGAATGTAATTGAAGATGATACTCAAATTTTTGTTTCAAGTACAGGTGGATTTACTTCTAGTGGAACTTTACTTCTTGGTAAAGAAGTTATTAGTTATAGTGGTAAAACAGCAAATAGTTTTACTGGAATTACAAGAGGTATTAACTTTAACTATGATCAAAAACTTAGATTATCTTCTGGATTCTGGAACTTCTCAATTAATGACATATTACCAATCATCAGAGTTAATTCTGAAGAGAGTGGAAGTATCACTACAAATATAAGAGTGTATTCCTTTGAACCACAAAGTCAAGATGAAGTAATTCCACCATTTTTATTCATTAAGTATGTTATTGATTCACTGGCATTTATTGATGCTGGCGTTGCTCGTAGCGAGGGTACTCCATCATATGTTGGAGGACTATTTAACACATCACCAAATGGAAATTATATTATTAATGCTCAATCATTACATCTAAATAATGTTGATGGATTATCTGAAGGAGATATAGTTGAACAAACTATAGTGGTAGATCAAAATACAACTATAGTCATAAGTGGATCAATTGTTAGAATTATTAAAGCTTCTAATAGAATAGTTGTAGAATTAGATGATGATAATACTGAATTTGTTCTTGGACAACTCATTATTAACCCCGATGAACCAGATAAGACAAAGACTAGATTTATTACAACTCCTTTTGGAGGAATTGCTGTAGAAAAAATGGGTATCAATAGATTTGATACTACTAAAATCTCTGATGGTCCTACAGATACAGATTTGGATTTAATCAAAGATAAGACTTATGTTATCTGTCAATCTGATTCTTCTGTATGTAATTCTCTATATCCACAACTCAAAGGATATTATCTATTAGATCCATCAATTATTGAGGAATCAGGTTTCTTAATCACTGATTCTATCTATCCAAGAAATCTAACTGTAGGTGGCGCCCAACCATATGGTTATATATCAACTGTAGAAAAAGGTCCAAACAATAAAGGATTGACATACAGTGGCGTTAACAATACAAGTAGTGATTATAATGGAGAGATTGCATTAGATGGTGGATATCCATTCTCATTATATGGCGTTGAAGAAATTGATCAATTAGGAAATACAATTGCTATCGGCGATAAACTTAGAGATGGAAATGGAAACATTGTTACTGTAGAAACTATCTCTGCAGTTAATACAGGAGAAGTTCATCAATCTCAAGTAACAATAAAAGTAAACAAACCAACAACCTACGGTGAATTATTAATTGGACGTAAAGTGCAGGGTGCTGTTAGTGGATTCTCTGGAATTATTAAGTCTGTAAATATCCCGACAGGAGAAAATTATATCGAACTTGTTCTTGTAAATCTTCTTTATAATGATCCATACTACGGATTTATTATTCAATATCAACAAGGTGAGATCATAAATATTTACAATGGTAATGTTTTGATAGTTGAAAATAAGTATACAATTCAATCTTATGAGTTCAATAACGTATTATTAAGTCAATAAATAAAATAAAGGATTTCTATAAAAAATGACCGCTTTAATTACTGATCAGTTTAGGATCTTTTTGTCAAAACAATTCATATCATCTTTTGATACTCAACAAACAACTCCAGATTCTTTATACGTTTTTGTGGGAAGACCACAACCTTGGGAAGATTCTACTGGTGGAGACTCATCTCCACCAGATCCAATAGATAGTTTTGAACAGTATTCAGATGTCTATGATGATATGGTTGCTATGAAGAGGATTTTGCCAACAGATATTTTACCTGTGGTAAGGAGAATTAATTGGATTCCGCCAGAACAAACTACGGGTGGATTAGGATATACATATGACATGTATAGACACGATTATTCGATTTATAATCCTGCTGCTAGTGGAGCTACATCTTTATACGATGGAGACTTCTATGTAGTTAATAGTCAATATCAAGTTTTCAAATGTATTTACAATGGAACTTCTCCATCAGATCCTAATGGAAAGCCATCAACAATTGAACCAACTGGAACATCCAATGCAATCATCACTACGTCTGATGGATATAGATGGAAGTATATGTATACTTTGACGGTTGACCAAATTATTAGATTCTTATCTAGAGATTATCTACCTGTAATTCAAGATACTGCAGTTTCCACCAATACAAGTAGTGGTGAGATTGATACTATTTTGATTGTAAATTCTGGAAGCGGTTACAATAATGGAGTTTATGAAAACATACCTATTAATGGTGATGGAAAAGGTGGAAGAGTAACTATTGTAATTGATGGTGGTAAAGTATCTCAGGTTAATGTATTGAATGGAGGAAGTGAGTATTCCTTCGGTCAAATAGATGTTGATGGAATAACTGGTATTGGTGCTGGTACTGGAGCTCAAGTTAACGTTATTATTCCGCCTCAAGGTGGACATGGAAGAGATACGTTAACTGAATTGGGAGCTTTTAGAATTCTTATTAATACCAAATTTTCATATGACGAAGGTCTTGGTGACTTCCCAACAGACAATGATTTTAGACGAATTGGATTAATTATCAATCCATTAGTAAGAGGAACTAATACTATTGCAACTTCTTTGACTTTTAGTTTAACAAAAGCTATTGCATTTCCATTGAGTTTTACTGGATCTTTTACTACAGATGCTACTATTCAACAAACAAGAATAGTTGGAACAACATCTATAGTTTCTAGAGGAGTTGTTGTTTCTTGGAATCCAATTACAAAAGTTCTAAAGTATTTTCAAAACAGAGTCAAGGGTATTTTCCCAGAAGGAACTGGACCTTTGAATGAGTTTGTTGGATCAGAAAACGTATCTATCCCAGGAGGAACTACATCAGTTTCACCAGACGTAGCATTCCCTGAAATTGATAACACTAGTACTAGAACTGTAGATGGTAAAAACTATAATCTAGGACAGAATTTTACTCAGGGTTATGCTCAACCAGAGATAGAAAAAAACTCTGGAAAAATTATCTATATAGATAATAGAAGACCAATTGTTAGATTCCCTGACCAGGTTGAAGACATTAAAATCATTATCGAGTTCTAATTACAAAATAAGCAAGGAAAGACATGTCACAAAATACTAATCTGAACGTAGCTCCATATAATGATGATTTCTCAAAAGATAAGAATTTTCATAAGGTTCTCTTTAGACCTGGATATCCAGTACAAGCTAGAGAACTAACAACACTCCAATCAATTCTACAAAATCAAATTGAAAATATAGGTCAACATTTCTTCAAAGATGGAGGAATGATTATTCCTGGTCAATTGAGTTATGACTTACAATGTCATGCTATTTTAGTACAATCAACTTTCCTTGGTGCAGCAGTAGAGTCATATAGAAATCAATTAGATGAAATAGAACTTTATGGTATTAAATCTGGAGTTTCTGCCAAAGTTCAATTTAGTATTTCTGCAAAAGAATCAACGAAGAAGTTTATTACTTTATATGTAAAGTATATTGCTTCTGGTCAAGACAATGTAACTAGAAGATTTGATGATAATGAAGAGTTATATGCTAACGTTGACATTACAATTGGGGGAAGACTTGTTGAAGCTGGATCTCCAATCCTCAAGTTAATTCCAAAAAAGTCTAGATACGTTGGATCTTGTGCTTATATTAATAGTGGAGTTTATTTCATCAGAGGATTCTTTGTTGATGTAGCAATTCAAAGAGTTCTTCTAGATCAATATTCCAATGAACCGTCATATAAAATTGGATTTGATATTTCAGAATCTATTATCACTCCAGAAGATGATGAATCTTTAAATGATAATGCTTTTGGATCAAGTAATTATAATGCTCCAGGAGCTCATAGATTCAGACTAAGATGTACTCTTACTAAGAGACTTTTAGATGATCCTGGAGATAAAAATTTCTTAGAACTTCTAAGATTAGAAGAAGGTAGAGTTTTAAGACTCAATAAAAGAGAACCATTTTCTGAACTAGAAAGATCAATTGCCAGGAGAACATACGACACTCATGGCGATTACATGACCAAACCATTTGGTATTATGGTCAAGGAATCTTTAAATGATGGTCTTAATAATGGTGTATTTGAAGAAGGAGATACAACAGCTCAAGGAAATGCTCCTGGTGATGATTTGTATACAGTAGAAATTAGCCCAGGTAGAGCATATGTTCAGGGTTATGAGATTTCTACTGATGCGCCAACATACTTAGATTTACAAAAATCTAGAGAAGTAGAAAAATTAACAAATCAAATTCTTCCATTTGAACAAGGAGATTACTTCTTAGTTAAGAATTTGAGGGGACTTCCTTTTATAAGTAATTCTGGTGTTCTTGCAAATCATTATCAAACTATTGAATTTTATGATTCATTCTATGAAGATACCTTTGCTGAAGGTAGAAACATGGTTGGTATGGCCAGATGTATTGGTATTGATAGATTAGGTAATAACCAATTTAAGTTATATGTTGGTGACGTACAACTATTCACTTTGATCAAACTTCAAACTGCAATTGATACAAATAATGAACTTAGACCACTATTAAGGCAGGGAGATGAAATCACTGGTGACTCAAGTAAGGCAAAAGGTATCCTTGCGTATGATCCAGATGAAAATATATTAAGAGTTTATCAAGTTGCTGGACAATTTATAAAAGGCGAAAGATTAAGAAGAGATGGATCCCTAATTGCATTTAGAGATGATGCTGAAAATTATAAGAGATCTCAAAATGTAACAGTACAAGGAGTATACAATTATGACTTTAGTGATGTCAAAAGACTTAATGGTACTTATATTTCAGCTGATCAACAATTAGTAGAAGAATTCTATTGTGATACTTTTCTTTCTGATTCTTTTGCTGTACCTTCAGATAAAATTCAATTTGTAAAAGAACAAGAAGTAGTAACTCCTAGAACTATTACTGTAAACTGCGTCCAAGCTGAGGTAGTTACTACCAAATCGCCTGCTGCTAGAGTAACTCTACAAAGAGAAACTGTTCTTTTAGCTAGCCAAGATAGTAAGAGATATAAGCCTAATTCTTTTGTTAGAAACACTCAAAATTATTCTGTAACCAAAACTATAACTCCAAGTACAGGAAACGTAACCAAATCATGCGATTTTGTTGCCGGCAGTTCCACACTTGCAGTTGTTAGTGGTGGATTAACTGGAATCGAAGTTGGCAATAAAGTAACTGGTAATGGAATAAGTAATGGAACATTTGTAATTGCAACTTCTACTGTTGGTGGAGTTAATGTTGTCGATCTTAACCAAGCTGTTTTTTCATCTGGAAATAATGTATCTGTAACTTTTAGAGAATCAAAGTGTACTGTTAACAGCGCTACATCTCTAGCAGTAGGACAGAGACTTATTGGTAGCGGAATTCCTAACAATACTTTTATTAGATCTATTAGTGGCACCACAGTATTCTTGACAGATGCTCCTACATCTAATGCTTCTGTAACTGCAACATTTATTGTTGCAACTAAGTTTGCTAAAATCATTCAAAAGAAAACAGAGAGAGTCAATATTGCAATTTTAGAAGACGAAAATAATACCAATAAGAAAGGTAAAAAAGTTAAGAAACCAGTCTTTAGATTTTTTACTAAATTAGTTCTAGAATATTGTAACCATCTAGGGCAAACTTTATCAGTTCCTGAATCTGGAAGTTTTAATGTTAGTGATATTCTTTTTAATGTTCCTGCGATGTCTAACAACATTACGAGAAATGGAAGTTTGACTAATAAAAATTTCATGATTGTTAAAGGTCCATATGGAGCTAATCAAAGAATAAGAGCTGATTTTGACTATCAATTCTTTACTGAGAATAAAACATCTGATGATATTAGTACAAGAAGAGACACTATCAGATTGTTTGCACATGGATTAAGAACAGGAGATATTCTTGAATATCAATTCTTAAGCGGTAAGTATGTTGGTACTAGAGCAAGTACAAACAACGGTCATAATTTCTTACAATCTGGAACTCAATACTATGTTATTAAAGTTGACAATAACCTTATCAGACTTGCCACCAACCTAACTAATGCTAATGCTAAGAGAGCAATTGATATTACAGAACAAACATATCAAGGAAGCGGCGCAAGTTATCACGCATTTAAGAAGGTCAATTCACCTTCATTTAAGACTAATGTAATTAGTCATGCATCTTTCAATATGGACGATCAAGTATTTGGTCCAGACTTTAGAGGTGAGATTGTAGGGCGCCCTAATGATACAGTTAAAAAGATTAAAGTGTTTAATGGTGTACTAAGACCAGGACAAACTATCAAAACCATTAGAGACCACGATAGAGTTTTCTTAGCTGCACAATTACTTTCTTCTGCTGGTAGTTCAACTTCTTCTACTACCATAAAAGTTACTAGTGTAGAAGATTTATTTGAAAATGATGTAACGTCAATTTCACCTACTAGTCCAGAATTAATTAGAATTGCAAAAGAACAATTAAAAGTTACTGGAGCTGATTGGAGTGTTCTTACTACACAGTCACCAGGATCTAGTAGAACATTAAATCCATGGGTTCAGGGCGAACCTGTAGAACTCAATCTAGCGAATGGAACCGATAAAGTAGAAGTATCTAGATTATTTTATAACCCAGGATACTTCAATTCTGTTGTTACTCTGACTGGCGGTGTTTACCTACCAAGAACTGTTTTCAGTAGAAGTGCGGAGGCTTCTGTTCCTTTACTCTTTAAGAACTTTGAAGCTGAAACTTACACTTCAACTACATCTGGATCTTCTAAAAAGTTTCAATTTGTAGAGATTCTTGGAGAATCTAAAGTAACTCAAATCTCAGATACTGCTATAGCAAGATATGCAAGTGAATTAAAGTACTTTGGTGGAAATACAAATTTAACCAAAACTGGTTACGGAACGCAAGGTAAATATACTATTGAAGTTAATAATCCATCTGGAATTCTTTATGGAATGTTAGTTACTGATAATACTGGAGCTGTACCAGCAAACACTTTTGTAGAAACAGTAGTAGGTAATACTGTTACTATATCTAACCCTCTTCTAATAACTATGGGAAGTTCTTCTTCTCAGATAGATCTAACATTTAGTTCTTATTTTCAAAAAATTATTGCGAAGAAAGTTGGGTTCTCTACAACTGGTTTAACTGGAAACGTAGGATTCACAACACCAGGGACTAGAATAAATTCTATATCTGGATTGCCACTTGGTAGTGGAAATACAGAATCTTGGGCTAGGGGTGAAACTGTTGTTCTTAGAAAGGTTAATACTGACTCCCAAGGTAACAAACAAGCAATCTTTATATTTGCAAGAATTGAAGATGAAGCTGGAGATTATGACGATTATGTGGGTTCTACTTTCCTAGTGCTTGAAGATTTCTATAGACCTGAAGGCGAATTTAGATATGCTAAGTCAGCAAAACAAGCAACATTTGCTTCAGGAGATACTGTAATATCTCTTACTGGTGTAAGTGATTTAGATACAGGAGATTATGTTATTGGATCTGGTATTCCCAGCAACACCTCGATTATTTCTATTGATACTACAGCTAACACAATTACTTTATCGGCTGCTACTACATCTGCTCAAAATGGCACTATATTAAGATTTGAAGATACTCATAATAATGGATATGATTATGTAGACAATGCATATAATACTGCTAGAGATCTTACTTTTAGATCCTCATATAAGTTACCACCAACTGCAGGACAGGAGAATGTTACTGATGCAAGTTGGGAAATCTTTAGACCAATTGATGCCGATTGTTTTAGATTAGCTAACACAACGTCAGGTGGAACTCCGCTTGGTCATATCAATGCGGTTTCAGTTCAATATAATAATGTCGAAGAAAATAAAAATAACCTGACTGCATTTAGAGCTGTGAATCTTACTAAGAAAGTCACTCATAGAGGTCCTGGTACTATTCCTGGTCAACACAATGGTCAATTTGTTGGTACAGAAATTAGAAGAATGGATGCAACTGCAAAAGTTGTTACTGTAACTATTGATGATAACAGTTTGCCACCAGAAACTGAAGTTGAAGCTGTAATTGAAGGACAAAGAATTACAGGTGAAGTTACTGCAACTGGAAATAGGAATGGTAGATGTTTTGTTACATTTACAGGAAATAAAGAATTTGAAGTTAGTGATGATGATAATAACAACCTATTCAATCTCAAAGTTAAGAGAGGAGGAACAGTAATTAAGGAAATTCCTGACTGTGCTTCATATGAATCTTCAGAGGTTGTAGTTGGAACAAGAACCCAATTTTTAAAAGACCTAAGACCAGGCGATTATATCTTTAAAGGTAATCAAGCAATTCAGGTTAAGAGACTTGTAGCTAGTGCTGCTAATCAAGGTATTATAACTGAGATTGATATTGTTGAAGATGGTGATGGATATGATCCACGTAGATGGAAGAACATCGCTGATTATAGACTTGGTAAATGTGGACAAAACGGAATGCCAGTTAACATTTCACTATTGCAAACTGATCCTGGTATGGGTGGCAGTACTAATGATACTTTTGGATTCTTCGGCGGTGGAACAAGCAAGAAAAAACAAGGTAATGCTATTCTAATTGTTGGATCTGATGGTAAATTAAATGAAATCAGAATCACAGATAAGGGTGAAGGATATACATGTCCTCCAACATTAAAAGTTCCACCACCAAGAGAAACTGATGGTATCCAAGCGGTTGCATTAGCATATGCTAAAGAAGACGCACTTAAAAATACCGTTGAAGGTAATTTTAGATTCATAGTAGAGCCAAATTTAACTGACAAGTTAGGAAAAGAAAGACAAAGTATTGCACCTAGATTGCCTTTTGGTACATACACTAAAATATTCAGATTTAGACCAAAATTCTTTGGCAGAGAAAATGGAGATCTATTTACTGAACTAGCAAGGTCACCAATTAGAAATACATATGATGAAACATTTAGTATCAGAAAGACCTACGATTCTGCAGTTGAAGAATCAGAAGAATTCCCAGGCAGAAAGAAAGTTACTTTAACTGCTCCTACTGGATCTCAGTTTGAAACATTTACAACTGATAACTATATGGCAGTTTTGGTTGATAAGATTGGCGTAAGCAATGAGTATCCATTACTCAATTTAATTACATCTTCTGAAATTGATAATAGATCTCCTATTATTACATTCACTTCCGATAGAACAAAACTAACAGTTGATAGAATTCCACCTGGAATAGGTGGAAATAAAACGATTACTGTTTTTTATACAAGTGGAAGTTCAGATGTTTTTTCAGATTCATTCTATTTGAATGATGCAAATTCAAGATCAGCTTATACTGACATTGATGAGGATATTTTTCCAGGTATGATTGTAACCGCTGAAGGCGGTGAATCTGTTCTTAACTCGGGAACAACCATTAAAAAAGTATCTTCAGTAACAGTATCTTTATATGAACTAGAAATTACTGGAGGTACTGTAAAGGCAGATGGTAATCTTAAGTTTACTCCTGGACAAGAATATACTCTTGATGGAGAAAACTCCGATGGTTCATGTAAAGTCATTGCTCTTACAAATAAAGTAAGTGGAACATCCTATATTATTGTTGAACTGGTTAGAGATTCATCAAAACCAACAACAAGTATGTCTCTGATTGATAATAGTGGAACTGCTCAAAATATTACCAGTGTCAGTGAAGTAGAAGGACAAAGATTTAAAATTACACTCAACAATCTAGCTAAGCAAACAGTTAATCAAAAAATTAATGCAACTCCTAACAATGTAACTGATATCCGAGTTCAAACTACAATTGCATTAAATAATGCATCTAAGAAGTTGAAGACTTCTGAAAAGATGAGATGTTTAATTGTAAATAATACATTTAAGACTCAGAAAGAAGCTAACAAGTTTGGACTAGTTGTGAATGAAACTTCATCATTCTTTGGAACTAGAGTTGAAGATGATGTTATTTCATTGGGTGTTCCAGATGCTTGTAAGTTACATGCTGTATATGAAAGTAGAGATAATAACCCACCAATCCCACCGTATGTCATTTTAGTTGATTCTAGAGATTATGAAGTTGGTTCTCTAATCAAAGGAAAATCATCATTAGCTCAAGGCCGAGTAATTGAGGTTAGTGGAAACAAAGTTTCATTTGTATATCTGACAGACAATAAATTTTCATATGGTGAAATAATTACTGGAATTTCATCTGTTGATGGATTGAAAACTGATGGTAAAATTTCTACTACAAAGAACCCAGTATCTGTATGGAATGGATCAAAAGATATAACTTCTAATTATGTCCTAGATAATGGTCAAAAAGGTCAATTTTATGATATTGCTAGAATTGTAAGAAAGCCAGGACAAGTCGTTCCAAGTAGACAGATAATGGTCATCTTCGATCATTTTCAAATTTCTGGAGCTGGTGAATTTACAACTTCAAATTCATATCTCGATGTTAAATATCAAGATATTCAAAATTTCCAAAACATTAAACTTAGAGATGTTATTGATTTTAGACCATATGTTTCTAGGGCCACAACAAATCCAGGTACTTTAAGCTTACCATATAATGTTGATAAAAAATCCTTAGACTTTAGAAACAGAGATTTCACTACTGGATCATCTATTGTTATGGATATTCCAAAAGTGGGAACTAACTTTAGATGCAGTTATGACTATTATCTATCAAGAATTGATAGATTATTCTTAGATCCAAATGGACAATTCATAATCAAGAAAGGCAAGTCTTCTCAATTCCCACTATCTCCAGATGTTGTAGATAATGCAATGTTCTTAGCTACAATTCAATTAGATCCATATGGATTTAATGTTCTTGATGATGTAGAGACAGTAGTTGAAGAACATAGAAGATTCACTTTTAAAGATATTGGAGCAATAGAAAAGAGACTCTCTAGAGTTGAATATTATACATCATTAAGTCTTCTAGAAATTGCAACTAAAGATATGAAGGTTGTAGATGCAGATGGATTTGATAGATTTAAAAATGGATTTGTAGTTGATGATTTTACATCTCATGATGTATCAGATCTTAACCATCCAGATTATAACTGTTCTCTCGATTTTGTAAGACAAGAGATGAGAGCATCTCACTATACTACTAACGTAGCTCTTGCTTTCAATGCAAACTCTTCAAGTCACTTTAAACAAGATGGAGACATACTTACTCTACCATATAGTAATGTTATTTATTGTCAACAAGAATTTGCGTCTAGACTTGAAAACGTAAATCCATTTGCTGTTATTGGTTGGGTTGGAGTAGTTGTTCTATATCCAGAATCTGATGATTGGGTTGATATTAAGAGATCACCAAATAAGATTACTAAAAGGGAAGGAAACTTTAGTTCAGTATCGAAGGCTCTGAAGGTCAATAGAAGGGGATTTGCTCCACTACAATGGGGAGCTTGGGAAACACAATGGACTGGAACAAGTACAACTACAAAAATTGAGAGAGAAACATCATTCAGAAACTTTAGACCAGGTAGAGGTCGTCCAATTAATGAAATTAAAACAATCGCAACAACAGCGACTCAAGGAAGAACTGGTATTCGAACTAGAGTTGTACCTAAGGTGGATACTGTTAATCTTGGAGATAAGGTTTTGAGTACAACTTCAATACCTTTCATGAGATCAAGAAATATCACATTTATTGGAACTAAACTAAAACCAAGACAAAGAATTTATATTTTCTTTGATGGTAAGGATGTTACAAATCAATGCACACCTAAGATCATTGAAGTTATTAAGAGTGCAAACGAAAACAAAAAATCTAATAATGTTCCTTTCATTATTGGGGAAGATGTTGTTGGTAGAATTAGTGGATGCAAATTTAAAGTTGTTGCTCCAAATTCTGCATTCCCAGACAATCCTTATATTGGATTAACTTCTGGAAGTGACTTTACTAAATTGCCAGGTTCGTATTCGGGAAATCTAGGATTTCTAAACATTGATGTTGACTCTGCTGCTAAAAAGGCATTAGGAAATTATAAAGGTAATATTATAGTTGGAGAACAGTTAGTTGGTCAGAGATCAAGATCTACTGCTGTTGTTAGAGATAGAAGATTTATTACTGATCCAAATGGAATGGTAAGAGGAACATTCTTTATACCAAATCCAAATAAAAAAGGCAACTTACAGTTTGCAACTGGAACGAGAACATTTAGATTGACTTCTTCTTCAACTAATAGTCTTGTACCCTCAGATGTAGAAACTTCAGCACAGGCTAACTTTTCTGCAACTGGTATCGTAGAAAGAAGACAAAGACAAATTCTTCAAATTAGAAATGCAAGAGTCGTCAGAGATACAGTTACTGATAGAAGAACAGTTATTACTTCTACTAGAACTGAAAAGAGACAAATTGGATGGTATGACCCAATTGCTGAGTCTTTCGTTGTTTCCTTAGAAGGTGGTATGTTCATCACTAAAGTTGATGTATACTTCTTCTCTAAAGATGATAAAATTCCCGTTTCAATGCAGTTAAGAACTATGGAAAATGGTTATCCAACGACTACCATCCTTCCACAATCAGAAGTTATTCTGAATCCAAATCAGGTTAAACTATCTGCTGATGCGAGTGTTCCAACAACATTTGAATTTGAAAACCCAATTTATTTAAATGAAAATCAGGAATATTGTTTCGTCTTACTATCAACCGCAACGACATACAGATGCCACATCTCTAGAATGGGAGATCTAGACTATCAGGGAAGAGGTATCACAGCTCAACCATACAACGGTGTTCTATTTAAATCACAGAACGCATCAACATGGACGGCTGACCAATATGAGGACATGAAGTTCCAACTTTATAGAGCTAAATTTGATATTTCTCAAACTGGAGAAGTTGTATTTAATAATGCACCATTGACAATTTTCAATGAAGGAGTCGAGAATTTAGTTCCAGACCCAATTCAAACATTTGATCAAAGAAAAGAGATGGAATTGTTTGGTGGATCTGTAGGACAGAATCCAAACAACTATACAATCGGTGCTAACGTTGTTGAATTTATAATGAGTAATGATGGACAAACTCTCTTATCAACTGGAGCTAAAGGTACGGTTCATAGTTATGATAATGGGATAGTTGATAATGAAGACTTATCTCCCACTTCTGGAAAACGTAAACTGACAATTTCTGATTTAACTGGTAATTTCCAAGTAGGAGTTTTAGCCGGTAAAGTAACAAGAAGAATTACAAGTAGTAAAGGAAAATGCACCATTAAATTGGATGCATCATTTACAAGTACTATATTTACAGTAGGTTCATTGATTTTCGGTAAAACAAGTAAGTCTTTAGGTATCCTTGAAAGAACTTATATTGAATCTGGATTCCAATATCTTATATTAAAGAATGTTTGGCATTCTGGTTCTCAACCTTATACTCAAGGAGAATTAATCGAAGTAAGAACTGATATTATCAACGTTGGATCTAACTTTGAAGCTTCAATTGTTAACGTAACCAACTATGTTGGATATCCAACTCCTAATGGAGATTTTGATACTGAATCAAGTTTTGGAGATTCAAGAACTCTATATGTAATTTCTCAACCAATTTACGACCCAGAACTAAAAAGAATTAGGGTATATCATTCAAACCATGCAATGCATGGATCAAATAATACGGTTGTTCTTTCTGGAGTTATTTCTGAAGTATCACCAACTCAGTTAACAGAAGACATTATTGTTACTGCTGGTAAGGATTCTCAAGGCAATAACATTTCATTTGATATTAAAGTTTCTGATGCAAGAACATTCCATAAGTTTGTAAATGGAATTCCTATTAGTTCCTCCAACCCAGGATTCATTAAGATTGATGATGAAATTCTAGCATATCAATCAATTAGTGATGATGGTAGAACAATTACAATTAAATCTGGTGGTAGAGGTATTCAGGGAACTCCAACGGGTGAACATGATGTTGAAGATGACGTTCTATGTTATAACTTTGATGGTGTACCTTTAACTGATATTAATAAGACACATACTGAAATTGCAAATCCAGCTATCGATTACTATGAAATTAAGATTAATGGCGTTGCGTTTGATGGAATTAAGGGTGGTGGAGAAAATGTCTTTTCAACTCAGAACGTTCAATTTGATGCATTGACTCCTCAGGTACAATATATTAGTGTACCAGGAACAAGTATTGAGGCAACTCTTAATACTATTAGTGCTTCTAGTATTTCATCGCCAACTCAAACATCATTTGTTAACACTGGAGATTATTTAAATGTAATCATAAATGAAACAAATTACTTTGATAATCCAAGAATGATTGCATCTAAGATAAACGAATTGACCAAGTTAGGAGGCGCTCCTTCTCTAAATCTTAAAATGACTTTAAGTAGTCAATTGGATAACTTATCTCCACAAATTGATTTAGATAGATCCAGTTTAATTTGTACTCAAAGTATCATTAATACTCCTAGAGAAATTAATGCTGTTACTGGATTATATCAGGTTGGTACTGGTCTCTATGAAGATTTTGCAGAAACTCAACCAACTGGAGATAAAAATGAAGCTGTGTACATTTCTAAGTTAACTAAACTAGAAAGTCCATCTCAGGTTCTAAAAGTTATGCTTAATGCTTGGAGAAAACCAGGCACTAGAATTAAGTGCTTATATAAAGTTATTCCAGTTGGAAGTAAACTTGAAGCAACAGCTGTTGGTTGGAGTTACTTCAATGCAGGCAGAGGCGCTCAAGCTGATGTGGATGTTGATGGTGATAGAGTAGGAAGAATAAATGTAACCAACACTGGAGAAAATTATAATTCCAGAGTTAGCATCACGTTCTTTGGTGGTCTATCAAATTCATCTACATCAAGACATGCAAAGGCAGAAGCTGTCGTAAATGATGGTAAAATTACTTCAATTAGAGTAACAGATCCTGGTAGAGGATATATAGCAACTCCTTCAATTTATATTAGTCCAGATCCTACAGAAGGCGGTAAACCAGACAAGGATATTCCAGACGATGATTATGAAAACTTTAGAGAGTATGAATATACTGCAGAGGGCTTGAATTTTGATCGATTCCAGGTTAAAATAATCATGCAGAGCGATAACCAAGCTGCTGTTCCTCTCATCAAAGAGTTTAGAAGTATTGCTATGGCAGGATAATATGGATAAAGTACCAGTAAAGGATGAGACTGGATTGTGTAGAGATCCGTACTCTAAAGCTATTATAAATACAAACGAACAAGCATATGAGGATTATATGTCCTCATACGTTAAAAGAAAAGAGAATAGAAGACGAGTTGAACAACTTCAAGATGATGTTGATTCTTTGAAGTCTGATATTTCTGATATTAAAAATCTGTTAACAAAATTTTTGGAGAACAAATCATGACGGTTGAAAAATCTTCCCCCGAAGAACTTCTATCTCAATTTAGAGAAAGGTATTCTGCAATTCTTGCAGAAAGTGAACAAATGAAAAAGAAGCTTCAAGAAAATGAAGCTGTCGCTCTCAAACTTCTAGGAGCAATTGAAACACTAAGTTATCTAAATGATGAACCAGTTGCAGAAGAAACTACTGAAGAAACCGTAGAAGAAACTACAGAAGAATAATTTATAAATAGATAATTCTCAAATGGGGGCAAAATGCCCCTATTTTTTTGCATAAATAGAGAAGAAAGAGACCTTATAACTAGAGTTATCTAATAATGGCTAATAGGATTCAATTACGAAGGGGTACATCTACTGAATGGATTCAATTTAATCCAGTTTTAGCAGAAGCTGAATTTGGTGTTGAAATTGATACAGGAAGATTTAAGATTGGAGATGGCGCAACTCCATGGCAAACCTTAAAATACGAAAGACCTCTAGAAAGCACAGACGCAACTCCAAATACATTAATCCTAAGAGATAGTAACTCTAGTGTTAAGGTAAAAAATATCACACTATCTTTAGGTGGTAAATTATTTGGTACTGCAGTTACAGCAGATAAGTTTACTACTGCTAGACTTATTGGTGCTGCATCCAGTTCTGACTTAACTGGATCTGCATCTTTTGATGGAAGTTCCAACGTAGATATTAATTTTCAATTAAAGACAATTTTTACTGGAGACACTGGACTTTCATATACTAAATTCAACGTTGATAATAAGGGAAGAATAACTTCTGCACAGAATCCAACAACTTTATCTGGATATGGCATTATTGATGCACAACCTTTAAATGGAATTTTAACTTCTGTTTCTGGTATTGGTACTGGACTAGGATTTTTAACTAAAGTAGAAACTAGTACATCAAACACTTCAAACACTATAGTAAGAAGTTTAGAAGTTTCAAGTGGACAACTTACACTAACAAATGCTTCTGGTATTGCTGGCAATCCCATATTTGGATTAGCGAATACTACTGTAACATCTGGTTCATATAACACTGAAAGTTTAACTTCTGTAGCTGGAAGTGCAACAGTAAATACAGTCAAGTTTACTGTTGATCAATTTGGAAGATTTACATCAGCAACGACAATTCCTATTGCAACTGCATCAGAAACACAAAAAGGTCTTGCTTCTTTCAATTCTGAAGATTTCGATGTTTCTACATCAGGTTTAGTTACTATTGCTTCTCAAGGTGTAGATAATGATCAGTTACAAAATCCAAAAATTATTATAGGTACAACTGACTATGTTCTTGGTACAACTTCTACTGGTTTCACTACTATTAGTGACCTTACAGTTGATACTGACACTTTACATGTAGATAAAATAAACCATAGACTTGGTATTGGTACTACTGCGCCAGGTAATTTTAAAGTTGATATTTCAGGCACTGGTAGAATCAGTGGTGTATTATCATCAACTCAAGCTGGTCAAAGGCCAATCTTCTCTTCATTTGGTGTTACAAGCACTTCTGAATCTGGATCTGCGCCGTTCTCGGTCGTTAGTACTAGAAAGGTAACAAACTTAAACGTTGACTTCCTTGATGATCTAACATCTTTAGATTTTCTAAGAAGAACAGATGATTTTAATAATGCAAACAACGAAGGTAATCAATATATTGCAACTAACTTCTGGATTGATGCAACTAATGTAACTGTTCAAGATCCTATTATAGACATTGGTGGCGGTGCAAAAGGAGTTGCTTTAACCACAAATGATAACAAGGATAGAGGTTTAACTTTTCAATATTATAGTAGTGGATCATCTAGAAGAGCCTTCATTGGATGGGATAATTCCAGTGGAGGTTTTGCTTTAGCTAGAGATGTCACTGTAACTGGAGAAATAGTACAGGGTGCATCCACATATGCAGAATTGAACCTTGGTGCAGCAACACTCAGAAATGGATCTTTAACCATTAAGACTGGTGGAACAAACGCAGGAACTTTGGCGGCTAGTGCGGAAATAACTACATTTACTGTAGAACATGGAACAGGAAATACTTCTATTTCTGGAACTCTAGGTGTTACTGGAAACGTAAACATCAACACTAACAAATTTAATATTGTTGCTTCTTCAGGTAATACTTCTATTGCTGGAACGTTAATAGTAACAGACAACGTAACTCTAAACAAAAATGTAACTGTTGTCGGTTCGGATACTGCTGCAACAGAATTTTTTAAAATTCAAAATGGATCTGCAGTTGATAAATTTGTTGTAGATTCTTCTTCAGGTAATACTTCTATTTCTGGTACTCTAGGTGTAACTGGAAATGTTTCAGTCAATACAAATAAATTCAATATTATTGCTTCCTCAGGTAATACTTCTACCGCAGGTACTTTAGGTGTTACTGGTGCAACTACTTTATCATCAACTCTTGGTGTTGCTGGAGATGTTTCGGTCAATACAAATAAATTCAATATTGTTGCTTCTTCAGGTAATACTTCAATTGCAGGAACTCTTGGTGTAACTGACGCAACTACTTTATCATCAACTCTCGGTGTTACTGGAAACACAACTTTAACTGGATCATTAACTTCTAATGGAAATGTAACTCTAGGAGATGCATCTACGGATACTCTTACAGTTAATGCAACTTCTACTTTTAATGCTCCTGTAACTCTTGCATCAAGTCAAAATCTAACAGTAGGTGGAAATCTAACTGTAACTGGAGATGTTACTATTAATGGAACTACAACTACTGTAAATTCTACTACAATTACTGTAGATGATAAAAATATTGAATTGGGATCAATTGCATCTCCAACAGATATTACAGCTGATGGTGGAGGAATTACACTCAAGGGATTAACTGATAAGACAATTAATTGGGTAAATTCAACACAAGCATGGACTTTATCAGAGAATCTTAATCTTGCAAGTGGAAAAGAATATAGAATCAATGGAACTGCGGTAATTGACTCTAATAGAAATATTTTGAATATTGTCAATCATACAATGAGTGGCAATATTACAGTAAACACAAATAAATTTACTGTAAATGGATCTTCTGGTAATACTTCTATTGCCGGAACTCTAGATGTAACTAGCAATGTATTCATAAACACCGATAAGTTTATGGTTACTGCAGGTTCAGGTAATACTTCTATTGCAGGAACTCTTAGTGTCACTAATTTAGCAACGTTTAGTAGTGGGGTAACAATTGCAGGATCTACTACTGCTGCAACAGAGCAATTTAGAATTACTGATGGTGCTGCTACTCCATCAACCAAGTTTTTAGTAGATTCATCATCAGGTAATACTACGATTGAAGGTACTTTGGGTGTTACTGGAAACGTAAATATTAATACTAACAAATTCCAGATTGTTGCATCTTCTGGCAATACTTCTATCCTAGGTACTCTATCTGTAACAGACAATGTAACTCTAAACAAAAATGTAACTATTGTAGGATCAGATACTGCTGCGACTGAATTCTTTAAGATCCAAACTGGATCCGCAGTTGATAAGTTTGTTGTAGATTCTTTCTCTGGTAATACAACAATTTCTGGTACTCTAGGTGTAACTGGAAACTCAACATTAAGTGGTACATTAGGAGTAACTGCAGCAACAACTTTATCTTCAACTTTAGTTGTAACTGATAACTCAACATTTAATAAGAATGTAACAATCGTTGGATCTGATAGTGCTTCTGCTGAATTCTTTAAGATTCAAAATGGATCTGCAGTTGATAAGTTTGTTGTAGATTCTTCTTCAGGTAATACAACTATCGCGGGCACTTTAGGTGTTACTGGAAACGTAAATATCAACACTAACAAGTTTAATATAGTCGCTTCTTCAGGTAATACTTCTATTGCAGGAACTCTTGGAGTTACTGGGGATCTTGCAATCGCTACAAACAAGTTTAATGTTGCAGCTGCAACTGGTAATACTTCCATTGCAGGCACTTTAGGTGTTACTAATCTAGCAACATTTAACAATGGAGTCGTTGTTGCAGGATCTTCATCTTCTGCAACGGAATACTTCAGAGTTACCGATGGAACTTCTACTAAATTTGAAATTGATAGTGCAACTGGCAACACAATTATTTCTGGAACTCTTGGTGTTACTGGTGCAACAACTCTATCATCAACTCTTGGAGTTACAAGTAATTTTGCAGTTAACACTAATAAATTTACTGTTAATGCAACAACAGGTGATACTTTAGTTGCTGGCACATTAGGAGTAACTGGTGTCACCACACTTTCTAGCACATTAGGAGTTACTAGTAATACTTCTATTGGCGGAACTCTTAGTGTTACTAATTTAGCAACGTTTAATAATGGTGTAACGATTGCTGGTAGTACTCAATCAGGAGCAGAATTCTTTAGAATTACTGATGGTGCATCAACTCCTGTAACTAAATTCGTGGTTGATTCTACAACAGGTAATACTTTAGTTGCTGGCACATTAGGAGTAACTGGTGCAACAACTCTATCATCAACTCTTGGTGTCACTGGTGCAACTACACTGACTGGTCTTTTAAATGCTAATGGTGGTATTGCAGTTGATACAAGCGCATTTACAGTTGCTGGAGATGGAACTGGTAATACTGCAATTGCAGGAACTCTTGCAGTAACTGGTAACACAACTCTTACAGGAGACCTTGCAGTTAATGGTGCAGACATTACTACAACTGCAACTGGAACAGCCACACTCTTTAATACTAATGCAACAACATTGAATATTGGTGGTGTAGCAACAACTGTTTCTATTGGTGCTCCGACTGGAACAACCACAATCAATAATGCAAACACAACTATTACTGGAGACCTTGCAGTTAATGGTGGAGATGTTACTTCAAGTTCAACTACATTTAACTTACTGAACTCAACAGTAACTACTTTAAACATAGGTGGTGCAGCTGGAACTATTGTTATTGGATCTGGTACATCAACTGCAACTTTCAATAATAACCTTACTGTTAGTGGCAACTTAACCGTAAACGGCACAACAACTACTATCAATTCAACAACTCTTAATGTTGACGACAAGAATATTGAGTTAGGTGCTGTTACAACACCAACTGATACTACAGCCGATGGCGGTGGTATCACATTGCTTGGTACAACTAATAAGACTTTCAACTGGATAAATGCTACTGCATCTTGGACATCATCTGAAAACCTAGAACTTGCATCTGGTAAGGTATTTAGAATTAATGGAGCTTCTGTTTTAAGTGCAACTACTCTTGGATCAGGTGTAACTGCATCTTCACTAACTTCCGTTGGAACTCTTACTGGATTAACAGTAAGTGGAAACACTGCTATTAATAATATTACAGTTGCAAGCGGAACTTCAACTATTGCAACTACATCTACTAATGATCTGACATTAACTCCTGGAGGTAAGACTGTAACAAGTAAGAATTTTGATGTTAATGCAACCTTAACAGTAGTTGGTCAACTCAATGCTGATAACTTGAGACTTGATGGTAACGTACTGAGTTCAACTAATACTAACGGAAATATTACATTAACTCCAAATGGCGCTGGTATAGTAGAAACTCTTGCTGATGTGAACTTTGGTTCAATCGGAGATTTATCAACTCTTACTGTTATTGGACAATTCAATGCTGATAATATTAGAGTTGATGGTAATATAATCAGTTCTACCAATGCAAATGGAAATATTACATTAACTCCAAATGGAACTGGTGTAGTACAAACAGTAAATGATGTCAACTTTGGTACTTTAGGTGACCAGTCAACCCTAACTGTAATTGGACAACTTAATGCTGATAACTTAAGAGTTGATGGCAATACCATTAGTTCCACTAATACTAATGGATCAATAACAGTAACTTCAAATGGAACTGGAACTGTTGTTCTTGGTAATGTAACTGGTGGTACTGCAATTACATATGATAGTACGGTTGCATATAATGATGCAGCATCACCTTCAAATGCACCTATAATTATTCATAAGGATGTTGCAGCAAGAGGAAAATTTGTAATTGATGGTGATGTATTAGTTAAAGGTGCTTTTGTTCAAAGTGGAGGCGGTATAACTGACGCAGGAACAACTGCAACTGTTATTGAATTTAATGGTGGTGCTGCAATTAATGGTAGAGAAACTGTAGTAACTAGCACTGGAATTGGAAATAGTTATAATCTTGATGCAACAAGAGCATCTGAAGGTGGTACTTACAACCCATCATTCGGAGTTAAGTATACAGTTGTAGCACAAAGAAACTCTGATAACAAGAGAATGATGTTTGAGATGATGTCGTATTGGGATGGCACAGTCGAATATTATACAAGTTCTGGTGAAATACACTCAACAATGTATGCATTAATGGATCCATACAATCTTGGTTATACTTTTGATACTGTATGGGTAAATACAGGAATTTATGGTATGAGAGCTACATTACGAATTAGTAATGTTCCTAACGGAGAAGTAGTTACCGTTAGAATCGCTAAACTTATGTTAATCTAAAAAACTTAAAGGGGGATAGGGAACTCTTATGGCAGTACAAAATTTCAGAGTTAGAAATAGTGTTGATATTCTTGGTAATAGTTTAAACACTACTTCTACAACATTCAATTTAGTAGATTCTACGGTTACCACGTTAAACATCGGTGGAGCATCAACAAATATTAATATTGGTGCTACTACAGGTACACTTACATTTAAGAATCCAACTATAGTTGGTGCTAGTGCCTCCCAAAATTTATTTAATACCGTTGCAACAACATTAAACATTGGTGGTGCATCAACTTCTTTAAATCTAGGTGCCACCACTGGAACAATAACAATTAACAATCCAACAATTGTTGGATCTCAGACAACACAAAATGTTTATAATACTGTTGCAACTACAGTTAACGCTTTTGGTGCATCAACTACATTATCTGTAGGTAACTCTACTGGAACCATAACCCTGAGGCCAGGGACTGTGGTTGGATCAAATGCAACTCAAGTTCTTTATAATACTGTAGCTACTACTGTTAATGCATTTGGCGTTGCAGAAACAATATTACTAGGTGCAAATAATTTAGGTACTACAACCATCAGAACTGCAACTACTGCAGTACAAAATGCTTTAACAGTTGGTTCTACTGCAACAGTAACAACTTCAACAACATCTCCTATTATTCAAGGTTCAACTGCAGCATCTGGACAGTTAACAATTAGATCAACGTCAAACGCCACTAAGGCGACCTCTGGCGTTCTTTTAACTGAAAACATCGCAAGTACTTCTGCAACCACTGGAACCCTTGTAGTGACCGGCGGCGTCGGTATTGGCGGTGATCTAAATGTAACTGGTGATATTACTGCTGACGGAGATATCTTTATTAAAGCAAAAGATGGTTCTGGAGGAACTATTACTTTGGGTCAGGGTGAGTCCGACTCAGTAAATATTCAAGCAGATATTAGCAGTAATATTTTACCAGATGTGAATAATTCCAAGAATATTGGATCAAGTACTAAAAAATGGAAAGATATTTTTATCAGTGGAAATGCTGATTTAACAACTCTTCTTGTTTCTGGAAATTCTACATTAACAGGAAACCTAATTGTTAATGGAAATACAACTATAGGAGATGCGTCTGGAGATACATTAACTGTCACTGCAACTCCAACAATTAATGCTGCAACTCAAATCAATAATACTCTTGCAGTTACTGGTGCGGTTACTCTTAGTGGTGCATCACCAACAATAACAAATGCAACTGCAGGTTCTACCGCTTCTATTTTCAATACTACAGTTCCAACAATTAATATTGGTGGTGCTGCAACTTCTATTACAATAGGTGCTACTGGAGTTGGATCTGGTACTACAACTGTTAGAAATAACCTTACTGTTAATGGTGGAACAACAAATGTTCAAGACATAAATGTAAATGGTGTTCTGTTACTTACAAGTCTACCATCATGGACTGCAAAGGTTATTAACCTTTATGATGTATCTCCTTCTACTGATGTAGATGTAGATGGTGGTGGAGTTAATCTAAAAGGCACTACTAATCATAGTATTTTATGGTACGACGCAACTGATGCATGGACTTCTACAGAACACTTTGATCTTGCTACTGCTAAACAGTATAGAATCAATGGAACTTCTGTATTAACATCAACAACTCTTGGTAGTGGAGTTACGTCTTCTAGTTTAACATCTCTAGGAACTCTAACTGGATTAACTGTTAGTGGAACTTCATCTTTTACAGGTCTAATAACAGCAAATGGAGGAGTAAGTGGCGCATTGACTGGTAATGCTTCTACCGCTACTGCTTTACAAACATCAAGAACAATAAATGGTATTTCATTTGATGGTACTGCAAACATATCATTCAGCACTACTGCAGTATCTGAAGGAACTAACCTTTATTATACTGATGAAAGAGTTGATGATAGAGTTTCATCTTTACTGGTTGGCGGCACTGGAGTTTCTGCATCTTATAATAATGTTGCCAATTCACTAACATTATCATTAGATTTTACTGAATTTAATACTACAAGTATTACTGAAGGCACTAATCTTTACTATACACAAGCAAGATTTGATACTGCATTTACTGATAAAACAACAACGAATCTAACAGAAGGCACTAATTTATACTATACCCAAGAAAGATTTGATACTGCATTTGACGCTAAATCAACAACAGATATAACGGAAGGAACTAATTTATATTATACAGATGAAAGAGTCGATGATAGAGTTGCGGCCCTAGTTATTGGTGGCACTGGAATTTCTGCCGGCTACAACGACGTGAGTGGTGCGTTAACATTGTCAATAGCCTTTACTGAATTTTCTACCACTAATATTGTTGAAGGCAATAAGTTATTCTATACACAAGCAAGATTTGATACTGCATTTGACGCTAAATCAACAACAGATCTAACGGAAGGCACTAATTTATACTACACTACTACAAGAGCAAATACTGATATTGATGAAAGAGTTACTAAAAGTTTTGTTGAAGATTTAGAAATATCTTACACGTCTCTTAGTAACAAACCAGCAATCCCAACATCTGGCGTAGATTTTGACCCAGTTGGAACAGATAATTCAACTGATGTGACTTTATCTGGAGCATATAATTATCTAACAATTGCTGGACAAGTAATTACTATGGGTCAAGTTGATGCGACCACTGATATTTCTGGACTATCTACAGTTGCAACTAGTGGATCATATAATGATTTAACTAGCATACCAACTGCTTTTACTGCTGATAGAATTGCAAATACTGCTGCACCAGCTTCAGCTACATCAACAGGAACTGCAGGTGAAATCAGATATGATTCCGATTATTTGTATATTTGTATTGCAACTGATACTTGGAAAAGATCTGAATTATCAACTTGGTGATAATAACTAGGAGGTAAACATGTCAACCGTAACATCAAAACAAGGATTGAAAGATTATTGTCTTAGAAGATTAGGAGCTCCTGTCATCGAGGTTAACGTAGCAGCTGCCCAGGTAGATGACGCAGTAGATTATACAATTGAAAAATTTTCTCAATTTGGATATGATGGAGTAACCAGAATGTATCTAAAACATGAAGTTACTCAAGAAGAAATTGATAGAGCACAATCATTAGGAGAAGAAGTAACTTCTCCAGATGGAACAATACATCATGAAGGATCTGGATATATTGAAGTTCCAGATTCCGTTATTGGTATTAATGGTATCTTTGATTTTGGTGATAAAAATGCAATGAGTTTTTTTGATATTAGATATCAAATTAGATTGAATGACTTGTATGATTTCACATCAACATCATTCACTCATTATTACATTGTTATGCAACAACTATCTCAGATTGATTTTCTATTAGTTGGTAAAAAACCAGTTAGATTTACACAATCTCAAAATAGATTGTATGTTGATATGGATTGGAAGAATGATATTGCTGTTGGACAGTTTTTAGTTATTGATTGTTTCAAAGCATTAAATCCAGAAGACTTTACTAAGATTTATAATCACTTGTGGGTTAAAGATTACTGCACTCAAATGATTAAAAGATATTGGGGACAGAACTTGATCAAGTATGAAGGTGTTCAGTTACCTGGAGGGGTAACTCTAAATGGACCAAAAATTTATGATGATGCTGTGAATGAATTAGAAAAATTAGATAAACAGTTAAGAGATCAATACGAATTACCACCATTAGACATGATCGGGTAACTAACATGGCAAGAAATCCTTACTTTACTCAAGGCACAACTTTGGAAAGAGGTCTATATGAAGACCTCGTTATAGAACAAATAAAAATTTATGGTCAGGATGTAAAGTATGTTCCTAGAACTCTAGTAGATGAAGATATTTTATTCCGTGAGGATAGTATGTCAGAATTTACTGGAGCATACGAAGTTGAGATGTATGTTGCAAATATAGATGGTTTTCAGGGAGATGGAGATTTATATACAAAATTTGGAATTAGAGTTACAGATCAAGTTACATTTGTAGTTGCAAGAAAAAGATTTGAAGATGCTGTAGATGATAATACCAATCTTATAGTTGAAGGCAGACCTAATGAAGGAGATTTAATTTATTTTCCATTAACTCAAAAGTTGTTTGAAATTAAATATGTTGAGTATAAAAAACCATTCTATCAATTACAAAATCCATTAGGTGCTTTTGTATATGAACTTAAGTGTGAACTATTTGAATATTCACATGAGGATTTTGAAACTGGTGATCCTGCAATTGATGAAGTTGAAACTGAATATGGAGTAGTTTCAAGTTATATTTTATTGCCAGGTGGAACTGGAAACTTTACAGTCGGAGAGACCGTCAGTAATAATGAAACACCAGCGGTAACTGCAGAAGTTGCTGCATGGAATCCAGCAACTAGAGAGTTAAAAATATCTAGAAAATCTGGAGAGTTAAGTGCATCAGATGTATTAACTGGAGGTACAAGTGGAGCTTCTTGGACAGTATCTGCAAACTATTCTACTCAATCGTTTGAAACTGAAGAGATAGATTGGGCAATGAATAAATACTTTGAGGATCAAGGCAATCTTATTCTTGACTTTTCAGAAAACAATCCATTTGGTGAATATGGAGATATGGGAGGATCGTTCTAATGTTAGGCACTTATGTATATCACGAAATTATAAGAAAAACTATTATTGGTTTTGGAACTCTGTTCAATAATATTGAACTGAGAAGATCTGCCGAAGATGGAACTATTCAAAGTATGAAAGTTCCTCTTGCTTATGGTCCAAAACAAAAGTTTTTATCAAGACTTAGACAACAACCAAATCTTAATCAAAAAATTCAAATCACTTTACCAAGAATTTCTTTTGAGGTGAATGGTTTTTCTTACGATCCTTCAAGAAAAGTATCTCCTATTCAAACTATAAAATCTGTAGATCCTGCAGATAATACCAAAACTAAGAAACAGTTTATGCCTGTTCCTTATAATGTTGAATTTGAATTATCTGTTATTGCAAAAAATAATGATGATGGTATTCAAATTCTTGAACAAATTCTACCCTATTTTCAACCATCATTTAACATTACTATAAATTTAATTAATGAGATGGGAGAAGTTAAAGATGTTCCTGTAGTTTTGAATTCAATTTCTTATGAAGATGATTATGAAGGCGATTTTGAAAAAAGAAGATCGATAATTTATAATCTAACATTTACAGCAAAGACTTATCTATACGGTCCAATTGCAGATCAAAAACTTATCAAAAAAGTACAAGCTGATACTTATACTACTGTAGATACAGTAGATGCTCCTAGACAAATTAGATATACTGTAACTCCAGATCCATTAGATGCGGATCCAGATGATGATTTTGGATTTAATGAAATATTCTCAGAGTTTACTGACAATAAAAAATATAATCCTGAAACTGGACAAGATGAAGATCTATGAGCACTTTTGATAAATTAGATGAGGTTTTTGATATGCCTTCTGAAATAATACAAACTGAAGATACTATAGAAAAAAATACAGTTGACCCAAAGACAAAAGAAGATATAACAAAAGATTATGATTACACTAGAGGTCAACTCTATGATTTGATAGAAAAAGGCCAAGAAGCAATTCAAGGTGCATTAGATGTTGCACAAAATACAGACCATCCTAGAGCATATGAAGTTGCGATTCAAGGTATTAAAAATGTTGCAGACATAACAGATAAATTAATAGACCTTCAGAAAAAAATGAAAGATATTGATGAGAAACCTAGAAAGGGACCAACCAGTGTAACTAATGCCTTGTTTGTAGGTTCTACCGCAGAACTTCAAAAATTGATAAAACAACAAAAAGTCTCAGAAGATAAATAGAATATAGGAAAAAAAATTTTGGAGCTTAATATGACCGTTCTCAATGTTATAAGTACAAATAGTATCGCTGCAGCTGGAACAGAATATCAACTTGTAAAAACTGGTGTCTACCGAGTTAGTGCTGCATCTGCATCTACTGTTACTTTTGGTAGTGGTCCTGCTATCCAACTTTTTGCTGGTCAAGCAATTCTTCTAAAGGGTGCTAGTCCAGGAAGAGCAGCAATCACGGCTGCAACAGATTCTGCTACTGCAGTATATACACTAGGAGATGTTGTAGGGGCAACAACTGATACTCATCCATTTGCAGTAGGAGACTTTATTGCAGTTCTAGATCCATCTTCAGTAATTGCAGCTGCATTTGAATCTGCAGATACTGTAGGTAAAACGATTACTGCAGCAACTGGTAATACAATTACTACAGATATTGACTCATCTGCTGCAGCTGCTGACTATGCATATACCAGTGGTAATAAAGCATATGTACATAGATGTGTGAAGATCACTGCAGGCAGTAATGCAATTACGGTAGAAGAAGTCCAGATTGTTGGTGGATAAATATGGCTGAAGGATTTGGGGCCAAAGCACCAGTAAATCGTACTGCTGAAAGATATGTCAAAGGTATGAAGAAGGGGTTTCATCGTTGGAAGAAACTTTATGGTGGAAGAGCAACAGACGTAATGTATGCAACGGCAAATAAAATGGCAACGCAGGAGCAACTAAAAATGGCACCCACTTATAACGAAATCTTCAATGAAGCTGGAGACTATTGGCACCCAGATCCAGAAAAGGATAAGAGAATTAGTGGTGCTGGAAATAAACTTCGTGCTCGTGAAGATAGTGCTGCTGCATCAAAACCAAAAGAAGATCCTAAGAAGTTACGTCCTGGAGAATCTTATAAGGCTTATTCTGATAGAATACAAGGAAAGTCATCTGTAAAACCTGCAGCAAAAACTTCATTGAGAGATAGAATAAAGAGTAAACTAGGTAAAGCAATTGATAAAGTTGGTGGTATCAATAACTCATATGATCCAGAAGGTGAAGTTATTGACGAAGCAGGTCTGCTCCATGGAGCAGGTGGTAGACCTAAAGCAAAACCAGGAAAAACACAAGTAAAAACTAAACCACCAATTAATCCTGATCGTGCTGCAATGCGCTTCGGAAAAGTTAATTCTTCTGAAAGGGACATGAAAGAAGGTAAGACAGATGGCAAATCTGCAAAATCTTCTGGATATTCATTGAAGGACTGGTTTGATGATGGTGGATGGGTTCAGGCTGGTGGTAAGTATGATGGGAAACCTTGTGCTAAACAACCTGGACAAACAACTAAACCATACTGCAGAGATCCTGATGATCGTGCTAACATGGATAAGGATGAAAGAAATAGAAGAGCTGCTAAAAAACGCAGAGAAGATCCAGATCCAAACGCTAGTGGAAAAGCAATAAACGTGACTCAAGAAGCAATAGATTTGGTAAGTTTAATTGAAAAAAAACTTTGTAATCATACCAAAGAAGGTGTTGATTGTCCATGTCACGGAAAAAATAGGTGTCCAGTAGTGTTAAAATCAAAAATTAAAGGTACTGATCATGATATGGAGGCAACTGCAACTTACAGTGAAGAGAAGGATGCTTGCTACCACAAGGTAAAGTCTCGTTATAGGAAATGGCCTAGTGCATATGCATCGGGTGCTTTAGTGAAATGCCGTAAGGTAGGTGCTGCTAACTGGGGTAACAAATCAGAAGGCATATCTTTTCAACAGTTTCAAGAAAAGGCACTTAAGTGTTGGAAAGGATGCAGAAGAGTACCTGGCACAGTTGCTGGTACAAAAGGATCATGCACATGTGAAGACACAACTAATGAAGATTGGCAGAAAGTAAATAAGCAGGATAAAACTGATGGTATGAGTGATGCTGCAGTTAAAGCATATCGTCGTGAGAATCCAGGTTCTAAACTTCAGACAGCAGTAACTGGTGATCCAAAACCAGGAAGCAAAGATGCAAGTCGGCGTAAAAATTATTGCAGTAGATCTAAAGGTCAGCAATCTATGCACAATATTGATTGCTCTGCTGATCCAGATAAACCGATTTGCAAAGCAAGAAGACGCTGGAAGTGTTGATATCGTAACACAGTATTGTGTTTGTAATTTCTAATAATCTTTCAAACTCTGTGTGAGAAGGAGAATTTATAAGAGCAATATGCAATACTTATTAAAATGTAATATTTTGTAATACATTTTTTTGGTAAATAGAGTATACTACTGTATAGAGACGATACTTAAATGGTAGCATTATATTTACTCCTCCTCATTCTTATTTTTATGGTTTGGTATGCTGGATGGGAGGGCACTATGCGCGTATTTGCTTACATTGATTTGGAGCTTCGCTATCTAGGTATTAAGTTTCAAATGTGGAGGATAAAGCGCAAGCTGGAAGACCAACTCAATTTCCCTCCTACAAATTTTTCTACTATTTTTGAGGAAATACAAAATGACAAATAAGGAACTGTCTGATCTGTCAATTGACAGAAAGGAATGTCCTAAGTGTGGTGCCATTTGGTTAAATGGTCAACACTATTGGTCTGGCACTGGGAAGGAAGGAGATCCCCACGATTTAGCTGGACTAGTTTGTAATGTAGTCGATGATAAAAATTGTGTAAATCCTTGCAAAGGATCTACAAGTGGAGTAACATGGGCAGATCGTTGGTTAAAATTAGAGAAACTTCAGTGGCCCACAGAATGAATCAAATTAAACCAGAACATTTAGTAACACATAAAGAGTGTCAAGAGATGATTGATGCTGCCATAAGACGGCATAATAGAAATGCTTCCATTATTTCTATGTTTGTTGGCTGGTTTGTCCTTGCTTTATTTGCTGAAGGACTTTTAAGACTTATAGGCGTAATTCCACCAGTACTACCATGGCTCAACATTACACTGAAATAATTGGGGTCTCATTCTTACTAATATTTCTTGCTACAATGACCTATCATGGAATCATGATAATGAAGCAGCATAATGGGTATTCACAACGCTATATAAGACGTGATTCTCAAAGAATGCGTACTCGTATAGAGGAGATATTAAAAGATGACAATTTTGATTAAAACTTTATTATTATTTTTATCCATTGGATGCTTTATCTATTGGGGACTGCACAATGCATATACATAATGGCGATGGGAAAAATAATTAATTATGAGTAATAATGAAGTATATCTTGGTAATCCAAATTTAAAGAAAGCAAACGTTGCTCAAGAGTTTACTCAAGATCAAATACAAGAGTACTTAAAGTGTGCTGGTGATCCTGTTTATTTTATCAAAGAGTATATAAAAATTGTGTCTCTTGATAAGGGACTCATTCCATTTCAAATGTATCATTTCCAAGAAGAAATGGTGCAAAAGTTTCATAAAAATCGTTTTAATATTGCAAAACTTCCAAGACAGTCTGGCAAATCAACTATTGTAACTTCGTATTTGTTGTGGTTTGTTTTATTCAATCAAAATGTTAACGTAGCAATTCTTGCAAACAAAGCAGCTACTGCTCGTGAGATGCTACAACGATTACAATTGAGTTATGAAAATCTTCCAAAGTGGTTGCAACAAGGAATCCTCCAGTGGAATAGAGGTAGTTTGGAATTGGAGAATGGAAGCAAAATCTTGGCTGCTTCTACTTCCGCATCTGCTGTCCGTGGTATGTCCTTTAATGTTATATTTTTGGACGAATTCGCGTTTGTTCCGAATCATATCGCTGACCAGTTTTTCAGCTCTGTTTATCCTACTGTTTCTTCTGGTCAGTCAACAAAAGTAATTATCATTTCAACCCCGCACGGGATGAATATGTTTTACAAACTTTGGCATGATGCAGAAAGAGGAAAGAATGAATATCTACCTACAGAAGTCCACTGGTCTGAAGTGCCAGGGAGGGATGCTAAGTGGAAAGAACAAACTATTAAAAACACATCAGCACAACAGTTTAGAGTTGAGTTTGAGTGTGAATTTTTAGGATCAGTAGATACACTAATCAGTCCGAGTAAATTGCGGATGATGGCATATCATGATCCCATTGCAGAAAAAAACGGACTTTCAATGTATGAAAAGGTGGAGGAGGGACATCAATATGTTATCACGGCAGACGTTGCAAGAGGAGTATCTGGAGATTATTCTGCATTTTTGGTGGTTGATACAACTACAATCCCGTATCGAGTAGTTGCTAGATATAAAAATAATGAAATTAAACCCATTCTATTTCCCAATGTAATTGTAGACGTAGCTAGAAATTATAATCATGCATTTGTTTTAGTTGAAGTCAATGATGTTGGTGGGCAAGTAGCAGATATTATCCAATATGATTTAGAGTATGATAATTTACTTATGGTTGCAATGCGTGGGAGAGCTGGGCAACAACTAGGTCAAGGATTCTCAGGAAAGAAAACACAACTTGGGATAAAAATGAGCACTGCGGTAAAGCATGTGGGATGCTCAAATTTGAAAGTGTTGATTGAAGACGATAAGTTAATCATCCCAGACTATGATTGTATTGCAGAATTAACAACATTCATCCAGAAAGGAAGTACATTTCAAGCAGAAGAGGGTTGTAATGATGACCTAGCAATGTGCATGGTTATTTTTGCATGGATGGCAATGCAACCATACTTCAAAGAATTAAATGAAAATGATGTGAGAGCTAGAATTTACGCAGATCAAAGAGAAGCAATTGAGCAAGACATGGCACCCTTTGGTTTTATAGATGATGGATTGGGTCAAGATTACTACAAAGATGCCCAAGGAGATGTTTGGCAGATTGCGGAATACGGAGATAAGTCATATATGTGGGAGTATAGGTAAAGTTTGAAAAATATAAATAATCTTAGACAATCGCTGAACCGTTTCTAGGAGTTTAAATATGGCATCTACTCAACTTTCGCCAGGCGTAGTTATTCAGGAAAGAGATCTCACTACGGTAACTACGCCTATTGGTTTTAATGTTGGTGTTTTAGCAGCACCATTTTCACAAGGTCCTGTGTCAGAAATTGTCGAGATTTCTTCAGAAAGACAACTTGTTAGCACTTTTGGTCAACCAGACGATTACAACTATGAGTTTTGGTATACCGCTTCCCAATTCTTATCATATGGTGGTATTTTAAAGACTATTCGTGTTAGCGATTCAGTATTAAAGAATGCTGTAACTCCTGGTGCAACCGCAGTATTAGTTAAAAATCTTCAGGATTATGAAACAACCTATGAAGATAGCAATTCAAATTCGTGGCAGTGGGCGTCACGCACCGCTGGAGGATTCGGAAATTCCGTTGGTGTTTTCATAACTGATGCTGGTCCAGACCAAATCCTCAAACTACCTGCTCCCGCATCTGGTAATGAGTGGGAATTTGTTGCTGACGAAGAAGTTGCTACAACTTCTGCTGCTTCGGCAGGTAAAGTATACAAATATTCAATTCGCTTAACACTTACTAATGTCCTTGGATCATTTACACCTGCAGTTGGAACAACTGTAACAATTGGTGGATCCGCCCAAGCCGTAACTGTACTTGCATGGAAAGCGGAAGATAAAATCTTGGAAGTTGCACTTCCATCAGGAGGAATCACTGGTATTCTTGGAGCAGGACAAGCAGTTGCACAAGGTACTAATACTGCAACTATCGCAACCTCTGGAGTTGAGCGTTTACTCTATGTTGGACTAGATGCTTATAAAGCAGCATTTGCAGCAGCTCATGTCATCAAAGATACTAATGACACTAATGTAACTATAACTTCTGTCCGTTCAGAATATGCAGAGCGCGAATATATTCCTGGATCTAAGTGGATCAACGTTGGAGCACGTCCTGGCACATCATTGTATGCGGCTGGAGTTGGTGGATCAAACGATGAGATGCACATCTTAGTTGTTGACATTGATGGTAAGATCACTGGCAATCCTGGTACAGTATTAGAAAGATTCTTAGGTCTTTCAAAAGCAACTGATGCTAAAACTTCTGTTGGTGAAGTAAACTACTATAAGACTGTTATCAAGCAAAGATCACGTTATATTTTCTGGGGTTCTCATGAAACTGCTTCATTCAATGGAAATGCTGCCGCCCCATCGGATGGAAATTGGGGTCAGAGTTCCGTAAACAGAAGATTCAATCTTCTACGCTCTGCTAATGGTACAGTTTCATATCCAGATAATATTGCAACTCTTGGATCTAAGAATAATGCTACATTCTTCTATAGATTACAAGGTGGTGTAAACTATAGCCTTACTTCTGGTGTTTATTCCATTACAAATACAAATGTTGCAGCATCTTACGAGCTCGTAAGCGATCCAGAATCACAGACCATTGACTTTATTCTTTCTGGTCCTGCAGGTGCTGATGATGCTGCTGCTATCGCAAAAGCAACAACCCTAATTAACCTAGTAGAAGAGCGTCGTGACTGTTTAGTATTCTGCTCTCCAAAGAGAAGCGATATTATTGGACTGAGTGATACAAATTCAATCACAACAAATATCGTAAATTACTTTAATCAAGTGCCAGCATCAAATTATGCAATCTTTGATTCTGGTTATAAGTATATCTATGATAAGTATAATGATGTATATCGTTATGTCCCATGTAACGGAGACATTGCTGGGTTATGCTTACAGACTGGAGAACTTGCAGAGCCTTGGTTTTCACCTGCTGGATTCTCTCGTGGAATTTTAAGAAATGCTGTAAAACTAGCATACTCACCAAATAAAACTCAACGTGATACACTCTATGCAAATAGAATTAATCCTGTTGTATCTTTCCCAGGTCAAGGGATTGTCCTCTTCGGTGACAAAACCGCACAGGGTTATGCATCAGCATTTGATCGTATCAATGTCCGTAGACTATTCCTTGTTATTGAGAGAGTTATTGGCACTGCTGCTAAGACTCAACTATTTGAGCAAAATGATGAAGCTCAAAGAAATCTATTCTTGAATATTGTCGAGCCATATCTCCGTGATGTCCAAGGTCGTCGTGGTGTGACTGACTTCTTAGTTAAGTGTGATGAATCAAACAACCCACCAGAATCGATTGATCGCGGAGAATTCTACGCTGAAATTTATATCAAACCAACTCGCACAATCAACTACATCACACTAACGTTTATTGCAACTAGAACTGGAGTATCCTTCAGCGAGGTTGCTAACTAAACTAGCACTTGAGGGGTCTGTTTAGACCCTTCTGAAATTTTCAATTTTTCTAAATATTAGAGACGGAGCATAAAAACAATGGCAATCAGAGGAACAATTGATGATTTTAAGGCTAGCGTAGTTAGTGACTTTGCTAGACCTAATCTATTCCAATGTGATTTAAACTTCCCAACTGGAATTATCAACGAGTCAGCTCTTGCCACTCTAGGCAAGTTTACTGTAAGAGCAGCAAATCTACCATCTTCACAGATTGGTGTTATTGAAGTACCTTTCAGGGGTCGTGTGCTTAAAATCGCGGGAGATCGCACATTTGAGCCATGGACTATTACTATTATGAATGACAGTAAGTTTACTCTTAGAAATGCATTTGAATTGTGGGCAAATGCAATTCAAGCAGCAAATGAAAACTTCACTGCTGCTGGTACACTAGGAGATAATAGTGATTCAACTGGATACTTTGCAGACATGAGTGTGCATCAACTTGCTAGAGATGTTAAGGATGGAGATGCACCAAAACTTCTCAAGTCCTACAGATTCTATAATGTCTTCCCAAGCAATATTTCAGCTATTGATCTTGACTTTGGAAACAATGATGCTATTGAAGAATTTACTGTTGAGTTACAAGTCCAATATTGGGCACCCGAAGCACCTAATAAGTAATTCCCACCAATTCTAACCCTGATAAATATATCAGGGTAACTTAATTAGATTATAATGTCACAACTGTTTGGTTTTTCATTGGAACGTGCAAAGAAGGTCCCCAAGGGACCTTCTTTCGTGCAAAAAGACGATCTTGATGGATCGCAACCAGTATCGGGTGGGGGATACTATGGGTATTCTGTTGACTTTGATGGTGTCGTAAGAAACGAATATCAACTTATCTCTCGTTATAGAGATATGGTTTTACAACCAGAGTGCGATAGCGCAGTAGATGATATCGTCAATGAGACTATTTGCGGAAACTTTGATGATGTACCAGTAGAAGTTGAGTTATCAAATCTCAAAGTTTCTGATAAAATTAAAAAATTAATTAGAGAAGAGTTTCATGAGATCCTAAGACTTTTGGATTTTGATAATAGATCATATGAAATTTTTCGTCGTTGGTATGTAGATGGTAGACTATTTTACCACAAGGTTATTAATCCAGATAATCCTAGAGAGGGATTGATTGAGTTACGTTATATTGATCCTAGAAAAATTAGAAAAGTCACTGAGCATGAGCAAAAGAGACCAGAGCAATTAAGAGGTTTGGCTATCAATGAAGCTCTAACTACAAAATCTGTAGATTATTACCTATATGATCCAAAAGGATTGAAAAACTCTACAACTCAAGGATTAAAAATTGCTACAGATTCTATTTGCTACGTGCATTCTGGCATTCAGGATTTAAATGCAAATATGGTGTTGTCACATCTCCATAAAGCAATTAAAGCAGTAAATCAACTCCGCATGATCGAAGACTCTTTGGTCATTTACAGATTGTCTCGTGCTCCAGAGCGTAGAATTTTTTATATCGATGTTGGTAATTTACCCAAAAATAAAGCAGAGCAATATCTCCGCGAAGTGATGGGTCGTTATCGTAATAAACTTGTATACGATGCAAACACTGGAGAAATTAAAGACGATAAAAAGTTTATGTCAATGCTTGAAGATTTTTGGCTACCTCGCCGTGAAGGTGGTAGAGGGACTGAAATCACTACACTCCCAGGCGGACAAAATCTTGGAGAATTAGAAGATGTTAAGTATTTCCAAAAGAAACTTTATAAAGCACTTAACGTACCATCTTCAAGATTAGAAACGGAAACAACTTTTAATATTGGTCGCGCTGCAGAAATTACCAGAGATGAAGTTAAATTTCAAAAATTTATTGCGCGTTTAAGAAAACGTTTTTCTGAATTATTTGCAGATCTTCTAAGAACTCAATTAATTCTTAAAGGTATCATTTCCATGGAAGAATGGGAAGATATTAAAGAACATATTCAGTTTGATTATGTTGCTGATAATTATTTCTCAGAATTAAAAGAGACTGAGATTCGCACAGAAAGACTAAATCTAGTTAGTGCAATGGATCCTTATGTAGGTAAATACTTCTCCGCAGAATATATTCGTCGTCAGATTTTAAAACAGACTGATGTTGAAATAAAAGAGATTGATAAACAAATTGATAAAGAAATGAATGATGGTACGATTGTAGATCCAAATGCGGTAGATCCTGCAACTGGACAACCGATTGACCAATCTGCTGCTGCATTACCTGCAGCTTCAACTGCTGAAGAAACTCCAGAAATTGACCCAGCAGATGTAAAAAGAGCAGAATTCTAAATAAATAAATAACTAAGTAATTATATTATCATATTATGCCTTCTGATATTGCACAAGAAATTGTTAATCGTATTTTTGGTGATGATAAAGCAGGTGCTTTAGATGCCGCCAATGATGCATTTTCTTCATATACCTATGATTTAATTCAACAACAAAAGTTGGAATTTGCAAAGACCATGGGTTTTGATTTGGAAGATACCGCACAACAAGTTGCGGATGAGCTTGCCGACGAGTTACCAACTGGTGATGAATCCCCCGAGGATGTTGAAGTTGATGGTCGGATGCCATATGATCCCCCAGAAGAACTAGACACCACAGAAGAGGAAGAATCCGATGAAACTTATCAGTGAAGAGGTAACTTATGTTGAGTTTATCTCAGAAGAAGTAGAAGGGAAGAAAAAGTACTACATTGAAGGAGTTTTTCTTCAAGCGGAAATGAAAAACCGCAATAACAGAATGTATAAAATTAGCACTTTATCGAGAGAAGTTGCTAAATACGATAACGATTACATCCAAAAAGGTCGTGCTTTAGGAGAGTTGGGACATCCTGATGGTCCAACAATTAATCTAGATCGCGTATCCCACAAAATTATGAGTCTAAATCAAGAAGGCAATAACTTCATTGGTAAGGCAAAAATTCTCGATACTCCTATGGGTAATATCGCTAAGAATTTACTCGATGAGGGTATTAGATTGGGGGTTTCTTCCCGTGGAATGGGATCTCTAATTAAGCAAGAAGGTTGCAACGTTGTTGCTGATGACTTCATGCTTGCCACTGCTGCTGATATTGTAGCAGATCCTTCTGCTCCTGATGCATTTGTTGATGGAATTATGGAAGGAAAAGAGTGGGTGTGGGACAATGGCATCTTAAAAGAAGCTCATGTATCTCAAATTAAACGTGAGTTAGATGCCGCAACTCTTATCAATATTCAAGAGCGCAAAATTTCCGCGTTTCAAAAATTTTTGAAGAGTTTGTAATTTATAAATAAACATAGACAACAGTAAATGCTTAACGGAGAAGATCAAATGTCTGAATCCCTCGACAAGGAGCTTGAGTCACTAGAATCATACGAAATGGAATTAGATGAAGCTAATAACGTAGTGACCAAGAACGCCAAGCCTGGTGAAAAAATTGACACCTCTAAAGGTGGTGCTAACAAAGTTATCGATGTAACTACAGATTCTATGGAAGGTGCAAAGGGCACTAAGAATGCTGGTGCTTCTGCCGCTGGTGCAGTGAAGCATGAAGGTAGTAAGTCCCTTTCTACTAAACCTTCTGCAGCATCCGCTAGAATGGAGGACGTAGAAACCGATGAAGAAGAAGTCATTGCAGAAACCCAGTATGACTTTACTGAGGATGTTGACGCTCTTGTCGCTGGTGAAGAGCTCTCAGAAGAATTCAGAGAGCGTGCCGCAACGATCTTTGAAGCGGCAGTAACTTCGCGTGTTAATGCAGAAGTTAAGGATCTAACCGAAGCATTTGAATCTGCTTTTGCTGAAGAAGTAGAAGCAATCAAAACAGAATTGGCCGAAAAGGTTGATGACTATCTATCTTATGTTGCTACACAGTGGATGCAAGAAAATGCACTCCAAGTGGAGCATGGTATCAAAAATGAGATTGCAGAGTCATTCTTTGATGGTCTAAAAGGTCTCTTTATCGAGCACAACATGAGTGTGCCCGAAGAGAAATTCAACCTACTTGACGGTATGGTTGAAGAGCTTGATGAGATGGAAGCTAAACTCAACGAGCAAATCGACGCCAACGTCCAACTGAATAAGCAGTTGGGAGACTATATGAAAATGGAAATCGTGTATGAGTGTGCTGCAGGTCTTGCAGAGACTCAAAAAGAGAAGCTAGCTTCTCTGGCAGAGGGTGTTGAGTTTGAAACTGAAGCAGATTTTCGGAAGAAAATCGAAACTATTAAGGAATCATACTTCACTCGCAAGGCAGTTACTGAGGTAACAGATCCTACCGAGGACAGAAGTCAACCCCTTGTAGAACAAACTACATCTGGCACCATGTCGCGTTACGTGGATGCACTAAAGATGTGGTCTAAATGATTAATTCGTAAAACTACTTTTTAAACGGAGACACAACAAATGGCATTCGCATCCCTCCAAGAAAAGTGGGCACCCGTTCTTAACCACGATGCTCTCCCTGAAATCAAGGATAGCTATAAGAAAGGCGTTGTCGCACAACTTCTTGAGAACCAAGAAAGAGCAATCGCTGAGGAAGGTCGCATCCTCACTGAGACTCTACAGACCACAGGATATACTGGCGCTGCTGACGCAACTGGTCCTGTTGCAGGTTTCGACCCTGTACTAATCAGCCTAATTCGCCGCTCAATGCCTCAGCTCATCGCTTATGATGTTGCTGGTGTGCAGCCAATGACTGGTCCTACTGGACTTATCTTCGCAATGCGTACCAACTATGGTAGCGAGCGCAACCCAGCTGCTGCTGGTTACGATGAAGCATTCTTCAACGAGCCCAACGCAGGTTTCTCTGGCGGTGGCGGCACCACCTATGATCCTGGTGCTTCTAGCTCCGCTAACAACGATGCTGAGGGCAACAACCCTGCAGTACTCAATGATTCATCACCTGGCACCTATGAGCAGACCGCAGATGCAACTGGCATGACCACTGCAACTGTTGAAGGTCTTAACGACTCTACCGCTGGTAGTGAGTTCCGCGAAATGGGATTCAGCATCGAGAAGGTTACCGTAACCGCTCGCGCTCGCGCCCTCAAGGCAGAATACAGCATCGAGATGGCACAAGATCTCAAGGCAATTCATGGTCTAGATGCTGAGCAAGAGCTTGCTAATATCCTTAGCACTGAGATTCTTGCTGAGATCAACCGTGAAGTTGTCCGTACCATCTACGTTAACGCTGTTGCTGGTGCTCAAAACAACACTGCTAATGCAGGTATCTTCGACCTAGACGTTGACTCCAACGGTCGTTGGTCGGTTGAGAAGTTCAAGGGACTTCTATTCCAGATCGAGCGTGATGCTAACGCTATCGGGCAGCAAACCCGTCGTGGCAAGGGCAACGTTCTCATCTGCTCTGCTGACGTTGCTTCGGCACTCGGCATGGCTGGTGTGCTTGATTACACCCCTGGTCTTGCAGGCAACAATGGTCTTGCTGGTGTTGATGACACCTCCTCGACTCTAGTTGGTACCCTCAACGGTCGTATCAAGGTTTATGTTGATCCTTATTCGGCAAACGTTTCGGATAAGCACTACTATGTTATCGGTTACAAGGGCACCTCGCCTTATGACGCAGGTCTCTTCTACTGCCCATATGTGCCCCTCCAGCAGGTTCGTGCAATCAACCCTGACACCTTCCAGCCCAAGATTGGCTTCAAGACTCGTTACGGTATGGTTTCCAACCCATTCGCTCAGGGTCTCACCCAGGGAAGCGGCGCTCTCACCGCCAACAGCAACAAGTACTACAGAAGAGTACAAGTTAAGAACCTCATGTGATCTAAATAAATCGTGTGAAGGAAGTGCTGGGGGTCTTCGGACCCCCTCTTTTTTTGTCCTAAATATTAGGTGGAGAATCCAAAATCAAATGACAAGTTGGTACGATCAACAATTAACAAATAGAAATTTTCTATCACCAATAGGATTTTTATTTACGCTAGACAAAGCAAAGAAGGCTTCTTTTCTTTGCCAAAGAGCAGAAATCCCAACTATTACGTTAGGTGATATTTCTATTCCAACTAGAGGATTGGTGCCAATTCCAGTGGAGGGAAATATTTCATATGGTGAATTCAATATTGAATTTATTGTCGATGAAGATTTGACAAACTATATGGAGATTCACAATTGGATGCGAGCATTAGGCACTCCACAAGATATTGATGAGAGAGTTACATTTAAAGAATTAAATAGAACTGTACAAAATCAGGAATATAGATATTCTGATGGCACACTACAAATTTTAAATAATAATAACGTTGCTAATTTTGACGTTGTATTTAAAGGTCTTTGGCCAATATCATTATCAACATTGGCATTTGATGTTACTGGATCTGATAATGATTTCTTTACCGCAACAACAACATTTAAATATACTCTATACGAGGTTAGAAATAAAAATTCTCAAACTAGAAGGTGAGTTTATGCAATGGTTGACAAGATTGTGGAATTATGCTACTTTTAATAGATCCACAGAGAGTATGTATGGAAGACCAACAGTGGAAAATAGAATACCTCTCTCTTATGGAAAATCGACTGACAGATTACCAAAAGAAAATATTACAGCAAGGTCCGAAGAGTCTATCGGAGGCATGGGCTCTAGGAGCAATGAAAATCGACTGGAAAAAACGTACAAACACGAAATAAAAATTCCCGATCCTTGGTTATGAATTTAGAGAAATTGCAAGAAATGTGGTCTATTGACTGCCAAATTGATAGAGATTTGTATTGTGAAGAGTCTACAAAAATTCCACAACTCCATATGAGATATATGGAGTTTTTTAATACATATTCTCTAATGAAAAAAGAAAGAGAGTTTGAATTGAAAACTCTTGTCAAAGAGAAGTGGATTTACTACAAAGGTAAAGCACCAGCATCAGTGTATAAGGAAGTGCCATTTGATCTCAAATTAACAACTAGAGATGAGATAGATATGTTTATCGACGCTGATGATGATATAAAAAAGCTTCGCTACAAAGTCGCATACATAGATCAGACTCTGGTATTTTTGGAAAGCGTCTTAAAACAAATTAACAACAGGACATTTCAAATCAAAAATGCTATTGAGTGGGAGAAATTTAAAAATGGCATGTGATTTATGTCTGATCTTATCATTAGCAAGAAAAACGAAGTATATTTAAAAGTAGCAACAGAGCCACACATTAATTATGAATTAGCAGACTTTTTTACCTTTGAGGTAGAATCTGCTAAATTTATGCAGAGAAATAAAAGATATAAAGGTTGGGATGGAAGGATAAGATTATACTCGCCAGGTACAGGAGAAATTTACTGTGGACTTGTAAGTTATCTCACAGACTGGGCAAAGGAAAGAGGATACTCTTATGAGTTTGAAGACTCTAAATTTTTTGGGCATCCAGAAGAAAAAAATGAATTTATTACTCCTGAGGGGGTAGCATCTTTCGTAAAATCTCTGGGTCTACCTCATCACGTTCGGGATTATCAGTATAGAGCTTTATACGAGGCACTACGATATAATAGAAGACTCTTATTATCACCGACAGCTTCTGGTAAATCTCTGATGATTTATGCATTAGTGCGTTATCATGTGAATAGTAATAGAAATGTATTAATCGTCGTGCCGACCACTTCTTTGGTTGAGCAAATGTATAAAGACTTTGAGGAATATGGATGGATGGCGTCCGAATATTGCCACCGTATATATGCGGGGCAAGAAAAATACACGAATCACAGCGTAGTAATTACCACTTGGCAATCTATCTACAAAGAACCTCGTAAATGGTTTGATCGCTTTGACGTTGTAATCGGTGACGAGGCTCACCTTTTCAAAGCTAAATCTCTTACTTCTCTGATGTCTAAGCTGCATGAATGTAAATACCGTATAGGGTTTACAGGAACATTAGATGGTACTAATGTTAATCAACTAGTTTTAGAAGGTGTATTTGGTAGATGCTCCCAAGTAACCAAGACAAAAGATCTTATGGATGCTGGACATGTATCCAGATTAAAAGTAAAAATTGTTTTACTAAAACACGAAGAAAAGATCTTTGAAGGATATCAAAACGAGATAGATTATTTAGTTGAGCATCCTTGGAGAAATAGATTTATTCGTAACCTTGCAAAAGATTTAAAAGGTAATACTTTGGTTCTTTTCAACTATGTTGATCGCCATGGAGTGCCCTTATACGATTTAATAAATAGTAACACAGATAAACCAGTTTATCTTGTGCATGGTGGCGTAGGTGTAAATGACCGCGAAGAGATTCGCATTCTAACGGAGAAAGAAAATAATGCCATCATCGTTGCTTCTTACGGCACTTTTTCTACTGGTATTAATATTAGAAATCTACATAATGTTATCTTTGCTTCCCCTAGTAAATCAAGAATCAGAAATCTCCAATCAATTGGAAGAGTCCTAAGAAAGGGGGAAAATAAATCCCAAGCAACTCTATATGATATTGCTGATGATATTTCTACAAATCGTGGAAATAATTATACTCTTAATCATTTAACAGAACGGATTAAAGTTTATAATCAAGAAAAATTTAATTATGAAATCATAGAAGTAAAATTAAAAGCTTATGATTAACTACGCAAAACATGACGAAGAATTTTATGGAATATTCAAACTCGCCAGTGGTGAGGAATTATTGTCCAAAGCTGTATTGACTGAAGATGGTGGAGAAACAATTGTTTTTCTAACAAATCCAGTACTTATAGAAATATTTACAAGAGAATTAGATAAGGGTAAAGTTGCCAAAGGCATGGGATTTTCTCACTGGATGCAACTGAGTGATGAAGAGTTTTTTATTTTGAGAGAAAAAGATATCATCTCACTAGCAACAATGTCTAATGAGACGATACTAATGTATGAAGCTTACATTAATGGAGAAGATCCAAAAAACATAGATCGTCAAAGAGTAACGCTGGACGAGGGGATGGGATATCGTGGCACAATCAATGATGCACGTAGACTCTTTGAAAAAATATATAAAAATTCTTTTCAACCTTGACAGTGTTGATTCTAGTTAATATTGACAACCTTGTCAAGTGTGTTATAATGATAACAGCAAAATTCCTCATTTATGAAAGCACCATTACAAAAAAAGAAACAGCATTATGTAAATAATCAGGAGTTTCTTGCTGCGGTTATTCAATTGCGGAATTATTTTATTGAGGGAAAAGAGTTAGGTCATACAAATTATAAGGAAACTATAATCTATTTTAGGAATCATAAAAATAGAAAAACCTCAGTGAGGTTTATTCGTTGTTATGAATATCTTGGTGGTGTATTTACCAAGATTGCGAATCACTTATCATATCGTCCAAATTTTATCAACTATATGTATAAAGATGATATGATTTGTGATGGGATAGAAAATTGTATTCAATACATCGATAATTTTAATCCAGAAAAATCTAGTAACCCCTTTGCATATTTTACTCAGATTATTTACTATGCCTTTTTGAGAAGAATTGCAAAAGAGAAAAGACAAATGGATATTAAGGAAAAAATCTTAGAGAGATCTGGATACGATGAGGTTTTTTCGGTTGACGGAGACGGCGGAGCGGAGTATAATCAGATCAAGTCTAGAATCGCAATCAACTCCAAACGATGAAAATATTACTGATTACTGACCAGCACTTTGGCGTTAGAAATGATAATCAGTCATTTATCAATCTTTATAAAAAATTTTATGGTGAGATTGTAATTCCATTTATTCGTGCTGCAAATATTAAACAAATTGTTGCACTTGGGGATACATTTGACAAGCGCAGATCCGTAAATTTTATGTCTCTTAATGAGGCAAAGGACATGTGGTTTGGTCCTTTGGATGAAATGGGTGTGCGTTTACATATGCTTGTGGGAAATCATGATATCTATTATAAGAATACCTTAAGGATAAATGCCCCTAGAGAGTTACTTGGAGAATTCTCCAACATCGTTATTCACGATGCTCCCAATACTGTTACTTTTGACGGTACTGATATATTGTTTCTTCCTTGGATTTGTGATGACAATCGAGAGCGAGCCTTCGGAGAAATCCAAAATACTTCTGCTAGGGTCTGCATGGGTCATCTTGAGCTTAATGGTTTTGAAGCTCATCCTGGTCATATAATGACCAATGGTATGGATAAAACTTTATTCTCTAAATTTGATAAAGTATTCTCTGGTCATTACCATATGAAATCATCCGAAGGTAACATAGTTTACTTGGGAAATCCATATCAACTATATTGGAATGATTACGGATGTAAAAGAGGTTTTCATGTATTTGATACCGAAACCATAAGCACAACATTTTATAGAAATCCATTTACAATGTTTCATAAACTGGAGTATAATAATGGTATGCATATTCCAGATAACCTTGAGGGCACTTATGTAAAACTTATTGTTTCTGAAAAGGGTGATTATGCAAAATTTGATTATACCGTAAAGCAACTACAAGATATGGGATTGGCAGATTTAAAAATCATTGAGGATCTGCATATCAATCTTGAAGATAGTGAAGTGTTGGAAACCGAAGATACCATGACGCTACTGGATAAATACATAGATGAGATTGATCTCAAAGTAGACCCTAATAATATTAAAAACATTATGAGATCATTGTACATCGAAGCATGTGAGCTCTAATGTATATTCTTACGGATAAAGAAACTGGAGGCGTATATGCCCTTTTCAATAAACATAGGACAAAAACTGTGCAGGTATTTGAAGAAGAAGATGATGCTGTAAGATATTGTGATCTTTTAATGGCAAATAACTATGAAGACAACCTAGAAATTCTTGAAGTTGAATTAAGTACTATTGCTGTCAACTGTGATAAGTTTGGTTATAATTATGTTGTAATTACCCCTGAGGATATTGTCATACCACCTTCCTGATAAATTATGATTTTATTTGAGACTATTCGTTGGAAAAATTTTCTTTCAACTGGTGACCAATGGACTGAAGTTAAACTAGATGAATCTACATCTACCTTGATTATTGGGCAAAATGGTGCTGGCAAGTCAACCATTTTAGATGCACTTTGTTTTGCTTTATTCAATAAACCTTTTCGTCGAATTAATAAACCACAACTTGTAAACTCAATCAATGAAAAGGGTTTAAAAGTAGAAGTATGTTTTACAATAGGTAAAGATGAATATCGTGTTTTTCGTGGTATAAAACCAAATATCTTTGAATTGTATAAAAACAATAAACTAGTAGATCAAGATGCAGCAACAAAAGATACCCAAAAATATCTTGAGCAATCTGTACTTAAACTTAACTACAAATCTTTTACTCAAGTTGTTATTTTGGGAAGTAGCACTTTTGTTCCTTTTATGCAGCTTCCTGCTGCTCATCGAAGAGAAGTTATCGAAGACTTATTGGATATCGGTATTTTTTCATCAATGAATACTCTCCTGAAAGATAAGATCAGGGAAGCATATAATACCAGCAAAGAGTTTGACCACCGCCTTCAATTATCAGAAGAAAAATATTCTGCTCAAAAAAAGTTGCTTGCATCTTTGGAGGATGTGACAACACAACGTTTAAAGGAAAAGGAAGATCGTATAACAAGCAATCATATTACAATTGATGATACTCAGATTCAATTGTGTGAAAAGCAAAAACAACTTGGTATGATTGAATTCGATTTAACTGTCTATGACAAGTTGAAAAAAGATGTGTCAAATTTTAAACAGGATCAAGCTGTAAAAAAATCAGATCTCAAAAAACTTGCCGAAGAGGTAGAATTTTTTAAGAGTCATGATGATTGCCCTACATGTGGGCAAAGCATTGAAAATAATTTCAAGGATGAAAAGATTCTTACCTTAAGTAAGGTTGGAAAAGTTGCCAGCAAAGAAATTGAAAATACTCAAAAACAGATCGATAAACTCACTGATCGGTTGATTGAGTTGGATGAAAGATCTTCTAAATCATATGAATTGAGGAGCGAGATTAATATTCTTGAGAGAGAAATTGTACGTCTTGAATTTGATAATCTCCAACTTCAAAAAGATTTAATCAAGCTTAGAAGTCAAAATACTAATAGTGAAGATGAAATACAACTATTGGATGATCTAAGGATTGAATTAGAATCAAATAGGGTATTTTGTGCAACGGTATCTAGACATATTGATGAGTATCAAGTTGTATCAAGTCTTTTAAAAGATAGTGGTATTAAAAGTCAGATCATTAAAAAGTATATTCCTGTATTTAATCAACTAATTAATAAATATCTACAGAATATGGATTTCTATGTTAACTTTACACTTGATGAAGAATTCAATGAAATTATAAAAAGTCGATTCAGAGATGAATTTAGTTATTCTTCTTTTTCTGAAGGAGAAAAACAAAAGATTGATTTAGCACTTTTATTTACTTGGAGAGAAGTTGCAAAGATGAAAAATTCTGTCGCAACAAATCTTCTTATTCTGGACGAAGTATTTGATTCGTCCTTAGATGCTGAAGGTACTAATGAATTGCTTAAAATTCTTAGAAGTCTTGGAGATGAAACAAATGTTTTTGTTATCTCCCATAAAGGTGAGATCTTAGTTGATAAGTTTTTACGCACTTTAAAGTTTGAGAAGTGTAATGACTTTTCAAAGTTATCTGATGATTCCTAAATATTATACACCAACTGATTTTATATTATGGACTATAAACCATACTCTCCCGAATGGCATCGTAAACGTTATCTCAAAGAAGCGTTAGACAAGTATTTGGATGAATACATCGACAACGAAGTAATTCTTGAAGACATTTCTGATATTTTATCAGAGAGGTCGGAAAAAGCATACGAAGAATTCAATAGAGTTAACACTTTAGAATCGATGATACGTGTTAAATAATCCTATATGGAAAACTATGAGATCAACTAATAGGGGATGCTGTGGGGCAGGATGTCCTGATTGCCCCTTCCGACCTAAAAATAAATAACCTTACATCTGGAAAATCTTATGCTCTCTACACAATATCGTCTACGTTTAGAGGAAATTTGTAGAAAGATTATCCTACAAGAATCCGTGGGGTTAGAAGATATGATCTGGGCCGAGAAACTCGGCAAAGCAAATCGTACTGCTGGCACTATGCTACGTCAAGCAAGACGTAAAGCAGAGAATCCAGACATGGTAGATGGTAGTATGGATGATTTTTTAAACCAACTTGACATTGGTGGATTGGGACACGAACGCAACGGTAAGCGTGGATTCAATGATGTCGATGATATGGTTGACTGGTGGACTGAAGGAAGAGACAAACCAGAAGACTGGAGGCAAAGAGATTGAAACACGCACTGATTATTTCTTTATGTTTTTTACCTCTAGCAATCATCTACATAGTAATGAAATTATCCTTGTTGTGGTCATCTAGTGTATCGGAAATCAATTATGTCAGAGAAGATGCCAAACGACCCCACGGACCCTATGTGGTTGACCCATATGAAGACACTGACAGAGAGAATGAAGAGGATTGAGGTTGCTGAAGTGATTGATGAAGCCATCTGGCAATGGTACTTTGAGCACGGTAAAGAAGTTCCTAACTGGAAGTATCAGAAAGACCCACAATGGTGGATAGATTACTTAGAAGACCAGTCTGACTAGTGGCCCACCCCCTTGCCCAATTTTACTAGGAGGTGCTATACTGCATGAGTAATCAAAGAGATGGCATGACAGTTAACACTGAGGTTAAAGGCACTCTGGCAAGGTTGCTTGCCACTGAGAATCTTAAGGTTGAGCATCGCCAAGTTAGCACCGCATGTTTTGACGTTTCAAACAGGATTCTTGTCCTGCCTATTTGGAAAACTGCTTCTGCAACTGTCTATGACCTTCTGGTGGGTCATGAGGTGGGTCATGCTCTATATACACCTAATGAGGATTTTGGCACCGCTCCAAAGGATTTCGTAAACGTTCTAGAAGATGCTCGCATCGAAAAGTTTATGAAACGCACCTATCCAGGACTGCGGAAATCATTTTATGAAGGATATAAAGAATTGTGGGATCAAGATTTCTTTGGTGTTAAGACCAGCGATATTGTAAAACTTTCTTTGATCGATCGCATTAATCTTTTCTTTAAGGGTAATTCTTCTATTGAATTTTCTGCTGATGAGATGGTATTTGTCGATCGTGCATCAAAGACAAATACTTTTCAGGAAGTACTTGATCTTGCTTTAGATCTCTATGAATTTGCAAAACAAAAGCAAATGCAGAAAGAAGATATTGATCTTGAAAAATTTACTCAATCTGAATCTGGTGAGAGTGCTGCCCAAAATCAGGTTGAAGTAGATCCACAAAATTCTCAGGCAAATCCAGATTTACCAGCAGAATCATCTGGACAATCTATTGGATCTAATTCTTTCGAGATTGCTGACGATCAGGAAGATGAATTTGATTGTGACGAAACCCAGTCTCTTACTGAAGAAGCACTTCGTCAATCCTTGGAAACTCTTGTAGATGATAGTGCAAAGGAATGGATCTATCTAAATCTACCAGAAGTTAATCTTGATGATTATCTTGTGCCTTGGAAAAAAATTCAAACAGATTTGCAATATGCTTTCCATGGCAAAGCATTTTCCAGTAAGCAAGAGCATGACTATTTTTATAGAAATCTTAACTTCTCGTATCAAAAATGCGAAGAGTATAAAAAGAGTGCTCAAAAATCTGTTAACTATTTGGTGAAGCAGTTTGAGATGAAAAAATCTGCTGATCAATATACTCGCTCTGCAGTTTCTCGTACTGGTATTCTTGATACAAATAAACTTCATACCTATCGATACAATGAAGATATCTTCAAAAAAGTCACTGTGATCCCTGAAGGAAAAAATCATGGTCTCATTATGCTTCTTGATTGGTCTGGATCCATGCAAAGTGTTTTGATGGATACCCTCAAGCAAACTTATAATCTTATTTGGTTTTGCCGAAAGGTAAATATTCCATTTCGGGTCTATGCATTCCAGAGCGGATATGTCGATCGTCATTCTATTGGCATTGGTGAAGACTACAATGAAAATTCAATTCATCTTTCGAAGGACTTCCGTCTTCTTGAATTCTTCTCATCCCAAATGAATTGTAAGCAATTAGATATGCAGATGAAATATATCTGGCAGCAAGCTTGGGGTCAGCATAGTTCTATTAATCATCCTTCTTATCATCTTGGCGGCACTCCGCTTGGTGAGGCAGTAATTTGTATGCGTGATGCTGTTAAGAAACTGAAGCGTCTTGAGAAAGTGCAAAAAGTAAATGTTATTACACTAACAGATGGAGAAGCAAATCCACTTTGCTACACTACTACACCATTTCCTGAAGGACATTATTGTGCTGGTAAAGTTAATACAGAATATTTTTGCCACAATCGCAACAAAATTTTTATTCTTCGTGATCCTATAACTGGATATTCTCGTCGGTTTGACACCAATCCATATAACACTACATCGGAGATCGTTTCTTTTCATAAAGAAATTACAGATTATAATTGGATTGGCATTCGCCTTTGCTCTAAGGGTGAATTGAGTCGATTCCTTTGCAATTATCTAGACCACCAGGAGGTTGATAGTGCTTTGAAACATTGGACAAAAGAAAAATTTACTTCTGTTACTAATAAAACTGGATTTACCAAACAATTCTTTATGCCCAATCAATATATTGGCGGCGGTACTGAAGATCTTGATGTGAAAACCAAGGGTGAAATTGCAACTAAAGCAGAGTTGCAACGTGCCTTTAAAAAGCATATGGGATCTAAGATGACTAACAAAACTATTCTTAATGCCTTTATCGAGCAAATTGCATGAAAAAGTGGGAAGTTACTTTTCGTCTCCCAGATACTGGGACCAAATACCATAAACATATAGTTGATGCAGAGACACAAATCTATGCTAAGCGTCTCTTCCAAAACACAATGCCTCATGCTATTATTTGTGGAAATCCAAGACCCCTATGAATATCTTTGTTACTGATTTTGATCCAAGGTTTTCGGCGCAAGTATTGCCAGACAAACATATTGTAAAAATGCCATTGGAGTGTTGCCAAATGCTCAGTATAGTTTATTCTAATTGGTATTATGATTGGGGTACTTTACCAAAAAAAGATGGGTGTCAGTATGAAACTAGGGGTGGTGCATTTCGTAATCATCCCTGCACTCAGTGGGCAGCAAAGTCTATATATAATACTGCTTGGTTAATCCAACATGGTATTGCCTTGTGTTGTGAATACACCCATCGGTATGGAAAGATTCATTCATGTAATCAAACATTATTTGAATCTAAAAAAATCTTTCATAAAAAGACTAAGAAGGCAATAACTTGCTATAGTATGGCAGAAAATTTTGCTAGGGCAATGCCAGATGAGTTTAAATTTGACACAAGCATTGACACTTTTACTGCTTACAAGATGTACATTAGCAGCAAACCTTGGGTTGCATCTAATTATCTTCGTGACGGATCCCGCAAACCTGATTGGATTGAATGAAAATTGAAACATATACTTTTTACACTTTATAGATGCGATGTAAATCTTCTTGACGATGAACAATACATCAAAGTTGTCGTGTGTTATGCTGCTGCCGAATGTAAATCCACTTTATTGGCGATTAATTCTCACAAATTTGAGCCACATGGAGTGACTTGTATGGCAATGCTTGCTGAAAGTCATATCAGTATTCATACTTGGCCAGAGAAAGAAATGGCTGTGTGTGATATTTTTACTTGTGGTGACCATACCAATCCTATGGATGGATTTTGGTATATTAAAAATGCCTTAAAATCCACTGTCGCACATCATAAAGAATATATTAGACCCCAGGAGATGCCTGTGCCAATTGATGAAGCGTCTCACATGGTTGTCTCTCAAGGCACTTCTATGCTATGATTACGGAGTAATCGAGAGGAAACTTCATGCCCCGCAAATCCGATGTCACTACTGATCAACTGACTGGTTATCTCTCTAAGCACTATGGCAATGACATTAATGCTGCTCAGGTGATGGATGCTTGTGGAGTCTTTGGAGTTACTTACGCCACT